>OEPS010000171.1_pt1 | contig 24070 bp, 26 predicted proteins | sample 1539411 | NCBI WGS metagenome assembly OEPS01 (sample SAMN02671747, study PRJEB22543) | soil metagenome | biome: bacteria | place: China:Hunan Province, Lengshuijiang City | collected 2012-10-15 | depth 0.08m m
CGATTGCTTCTGCAGTAGATTTTTTACCATCTACCATCAGGATATTTACAAATTTAGCCAGCAGTTCTGATCCGAACTTCGGATCCGGCAGAATTTTACGCTGACCAATGACGCGACGACGTGGCATGGAAATACTCCGTTGTTAATTCAGGATTGTCCAAAACTCTAAGAGTTTAGTTTGACATTAATATAAAACGTTTGGCCTTACTTAACGGAGAACCATTAAGCCTTAGGACGCTTCACGCCATACTTGGAGCGAGCTTGCTTACGGTCTTTAACGCCGGAGCAGTCAAGCGCACCACGAACGGTGTGGTAACGAACACCCGGAAGGTCTTTAACACGACCGCCACGGATCAGGATCACGGAGTGCTCCTGCAGGTTGTGACCTTCACCACCGATGTAGGAAGTCACTTCGAAACCGTTAGTCAAACGCACACGGCATACTTTACGCAGTGCGGAGTTTGGTTTTTTAGGAGTGGTGGTATATACACGAGTACATACGCCACGTTTCTGCGGGCAGGCTTCCAGTGCAGGCACGTTGCTTTTTGCAACTTTGCGTGCACGTGGTTTGCGTACCAGCTGGTTAACTGTTGCCATTAAATAGCTCCTGGTTTTAGCTTTTGCTTCGTAAACACGTAATAAATCGCCTCATATAATATGAGGACGCAGAATTTTAGGGCGGTGCCGAAAAGGTGTCAAGAAATATACAACGATCCCGCCATTACCAGGCTAACTGACCTGCATGTTTGACAGACAGTCTGACGAAATCAGTATAGCTAACCCTGATAACACTGTCCGCAATTTGACCAGCCAGCCCGCGGGCTTCGATATCTTCCTGCAGAGCGTAGATGGATATGGAGGCAGATTGCAGGATTTCAAGGAAACGACCTGACGCAATGGCTGCGATGACGCCGTCCGACAGCAGCAGAAGCTCGTCACCTTCTTTTATCAAACGCAGCATTGCCGCAATATCGGCGTGCCACGGGGATACGCTTAGTGTGTGGAGCATTCAGGCCTCAAAAACGCAGTATCACGTTAAAATCATCAAGCCGGGCGCGCAGAGCCTCCGGCTCCAGACATTCAACATCAACGATCCACGGCGTGGCACCATTCAGACCGCGCTCGCGTGCTGATGCCGCGCAAATCCAGCGCTGTTCGATATCGTATAGCGATAAGAGTTTGAAGGTAGAGATATAGTCGCGCGCCAGCACCGCGGCTGGCCGCTGCTCCGGGAGAAGCTGAAACACGCCATCACCGATGAAGAAAACGCCGATCTCTTCCGTCAGCGCTGAAGTCGCCAGCAGGGCATCCAGCCCCTCCCTGCCCGAGGCTGAACCATGAGGCGCGGATGAAAATACAAAGGCCACACGCTTCATCAGAACTGCACCATTCGATCGCTGGTTAACGCGGCTTCTGCCAGCGCGCCTAATCCGCTCAGCGTAAAGCCTGGCTGTAAATTATGGGCAGGTAAACCCAGCTGACGGGCCTCCTGTTCATCGGTAATTCCACGGCGTAAAGCTGCAGCTACACAGATATGTAAGGAAACAGAGTGTTCCTCATGTAGCGCCTGCCAGGCCCTGACCAGATCAAATTCATCGCTGGCGGGGGCCGTTAGCTGATTCGCGTTATATACGCCTTCACGATAGAAAAAGATGCTGAGCAACTCATGGCCTTCCTGCAAAACGGCTCGGGCAAACTGTAATGCGCTGCTGGCCTGCTGCGTACCGTAAGCCGGCCCCGTCACCGTAATGGCGAAGCGCATTATTTATCAAGCCCCTGGAAATCTCCGCTTTTGAACTGGCGAATATAGAGATATACCGTGTGCTTGGAGATGTTCAGCCGGTCAGCAACCTGATTAATGGCATCCTTGATATCAAAGATCCCTTTCTCATAGAGGTTCAGCACAATCTGGCGATTTTTGGCGTTATTAGAAACGTTCCGATCGGCGTTCACCTCTTCAATAGTAAACTCAAGCGTCTGCGCAACCAGATCGTCAACGGATGAAGCAAAGTTGACCTGAGAGTTCACTTCCGTCGTCTCCGGCGGAATAAAGGTGCTCATAATTTGAGAGAACGGCACGTCAAGATTCATGTTAATGCACAGCAGGCCGATAACCCGATGGTCACGGTTACGGATAGCGATCGTGACCGATTTCATCAGTACACCGCTTTTGGCTCGCGTAAAATAGCATTTGGAAACGCTGCTATCGGCTCCAGTCATATCGTGCAACATGCGCAACGCAAGGTCGGTAATTGGCGAGCCGATTTGACGGCCGGTGTGTTCACCGTTGGCGATACGAATAGCGGAACATTTTAAGTCCTGCAATGAGTGCAGTACGATTTCACAATGGGAACCGATGAGCATCGCTAACCCGTCCACTACCGCTTCATAGGATTTGAGGATATCGAAGTCGGTCTGGTCAAAAGGACGTTGATCCAGCAAATCAAGCTCGCTGGTCTCGTTGGTTAAAAGCGACCTGGACATGAAAAAAAGCACTCCTTTTCAGGAGCCTGTCGTTATCGTCAGGGCAGGCTCATCATCATTATTAATCTATCTAAAGTAATACAGCGCCTGAGGTTCTTTCCAGTTTTAATTATATTTGCCCGCAATAAAAAAACCGCCGCCCCTGGAGGCGGCGGCATAAACCGGATTACTTCTTAGCGTCAGCGGCAGGCGCTTCAGCGGCTGCTTCAGGCTTGGCATCCTCTTTCGGAGCCGGTTTAATATCCAGCAGCTCTACGTCAAATACCAGCGTAGAGTTTGCCGGAATACCCGGAACGCCGGTTTTTCCGTAAGCCAGATCGGGTGGAATGACCAGCTGGATTTTACCGCCTTTCTTGATGTTCTTCAGACCTTCGGTCCAGCCAGGGATTACGCCGTCCAGACGGAAAGAGAGCGGCTCGCCGCGGGTGAAGGAGTTATCGAACTCTTTGCCATCGATCAGCGTACCTTTGTAGTTCACAACCACAGTATCGCTATCTTTTGGCGCTTCACCGGTACCAGCTTTCTCAACTTTGTACAGCAGGCCAGATTTAGACGTTTTCACGCCTTTCTCTTTAGCAAAAGCATCGCGGTAGGCTTTACCTTTTGTCTCATTCTCAGCGGCATCTTTTTCCATTTTCTGCTGAGCGGCAGTTTTTACGCGTGTTTCAAACGCTTGCAGAGTCTGTTCAATCTCCTGATCGGACAGTTTGCTCTTATCAGCGAAAGCATCCTGAACACCGGCAATCAGCTGAGCTTTATCTAATTTGATGCCCAGTTTTTCTTGTTCTTTCAGGGAGTTTTCCATGTAACGTCCCAGCGATGCACCCAGCGCATAAGCAGATTTCTGATCGTCATCTTTGAATGCCGATTTGCTATCCGTTGCAGGTGCCGCAGTCGCTGCAGGTTCTGCTGATGCTCCTTTCGCAACAGTTTCCGCAGCCAATGACAGCGGTGCGTTCAGGGCGATGGCCATTGTGGTCGCCAGCAGCGTTACTTTAAACAGTGATTTCATCCATTTCTCCAGGGCCGGGGCATCTCACCCCAGGGTTATCGTAAAAAACAAAAAACGTACTATAAAACGTTGCAGAACAAATCAACATACAGACGTACCTGAATATCGCCTCATTTAAGACTATTTTTGTGTAAATTAGTTTCCCGTCAGACGTAACGATGCTGCGCGGATGCTGAAACTTCAGTAGAATCCGCCCGCTGGATAAGACAGAAGAGGTTACTCATGCACGATAGCACTTTAGAGACTCGCCTTGCGGAGCTGGAGAGCAGACTGGCGTTTCAGGAAATCACTATTGAAGACCTCAACAAGACCGTCACCGCCCACGAGATAGAAATGGCCAGAATGCGCGAACATATGCGCCTGATGGTGGAGAAACTAAAAGCCACTCAACCATCCCACCTGGCTTCACAGGCAGAAGAAACGCCGCCGCCACATTATTAAGACGTAAAAAAAGCGGGTCTCCCCGCTTTTTCTCTTCCGCAACGCTAGCGTAACGAAATTAGTGGCAACCGCAGCCGCCGTTACCGCCGCAACCGCCTTTACCATGTTCATGATCATGGCCGTGACCGTGGCCACCGCAGCAACCATCATGATCGTGGTCGTGCCCATGATCGTGGCCGTGAGCTCCGTGTACATGACCGTGCTCCAGCTCTTCCGCCGTTGCTTCACGCAGGGCGACAACTTCCACGTTGAACTTCAGGTTCTGACCAGCCAGCATGTGGTTACCGTCGACAACAACGTGTTCGTCACCTACTTCGGTGATTTCTACCGGTACCGGACCCTGATCGGTTTCCGCCAGGAAGCGCATGCCAACCTGCAGCTCATCAACGCCCATAAAAACGTCTTTAGGAACGCGCTGAACCAGGTTTTCGTCATACTGGCCGTACGCGTCGTTCGCGCCGACTTCTACGTCAAATTTGTCGCCAACTTCGTGACCATCCAGCGCATTTTCCAGGCCGGAAATCAGGGAACCGTGACCATGCAGGTAGTCCAGCGGCGCGCTTACCGGAGACTCATCAACCAACACACCGTCTTCTGTACGTACCTGATAGGCCAGGCTGACCACCAGGTCTTTTGCTACTTTCATGATATCTCCTGAGCATGGGAAGAATAGTGGCGCAGATTGTAGCGGAATTCTGCAGCCGTGTACTCTCTAGCTTAAAAAAAGCCGATAGATAACGCTAGTCCGGATGAAAAATGCCTATCACTTGCTCTTCTTTGCGAACATGCTCGCGGACCTGTTTATCCGCCTCCCGCATCTGATGACCACACTTAACGCACTCAACTATATCGACATTATTCTCACGCCACATCGCCAGCGAATCCTGCGCCTGGCACGCCGGACATTTCGCACCGGCAATAAAACGTTTACGCACAGCCATATTATTTACCTTTCATTCAAATTCATCCCAGCCGTCTAACTGCCTGCTCTCTTTTTGCATCTCACGCTGGAAGATCTCTTCCAGCTCGCGTCTGGCTTCTCTCACCCGGGATATCTGCTGAGTATCACTATGCACCGGCATCAACTCACGCAGCATCCGCATATCAAGACGCCGAAAATGCAGCTGCGCGCGCTGCGCCTGATGGGGATGCATACCTATCGAGATCAGCGCTTTACGTCCCAGCTCCAGCGCGCTGGAGAATGTTTCGCGTGAGAATTGCGCCACGCCCGCCTGCAGCAATTCATGTGCTTCAACGCGTCCCCGCGCTCGCGCCAGAATATGCAGATGTGGAAAGTGTTGTTGACACATCTCCACCAGCTTCATGGTATCTTCCGGCTCATTACAGGTAATAACGATCGACTTCGCTTCTTCGGCTCCCGCCGAACGCAGGAGCTCCAGCTGAGTCGCATCACCAAAATAAACTTTATAACCATATTTGCGCATCAGATTGACCGCGCTGATATCACGCTCCAGCACCGTAATACGCATTTTGTTCGCCATCAGCAGGCGGCCAATCACCTGACCGAAGCGACCAAAACCAACGATAATGACCTGCGGTTTATCATCTTCAACCCACGGGGCCTCCCCCTCTTCATCAGATTGATTAAAGCGTCGCGAAAGAACGCTATCGGTCAACTTCATTAAAAGCGGCGTGGTCATCATCGACAATGTCACCGTGACCAGCAGCAGGGCCATCTGATCGTTTTGAAACAAACGCAGCGAAGCGGGTAGTGAAAAGAGGACAAAAGCGAACTCCCCTCCCTGGCTAAGCACACCGGCAAACTGCACCCGTTCCGAGCTACGCAGGCCGTACACGCGCGCCAGGAAATACAGGACGACGCCTTTTACCGCCACTAATATTACAACGCTGGCGACGACCCATAGCAAATGGGTGTATAGCACCCCCAGATTGAGCGCCATGCCAACGGAGATAAAGAACAGCCCGAGGAAGAGCCCTTTAAACGGCTCAATGGCGATTTCCAGCTCGTGGCGGTATTCACTCTCGGCCAGAAGAACGCCGGCGATAAAGGTCCCCAGCGCCATCGACAGACCAAGTGCGTCCATAAACAGAGCCGAGCCAAGAACCAGCAGCAACGTTGCAGCAGTGAAAACCTCTCGCACCCCGGAACCGGCGATAAAACGGAATACCGGCCTCAACAGATAGCGACCGCCAATCAGCATTCCACCGAAAGCCAGTACCTTCATCCCTATGGTGAGCCAGTTAAAATGATCCTCGCCTGAACCCGCAAGCAGGGGAACCAGCGCCAGGGCCGGGATAACGGCCAGATCCTGAAACAACAGCACCGAGAAGCCCAGCTGTCCGGACTCGCTGCGGCTCATGCCTTTTTCACGCATCAGCTGCAGCGCCATCGCGGTTGAAGACATCGCCAGTCCAATCCCGCCAACCACCGCTGCGCGCCATGAAAAGTCGCTCAGCATGAGTAAAGCGCCAAGAATGAGCGCGCTGAAAGCGACCTGCGCGGCCCCCACGCCGAAAATTGAGCTTCTCAGTCGCCAGAGCTTGGACGGGTTCAGCTCCAGCCCGATGATAAACATCAGGAAGACGACGCCTAATTCTGAAAAGTGAAGAATTTCCTCAACATCGCTGATGAATCCTAATCCCCATGGGCCGATGGCGATACCGGCCAGCAGATACCCCAGCACGGCCCCAATCCCCAGCCTTGCCGCTAACGGCACCGCCACCACGGCGGCAAACAGAAATAACACCCCGGCCAGCAGTAAATCAGCTCCCGCCATTTGAGCCTCCTGCGCTGATAGGGTGACTTAACCAGTCTCGATACGCGCGAGCGCGGCTTTTCAGGTCTTCAGGTGATTGTCGTCGCGCCCAGTAGACAATAATTGGGCTCATCCAGTGCATGCGGCACATACCGGCGGTCAGTTCAAAAGGACGAAGAATGTCATTCATCGGATAACGATGGGCATCGCGACGGTAGGCGCTCTCAGGCTCGCCGGTGGTTATCACGCTACGCCAGTACTTTCCCGCCAGCTGATTCCCTCCCGCTCCGCTGGCAAATCCGCGGCTTAAGACCCTATCCAGCCACTCTTTCATCAACGCCGGACAGCTCCAGGTATAGAGCGGGTGCTGGAAAACAATCACCTCGTGCTGGCGCAGGAGCTCCTGCTCCCAGGCGATATCAATAAAAAAATCCGGATAGTGCGCGTAAAGATCGTGCACGGTCACATTCGACAACTGTAAGGCCGGTTCAAGCAAAACCCGGTTGGCCACGGAATCCTGAGATTCTGGGTGGGCATACAGCAGCAAAACTTTCGCTGTCTGAGACATCTTTCCCCTCCCGAACGTCTTCTGGCGGCCTGTGCAGCGGCTGCGTCCCGACGCAACCAGAATGACTTTGTGTATCATCTTCGTTTTGGGCTACCATTGCGGCCCGGTTGAGCGATTCGCTCCACACTACATTATCATAATGACAAATTAACATAGTCAGAACATACGGCGCCTTATGATTGTTTTCTCCTCGTTACAAATTCGTCGCGGCGTACGCGTCCTGCTGGATAACGCTACCGCCACTATCAACCCAGGGCAAAAAGTCGGCCTGGTGGGTAAAAACGGCTGCGGTAAATCCACCCTGCTTTCGCTTTTGAAAAACGAGATTAGCGCCGACGGCGGCTCGATGACCTTCCCCGGCAGCTGGCAGCTGGCGTGGGTTAATCAGGAAACTCCTGCGCTACCGCAGCCGGCTATTGACTATGTTATTGACGGCGATCGCGAATTTCGCAAGCTGGAGGCCGATTTACGGGAGGCCAACGAACGCAACGATGGTCATACCATCGCGACGGTACACGGAAAGCTGGACGCCATCGACGCCTGGACTATACGCTCTCGTGCGGCCAGCCTTCTCCACGGTCTGGGTTTCAGCAACGAACAGCTGGAAAGACCGGTGAGCGATTTTTCCGGAGGCTGGCGTATGCGCCTTAACCTCGCTCAGGCGCTCATTTGCCGTTCCGACCTGCTGCTGCTTGATGAACCGACTAACCACCTGGACCTTGATGCGGTCATCTGGCTGGAGAAATGGCTTAAAGGCTATACCGGCACGCTGATCCTGATTTCCCACGATCGCGATTTCCTTGACCCGATCGTCGATAAAATTATTCATATCGAACAGCAAACCATGTTCGAGTACACCGGCAACTACAGTTCGTTTGAAATCCAGCGCGCAACCCGCCTTTCTCAACAGCAAGCGATGTATGAGAGCCAGCAGCAGCGCGTCGCCCATTTGCAGAGCTATATCGATCGTTTTCGCGCCAAGGCCACTAAAGCCAAGCAGGCGCAAAGCCGCATCAAAATGCTTGAGCGCATGGAGCTCATTGCACCAGCCCATGTCGATAACCCGTTCCACTTCAGCTTCCGCGCGCCGGAAAGCCTGCCCAATCCGCTGCTGAAGATGGAAAAAGTCAGCGCCGGTTATGGCGAACGCGTGATCCTCGACTCAATCAAACTGAATCTGGTTCCAGGTTCGCGGATCGGTCTGCTGGGGCGCAACGGAGCCGGTAAATCGACGCTAATTAAACTACTGGCCGGTGAGCTACAGCCGCTGCACGGTGAAATTGGTCTGGCGAAAGGTATCAAGCTTGGCTACTTTGCCCAGCATCAGCTTGAGTTCCTGCGTGCGGACGAATCGCCGCTGCAGCATCTTGCCCGGCTGGCGCCGCAGGAGCTGGAGCAGAAGCTGCGCGACTATCTGGGCGGTTTTGGCTTCCAGAGCGATAAAGTCAACGAAGAGACAAAGCGTTTCTCCGGCGGCGAGAAAGCACGTCTGGTGCTGGCGTTAATCGTCTGGCAGCGGCCAAACCTGCTGCTGCTTGATGAACCGACTAACCACCTCGATCTCGATATGCGCCAGGCGCTAACCGAAGCGCTCATTGATTTTGAAGGCGCGCTGGTAGTGGTTTCGCATGACCGTCATCTGATTCGCTCCACTACCGACGATCTCTACCTGGTACACGATAGCAAAGTCGAACCTTTCGACGGCGATCTGGAAGACTACCAGCAGTGGTTAAGCGACTCGCAAAAACAGGAAAGTCAGGCCTCTGAAGAGCCGAAAGAAAACGGCAATAGCGCCCAGGCGCGTAAAGATCAGAAACGCCGGGAAGCCGAGCTGCGTACGCAAACCCAGCCGCTGCGCAAAGAGATTGCCCGACTGGAAAAAGAGATGGAAAAGCTCAACGCACTGCTGGCGCAGGCGGAAGAGCAGCTCGGCGACAGCGAGTTGTACGATCAAAGCCGCAAAGCAGAACTCACCGCCTGTTTACAGCAACAGGCTAGCGCGAAGTCCGGGCTGGAAGAGTGTGAAATGGCCTGGCTGGATGCCCAGGAACAGCTGGAGCAAATGCTGCAGGAAGGCTAGCGGCAATATGCATCCAGCAAGGCGGGGAAACCCGCCTTTTTTCATCTCTCTCCGCGGCTTTTTCACGTAACCTGCTTACCGATTAGCCGCAAGACCACATATTGGCTAACCTGCGCACTTCATGCGCGGTATAGTATGGACAAAGATTATTAATTGCTCTGGTGCTATGGTTGATATCACTCCTACAGAAATGACGCCCCCTGAAAACGACTCGCAGCAGTTTCACCCGATGCGCGGCCTGGGCAATCGTCATTTGCAAACCATGTTGCCGCGGCTAATCCGTCGCAAACTCCGTTTCACTCCCCACTGGCAGCGTCTTGAACTGCCGGATGGCGATTTTGTCGATCTCGCATGGAGTGAAGACCCTTCTCAGGCGCGCCATAAACCTCGGTTAGTCGTTTTTCACGGCCTGGAGGGCAGCCTGCACAGCCCTTACGCGCACGGACTCATCCACGCGGCAATGCAGCGCGGATGGCTGGGCGTGGTAATGCACTTTCGCGGCTGTAGCGGCGAACCAAACCGCAATAACCGTATTTACCATTCGGGTGAAACGGAAGACGGCGCCTGGTTTTTACGCTGGCTCCAGCGCGAATACGGCGATGTCCCAACCGCAGCGGTTGGATATTCGCTCGGGGGCAACATGCTGGGCTGCCTGCTGGCAAAAGAAGGCGATGATATTCCCGTCGATGCCGCGGTTATCGTCTCGGCTCCGTTTATGCTGGAAGCCTGCAGCTCGCATATGGACAAAGGTTTCTCCCGCGTTTATCAGCGCTACTTGCTCAACCTGCTGAAAGCTAACGCCGCACGTAAACTCAAAGCCTATCCCGGCTCTCTGCCTGTCGATTTACGTCAGCTAAAAAGCATGCGCCGTATCCGCGAATTTGACGACAGCATCACCGCCAGGATCCACGGTTTTGCCGATGCGCTGGACTATTATCGCCAGTGCAGCGCCATGCCGCGATTAAGCGATATCACTAAGCCAACGCTGATTATTCACGCGAAGGATGATCCTTTTATGGATCACCACTCAATTCCTCCGCAAGAGCAGCTGCCGGCGAACGTTGAATATCAGCTCACGGAGCACGGTGGGCACGTTGGTTTCGTCGGCGGCACGCTGCGTAAGCCGGAAATGTGGCTTGAAAAGCGCATCCCGGATTGGCTAACCCGTTGGTTAGGAGCGAAAATATGATCATTCCCTGGCAAGATCTCGATCCCGAAACGCTGGACAATCTGATCGAAAGTTTTGTATTACGTGAAGGCACCGATTATGGTGAACATGAACGTTCGCTGACTGATAAAGTCTCCGATGTTAAACAACAGTTGAAAAGCGGAGAAGCCGTGCTGGTGTGGTCAGAGCTGCACGAGACGGTCAACATCATGCCCCGCAAGCAGTTTCACGGCTAAGGCGGCACACACTATCGTTTATCCTGGGAGTAGTTATGTCTGCCAAACATCCGGTGATTGCCGTCACGGGCTCCAGCGGCGCGGGAACCACGACCACCAGCCTTGCCTTTCGCAAAATTTTCGCCCAGTTAAATCTGCATGCCGCCGAAGTAGAAGGCGATAGCTTTCACCGCTACACCCGTCCGGAAATGGACATGGCGATCCGTAAAGCACGCGATCAGGGTAAACATATCAGCTACTTTGGCCCCGAGGCCAACGACTTCGGCCTGCTGGAACAGACCTTTGCGGAATATGGGCTCAGCGGCAAAGGTCAGTCGCGCAAGTATTTACATACCTATGATGAAGCCGTGCCGTGGAATCAGGTTCCAGGCACCTTCACGCCCTGGCAGCCGCTACCCGAACCAACTGACGTTCTGTTTTATGAAGGGCTGCACGGCGGTGTGGTTACGCCTCAGCATAATGTCGCTAACCATGTTGACCTGCTGGTCGGCGTGGTGCCGATCGTCAATCTTGAGTGGATCCAGAAGCTTATCCGCGACACCAGCGAACGCGGGCACTCTCGTGAGGCGGTGATGGATTCCGTCGTCCGCTCAATGGAAGATTACATCAACTTTATCACCCCGCAGTTTTCGCGCACCCATCTCAACTTCCAGCGTGTACCGACGGTGGATACGTCCAACCCGTTTGCGGCTAAAGCCATCCCTTCGCTGGATGAAAGCTTTGTCGTCATTCACTTTCGGAATCTGAAAAATATCGATTTCCCCTGGCTGCTGGCGATGCTGCAGGGTTCATTTATCTCACATATGAATACGCTGGTGGTTCCGGGCGGAAAAATGGGACTGGCGATGGAGCTTATTATGGCGCCGCTGGTCGAACGGCTGATGGAAGGCAGAAAAATTAGCTAAGAAGCCAATCCCGGCAGCACGATTGCACTGCCGGGGTCCGGTCGCTTTACCCTTCGATGACTTCATAAGAGTGGGTAATGTTTACCGCTTTCTCCAGCATCAGCGCCACCGAGCAATATTTTTCCGCCGACAGGTCGACAGCGCGGGAAACGGCTGCATCTTTCAGCTCTTTACCGGTCACAATAAAATGCAGGTTGATATGGGTAAACAGACGCGGCGCTTCTTCGCGACGCTCAGAAGTCAGCTTAACTTCGCAGTTGGTAACGTTATGCCGACCCTTCTGCAAAATGGACACGACATCAATCGCGCTGCATCCGCCCGCCGCCATTAGCACCATTTCCATTGGGCTCGGCGCTTTATCCCCGGAATTGCCGTCCATCAGAATCTGGTGACCGGAAGCCGACTCACCGATGAAGGTTAACCCTTCAACCCACTTCACTCGCGCTTGCATAAATTTAACTCCAGGTCTGTAATTTTCCTGACAGATTACGCGCACATAACATTTCTCGCAACGGAAGGCGACCTGGGTCATGCTGAAGCGAGACACCAGGAGACATGCAGCGAAAGCTATGCTAAAACAGTCTTGATGCTACAGTAATACATTGATGTACTGCATGTATGCAGAGGAGTTCACATTACAGGCTGCAGAAAACTTTCAGCCGGATTCCCAGGTACAGGGATTCAATACGATTGCATGCCCGGATGCCGTGTTGTGTCGGCACCCGGAGATAGCTTATAACAGAGGATAACCGCGCATGGTGCTTGGCAAACCGCAAACAGACCCTACCCTTGAATGGTTCTTGTCTCATTGCCACATTCATAAGTACCCCTCAAAGAGCACGCTGATCCACCAGGGTGAGAAAGCAGAAACGTTGTACTACATCGTTAAAGGCTCCGTGGCTGTACTCATCAAGGATGAAGAAGGTAAAGAGATGATCCTCTCTTACCTCAACCAGGGCGATTTCATCGGTGAATTAGGCCTGTTTGAAGAAGGTCAGGAGCGTAGCGCCTGGGTACGTGCGAAAACCGCATGTGAAGTGGCCGAGATCTCCTACAAAAAATTCCGTCAGCTGATCCAGGTAAACCCGGATATCCTGATGCGTCTATCTTCGCAAATGGCACGCCGTCTGCAGGTTACATCTGAGAAAGTGGGCAACCTTGCCTTCCTCGACGTTACCGGTCGTATCGCTCAGACGCTGCTGAACCTGGCAAAACAGCCGGATGCGATGACCCACCCGGACGGTATGCAAATTAAAATTACTCGTCAGGAAATCGGTCAGATCGTCGGATGCTCTCGCGAGACCGTGGGTCGTATTCTGAAAATGCTGGAAGATCAAAACCTGATCTCCGCGCACGGTAAAACTATCGTCGTCTACGGTACCCGTTAAGTCGGTAAAACGGCGTATTGCCAGACAATACGCCGTTTTTGTTTTCTCCCCATGTGGCGCAGGCTGATTTACCACCCTGAAGTCAACTATGCACTGCGGCAAACGCTGGTGTTGTGTCTGCCGGTCGCCATTGGTCTTCTGTTTGGCCATTTACAGCAGGGGCTTCTGTTTTCTCTTGTTCCCGCCTGCTGCAACATTGCCGGGCTGGATACGCCGCATAAACGTTTCTTCAAACGTCTGATTATCGGCGGCTGCCTGTTTGCTGGCTGTAGCCTGATTGTCCAGCTCCTCCTGCTGCGTGAAATCCCGCTGCCGATTATTCTCACGGGCCTCGCGCTTATCCTCGGCGTCACTGCCGAAATCAGCCCGCTGCATGCCAGGCTGCTGCCAGCCTCGCTTATCGCGGCTATCTTTACTCTGAGTCTCGCAGGCAATATGCCGGTCTGGGAGCCGCTGCTGATCTATGCCCTCGGCACCCTGTGGTATGGCGTTTTTAACTGGTTCTGGTTTTGGCTATGGCGCGAACAGCCGCTGCGCGAGTCCCTGAGCCTGCTTTACCGGGAATTAGCCAACTACTGCGAGGCTAAATACAGTCTGCTTACCCAGCATACGGACCCCACCACATCTCTGCCCCCGCTGCTTAATCGCCAACAAAAGGTGGTGGATCTGATTACCCAGTGCTATCAGCAGATGCATATGCTGGCGGCCAATCAGCGCAGCGATCACAAACGCCTGCTGCGCGCTTTCCAGGTCGGGCTGGACCTGCAGGAGCATATTTCCGTCAGCCTTCATCAGCCGGAAGAGGTACAGAAGCTGGTGGAACGCAGCCACGCTGAAGCGGTGATCCGCTGGAGCGCACAAACCGTTGCCGCCCGCCTGCGGGAACTGGCGGACGATCTGCTCTACCATCGCTATCCTCGGCGCTTTCAGATGGATAAGCAGATCGGTGCGCTGGAAAAAATCGCTTCGCAGCATCCGGATAATCCTGTCGGGCAGTTTTGTGCCTGGCACTTCAGCCGTATTGCCCGGGTTCTGCGTACCCAGCGCCCGCTTTACGCGCGGAATCTGATGGCGGATAAAACCCGCCGTCTGCCGCTGCTGCCGGCGTTGAAAAACTATCTGTCGTTTAAATCACCGGCGTTACGTAACGCCGCTCGGATCAGCGTTATGTTGAGCGCAGCCAGCCTGATGGGCAGCGCGCTGCACCTGCCAAAACCCTACTGGATCCTGATGACGGTGCTATTCGTGACGCAAAACGGCTACGGCGCGACGCGGGTACGTATTGTCCACCGGGCTGCCGGGACGATAGCTGGATTGTTAATAGCCGGACTGACGCTGCACTTTCACGTCCCTGAAGGCTATACGCTGACCGCGATGCTGTTCATTACACTGTTAAGCTATCTGATTATTCGCAAACATTACGGCTGGGCAATGGTCGGATTTACGGTCACCGCGGTTTATACCCTGCAGCTGCTCACCCTGAACGGCGAGCAGTTCATCATCGCCAGACTGATTGATACCCTGATTGGTTGTTTGATCGCCTTCGGCGGAATGGTCTGGCTATGGCCGCAGTGGCAAAGCGGCCTGCTGCGCAAAAATGCTCATGATGCGCTGGAAGCCGATCAGGAGGCCATCAGGCTCATTCTTAGCGACGACCATCAGGCACCGGCGCTGGCCTATCAGCGAATGCTCGTCAATCAGGCGCACAACGCGCTGTTCAACTCGCTGAATCAGGCGATGCAGGAGCCCGGGTTTAACTCGCACTATCTGGAAGATATGAAGCTGTGGGTGACGCATAGCCAGTTTATTGTCGAGCATATCAATGCCATGACTACTCTGGCGCGCGAGCACAATATGCTGACGCCGGCTCTGGCGCAGCGTTATCTGGAGTCCTGCGAAATTGCGCTACAGCGCTGTCAGCAGCGGCTGGATACCGACGGGCCGGGCAGCGCAGGAGATGTGAATATTATGGAAGCGCAGGATGCCGAGGTTCCTCGCGGCCCGCTCAGCACAATGGAGCAGCATTTGCAGCGCATCCTCGGACACCTGAACACCATGCACACCATTTCATCGGTGGCATGGCGTCAGCGTCCGCATCATGGTATCTGGCTACGCGCGACTAAGCGCTAAGCACGCTTTCAACCGCCCGGGCAAAGCGCGCCATACCTTCAGCAATATCGCTGTCATCAATTACCAGAGAAGGCACAAAACGCATCACATCCGGCCCCGCATTGAGGACCATCACGCCCGCTTCCGCGGCCGCATACAGGAAATCACGCGCCCGCCCATGGTACTGCGGCTTCAGTTCGGCGCCGATAAGCAGGCCCATTCCACGAATATCGCTGAACAGATCGAACCGCGCGTCAATCTGCTGAAGGTGCTGAACAAACAGTTCTCGCTTCGCCGTGACGCCATCCAGCACTTCCGGAGTGTTAATCAGATCGAACGCTACCCCACCGATCGCACAGGCCAGCGGATTACCGCCGTAGGTCGAACCATGAGATCCGGCGTGGAAAGCACTGGCGATTTCATGGGTGGTCAGCATTGCGCTGATAGGAAAGCCGCCGCCAAGCGCCTTAGCGCTGGTCAGAATATCCGGCGTCACGCCGTAGTGCATGTACGCAAAAAGTGAACCAGTGCGTCCCATACCGCTCTGAACTTCATCAAACACCAGCAATGCCTGGTGCTGGTCGCAGAGTTCGCGCAGACCCTTCAGGAATTCCGGGGTCGCCGCGGTCACACCGCCTTCTCCCTGAATCGGTTCAACCACCACCGCGCAGGTATGATCGTCCATCACCGCTTTCACCGCGTGTAAATCGTTAAACGGTACGTGAACGATATCGGCCGGTTTCGGCCCGAAACCATCAGAATATTTGGGCTGGCCGCCGACGGAGACGGTAAACAGCGACCGACCGTGGAATCCGTTATGGAAGGCGATGATTTTGGTTTTGTAAGGGCTATGGCGCGTCACGGTGTAATGGCGCGCCAGCTTGAAAGCCGTTTCATTGGCTTCCGTACCGGAGTTCATAAACACAACGCGATCGGCAAAAGTCGCATCGACCAGCTTACGTCCCAGGCGCAGAGCCGGTTCGTTGGTAAAAACGTTACTGGTGTGCCACAGCTTTTCGCCCTGTTCATGCAGCGCCGCCACCAGCGCCGGATGGCAATGACCAAGCGCGGTCACGGCAATTCCACCGGCGAAATCAACGTACTCTTTACCCTGCTGATCCCATACTCGGCTCCCCTTCCCCTTCACCGGAATAAATTCTGCCGGTGCATAGATTGGCAAAATGACTTCGTCGAATGTCGCGCGGGTGATTGCCGGTTGTTCAGTTGCCATGTCATGCCCATCCTTCTTCGTTATGCAGCAATGATTATGCTAATCTAATCACAAAATATGCATAAAAAATCACTTGATGGCAACTAAAAATCAACGATTGAGGAAGTTTGCCAGCAGCTGATGTCCCTGCTCGCTGAGAATACTCTCCGGATGAAACTGCACGCCTTCAAGGTCGAACTGGCGGTGGCGAATACCCATGATCTCTCCCTCTTCGCTACGGGCGGTAACCTCAAAACAGTCAGGCAGCGTTAGCGGGTCAATCAACAGGGAGTGATAGCGGGTCACGGTAAGCGGGTTATTCAGTCCACGGAATACCCCCTGACCATTATGGCTGACAGGCGACGTTTTCCCGTGCATCACCCGAGCTGCCCGCACAATGGTTGCGCCGAAAACCTGGGCGATGGCCTGATGGCCGAGGCAAACGCCTAAGACAGGCGTTTTTCCGGAAAAGTGGCGGATCGCCGCCAGCGAAATTCCTGACTCATTTGGCGTACAGGGGCCCGGTGAAATAACGATTTTCTCTGGCGCCAGGGCAATAATTTCCGCTATCGTCAGCTCGTCATTACGCCTGACCTGTACCTCTGCCCCCAGTTCGCAGAAATACTGGTACAGGTTCCAGGTGAAAGAATCGTAGTTGTCGATAAGCAGGATCATAGCGGCTCCGGGGAAAAAAGAACCGCGCTATTCTACTCAGTTTCTACAGCTTCGCTTACCACTTTGCGAAATATCGTCTGCAGCGCGGAGAGGTCGCCCATTGCACCGCTCTGGTTGGCCTGGTTCCAGACATCGACAGCAATATTGCGCCAATCCAGCGTATAGCCGGCGTGGATAGCCAGTTGCTCAAAGAAAATGCGTTGTGCCATGCCGCTGCCAATACGGAAAGGATGCAGGACGTTGATCTCACAGTAATAGTGAGCGAGGCGTTCAATGAATTTATCGGTCGCCAGCCCAACCAGATAACCTTCCCCTTCAAGCTCCTGAAACAGGGCATTCCCCTCCTTTTCGATGTAGGCGAAATGGCAAAAACGGGTGTCCCCCTGATAGATATCAATTTCGCGCAGCTGCCCCGCCCAGTCGAAAATATCCTGGTAAAGCTGCCGGTGAATCGCGCAGAGATGCGGTAATCCACGGATTAGCGGCCCAAGTTCAATGGTAGCAGCCCGTAGTGCAGTCAGCTCCCACGCAGCCTGCTCAAGGCGCTGAGCCTGGCGAATGCCTAAGCGGTTACGCATGACCTTCAGGCCAGGATAAAGATAAGGATCCCGACCCTCGCCAAATTTATCGCTCATAGTGGCTCCTTAACGCCGCAATACGCGCCAGGGCCTCTTCGGAGGTAAGGTTTATCAGCGGAATATCAACGCCCTCAAGCCGTCGGCTAGCCTGAAAATTAAGGTTACGTTGATCCTCCCAAAGACGGGATTTCTGTTTTTCGGTGAGCTTTTTCATTTAACACCTCCCTGACATTTCCGCAGTTGCCACAAGTATAAGCGGCAAAAAACGATTTCGCAGGGAAGTGGGAAATGCGCGGGTACGGGCTACCCGCACAAAATAGTTACGGCAGAACTTTTGCGGAAAGAATAACGATAGGTTTGGACGGTACATTTTGATACGGCCCAACGTTATGGGTCTGCACCTGAGAAATTTTGTCCGCCACGTCCATGCCTTTGACGACTTTACCAAACACCGCATAGCCAAAATCACGCTGGCCATGATCGAGGAAGGCGTTGTCCGCAATATTGATAAAGAACTGGCTGGTCGCACTATCCTGCTCCGCAGTACGCGCCATAGCGATGGTTCCGCGAGTGTTGCGCAGGCCGTTATCGGCTTCGTTTTTAATTGGCGGATTAGGCTGCTTTTGCTGCATTTGCTCGTTAAAACCGCCGCCCTGTACCATAAAGCCCGGGATCACGCGGTGAAAAGTGGTGTTGTTGTAAAAACCGCTGTTGACGTACTTCAGGAAGTTCTCTACCGAGACAGGCGCTTTCTGGCTATTCAGCTCAAGCTCAATATTGCCCGCAGACGTGGTCAGCAAAACATGAGGATCGCCCTTTGCCGCCATGGCCGGGGAGAATGCTGAAATGGCTAAAACGGCAGCCACCGCCGCGAGAGTTGATTTGAGCATGGAAATTCCTTAACGGAGCAGAATAAAAAGCGAGTGCTTTGATTCTAAAGAGCCTTTGCATCCTGGGCTAGCCTTTTACCTAATTTTACTTAGCTGAAACACTTGTAACGATGTTCTGATTTATCAGCAAAATAATAAAATGTGACTCATTTCACATTTAAAATTGCAAATAGATCCAAATTTCACAATAAAAGTTTGATTACATCACTCCAGCGAATAAAATCTGTCCGCCCGGCGCAGAGTCAACGCGCTTTACATTTCTATTCACAGGCCAGTCATGACTAACAGCAATCGTATCAAGCTCACATGGATCAGCTTTTTCTCCTACGCCCTGACCGGCGCGTTGGTGATCGTCACCGGGATGGTGATGGGAAATATCGCAGATTATTTCCATCTGCCCGTTTCCAGTATGAGTAACACCTTCACTTTTCTTAATGCCGGTATTCTCATCTCTATCTTCCTGAACGCCTGGCTGATGGAAATTGTTCCGCTGAAAACCCAGCTTCGCTTTGGCTTTATCCTGATGATTCTGGCCGTCGCTGGTTTAATGTTCAGCCATAGCCTGGCGCTGTTTTCCGCCTCAATGTTTGTGCTGGGGCTGGTCAGCGGTATCACCATGTCGATCGGTACCTTCCTGATTACCCATATGTATGAAGGACGTCAGCGCGGCGCGCGTCTGCTGTTCACCGACTCCTTTTTTAGCATGGCGGGAATGATCTTCCCGATGCTGGCGGCTTATCTGCTGGCGCGCAGTATTGAATGGTACTGGGTTTATGCCTGTATCGGCCTGGTCTACGTGGCTATTTTCGTGCTGACCTTCGGCTGCGAATTTCCGGTGCTGGGTAAAAAAGCCCGGCAGGATAGCCAGCCGGTAGTGAAAGAAAAATGGGGTATCGGCGTACTGTTTCTCTCCATCGCCGCACTGTGCTATATCCTCGGCCAGTTGGGCTTTATCTCCTGGGTACCGGAATACGCCAAAGGACTGGGAATGAGCCTGGGCGATGCGGGTAAACTGGTGAGCGATTTCTGGATGTCGTACATGATAGGCATGTGGTCATTCAGCTTTATTCTGCGCTTCTTTGACCTGCAGCGAATTTTAACCGTACTGGCTGGCATGGCGACGGTGCTGATGTATCTGTTTATCAACGGTTCACCGGAGCATATGCCGTGGTTTATCCTTAGCCTTGGCTTCTTCTCCAGCGCCATCTATACCTCGATCATCACCCTGGGTTCACTCCAGACCAAAGTATCATCGCCGAAGCTGGTGAACTTCATTCTGACCTGCGGCACCGTGGGTACCATGTTGACCTTCGTCGTTACCGGTCCAATCGTGGCCGCCAGCGGACCGCTGGCAGCACTGCATACCGCTAACGGCCTGTACGCCGTGGTGTTTGTGATGTGTCTGATCCTCGGTTTTGTTTCCCGCCACCGCCAGAACAACGCGGCAGCGGCATCACACTAGGCCTCTGGCCCCTTTGTTCCGGCAAAGGGGCTATTTCTGGTAAAGAACAGCTCCTCTCCGCCCCTGTCTGTCTGTACCCAGGTTTGCGCCAGCTGCGTCGTAGCAATCACCCTCCCCTGACGAATTGACCAACGTACCGGAACCTGACAACGCACAGCCTCAAAGCCGTTTTCAGCGGGCAGAATCACCAGGTTCGCCGTATTCCCCGTCTTAATGCCGTAATCGCTCAGGCCAAACGTACGCGCGCTATTTTCCGTCACCAGCTTAAGTCCATCGTTAATCTGCTGATAGCCCATCATCTGGCAAACGTGCAGCCCCATATGCAGCACCTGTAGCATATTACCGGTGCCCAGCGGGTACCACGGATCAAACACATCATCATGGCCAAAACAGACGTTGATTCCCGCCGCCATCAGCTCCTTCACGCGCGTAATGCCGCGACGCTTCGGATAGTCATCAAAGCGTCCCTGAAGGTGAATATTAACCAGCGGGTTAGCGACGAAGTTAATACCGGATAGCTTTAGCAAACGGAAAAGACGCGAGGTGTAAGCACCGTTATAGGAGTGCATGGCGGTGGTATGGCTGGCGGTAACCTGCGGCCCGATACCCTCTTTTAACGCCAGAGCCGCTACGGTTTCAACAAACCGTGACTGTTCATCGTCGATTTCATCGCAGTGAATATCCAGAGGGCGCTGATACTGTTTCGCCAGACGAAAAGCGATATGCAGGGATTCCACGCCATATTCGCGAGTAAATTCAAAATGGGGAATTGCGCCCACCACATCGGCTCCCAGACGCAGCGCCTCTTCAAGCAGAGCCTCACCATTGGGGTAGGATAAAATGCCCTCTTGTGGGAAGGCGACAATCTGCAGATCTACCCACGGCGCGACTTCCTGTTTTACCTCCAGCATGGCCTTGAGCGCGGTTAGCGTAGGATCTGAAACATCGACGTGGGTACGTACAAACTGGATACCATTGGCAATTTGCCATTTCAGCGTCTTCCACGCGCGGGCTTTAACATCCTCATGGCTCAATAAAGCCTTACGCTCCGCCCAGCGCTCAATTCCTTCAAACAGCGTTCCGGACTGATTCCAGTTCGGCTCTCCGGCGGTTTGGGTGGTATCAAGGTGAATATGCGGTTCAATAAAAGGAGGGATCGCCAGCCCACCGCGTGCATTCAGCACTTCAAAATTCTCACTGCGCGCCTCTCCCATTGGGGTGATATCCCCAAAGCGCCCCTTGTCTATCACTATCTGCCATAGCCCTTCACGTTCGGGCAGACGAACGTTCTCAATTAACCAAAGCGGCGCTGCTGTCATATCGATGACTCCCGTAATTGTTGCTGAAGTTTTGTCCAACCCGCTGTGGGTCTCTGTTGCCAATTTTGTACATAAAAAAGGCGAAAAGGAAAAGCCAGCATTTTCCAGCACTTATAAAAATACTGACAAATCATAAAGATACCACTTAAGTGGTAGGTAAAGGTGTAATTGATTTGCATCAATAAGTATCGTGGCTGAATCGTTAAGGTAGGCGGTAATATAAAAGAAATCGAGGCAAAAATGAGCAAAGTCAGACTCGCTATCATTGGTAATGGTATGGTCGGCCATCGCTTTATTGAGGACCTTCTTGATAAATCCGACGCCAGCCTGTTCGATATTACCGTCTTCTGTGAAGAACCCCGTATCGCCTATGACCGCGTACACCTCTCATCCTACTTTTCCCACCACACCGCCGAAGAGCTCTCTTTGGTACGGGAGGGGTTTTATGAAAAGCACGGCGTTAAGGTACTGGTCGGCGAACGCGCCATCACCATCAACCGTCAGGAGAAGGTTATCCACTCCAGCGCGGGCCGTACCGTATTCTATGACAAGCTGGTCATGGCAACTGGCTCTTATCCATGGATCCCGCCGATCAAAGGTTCTGAAACGCAGGATTGTTTTGTTTATCGCACCATTGAAGACCTCAACGCCATTGAAGCCTGCGCCCGTCGCAGCAAACGCGGCGCAGTGGTCGGCGGTGGGCTGTTAGGCCTGGAGGCCGCGGGCGCGCTGAAAAACCTCGGCGTTGAAACCCACGTCATTGAATTCGCGCCGATGCTGATGGCTGAACAGCTCGATCAGATGGGCGGCGAACAGCTACGCCGTAAAATTGAAAGCATGGGCGTGCGCGTGCACACCAGCAAAAATACCCAAGAGATCGTTCAGCAAGGTACCGAAGCGCGTAAAACCATGCGCTTCGCCGACGGCAGCGAGCTGGAAGTCGACTTCATCGTCTTTTCTACCGGTATCCGCCCGCGCGATAAGCTGGCCACCCAGTGCGGTCTGGAAGTCGCTCCGCGCGGCGGTATCGCGATCAACGACGCCTGCCAGACCTCCGACCCGGATATCTACGCCATCGGTGAATGCGCCAGCTGGAACAACCGCGTTTACGGCCTGGTGGCCCCGGGCTATAAAATGGCCCAGGTGACCGTTGACCATATCCTCAACACCGAAAACGCCTTTGAAGGCGCGGACCTGAGCGCCAAGCTGAAGCTGCTGGGCGTTGACGTTGGCGGAATTGGCGACGCCCACGGTCACACCCCTGGCGCCCGCAGCTACGTGTACCTCGACGAAAGCAAAGAGGTCTACAAACGCCTTATCGTCAGTGAAGATAATAAAACCCTGCTCGGCGCGGTGCTGGTGGGCGATACCAGCGATTACGGCAACCTGCTGCAGCTGGTGCTGAACGCCATCGAACTGCCGGAAAACCCGGACTCGCTAATTCTTCCTGCGCACGCGGGCAGCGGTAAGCCGTCCATTGGCGTGGATAAGCTGCCGGAAAGCGCGCAAATTTGTTCCTGCTTCGATGTCACCAAAGGCGCATTGATTGCCGCCATTAATAAAGGCTGCCACACGGTGGCGGCGCTGAAGGCGGAAACCAAAGCCGGAACCGGCTGCGGCGGCTGTATTCCGCTGGTGACTCAGGTTCTCAACGCCGAACTGGCGAAACAGGGCATCGAAGTCAACAATAACCTGTGCGAGCACTTCGCATACTCCCGTCAGGAACTGTTCCACCTTATTCGCGTGGAAGGTATCAAAACTTTTGAAGAGCTGCTGGCGAAACACGGTAAAGGCTACGGCTGTGAAGTGTGTAAACCGACCGCTGGCTCCCTGCTGGCCTCCTGCTGGAATGAATATGTCCTCAAGCCGCAGCATACCCCGCTGCAGGATACCAACGACAACTTCCTGGCCAATATCCAGAAAGACGGTACCTACTCCGTTATTCCGCGCTCCGCGGGTGGTGAAATCACCCCGGAAGGCCTGGTGGCCGTAGGGCGTATCGCCCGTGAATTTAACCTGTACACCAAGATCACCGGTTCTCAGCGTATCGGCCTGTTCGGTGCGCAGAAAGACGACCTGCCGGAAATATGGCGTCAGCTAATCGACGCAGGCTTCGAAACTGGTCACGCATACGCCAAAGCGCTACGGATGGCAAAAACCTGCGTAGGCAGCACCTGGTGCCGCTACGGCGTCGGCGACAGCGTCGGCTTCGGCGTGGAGCTGGAAAACCGCTACAAAGGTATCCGCACCCCACACAAAATGAAGTTTGGCGTCTCCGGCTGTACCCGTGAATGCGCGGAAGCCCAGGGCAAAGATGTCGGCATCATCGCCACGGAAAAAGGCTGGAACCTGTACGTCTGCGGCAACGGTGGCATGAAACCTCGTCACGCGGATCTATTGGCCGCCGATCTTGATCGTGAAACGCTGATGAAATATCTCGACCGCTTCATGATGTTCTACATCCGTACTGCCGACAAACTGACCCGTACCGCGCCGTGGCTGGATAACCTTGAAGGCGGCATCGACTACCTGAAGTCAGTGATCATCGACGACAAGCTGGGTCTGAATGAGCATCTGGAAGAAGAGATGGCCCGCCTGCGTGAAGCGGTGGTCTGCGAGTGGACGGAAACCGTTAACACGCCATCTGCCCAGGTGCGTTTCAGGCACTTCATCAACAGCGACAAGCGCGACCCGAACGTCCAGGTCGTGCCTGAACGTGAACAGCATCGTCCGGCCGCGCCGTACGAACGTATCCCGGTGACTCTGGTGGAGGAAAACGCATGAGCCAGTGGAAAAACATCTGCAAA
>OEPS010000172.1_pt1 | contig 24049 bp, 18 predicted proteins | sample 1539411 | NCBI WGS metagenome assembly OEPS01 (sample SAMN02671747, study PRJEB22543) | soil metagenome | biome: bacteria | place: China:Hunan Province, Lengshuijiang City | collected 2012-10-15 | depth 0.08m m
GTGACTGGATGAAAATCATCATCCTCGGTGCGGGGCAGGTCGGCGGTTCGCTGGCTGAACATCTGGCCAGCGAGGCCAACGACATCACGGTGGTCGACACTGACGGCGACCGCCTGCGCGATCTTGGCGACCGCCTCGACATCCGTACCGTGCAGGGCCGTGGCTCGTTGCCGAACATTCTGCGTCAGGCCGGTGCCGACGACGCCGACATGCTGGTGGCGGTGACCAACAGCGACGAAACCAACATGGTCGCCTGCCAGGTCGCCTACACCCTGTTCCACACCCCGACCAAGATCGCCCGGGTACGTGAGTCGGCCTACCTGACCCGCGCCGGCCTGTTCGACAACGACGCCATCCCCGTCGACGTACTGATCAGCCCCGAGCAGGTGGTAACCCACTACATCAAGCGCCTGATCGAACATCCCGGTGCCCTGCAGGTGATCGACTTCGCCGAAGGCAAGGCTCAGTTGGTCGCGGTCAAGGCCTATTACGGCGGTCCGCTGGTCGGCCAGCAACTGCGCCAGATCCGCGAGCACATGCCCAACGTCGACACCCGTGTGGCAGCGATCTTCCGTCGCGACCGGCCGATTCTGCCCCAGGGCGATACGGTGATCGAAGCCGACGACGAGGTGTTCTTCATTGCTGCCAAGGCCCACATCCGCGCGGTGATGGGTGAGCTGCGGCGCATCGATGAGACCAACAAACGCGTAGTCATCGCCGGTGGCGGGCAGATCGGCGAGCGCCTCGCCGAAGCAATCGAAAGCCGCTACCAGGTGAAAATCATCGAGATGAACCCGGCGCGTTGCCGGTATCTCTCCGATACCCTGGACAGCACCGTGGTGCTGCAAGGCAGTGCCTCGGACCGCGACCTGATGCTCGAAGAGAACATCGCCGAAGCCGACATCTTCCTGGCCCTGACCAACGATGACGAAGCCAATATCATGTCCTCGCTGCTGGCCAAGCGCCTGGGCGCGCGCAAGGTGATGACCATCATCAACAACCCGGCCTACGTCGACCTGGTCCAGGGCGGCGATATCGATATCGCCATCAGCCCTCAGCTGGCCACCATCGGCACCTTGCTCGCCCACGTACGCCGTGGCGACATTGTCAGCGTGCACTCATTGCGCCGCGGTGCAGCGGAGGCTATTGAAGCCATCGCTCACGGTGACTCAAAGTCGAGCAAGGTAATCGGTAAAGCCATTGAAGATATTGCCCTGCCACCCGGCACCACCATCGGCGCGATCATTCGCGACGAAGAAGTGCTGATTGCCCACGACGACACGGTGATCGAAGCGGGTGACCATGTGATCCTCTTCGTTGTGGATAAAAAGTACATCCGTGACGTCGAGAAGCTGTTCCATGTAGGGTTGAGCTTCTTCTGAAGGAGCAGAACATGCGTGAATCACTGGAAAAGATGCTGGCCAAGGGTGTGGATAACGCCCTGCTGCGCTTCGGCCTGGGCAAGGCCTGGCTGGATGAAGGCAACGGCGCCGAGGCTGCTGTGCATCTGCAACGCTGCGTCGAGTTCGATCCGAAGTATTCGGCGGCGTGGAAGCTGCTGGGCAAGGCCCATCAGTTGCAGGGCGATAAGGCGGCGGCACGTCTGGCCTGGGAGCAGGGGCTGGAAGCAGCCAGGGCCCACGGTGACAAGCAGGCCGAAAAAGAGATGACGGTGTTTCTCAAGAAGCTGGATAAAGCAGGTTAAACCATCGCGGGGCAAGCCCGCTCCCACAGAGTTATACACAACCCCTGTGGGAGCGGGCTTGCCCCGCGATCAGCATTTTCAGTACCAGCGCGCCTCGCCCGGCGGACGCTTCTTGAAGCGCTTCATGCTCCACATGTACTGGCTCGGATAAGCCGCCACATAACGCTCGACTACCTTGCTCATGGCCGCTGCCGAGGTTTCGGTGTCTTCGCTGTACATGGCTTCGGGCGCCGCTTCGAGAATCACCTTGAAGCCGGAACCATCCGGCAGGCGCAGGGCATGCAGGAACACCCCGACTGCCTTGCCGCCCGCGAGCATGTTCGGCACGAATTTGCTGGTCAGCGCTTTGGTAGCAAAGAACGGCACGAAGATCCCCGCCGACTCGGCCGGCTCCGGATCTGCCGGAATGCCCACCTGCCCACCTTTGCGCACTTCCTTGATGATGCTCAGGATGCCTTCCTTGGTGGACGCCGCTACGCGGTTACCCAGCTGCACGCGCTGTTCGCGCAACAGGTCATCAACCGCCTTGAGCTTGGGCGGACGGTAAAAAATGATCGGTTTGCACTGGTTGCAATAGAAGTGATTGAGCACTTCCCAGTTACCCAGGTGGCTGGTGATGCCGACCACGCCCTTGCCCGAAGCCAGGGCAGCCTGCAGGACTTCCAGCCCTTCAACCTCGCGAACCAGGTCAAGCGAGCGCTGGGCAGGCCAGATCCAGGCGCAGGCGCTTTCGGTGAACGACTTGCCGATATCCATCAGGGTACGGCCGACCAGTTGCTCGCGCGCTGCCGGGTCCATCTCCGGAAAACACTTGGCCAGGTTGATGCGCACCACCTCGCGCGAACTGTTCGGCAGCTTCCACATCAGCCAGCCGATGGCTGCGCCGACCCGCTGTACCGCGCCCCAGGGGAGCTTGGCAAACAACCGCAACGCCCCGACCATCAAGGCGCCCTTGAATTTATCCACAGGCTGGTTCCTCTTTCTGCAAGCCGGCCATTGTACCCCTCAGCGCAGCAGAGCGGCGTAGCGATCACAATCGGTGGTGTGGTCCATGACCATGCCGGTGGCCTGCATGAAGGCATAGCAAATGGTCGGGCCGACAAAGGTGAAGCCGGCTTTCTGCAAGGCCTTGCTCATGGCTTTGGCTTCATCGGTAACGGCCGGCACCTCACTGCGCAGGCTGAAATGGTTGATCTTCGGCGCACCGCCGACAAACGACCACAGCCAATCAGCTGGGTTCTCCAACGCCAGCCAGGCCTTGGCATTGCGCCGCGCAGCATTGAGCTTGAGGCGGTTGCGGATGATGCCGGGATCAAGCATGCGCTCCTCGATTTCCTCATCGCTCATCTGTGCCAGGCGCTGCGGATCAAAGCCGAACAGTACCTCGCGGTAGCGTTCACGCTTTTTCAGTACGGTGATCCACGACAGGCCGGCCTGGAAGCCTTCGAGCAGCAACATCTCGAACAATTGCCCCGGATCACGCTGCGGCGTGCCCCATTCCTGATCGTGATACGCCTGGTAAAGCGGATCGTCGGTACACCAAAAGCAACGTGGCATAAAGCTCCAAGGGTAGAGGCTCGGGCGAATCGGGTTATACTCCCGCTCTTTATATTCGCAGCCCTAGAAACAGGTGAATTTCGTGAGCCAGCCTACGCCAGCCGTGCGTACCTTCCAAGACTTGATCCTCGCCCTGCAGAACTACTGGGCCGAGCAAGGTTGTGTGGTGCTTCAGCCCTACGATATGGAAGTAGGCGCCGGCACTTTCCATACCGCCACGTTCCTGCGCGCCGTCGGCCCGGAAATCTGGAACGCCGCCTACGTACAGCCGAGCCGTCGCCCGGCTGACGGTCGCTATGGCGAAAACCCCAACCGCCTGCAGCATTACTACCAGTTCCAGGTGGTGCTCAAGCCGAACCCGGCGAACTTCCAGGAACTGTACCTGGGCTCGCTGAAGGCCATCGGCCTTGACCCGCTGGTACACGACATCCGTTTTGTCGAAGACAACTGGGAATCGCCGACCCTCGGCGCCTGGGGTCTGGGCTGGGAAATCTGGCTCAACGGCATGGAAGTCACTCAGTTCACCTACTTCCAGCAAGTGGGCGGTATCGAGTGCATGCCGGTTACCGGTGAAATCACCTATGGCCTGGAGCGTCTGGCCATGTACCTGCAGGGCGTCGACTCGGTCTACGACCTGGTCTGGACCGACGGTCCGTTCGGCAAGGTGACCTACGGCGACGTGTTCCACCAGAACGAGGTGGAGCAGTCGACCTACAACTTCGAACACGCCAACGTCGAGAAACTGTTCGAACTGTTCGACTTCTATGAAAGCGAAGCGAACCGCCTGATCGAGCTGGAGCTGCCGCTGCCGACCTACGAAATGGTCCTCAAGGCCTCGCACACCTTCAACCTGCTCGACGCCCGCCGCGCCATCTCGGTGACCGCGCGCCAGCAGTACATCCTGCGCGTCCGCACCCTGGCCCGGGCCGTGGCGCAAAGCTACCTGCAAGCCCGCGCCAAGCTGGGCTTCCCGATGGCGACCCCTGAATTGCGTGATGAAGCATTGGCCAAGCTGGAGGCTGCACAATGAGTGCTCAAGATTTCCTGGTTGAACTGGGCACCGAAGAACTGCCGCCCAAGGCCCTGAGCGCCCTGGCTGACGCTTTTCTCGCCGGTATCGAGAAAGGCCTGCAGGCCGCTGGCCTGAACTACACCGGCAAGCAGGTCTACGCTGCGCCGCGCCGTCTGGCCGTGCTGATCCGTCAACTGGACACCCAGCAGCCAGACCGCAGCATCAACGTCGACGGCCCGCCCCGTCAGGCCGCCTTCGACGCCGAAGGCAACCCGACCCAGGCAGCCCTGGGCTTTGCCAAGAAGTGCGGCGTAGAGCTGGCGGAAATCGACCAGAGCGGCGCCAAGCTGCGCTTCTCCCAGCACATCCCGGGCAAGGCCACCGCCAGCCTGCTGCCGACCATCGTCGAAGACTCGCTGAACGACCTGCCGATCCCGAAACGCATGCGTTGGGGTGCGCGCAAGGAAGAGTTCGTGCGTCCGACCCAATGGCTGGTGATGCTGCTGGGCGACGACGTCGTCGACTGCACCATCCTCGCCCAGAAGGCTGGTCGTGATTCCCGTGGCCACCGCTTCCATCACCCGGAAGACGTGCGCATCAGCGCTCCGGCGAACTACCTGGAAGACCTGCGCAAAGCCTACGTGCTGGCCGATTTCGCCGAGCGCCGCGAGCTGATCAGCAAGCGTACCGCCGAACTCGCCATGCAGCAGGAAGGCAGCGCCATCGTGCCGCCTGCGCTGCTCGATGAAGTGACCGCGCTGGTCGAGTGGCCGGTGCCGCTGGTCTGCTCGTTCGAGGAGCGTTTCCTCGACGTGCCGCAGGAAGCCCTGATCACCACCATGCAGGACAACCAGAAGTACTTCTGCCTGCTGGACGTCGACGGCAAGCTGCTGCCGCGCTTCATCACCGTGGCCAACGTCGAAAGCCGCGATCCGAAGCAGATCATCGAAGGTAACGAGAAGGTCGTGCGTCCACGCCTGACCGACGCCGAGTTCTTCTTCAAGCAAGACAAGAAGCAGCCCTTGGAAAGCTTCAACGAACGCCTCAAGAACGTGGTGTTCCAGGCTCAACTGGGCAGCGTTTTCGACAAGGCCGAGCGCGTTGCCAAACTGGCCGCGTTCATTGCCCAGCGCATCGGCGGCGACGCCCAGCGCGCAGCCCGCGCCGGCCTGCTGTCCAAGTGCGACCTGGCGACCGAGATGGTCGGTGAATTCCCTGAGATGCAGGGTGTTGCCGGCTACTACTACGCCCTCAACGATGGCGAACCCGAAGACGTCGCCCTGGCCCTGAACGAGCAGTACATGCCGCGCGGTGCCGGTGCCGAACTGCCGTCGACCCTGACTGGCGCGGCCGTGGCCATCGCCGACAAGCTCGACACCCTGGTCGGAATCTTCGGTATCGGCATGCTCCCGACCGGCAGCAAAGACCCTTATGCCCTGCGTCGTGCAGCGCTGGGTGTGCTGCGTATCCTGATCGAGAAGCAACTGGACCTGGACCTGAACGAAGCGGTGAGCTTCGCCGTCACTCAGTTCGGTAGCAACGTCAAGGCTGCCGGCCTGGCCGAGCAGGTACAGGAGTTTGTCTTCGACCGTCTGCGTGCCCGTTACGAAGACGAAGGCATCGATGTTGCCACCTACCTGTCGGTACGGGCACTGAAGCCGGGTTCGGCACTCGACTTCGACCAGCGCGTACAGGCCGTACAAGCCTTCCGTCAGTTGCCTGAAGCCGCTGCCCTGGCCGCGGTGAACAAGCGTGTATCGAACCTGCTGAGCAAGGCCGAAGGTGCGGTCGCGACCACGGTCGAACCGAAGTACTTCGACAATGCCAACGAGTTCTCCCTGTACTCGGCCATCCAGCAAGCCGATCAGGCCGTGCAGCCAATGGCAGCGGCGCGTCAGTACAGCGAATCGCTGGCACGTCTGGCAGCCCTGCGTGAACCGGTCGACGCCTTCTTCGAGGCGGTGATGGTCAATGCCGAAGACGCCAATGTGCGGGCCAACCGCTATGCCTTGCTCAGCCGCCTGCGCGGTCTGTTCCTCGGTGTGGCTGACATTTCGCTGCTGGGGTAAGTCTTGAAACTGCTGATTCTCGATCGTGACGGGGTGATCAACCAGGACTGCGACGCCTACATCAAGTCGCTGGAAGAATGGATACCTATCCCCGGTTCGATTGAGGCCATCGCGCAGTTGAGCAAAGCCGGCTGGACGGTGGCGGTTGCCACCAACCAGTCGGGCATTGCTCGTGGCTATTACGACCTGGCTACCCTCGAGGCCATGCATGCGCGCCTGCGCATGTTGGTGGCCGAGCAGGGTGGCGAGGTTGGCCTGATCGTTTATTGCCCCCATGGCCCGGATGAGGGTTGCGCTTGCCGCAAACCCAAACCAGGAATGCTCATCACCATTGCCGCGCACTACCATGTGAATCTAGCCGGTGTGTGGTTTGTCGGTGATAGTAAGGGTGACCTGGAGGCCGCATTGACCGTCGATGCTCAACCGATTCTGGTAAAAACCGGAAAAGGCGAGAAGACCCTGAGCAAGGGAATTCCCGAGGGAACGTTGATTTTCGATGATCTGGCAGCCATCGCCAGAGAACTTATCCACAAATAGCGCGTCTGCGAACCAGGCGCACTTTTACTAGGCGGGCAAGCCCGCAACGGTACATGCCGCTATGTCGATCCTGCAGGCGATCAGAATTTTTCTTTTTTACCTGCTGCTGGGTACCAGCTCTTTGCTGTGGTGCACCCTGAGCTTTTTTATCGCGCCGTTTCTGCCATTCAGCGCCCGTTATCGCTTCATCAACGTCTACTGGTGCCGCTTCGCGCTGGTGCTGGTGCGGATTTTCCTGAACATCAAGGTCAAGGTCAGCGGGGCGGAAAACATTCCCAAGCAACCCTGCGTGATCCTGTCCAACCACCAGAGCACCTGGGAAACCTTCTTCCTCTCGGCGTATTTTTCGCCGTTGAGCCAGGTACTCAAACGTGAACTGCTGTACGTGCCGTTCTTCGGCTGGGCCATGGCCATGCTGCGGCCGATCGCCATTGACCGTGACAACCCCAAGGCTGCGCTCAAGCAGGTGGCCAGCGAAGGCGACAAGCTGCTCAAGGATGGCGTCTGGGTACTGATCTTCCCGGAGGGCACCCGTGTTCCATTCGGCCAGATCGGCAAGTTCTCCCGCGGCGGTACCGCCCTGGCGGTGAATGCCGGCCTGCCAGTCCTGCCAATCGCCCACAACGCTGGCAAGTTCTGGCCCAAGCAGGGCTGGAACAAACGCGCCGGTACCATCGAAGTGGTAATCGGTGCACCGATGTACGCTGAGGGCACTGGACCACGCGCGATTGCCGAGCTCAACGACCGGGCGGCAGCCTGGAACGAACAGGCTCAGCGCGACATGGGTTCGCTGCCTGCGCAAGCCCCGAACGCGGCGCAGGGCGTTGCCTGACGATCTGTGGATAACTTGTGTACAGTATTTGGATCTTTCGCTTAAAAATTCGCTAAGTGATTAATTTACTTACTTATTTCTCTGTATGACTGTTTTCCTGAAATCGTGCATAAGTTTTTCCGCGGCATAAAAAAACCGGCGCTTACGCCGGTTTTTTTGTACCTGTGGAAATCAGACCTTATCGATGTCCACATCACGGGTTTCTTTCAGGCAGAACAGCCCGACCACCAGGCTGATACCGGTAATCAGCACCGGGTACCACAGCCCATAGAAGATGTCGCCGGTGTACACCACCAGGGCGAACGACACCGTCGGCAGGAAGCCACCGAACCAGCCGTTACCGATGTGATAGGGCAGTGACATCGAGGTGTAGCGGATCCGGGTCGGGAACAGCTCGACCATCACCGCCGCCAGCGGGCCATAGGTCATGGTCGCGATCAGGATCATCGCCACGATCAGCACCACCACCATGGTTTCGTTGACGCTGGCAGGATCCGCCTTGGCCGGGTAACCGGCCTTTTCGATCGCAGCCCGCAGCGCCACTTCATCGAAGCCGTTGATACGCTGGTCACCGACGGTCACCACCACTTCGCTACCGGCAGCCGCGGATTCAGAACTGTAAGGCAGGCCTTGCTTGACCAGGAAGGTCTTGGCCTTGTCGCACGGACTGTCGAAGCGCGCCTTGCCGACCGGGTCGAACTGGAAGGTGCAGCTTTGTGGATCGGCCATGACCACAATCGGCGATTGCCGGCTGGCGGCATCGATTTGCGGGTTGGCGTAATGACTAAGGGCTTTGAACAGCGGGAAGTAGAGCAGGGTGGCCAGCAGCAGGCCGAGCATCAGGATCGGCTTGCGGCCAATGCGGTCCGACAGCCAGCCGAAGAACACGAAGAACGGCGCGCCGATCACCACGCTGATAATCAGCAAGGTATTGGCCTGGGCCGGGTCCATCTTGAGCATCTGGGTCAGGAAGAACAGCACATAGAACTGCGCGGTGTAGAAGGTCACCGCTTGCCCTGCGTTGATGCTGAACAGGGCTGTAAGGACGATCTTGAGGTTGGCCCAGGAACCGAAAGACTCACGGATCGGCGCTTTACTGGTTTTGCCCTGGGCCTTCATTTTCACGAAGGCAGGCGATTCGTGCATGCTCATGCGAATCCAGGTGGAGATCGCCAGCAGCACGATCGACAGCAGGAACGGCAGGCGCCAGCCCCAGACTTCGAACTGGTCACCACTGATGTAGCGGCTGCCCAGCACCACCAGCAGCGACAACAGCAAGCCCAGTGTCGCCGTCGACTGGATGAAGCCGGTATGGAAGCCACGCTTGCCCGGTGGCGCATGCTCGGCCACATAGGTTGCCGCGCCGCCGTACTCACCGCCCAGCGCCAGGCCCTGAAGCATGCGCAGGATCACCAGAATGATCGGTGCGGCAATACCGATGCTGGCGTAAGTCGGTAGCAGGCCGACCGCAAAGGTCGACAAGCCCATCAGCACGATGGTCACCAGGAAGGTGTACTTACGGCCGATCATGTCCCCCAGGCGACCGAACACCAGTGCACCGAAGGGCCGCACCAGGAAACCTGCGGCAAAGGCCATCAAGGCGAAGATAAAGGCAGTGGTGTCGTTCACCCCGGCAAAGAACTGCTTGCTGATGACCGCGGCCAGTGCCCCGTAAAGAAAAAAGTCATACCACTCGAAGACCGTCCCGAGGGATGACGCGAAAATGATCTTGCGCTCTTCACGGCGACTGTTGCTGACCGTAGCGGCGCCCTGCTCCTGAATGTAATCCGACATCGTTGCTGTCCTCGGCCTCAAGGCCCCAGTGATTATTCTTGTTGTTCCACTGTCGACGCCGGCAGACCGCGTCCGGCGTCGTTGTTGCTACGCACCCTGGTCAGGGCGTCGGTATTGCGCTTTCTTCATCGGTCCGAGCTGTGGATAACATCCCCCGGGTAATCAGTTGTGCCGCCTTTTCGGCAATCATCAAGGTTGGTGAGCAGGTATTGCCGGAGACAATCTGCGGCATGATCGAGGCATCGGCGATGCGCAGCCCCGGCACGCCATGCACGCGCAACTGGTCGTCGACCACATCCAGCGGGCCATTGCCCATCCGGCAGGTTCCGACCGGATGGAAAATCGTGGTGCCGATCTGGCCGGCGGCTTCGTGCAGTTGTTCTTCGCTTTGCAGGTCTGGCCCGGGCAGGTATTCGCGCGGGCTGAACGCCGCCAGGGCAGGGGCCTGGACAATCTTGCGGGTGATGCGAATGGCCTGCGCGGCAACGCGCAAGTCTTCCGGGTCGCTCAGGTAGTTGGGATCGATCAGCGGCGCATCGTCCGGATTGGCCGAGCGGATGTCGATGCGGCCTCGGCTCGCTGGGCGCAGATTGCACACAGAAGCGGTAAAAGCCGGGAAGCGGTGCAGCGGTTCACCGAAGCGCTCAAGCGATAGCGGCTGCACATGGTATTGCAGGTTGGCTGAAGCCTGCTCCGGGCCGGAGCGGACAAACGCGCCCAGCTGACTTGGCGCCATGGCCAGTGGGCCGCTGCGGTCATACAGATAACGCAGCCCCATACCCACCTTGCCCCAGGCACTATTGGCGACCTGGTTGAGCGTGCGCGCACCGCTGACCTGGTAGATCAGGCGCAGTTGCAAGTGATCCTGCAGGTTGCCGCCAACCCCCGGCAACTCGTGACGGACAGTTATCCCCAGGCTTTCCAGCAAACCACGCGGGCCAATACCGGAGCGTTGCAGGATACCGGGCGAGCCTACGGAACCTGCGCAGAGAATGATCTCCCGGCGGGCGCTGAAGTTCTGCCAGCTGCCTTGCCAACGCGCTCTTACCGCCGAGGCGCGACCGGCGTCGAGAATCACCTGATCGACCAGCACATCGGTCAGTACGGTCAGGTTAGGGCGCTTGAGTACCGGACGCAGAAAGGCCTTGGCCGAGTTCCAGCGAATTCCGGAGCGCTGGTTGACCTGAAAGTATCCACAGCCCTGGTTATCGCCACCGTTGAAGTCGGGCACGCTGTCGATGCCGCTCTGTGCAGCCGCTTCGCGGAAAGCATCGAGGATCGGCCACGAATAACGTTGCTGTTCAACCCGCCACTCGCCTTCATTGCCGTGCGCATCACTGGCACCGGCAAAATGGTTTTCGCTGGCCTTGAACAGCGGCAACACGTCTTTCCAGGCCCAGCCGGCGTTGCCTTGCTCGGCCCAGCGGTCATAGTCGCCAGCCTGGCCACGCATATAGATCATGCCGTTGATCGAGGAACAGCCACCGAGCACCTTGCCCCGTGGATAACCCAAGGCGCGCCCTTTCAGGCCGGGCTGGGCTTCGGTCTTGAAGCACCAGTCGGTACGTGGGTTACCGATGCAATACAGGTAACCCACTGGAATATGAATCCAGGGATAGTTGTCTTTGCCGCCCGCTTCGAGCAACAACACCCGACAGCCAGGATCGGCAGACAAACGATTGGCCAGAAGGCATCCGGCAGGACCGGCACCGACCACCACATAGTCGTAGACAGGATCGGCTGATGGCATGGGCAACCTCGCGCCTGATTATTATTCTTGTCCTGGTCCATGTTATTGATTAATTTCGAGATGAAAACGTTAGATTTCACTCAAGTGCTGTGCGTTTTAACACAACGTCTGTGAACACCCGATTCACAAGGAAAAGCATGTTCGACTGGAATGATCTGCGGTTTTTTCTCGAGTTGCAGCGTAGCGGTCGCCTGCTGACCGCGGCCAAGCGCCTCAACACTACCCACAGCACCGTGGCCCGGCATATCGACAATATCGAGCAGAGCCTGGGCACTGCCTTGTTCGTCCAGCACGCCCAGGGCTACGAACTGACACCCTCCGGGCAGGCCTTGCTCAAACATGCCGAAGCGATGGAAAACGTCGCCCTGCTGGCCCAGGAAGAAATCACCCAGGCCATCACCCCGTTAGGCAAGATCCGCCTGGGCGTCACCGAAGGCATCGGCATCATGTTCTTCACCCCGCGCATGGGCAGCCTGTTCGAGCGTTATCCGGGACTGGAAGTGGAACTGGTCGCCGTGCCGCGCTTTGTCAGCATCCTCAACCGCGAGGCAGAAATCAGCATTCACCTGGAACGGCCCAATGCCGACCTGCTGATCACCCGTAAGCTCACCGACTACCGCCTGGCGCTGTATGCCAGCCCCGAGTACCTGGCCCAGGCGCCAGCACTGCATCACCGCGAGGATCTGGCCAAGCACAGCTGGATCGGTTACGTCGACGACCTGCTGTTCAGTCAGGAGTTGCTGTTTCTCAACAGCTTCTGCCGGGCCCCGAACGTGGTGTTTCGCAGCACCAGTGTGATCGCCCAACAACAAGCGGCCCGTGCCGGACTGGGCATTGCCGTGCTGCCCAACTACATGGCCCGGCATGATCCGGCGCTGGTTCGGGTACTGCCCAGTGAAACCATCCAGCGCAGCTACTGGATCTGCACCCGCCGCGAACTGCACAAATCAGTCCGCTTGCGGGTGGTCTGGGATTTTCTCCTGGCGCTGTGCGCGCAGGAGCAGGAAGCGTTGCTGGCGGAGTAGGGCTCAACCGCCAAGGGTTTTCACCACCAGCAGCACTGCTGCACAGATCCCGACTGCAGCAAACAACTGCTGCAGCCGCGGGCCGGCCAGGCGATGGGCAAATTGCCGGGCTATCAACAACCCCACTACAGCACCGCCGGCAAAGGGTGCACCTACGGCCCAATGCATGACCCCGCCGACGCTGGCGCTGACTACGCTACCGGTGGAGACCAGCGCAATCACTGCCAGCGAAGTGGCGACGATGCTTTTCATGTCCAGGTTGGTGTAGCGACTCAATGCCGGGATGATCACAAAACCACCGCCGACACCGAGCAAGCCCGAAAGCATTCCCGACAATACTCCGGTAAATGCCAGCGCGCGGGCGCAGGGCAGGGTCCAGCGCAGGCGCCCCTGCAAGGGGTTGAGCACACAGGGCATGACCGTGCGCTTGCCCAGCGGCGGCTCACCACGCAGCTCGCGACGCGCCTTGAGCAGCATGCGCCCGCAGGCATACACCAGCACCAAAGCGAAGGTCAGGGCCAGCGGCGCGTTGGGAAGCTGGTGCGCCAGGGTCAGTCCGAACGGCGCTGCGGCGATACCGATCAACGCCACGAACACGGCAGCCCGATAACGCACCACACCTTGGCGCAATCCCAACAGCGCACCGACAGCCGCCGCCATACCCACGGCAAGCAGACCAACCGGGGCTGCCTCGACCATCGACAGGCCCAGGCCGAAGACCAGCAGTGGCACGGCGAGAATACCGCCGCCCGCCCCGGTCAACGCCAATACCGCACCAATGATCGCGCCCAGTCCAGCAGCAACGAATGGCTGTTCGATCACTGCCCAACCTCAACGGCTGTCTGCGGTTTGGCCAGCCACTCGCGGCCCTTGAGCATGCAGCGCCAATACAGCGGCGGCAGGATCTGCGCCTTGAGAAGCCAGGCCAGGCGGGTAGGGCGACGACCATCGAGCAGCCAGCGCGGGAAGCTCGGCGCCAGCTTGCCGCCATAGGTGAACTCGGCGAGCACGATTTTTCCGCGCTCGACGGTCAGCGGGCAGGAACCATAACCATCGTAGTGTGCCAGCTTCCGCAAACGACCAAGCGCGACCAGCAGGTTGTTGGCCACCACCGGCGCTTGCTTGCGCGCAGCTGCTGCGGTCTTGGCGTTAGTGGTGTTGATGCCATCACCCAAGGCGTGGATGTTGGCGAACTGACGATGACGCAGCGTCGCCGGATCGACATCAATCCAGCCGGCAGCATCGGCCAGGGGGCTGTTGCGGATGAAGTCGGGAGCTACTTGTGGCGGAACCACATGGAGCATGTCGAACGGTTGCACACAGGTTTCGCTGCTGCCATCGGGCAAGGTTCGAACAAAGGTCGCCAGCCGAGCCGGGCCATCTACTGCAACCAGGCGATGGGCGTACTGCAGATCCACCGCGTACTTGTCGATGTACTCCATCAGCGCGGGGACATAGTCCGCCACCCCGAACAGCACCGCACCCGCATTGAAGAACTGCGCCTGGATGTTGCCCAGGCGGCCGTTGCGCAACCAGTGATCGCACGACAGGTACAAGGCTTTCTGTGGTGCACCTGCACATTTGATCGGCATTGGCGGTTGGCTGAACAGCGCGCGGCCCTCGCGCAGGTTCTGCACCAGCTGCCAGGTATACGGGGCCAGATCATAGCGATAGTTGGAGGTTACGCCATTGCGGCCCAGTGTTTCGCTCAGGCCGTCGATGGCCTGCCAGTCAAGCTTGAGACCGGGGCACACCACCAATTGCTCGTAGCTCATCACCCGTCCGTCGTTCAACGTCACGGCTTGCGCCTGAGGATCAAAGCTTTCAACCCTGGCCTTGATCCAGCGCACACCGGCAGGGATGGTCGCCTCCATGTTCCGCGCGGTGCTGGGCGCATCGAAGATTCCGGCACCGACCATCGTCCAGCCGGGCTGATAGTAGTGCGTGTCGGAAGGATCGATCAGGGCGATATCCAGCGACGGGTCGCGGCACATCAAGCTTGAAGCCACGGCGATACCGGCAGCCCCCGCGCCGACAATCAGGACCTTGTGATGATCGCCTTTCGGCGATGTGGTGTGAGCAGGCATGGCAAGGTGTTCCTTTAATAATAATTCTGGGTACTGCTCAGAGCGCGTTGAGCGGGATCTTCAGGTAGCGCACTCCGTTGTCTTCAGGTTCGGGTAACTGGCCGCTGCGCATGTTGATCTGCACCGACGGCAGGATCAGCACCGGCATCTCGAGGGTGGCATCGCGGGCTTCGCGCATGGCCACGAAGCTGTCTTCGCTGATGCCTTCACGCACATGGATGTTGCTGGCGCGCTGTTCGGCCACGCTGGTCATGTAGCGCAGTTCGCGACCACCGGGCAGGTAGTCATGGCACATGAACAGTCGGGTATCAGCGGGGAAGGCGAGTATGCGCTGGATCGAGCGATACAGCGTGCGGGCGCTGGCACCGGGGAAGTCGCAACGGGCGGTGCCGTAGTCGGGCATGAACAGGGTGTCGCCGACAAAGGCGATGCTCTGGCCATCGACCTCCACCACATAGGTCATGCATGCCGGGGTGTGCCCAGGGGTGTGCAGCGCGCGCGCCTGCAGCGTACCGATGGCAAACGACTGCTCATCGTCGAACAGCACATCGAATTGACTGCCATCGCGGGCGAAGCCACTGTCGGCATTGAACAGCGCACCGAAGACTTTCTGCACCTGGGTGATCTGGCTACCGATTGCGATCTGCCCACCCAACGCCTCTTTGAGGTAGGCCGCGGCGGAAAGGTGATCAGCATGTACATGGGTTTCCAGTATCCACTGGACCTTGCCACCGAGCGCTTTCACCCGGCTTACCAACTGGTCTGCCGACGCGCTGCTGGTGCGCCCGGACTTGGGATCGTAATCCAGGACACTGTCGATCAATGCACAGTGTCCGCTACTACGGTCCATCACCAGATAGCTGATGGTCGAAGTCGCACTGTCGAACAGTGCCTCCACATACAGGTTACCGCCGATGATCATTACCGCTCTCCAGATATTCCGTGTGCCATGGCATTGAGCCGTGTGCGCATTGGCCAAGCTGTCATCAAGATGCGTGCCAGGGTGCAACCGCCCATTTTTCAGGCTCAGGCACCGAGTTCATTGGCTGCCAGAGTCCAGGCCTGACAGACTGCCGATAGTGCTGTCAGGTCATGGCAGTCCCTGGCAGTCTTTGGCAGTCCCTTCGCCTTCAGTTAAGCTGCTCGCGTGCTTCTCCTGGTGCCTTATGTCTTATTCCTCGCGAAATATTCCCGATCCCGCTGTCCAGGCGCTGGTGTCTTATCTCGAACACGACGCTCAACCGACCATCGTGCTGGATACCGACTACAACATTCTCGCCGCCAACGCTGCCTACCAGCGCCAGTTCGGGGTTGAAGGCCAGCCACCCATCGGCGGTAAATGTCACCGGGTTTCCCATCACTACGCGGTACCGTGCGATCAGGCCGGCGAGCTGTGCCCGATGCGCAAGGCCTGGGACAGTCGCGCGCCAGAACGTGTGTTGCATGTTCATCACACCCCGCGCGGCCCTGAACACGTGGACGTCGAACTTCGCCCGATACTGGATCAGCAGGGAGAAGTGGTGGCCTTTGTCGAACGTCTCACCAGCATCGCCGTGGCATCCGCGCAGCCTCAGCAACAAGGCCTGGTAGGGCGCTCGGCGGCTTTCAAAGCGTCGTTGTCGAGCTTACAGCGGGCGGCACCGGCACAGATCCCGGTGCTGTTGCAGGGTGAGTCCGGCACCGGCAAAGAACTCTTTGCCCGCGCCTTGCACCTGGGCAGTCCACGCGCCAATGGTCCGCTGGTGGTGGTCGATTGCACCGGCCTGACCGAATCGTTGTTCGAGAGCGAGCTGTTCGGTTATGAGAAGGGCGCTTTCACCGGGGCACTGCAGCGCAAGATCGGCCTCGCCGAAGCGGCACATGGCGGTACCTTGTTCCTTGATGAGATCGGCGAAGTACCGCTGGCCATGCAGGTCAAATTGCTGCGCCTGATCGAGTCCGGGAGCTTTCGTCCGGTTGGCAGCCTGCGCACGGTTCACTCGGACTTCCGCCTGGTCTCGGCCACCCACAAGCCGCTCAAGGAAATGGTCGCGGCAGGCAGCTTTCGTGAAGACCTCTATTACCGCATCAGCGGATTCCCCATCCGTTTACCTTCGCTGCGCGAACGCGTCGATGATCTGCCACTGCTGATCGACAGCCTGCTGCAGCGCCTTGCTGGCAAGGCAGCACCTCAGGTCGATGGCGAAGCATTAAAGCTTCTCGGCCTGCACAGCTTTCCCGGAAACATCCGTGAGCTGCGTAACATCCTCGAGCGGGCGCGGCTGTTCGCCGACGACGGCGTTATCCGTGTCGAGCACTTGCCGGCGGATCTGCGCAGCGGGATGGACAATCCACAAGCTTCAGTGCGGCGGCGCAGCAAAGAAAACCTTGGGCAACTCGCCCAGGCCCTGGAGAGCTTTGACGGCTCTCGTAGCGAATTGGCCCGACATCTGGGCTTAAGTGAGCGGACCCTCTACCGCCGCTTACGTGAACTTGGGCTTTGATCCCGCAGGGCATGGACCGAGGATGAACAAGCGGTTTGATTTGATCGTGATCATCCGGCAGAGCATTTTTTCTTCTACGCTGAAACTGCTCACCCGCTGCGGAGAGCTTTCCATGCGTCGATTGCCGAGTCGGTAACCAGTTGGGTGCGAGGGCGCCTGACGTTCCGCTCTGTCTTTTCTGCCACAGGAGCATCGTCATGTCTGCCTGCCTTCACAAGGCGATCCTGCTCACCATCGCCATGCTCACGCTCTTTGGCTGTTCCGATGAGGAGCCACCCAAGGCAACGACCACGCCGCCCGCGACGACCGTACAAGCTGCCGCACCAGCTGCTGCACCTGCTGCTGTTCCGGCCGCTCCAACGACGCCAAGCGAGGCAGTGTTCAGCACCGAACAACTGGATCAAATGCTTGCACCGCTGGCGCTTTATCCAGACGCTTTGCTGGCTCAGGTGCTGATGGCCACCACCTATCCAGGCAATGTCGCCGACGCGGTTGCCTGGTCCAAGGCGCATCCGAACGTCAGCGGTGATGCCGCCGTCAAACAGGTCGCTGACCAACCCTGGGACCCCAGCGTGCAATCGTTGGTGGCGTTTCCACAGGTGCTGGCCACACTTGGCCAGGACCCGGTCTGGGTGCAGCGAGTCGGCGATGCCTTCCTCGCCCAGCCCGACGCGGTGATGAACTCGGTGCAGCGCCTGCGCGCCAAGGCCAAGGCCGCTGGCCACCTGGAGTCCAACGAACAGCAGACCGTTATCGTGCAACCCTCAAGCGCCCCCGCGAGCGGCACGACCACGGTGGTACAAGGTACCGCGCCGGCACAAACCATCGTTATCCAGCCGACCAACCCGCAGGTTGTCTATGTCCCCAGCTACAACCCCTCAGTGGTGTACGGCAGTTGGCCCTATCCATCCTCCCCGCCGGCGTATTACCCGCCGTCACCGGGGTATGCCATCGGTACGGCATTGGCCACCGGCCTGGCTTTCGGTGCTGGCGTAGCGATCGTCAATTCGCTGTGGGGGGATTGCGACTGGGATGATCATGACGTCGATATCAACGTCAATCGCTACAACAACATCAACAACGTCAACCGCAGGCTCGATGCCAACCAGAACAACTGGCGCCATAATCCTGCATATCGCGACGGCGTCCCATACCGCGACCAAGCCAGTCGCGCCCAGTTCGACCGCCGCTTACCCGGCAGCGCACAGCGCACAGCCTACCGCGGTGACACGCCGGCCCGTGTCGAAGACCGCGCGCGAGCCCGTGAAAGCCTCGCACAACGTGGCATCGAAGCACCGGCAACCACTAACCTTGAAGCCCGCCAACGGGTGCAGAGTGCCGACCGCGAGCGCGCCCAACAAAGCCTGGAAAAACGAGGCATCAACCAGTCCGGCAGCGCACGCGAGCGCGCCCAGGTTGCCGACCGCCAACTGAAAAATGACGGCCAGGCCCGCCAACGTGCGCAGGCACCGCTACAGAATCGCCAGCATCAGCAGCCAGTGCGCAACCAACAAGCACGCCAGCAAGTCCGCCAGCAACATGCTAGCGCCCAGGCGCCGCGCAACAATGCGTTAGCCGGTGTGCGCAACCCTTCGCAGTCACGCATCGCGAGCAATCGTGGCCAGATCAGCCAACGGAGCGCCAGCCGACCGTCCGCAGCGCATGCGGGCCACCAGGTACAACGACCCGTGCGGATGCAATCCAGCGGTGGCGGCCGTCGCCGTTGAGAGGAGAGTCAGTCATGAATGCTGCTAGTCGAATTGCGCTGGTTCTGCTCCTGTTCTGGACGTCCAGCAGTTACGCTCAAAAACATTTCCCAAATCCTGAGGCCGCCGGCGAAGCGCTGGTGCAGGCGCTTGGTAGCGAGAAGGCCGATGAGCAACAGTTGGCGAACTTGCTTGGCAACGACTGGAAAAGTTACATCCCGACCAAGAATGTCGACCGTACAGATGTCGACGCCTTTCTCTCCCTCTACAAGGAAAAGCATCAGGTTCAACCCGACAGCCCGGAACGTGCGCATCTGGTCGTCGGCAGCACGTCCTGGGTATTCCCGATTCCCATCAGGCACAGTACTGGCGGTTGGGTATTCGACACCAAAGCTGGCGCCAAGGAAATCCGCCTGCGCCGCATCGGACGCAACGAACTGGCGACCATTCAATCGGTGCGCGCTTATCACGACGCGCAGATGGACTACGCCGAGATTGATCGCAATAACGATGGCATCCTCGAATACGCGCAGAAGTTCATCAGTAGCGACGGGCAGTTCGATGGCCTGTACTGGCCAGAGGAGGAGGGCGTCGAGGAAAGTCCACTCGGACCTCTATTCGGAGATGCCGCGAAGGGTGACGACTGGCACGGCTATCACTACCGTATTCTCACTGCCCAAGGCCCGTCGGCGCCGGGCGGCACCTACAGCTACAAGATCGGCGATCACATGACGCGCGGTTTTGCCGTAATCGCCTGGCCGACGGAATATGGGGACACTGGCGTGATGAGCTTCATGATCAGCCACGACGGCGAATTGTTCCAGAAAGATCTCGGCCGAGACAGCGCCAAGTTGGCGGCTGCGTTTACGCGCTTCGACCCCGACAGCAGTTGGACTGAAGTAAAGGACGAGGAGGACGCGCGCTGAACCAAGTGGAAATCAACGCAAAAAAAAGCCCGCGTAAGCGGGCTTTTTCTTGCGGCTTTTCGGTGAACCTACACCCGGTCAGAAGTCCAGGTTAGACACCGCCAAGGCATTGCTTTCGATGAACTCACGACGTGGCTCAACTGCATCGCCCATCAGGGTGTTGAAGATCTGATCGGCAGCGATCGCGTCTTCGATGGTCACCTTGAGCATACGGCGTACGGTTGGGTCCATGGTGGTTTCCCACAGCTGGTCAGGGTTCATCTCACCCAGACCTTTGTATCGCTGGATGGTATGGCGCTTGGTGCTTTCGGCCATCAGCCAGTCGAGTGCTTCCTTGAACTCGTTGATTGCCTTCTTGCGCTCGCCACGTTGCACGTAAGCACCTTCGCCGAGCAGGGTGCTCAACTGGGCGCCCAGGGCGGTGACAGTGCGGTAGTCGTTACTGCCGAAGAAATCACGGTTGAAGGTGACGTAGCTGGCCAGGCCATGGGAGGTGATTTCCACTTCCGGCAACCAGACATTACGTTCTTTGTCTTCACGCAGGCTGGCCTTGTACAGCAGGCCCGACTTCTCGCTGGTACGCAGACGCTCTTCGAATTTACCCAACCATTCCTGCATGGCAGCGTGGTCACCCAACTGCTCCAGGGAGACGGCCGGCAGGTAAACGAAGTGCTCGGTCAGCTCCTGTGGGTACAGGCGCGACAGACGCTTGAGGGTCTTCATCACGGTACGGAATTCGTTGACCAGGCGCTCCAGCTCCACGCCGGAAACCGGTGGTGCCGATTCGTCCAGGTGCAGGCTGGCGTCTTCCAGAGCCGACTGGGTCATGTACTCTTCCATGGCCTCGTCGTCTTTGATGTACTGCTCCTGCTTGCCTTTCTTGACCTTGTACAGCGGTGGCTGAGCGATGTAGATGTAGCCGCGCTCGACCAGTTCCGGCAACTGACGGAAGAAGAAGGTCAGCAGCAGGGTACGGATGTGCGAACCGTCAACGTCAGCATCGGTCATGATGATGATGTTGTGATAACGCAACTTGTCGATGTTGTACTCTTCGCGACCGATACCACAGCCCAGTGCGGTAATCAGGGTGCCCACTTCCTGGGACGAGATCATCTTGTCGAATCGCGCTTTCTCGACGTTGAGGATCTTACCCTTGAGCGGCAGGATGGCCTGGGTCTTGCGGTTACGGCCTTGCTTGGCCGAACCACCTGCGGAGTCACCCTCCACCAGGTACAGTTCGGAGAGGGCAGGGTCCTTCTCCTGGCAGTCAGCCAGTTTGCCTGGCAAGCCGGCGATATCCAGCGCACCTTTACGGCGGGTCATTTCCCGCGCTTTGCGCGCTGCTTCACGGGCACGTGCGGCGTCGATCATCTTGCCGACGACGGCCTTGGCTTCGTTCGGGTTCTCCAGCAGGAAGTCGGAGAAGTACTTGCCCATCTCCTGTTCCACGGCAGTTTTCACTTCCGAAGAAACCAGCTTGTCTTTGGTCTGCGAGCTGAACTTAGGATCTGGCACTTTCACCGAGATGATCGCCGTCAGACCTTCACGGGCGTCGTCGCCGGTGGTCGCAACCTTGTTCTTCTTGGCCAGGCCTTCCTGCTCGATGTAGTTGTTCAGGTTACGGGTCAACGCCGAACGGAAACCGACCAGGTGAGTACCGCCATCGCGCTGCGGAATGTTGTTGGTGAAGCACAACAGGTTCTCGTTGAAGCTGTCGTTCCACTGCAGGGCGATTTCCACGCCCACGCCATCTTCACGCTGAACACTGAAATGAAACACCTGGTTGACCGGGGTCTTGTTGGTGTTCAGGTATTCAACAAAAGCACGCAGACCGCCTTCGTATTTGAAGTGCTCTTCCTTGCCCGAACGCTCATCCTTCAGGAGGATACCGACGCCGGAGTTAAGGAACGACAGTTCACGAATCCGCTTGGCCAGGATGTCCCAGCTGAAGTGGATGTTCTTGAAGGTTTCGGACGACGGCTTGAAGTGGATATGGGTACCGGTGGTTTCACTGTCACCGACGATGGCCATCGGAGCTTGAGGAACACCGTGAACATACGTCTGTTCCCAGATCTTGCCGCTACGGCGAACAGTCAGGATCAGCTCTTCGGAGAGGGCGTTAACTACAGACACACCTACACCGTGCAGACCGCCGGATACTTTGTAGGAGTTGTCGTCGAACTTACCGCCAGCGTGCAGGACGGTCATGATGACCTCGGCGGCGGATACGCCTTCCTCTTTATGCACGTCGACTGGGATGCCGCGACCGTTGTCGCGAACACTGATGGATTCGTCCGGGTGGATAGTTACGGTAATGTCATCACAGTGGCCGGCGAGTGCCTCGTCGATCGAGTTATCGAGCACCTCGAACACCATGTGGTGCAGGCCGCTACCATCATCGGTGTCGCCAATGTACATACCGGGACGCTTGCGCACGGCATCTAGCCCTTTCAGCACTTTAATGCTGGAGGAGTCGTACGTTTGATTTTCGCTCATGCCTTCACTCCCGATGGTCGTGGGTCTGGGTGATACGGCCCTGTTCCACGTGGAACAAAGCAACTGGCGTTTCCGTCTGCCAGCCTTCCCTCAATAATTCGTGATCTACACAGGTGATAAACACCTGGCAGCGTAAGTCTTCCAACAAGCGACAAAGTGCGCGGCGATGTTGCTCGTCCAACTCGGACGGCAAGTCATCCACCAGATAAATACATTGGCCGCGACGAGCCTGGCTGACCAAGTGTCCCTGGGCTATGCGCAATGCACAGACCACAAGTTTCTGCTGGCCCCGAGACAATATGTCGGCGGCGTTATGAGCGCCGAGTCTCAAGCGCAAATCAGCGCGTTGTGGTCCGGCCTGGGTGTGGCCCATCTGCTGATCTCGTTGCAAGGATGAAGCGAGGACTTCACTGAGTTCTCGATCCTTATCCCAGCCACGGTAGTAACTCAGGGTCAGCCCTTCGAGTTCGACCAAATCGCTCAGGGTTTGCTCAAAGACGGGCTTCAAGGCCTTGATGTAATTTCGGCGGTATTCATCTATTTCAGCACTGGCCAGGCACAGTTCCCGGTCCCAGGCCGCTTGCGAAACAGCGTCAAGTGTACCATGCCGCAACCATGAGTTCCGCTGCCGCAAAGCCTTCTGCAGGCGTTGCCATGTGGCCATGAAGCGTGGTTCCACGTGGAACACACCCCAATCAAGGAACTGCCGGCGAATTTTCGGCGCACCTTCGAGCAAGCGAAAGCTGTCCGGGTTGATCAATTGCAGCGGCAGAATCTCTGCCAATTGCGCAGCACTACGGGCATTCTGCCCGTCGATGCGAATGGTGAACTCACCTTGCCGATCCCGCGAAATGCCCAGGTTGCTCGAACCGCCTTCGCCAAGTTCGACCTGACCAAATACCGTACAAGCCAACTGCTCGTACTGAATCACTGGGGTCAGGCGTGTACTGCGAAAGGATCGGGCCAGGCCCAATAGATGAACGGCTTCCAGCACGCTGGTTTTTCCGCTGCCGTTAGCGCCGTACAGAATATTGATGCGGGGGGAGGGAGAGAAGGTCACCGGGTGCAGGTTACGCACCGCGGTGACTGAAACGCGACTGAGGGACATCTAGAGTCTGCTGAACAAATTACAGACGCATCGGCATGACAACGTAAGCGGAGTCGTCGTTGTCAGCTTCCTGCAGCAGGGCGCTGCTGTTGGAATCCGACAGGATCAGGCGAACTTGCTCAGTAGTCATGACACCCAGTACGTCGAGCAGATAGCTGACGTTGAAGCCGATTTCCAGCGAGCTACCGTTGTAGTCGACGCTGATTTCTTCTTCCGCTTCTTCCTGCTCAGGGTTGTTCGCCTGGATCTTCAGCTGACCATTGGCCAGTTGCAGACGAATACCACGGTACTTCTCGTTGGACAGAATGGCGGTACGGCTGAACGCTTCACGCAGTGCCTGACGATCGCCAATCACCAACTTGTCGCCGCCTTTAGGCAGCACACGCTCGTAGTCCGGGAACTTGCCATCGACCAGCTTGGAGGTGAAGGTGAACTCACCGGTAGTGGCGCGAATGTGGTGTTGACCCAGGACGATGCTGACCATGCCATCCGGCTCGGTAAGCAAACGCGCCAGCTCAAGGATACCTTTGCGCGGCACGATGACCTGGTGACGATCGGCCTGGCCGATATCGGCACTCATCGAGCACATGGCCAAGCGGTGACCGTCGGTGGCCACGGCACGCAGGGTGTTGGTGGAGACTTCCAGCAACATGCCATTGAGGTAGTAACGCACGTCCTGTTGAGCCATGGCGAAGCTGGTGCGCTCGATCAGACGACGCAGGCGGCTCTGCTCAAGGCTGCAGGTCAGCGAGCCCGGGCCTTCCTCGACAGTCGGGAAGTCATTGGCTGGCAAGGTCGACAGGGTAAAACGGCTACGCCCGGCCTTGACCACGATCTTCTGCTCGTCGAGCTTGATGTCGATCAGCGCGTCGTTTGGCAAGCTTTTGCAGATATCCATCAGCTTGCGTGCAGGAACGGTGATTTCGCCTGGCTCGGCAGGCTCTTCCAGTTGAACACGGCCA
>OEPS010000174.1_pt1 | contig 23917 bp, 19 predicted proteins | sample 1539411 | NCBI WGS metagenome assembly OEPS01 (sample SAMN02671747, study PRJEB22543) | soil metagenome | biome: bacteria | place: China:Hunan Province, Lengshuijiang City | collected 2012-10-15 | depth 0.08m m
GCATCCCCCTCCTAAGGGGAAGGTTGGCAGTTCGAACCTGCCCTGGGACACCATCGATTTTCAATCACCCATCTTCTATTCGATGCCCCGGCGCTGCGGGCGCCCCGTCATGAACGAAAACTTGACGCTCAGCAGTACGTAGCTTTACTTGAACAGAGAAGGATCTGAAAAGTAACCAGATTTCCCGAGTCGCAGTCCGGGTGGTATCCGTGTGCGAGTTATTTGTTCTCGGGAGATCCGCCATGCCCAACCGCGCTGATGTGCTGTGGTTCAAGACTCAGTTCCAGGCCCTGATCACCCCCCGGCTTGCGGGTTTGCCGTTCACCGTTGAGTTTCTCACCGCGATTGCCTGCCAGGAAACCGGGCATGTCTGGTCGGTCCTGCGCACCAAGTCCATGACAACCGGGCAGATCCTGGCCCTGTGCGTGGGCGACACGTTGGACGCCGATAAAGGTCGATCGGCATTCCCCAAAAACAAAACAGATTTGTTGGCTGTGCCCCGTGGCGCCGAGATGTTCGAGTTGGCCCATCAAGCCTTGGTCGACATGGCCGAGCACATACCCGGGTTCGCCGCAGTGGCGAAAAAACCGAATAAGTTCTGCCATGGCTTCGGTATGTTTCAGCGCGATCTGCAGTTCTTCAAGACAGATCCCGATTACTTCCTCGACCGGCGCTACGAGCACTTTGATGAAACCCTGGACATGTGCATTGGCGAGCTCAGACGGGGATTGAAGAAGCTCGGCCTGCAAGGGCGCTCGGAGCTGACGACCCAAGAGCTGGCCGCCGTTGCCATTGCCTACAACACCGGTGGCTTCAATCCGAAGAAAGGGCTGCGCCAGGGCCATTTCGATGGCAAGCATTTCTACGGCGAGAAGATTTTCGATTTCATCCGTCTGGCGCAGACTGTGGCCCTGCCAGGCCAGACGCCGGAGCTCATGGCGCCGGCAGCCGGGCTTGCGTTGATGCCAGCGCCAAGCCCTGTGAGTGCGCAAGGAGATTTCTTCAGGGTCGAGACGCGCGAGGGCATGCTTCGAGTGCGCAGCGCGCCAAGCATCAGTGACCCGGCGCAAGCCAATGTCATCGGTCATTTGCCGGACGGGCACCCTGTGCGAGCGGTTACCGGTAAAGCCCAGAACGGCTTTCGTGAGATAGAAACTTCTTTGGCAGGAGCCCTGTTGCGCGGCTTCGTATCACAGAAGTTTCTGGTGGCAGCGTCCGATGTTCAGGACATTGCTGTCATGGAGCCTGCGGACTCGCCACCGGCCACCGGTGTGGTGGCGGTTTCAATGCCGAGAAAGCCTGAACGTGTGACCAAGCGAACGGATACGGCCGGTGCTCATTCCCTGAACGAGTCTGGTCAGCCGGCACGCCAAGGGACGACGCCGGACGCGTTGCGGGCAGAGCTTTCCGCCATCATCAAATGGCTGGCGGTGGACAACGCATCCCACAAGCGCTATCAACCGCACAGTGGCCTGACGTTCTGCAATATCTACTGCCACGATTATTGCCACTTGGCAGGGGTATACCTGCCTCGCGTCTGGTGGACATCCAAGGCTGCGATTGCGCTTGCCAAAGGTAAGCAGGTGGAGCCGCTAATCGGCGACACGATCTTCGAGGTGCGCGCCAACGATCTGTTTCGCTGGTTGCGCGATTTCGGTCCCGACTTTGGCTGGCGCCAGACCGGGACGCTGAGCAAGCTTCAGCAAGTTGCCGACCAGGGCGGCATAGGTTTGATTGTGGCCAGGCGCAAGGAAGAGGGAAAGTCAGGGCATATCGTCATGGTCGTTCCCGAAACCCCTGAGTTCAGCGCCAGCCGCAACTCTGCAGGAGAAGTGACTTCACCCCTGCAGAGCCAGGCGGGTGCCAGCAATTTTCGCTATGGCACTGGCAAGGCAAACTGGTGGAAGGGCGAGCAGTTTGCCGAGAGTGCGTTCTGGGTACACGCCTGATCCAGCTGAGGATCAAACCAGCGGGTCTGGTTCCTGGCTGTTTTCAGGTGGTGCCAGTTGCGCCGTCAGCTTGGCCGAAAGTGCCGGTGCCTGAAGGTGTGCATTGAGTGTGGCCAGCGATTGCAGTTCGGTTTCTTTCTTCATCTGCTCGGCAATTTTCTGCTCGATCTTTTCCTGCTCTTCAGGTGGTAGGGCGTCGAACTCTTCCTGGGTGATGCCCAGCTCATTGAGCAGTTTGAGTTTGATTTTCTCGGCCGGCGAGAGGGCCATGTAGTCGCGAAACTCCTGGGCTGCGCTGCTGGCCTGGACGTCGGACTTGGCGATGCTGGCCTGTTCGCGGCGACTGTTGTCCGGGTTTTGCAATTGCACCTTGAGCTTGGCGAAGGCTTCTTCGCGCGCATCGTCGGCGTTCTGCTGAGCCGTGTTGCCGCGGCTTTGCTGCTGTGCCGCCGCGCCGCTGGTGGCAACCAGGGCGCGAAAGTGTGGCTGTTGCTCAGCACCTGCCTCGGCAGTGCTGCGCAGCGGATTGATTGCCGGCTGTTGCCAGCCCGTTGCATTGATGATGCTCACTCGATCGCTCTCCTTGATCAAATGCAGGAATACCATCGGGCAAGGGGCAAAACCTGTGCCAGCTGGCCAACAGCCCTTTAGGTTCTACGCTAAGAGTGGTTGTGGGGTTGTATGGTTGTGGCATCCCCGGAGCCTGCTTGCCTTGAAGGGGAAATTCATTGCCGCCAGCGGCAAATCAAAGCGCAAGAGAGCTTCAAGGCCAGGCTGGGACGACGTCGTCGAGGACAAGGGAGAAAGTCCATGAATCAAGCACCTGAATCGGCAGTACCTAAGGTTCCATTCGTAGCGTTCGAGCACACTCAACTTCAAACCCTGCTGGATCTGATCAGTGATGGCATCTGGGACTGGAATGCCAACACCGGTTATGTCTACCGCAACCCGGGTTGGTACGCGATGCTCGGCTATGCCCATCATTCGCTGGATAACTCGGTGTTCACCTGGGAAAGCGTCATCCATCCGGATGATTACCCACGGGTGATGGAGCACTTCGAGGCCTATATCACCCAGCGCGCAGAGCAGTACCGAGTGCAGTACCGCTGCAAGTGCCAGGATGGCAGCTATCTGTGGATAGAAGACAGCGGGCAGATCATTGCGCGCAATCCGGATGGTTCCGTAGCGCGGATGCTTGGCGCCCATCGCAACATCGACGCCAGTAAGCGTCTGCTCGAGCAGTTGCAGCAGCAGAACCTGTCACTGGAGTCGCTGGTGGCCGAGCGTACCCGTGAACTGTCCTGGGTCAATCAGCAGTTGCAACGCCAGCTCGACGAGAATCGCGACCTGGCCGAGCGGGATGCTCTGACCCAGATCGCCAATCGCTATCGGCTGGAAAAAGCCTTGCAGCACGAATGCGAGCGAGCCCGGCGTTTTCGGCAGTCGTTGGCGCTGGTCGTTATGGATCTGGACGACTTCAAGTCGATCAATGAGCGATACGGTCATGCGCACGCAGACAGTGCCCTGATCGATCTGGTGGCGCGGCTCAAAAGTTGTCTGCGCACTACGGATTTGCTGGCCCGCTCGGGTGGCGACGAGTTTGTCGTGGTGCTGGCTGACGCATCACTTGACGATGCACGCGAGCTGACCACGACCATTCGCCAGGCACTGGAGCAGGCGCCCCCCATCGGCGAGTGCCAATTGACCATGAGCTATGGGGTCGTGCAGCGTCAGGAAGGCGAGAACCAGGCGCAGATGCTGGCGCGGGCCGATCAAGCGTTGTACCGGGCCAAGGCGGGCGGCAAAGATCAGGTGAGCGACTAGCGAACCTTCGAGCTCTTATCGCCGGCTCCCACACCGGGAGTGCTGTGGAAGCTGGCGATGGGGCGCGCACTACCAGTGTTGCGCTAGGGGCAGCGGTCCGTCGTGGGCGGGGAACAACGGCAGAACCTCCTCGGCCAGCTCCTGGATGATGTCTTGCGCCGGGCGTCGCGCCAGGTGGATGCCGAGCGCTGCGTGATTGACGCCGACATCGCGCCATTCACCGAGCAGTTCGATCAGTCCCTTGCGCCCGGTCTTGAGTACGTAGCCACCACGGAGCGCCGTGCGCGGAAAGTTGGGGTCTTCGTCGAGGTCGATCCACTCGTTGGTGACGTGGGGACGAAAACCCTGATCCGGGATGTGGCTGCGCCAGGCACGAATTTTTTCGGCAAGTTGGCGTGGGCCCATGATGGTTTGCGTTGAATGCGGATACGTCAGCCATCCATCGGCATGTTCGCCCAGCCACGGCATCGATTGGCGCGATGAGCCTGTAACCAGCAATGGAATATTGCCCGTGGCGGGTTTGGGCAGGAGCTGCGCGCCGCTCAGGTGGCCGAGGGGTGAGGCGATGGTCTTTTCTGTGCTTTGCAGCAGCTGGCGGAAATAATCCACAGCGTCGGCAAAGCGTTCACCACGCTCGCTGTGATCCAGGCCGTAAGCCGGAAATTCGACGGGGCGGTCGCCGGAGGCGATACCCATGACCAGGCGGCCGCCGGACAGTTGATCGATGGTCGACGCCGCTTTGGCCAGGTCGATGGGATGGCGCAGGGAGAAAATCGCGCTGCCGGTGGCCAGGGCGATGCGCCGGGTTCTGGCTGCCAGGTACGCTAGGTAAGTGAAGGGGTCGAAGACTTGCCCGGCGTCGCCGAAGTATGGGTCGAACAGCGGGACGTCGCGCACCCAGGTGGCGGCGAATCCCAGGCGGTCGATCTCACTGACGAGATCGGCCTGTCCGGCGAGGACACTCATGTCACCCTCATAGAAACGCAATGGCAGAAAAATGCCCAGCGTCAGTTGATCTGCGGCGAACATCCGCTGGTAGCCAGGGTGCCTGGCAAAGGCCGGCGCGCTGGCACCTCGGGTGGTTGCGGGGGCGGTGCGTATCACGCTGTCATTCATGTCGATACTCTTCTGCGCAAAGTGTCAGGGGCCGGTCGCCGGTTGTGGCAGGCTGATGCCGCGTTGCACCGCAGGGCGCTGGTTGACACGGTCAAACCAGGCGCTCAGGTGGCTGAAGTTGTTGAAGTCGAAATCGATGAGGCGGGCGATGTGCATCCAGCCGAAGCTGGCAATGTCGGCAATGCTGTACTCGGCGCCGGCCAGCCAGTGGTTGTCTTTCAACTGATTGTCCAGGGTGGCGAAGGTCGCCTCGGTAAGGCCTCGATAGCGTTGGATGACGGCTTGGTTCGGGGGGCTTTCGAACAGCTCGTAATGCACCCGCTGGCCAAGCAGCGGGCCCATGCTCGAGGCGTGAAACATCAACCATTTGATCGCTGACCAGCGCATTGCCGGATCGCTCGGTAACAAGCGACCGGCTTTCTCGGCCAGGTACAGCAGAATTGCTGCAGACTCGAACAGCGTGATGCCTGTCCCTTCGTCGACCAGAACAGGAATGCGGCCATGGGGGTTGAGTTGCAGAAATTCAGCGTGGCGATGTTCACCCTGATCGATATGCACATGTCTGAGCGAGTACGGTAATCCCAGTTCTTCCAGGGCGATGGTGATCTTGAAGCCGTTAGGTGAGCTGTCGGTGTACAGGATCAAATCAGGGGTCTTCATGTTCCACGTCTACCTTAGATTAGCTGCTGTCTAGTTCCTGTCTCAGTTGCTATCCTAGTCAGGCACTGCTTGAATGAGAAACGATCAATTCTCAATTATGGCGTTAGATTTTCTAAACTGAGGATGGACACATGGGCGCAGTCTTACCCTTGCTCGCACTGCGTGCCTTTACCGAAACCGGGCGCCTGGGAAGTCTGAAGGCTGCAGCGCAAAGCCTGGGGGTCACGCCGGGGGCGGTCAGTCAGCAGATACGCTTGCTTGAAGAGCGCATCGGTGTGGCGCTGTTCGTGCGTGGGCGCCATGGGGTCTACCTCACCGAGGCGGGCGCACGTGTGCACCCGGGGCTGTTGCGCGGCTTTGACCAGATCGAAAAATCGCTGGCAACCCTGGAGTCGCTGGCGGTGGAAAAGACCCTCACCATCAGCACTGTTCCCTCCTTCGCGTCGGCGTGGCTGGTGCCGAGAATCGGTCGCTTCAGCGAGCTGTATCCGCAGATCGAAGTGCGGGTGGAAGCGTCGTCGAAGATGGTCGACTTCACGCGCGACCGAATCGATGTAGCGCTGCGTCATGGCTTGGGCAGCTATCCTGGGCTGGAGTCGATCAGGCTGATGGCGCCGGTATTGCTGCCGGTCGCAAGTCCGGGTTTGCTCGACAAAGGACCGCTGATACGTGAGCCGGCCGACTGCCTCAATTACCCCTTGCTGCAAGATGGCGATCGTGCCGACTGGGTGCTCTGGTTGCAGGCCCATGGTGTGCAAGTGGGGGACGAAGGGCGACGCGGGATGAGTTTTGAAGAAGATCTGTTGCTGTTGCGTGCGGCAGCGGCGGGGCAGGGTATTGCCCTGGTTCAGGATACCCACGTCCAGGAAGATATCGACTCCGGAAAATTGGTCGTGGCCCTCGACAAACCCTGGCCATCGCGTTTTGCCTATTACGTGGTCACGCGTCCTGATGCCCTGCAGCGTCCTGAGGTGCAGGCGTTTGTTGACTGGGTGGTTGCCGAAGCCCAGGGCATGGCGGCTTTGCCTGGAGTGTGAATGATAGAGCCGCCCCGGCGAGTAACCGGGGCGGCATTCAATCAATTACTGACAACAGCATGCTGTTTACGCCGGGCATCCTCCCAGCCACCGCCCAGCGCCCGGATCAGGCGCACGGTTGAGCGCGCCTGATCGCCGTTGAGGCGGGCGCTCGCCAGTTGCTGGGCGAGCAGGGTACGGTCGGCGTCAATGGTATCGAGTTGGGTATGCGAGCCTTCGCGGTACTGCAGATGGGACAGTTGCGCTGCCCGCTCCGACGCGGACAGGGCGATCTGCTGTGCGTGACGTTGCTCGGCCATGATGCGCAATAGCGCAAGGTTGTCTTCGACCTCTGCGAATGCCCTGAGCACCACTTCTCGATAGCGCGCCACATCCTCCTCGTAGGCGGCACGTGAATACTCCACACCCGCCTGGCGTCGTCCGCCATCGAACACCGGCAAGGTCATGACGGCGCCTGCCAGCGGGCCAAGTAGAAAGGTCCGGCTCGACCACTCGAACAGATTACCCAGCTCACTGGATTCGAAACCGCCCGAGGCAGTCAATTCCAGCTTTGGGAAAAACGCCGCCTTGGCGATCCCTATACGCGCGTTGGCGGCTGCCATGGCGCGCTCTGCAGCGGCGATATCCGGCCTGCGTTCAAGTAACGAAGAAGGTAACCCCGCCGGGATCTGAATATCTTTTGCGGCAAACAGTTGGGGTTCGAGGCTGAAGGTCGCCGGGGCAAGTCCCAGCAGGATCGCCAGGGCGTGTTCTGCCGAAGCACGATTGCGCTCGATACCCAGCGCCTCGGAGCGTGCGGCTTCAAGTTCACTGCGTGCGCGCACCAGGTCGAGTTCGCCGGCATCGCCGTTGTCGTGACGATGCTTGATCAGGCGATAGGTGTCGTTGCGCAATTCCAGGGTGCGCCGATAGACATACAGCTGGGTGTCCAGTTCGCGGATCAGGAAGTAATGTTCGGCCACATCGGCCTGCAGGGCCAACAGCACTGAGCGATACAAAGCGCCGCTTTTTTCCAGTTCGGCCGTGGCGGCCTCGATATGCGCGTCGATCCTTCCGGCCAGGTCAACCTCATAGCTGATGCCCATCTCCGCGCGCCAGAGCGTGAACGTATTGGCCGGGCCGCCGTCGGGCAGGCCAAGTGAGGCGGCGGACTCGCGCTGGCGTGAAGGACCGAATGCAGCATCGATGCGTGGCAGTTTTTCTGCCCGGGCATCACGTTGCAACGCGCGTGCTTGCTTGAGCCGGGCGGCGGCGGCCTGTAACCCGGGGTTGGCCAGTGCTGCCTGTTCTTCCAGCTGGTTGAGGCGCGGGTCATCAAACACTCGCCACCACTGGCCGCGTAGCTGTGCTTCAGCCGGTTGCGCCGGTTTCCAGGCGCCCGCCTGGTTGGGTGGGAGTGCTGGGGCCTCCTTGTACATCCAGGTTCCGGGATCGTCGGGCAGCGTGTAATCGGGCGTGAGCGAGCAACCACTGAGTGCTGACAGGACGAAGGGCAAACCCAGGGTCAGCGCTATGCGCATGCTCGTGGGGGTGGGGGTATTTTTCAAGCGTGTCATTGGCAGTCCTTTTCGCTGAGCGTTCCTGAATGTGAAGGTCAGAGGTGGTCAGGGGTTGCGTGCAGCGCGTGGTCGCTAGCCGCTGATGGTTCGTCTGCCAATTGCCGGCCAAAGCGCGCATACACCGCTGGCAGGACCAACAAGGTGAACGCAGTGCCGACCATCAGGCCCGCCACCAGTACCACCGCGATCGAACGCTGACTGCCGGCGCCCGCACCGCTGGCGAACAGCAGCGGTAGCAGACCGCCAATCATCGCCGCAGTGGTCATCAGGATCGGACGGATACGGGTGAGGGCTGCGGCCCGTACGGCCTCGACCCTGTCCAGGTTGAGGTTGCGTTGTGCGGCATTGGCAAACTCGACGATCAGGATCCCATGCTTGGCGATCAGGCCGATGAGTGTTACCAGCCCGATCTGGGTGTAGATGTTCAGCGTCGCGAAGCCGAAGAACATCGCTGTCAGCGCCCCGCAGGCTGCCAGCGGGACAGTGGTGAGGATCAGCAGCGGGTCGCGAACGCTTTCAAACTGTGCGGCCAGTACCAGGAAAATGAAGGCCAGGGCGAAGGCGAAGGTGATAGCAAAGCCACCTTGTTCTTGCAGGTACTGGCGCGATTCACCGAGGAAGTCATGCTGGTAGTCTGCCGGTAGCTGTGCGGCTTGTTGCTGCAGGAAGGCCACGGCCTGACCGAGGGTGACGTTGGGCGCCGGGATCGCCACAAGGGTCGAACTGTTGAGCTGATTGAACTGGGTCAAGGCGTTGGCTTCGACCCCGCGTTCCAGGCTGATCACTGTCGAGAGCGGCACTTGCCCGCCACTGGCGCTGCGGATGTAGTAGCTTTCGAGAAATTCTGCGCTCAGGCGCTGGTCTCGCGGTGCCTGGGGGATGACATCATAGGCGCGACCCTGGGCGCCGAAGCGGTTGACATAGGACTCGCCCACCAAGCGGGCAAAAGTATCGCCGATTTCCTTCATGTCCAGGCCCAGGTCGTGCGCTTTGGAGCGGTCGACACGCACCAGTACGGTGGGGTTGGTAAAGGTCAGGTCGGAGTCGACGAAGGCGAACAGTCCGCTGTTACGTGCCGCGGCTTTGACCTTTTCCATGTTTTCGTAGACGTCCTCATGCCTGGCAGCAGAGGTCACCACCAACTGCACCGGAAAGCCACCCACCGACCCTGGCAGCGGTGCAGGCAGAAAAGCCGAGCCGGCAATGCCTGGCACCGAGGCCAGATTGCCCTGCAGTTCGGCCATGATCTCTTCGGCCGAGCGCTCGCGCTCATTCCAGGGCTTGAGCATGACTCCGGCCCAGCCCTTGTTCAGCGAAGCGCCGACGCCTGCCACCATATACACCGTGCCGGTCTCTGGAATTGCCAGTAAGGTTGTCTCCACACGCTTGGCCTGCGCTTCCAGGAACTCCAGGCTGCTGGCTTGTGGCGCTTTCATGTCGACAACGATTTCGCCCTGGTCCTCGGCTGGCGCCAGTTCGGACTGCAGACCATTGAACAGCACGGGCAGACTTGCCATGGCCCCCAGGCCAATCACCAGCGCCAGACGAACATCTTTGAGTACCTTGCCCAGTACGCTGTCATAGGCATCGACCACCCGCTTGGTGGCGGACTCGACGCCGCGTGCAAAGCGGCTGGGTGAGCCGTGCTTGAGCAGCCTGGCAGCCACTGTGGGTGAGACGGTGAGGGCGACGATTGCCGAGACGGCGACGGCGGCCGCCAGGGTAAAGGCAAACTCGCTGAACAAAGCGCCGGTCAGTCCGCCAATCAGCCCCAGCGGCGCATACACCGCAACCAAGGTGGCTGCCATGGTCAGCACCGGGCCGGCAATTTCCCGGGCGCCATTCTTGGCCGCCTGTAAAGATGATTCGCCTTCTTCCATGCGTCGATGGACGTTCTCCACCACCACAATCGCATCATCGACCACCAGGCCGATGGCTAAAACCATGGCCAGCAGTGTCAGCAGGTTGAGGCTGAAGCCCAGGGCGAGCATGATCGCCGCAGCACCGAGCAGCGACAGTGGGATGCTCAGTACCGGTACAGCGACGGCGCGCATGGAGCCGAGGAAGAGGAAAATCACCAGCACCACTTCCAGGCCGGCGATCACGAACTTGAGCAGTACGTTGTCAATCGCGGCATCGATGAACACCGTGACATCGTAAGGGATCGCCATCTTCACCCCGGGTGGCAGGTTCAGTTTGTCGAGGGCCAGCCTGGCCTGGCGTGAAATGTTCAGCGGGTTTCCGCCTGGCGTTGCCATCACTTCAAGGTAAACCGCGGCCTCACCGTTCATCCCGGTGATCTGATCGCGGCTTTGGGTGCCGATTTCAACCGTGGCAATGTCTTCGAGGCGCACCAGGCTTTCGCCTTTTTTCACTACCAGACGTTTGAAGCCTTCGACCGTATTGAGGTTGGTGTCGATACGGACGTTGGCAACCACCAGGGCGCCTTTGATCTGACCGGGTGCTGCCTGGTAGTTGTTGTCTTCGATGGCCCGATCAACATCGGCAGCAGTAATGCCGTGCGCTGCCATGCGCAGCGGGTCCAGCCAGATGCGCATCGACAGGTTCTGTCCGCCCAGTACGTTGACGGCCGCCACACCTTCGACGGTGGTCAGCATGGGGCGGGCGACGCGCATCAGGTAGTCGGTGATGCCGGTCAACGGCTCGCCTTGTTCAGGGCTGAAACCGGCATAGATGACCCCGATCGCGCCGGGTGCCTGACGCACCACTACCGGGTCGTAGGCTTCTTCGGGAAGCAGGTAGCGCACCTCGTTGACCTTGGCTAGCACTTCGGTAAGGGCCGCATCGGAGTTGGCGTTCAGGCGCAGGTAGGCAGTGATTGTGCTCAACCCCTGTTCCGAGGACGAGCTCAAGTACTCGACGCCCTGGGTGGTGGCGACCGCCTGGGCCAGGGTGGTGGTGACAAAGCCTTGCATCAGCTCGGCCGGTGCGCCCGGGTACTCGGTGGTGACAGTGATCACGGCGCTTTCGATCTTGGGGTATTGGCGCAGGGGCAGGTCCATCAACGCGCGAATGCCCACTAGGGCGATCAGCAAGGCGAAGGCCAGCGTCAGCACCGGACGGCGAATGAAAATGTCGGTGAAAGCCATGGCGGTCTATTCCTTTTTACCGGTGTAGGAGCCGACGGTTTCGCTCCCGGGGGCGAGTGCCTCGGTTTGCCGAGGTGCTACCAGGATGCCGTCCTGCAGGTTGATCTGACCGGCGACGACCACCAGATCGCCTTCGTTCAGGGTGTTGCCCAGTACTTCGGTACGACCCTCCGATTGCGCACCGGTACGCACGGAAACCAGTTGTGCGCGCAGTGCTCCCTGGCTTTCTCGCAGGGCATAGATGCGCTCGCCACTCAGTGACGACTCGAGGGCTACGGTAGGAATGGTGACGACCGCAGGTCCGGGCGTCAGTTCGAGTACGACGTGGGCAAATTTTCCGGGCCACAAGGCGTCTTGTGCGTCTTTGTGCAAGGTGGCTCGCACGCGGATGGCGTGATTTTCCTTGTCTACCTGCGGATCGATTGCGGTGATTTGTCCGTTGATGATCCCGGCGCGGTCGCCATCGCCTTGGACCCGTACCAGCAGGCCGGTCTTCAGTGCTGCGCGATTGCGCTCGGGGACGGTGAAATCGATGTGCAGCACGCGGTTGTCGGTCAGGGTGGCGATCGGCGTACCGGCTTCTACGTACTGGCCGAGGTTGATGCGTCGGAGACCAAGCTCACCGGCGAACGGGGCACGGACCAGGCGCTGGGAGATGTCTTCCTGAGCTTGGGCAACCAGTGCGTGGGCTTCATCATGGGCGGCTACGTGCTGTTCGTAGTCGGCGTTGGACATGGTCTGGCCGCGCAAGCGCTTGGCTCGTTCCAAATGGGTCTGGGCCAGGCGTAAAGCGACCTGGCGACGTTCCAGCTCACTGCGCAGCGGGCCGTCGTTCAGTTGCACCAGAGGGGTGCCGGCGTTGATGGCCTGGCCGCTGGTGAAATGCACTTTGGTGATACGCCCGGCCACTTCGGCAGCCACCAGTACCTGCTGATCGGCGACCACTGTACCGATGGCCTTGATTGTGGCCGGCAGCACCTCTTTGCGCACTCGGGCGACTTCCACTGAAACAGGATCGGCTTCGCCGGCCGCCAGCGCGGTCTGTTCAGCTGCCTGTTTGCGATGGCTGTCATAGAAGAAAAGGCCGGCAATGCCGCAGAGCAGGGCAAGGGCTGTCAGTGTTAACGGCCTCGTGAAGGCGTGGTTCATGGTGTTCCCCGGCAGAAAGGTGAGACTGGCTAAAGTCACTCAGGTTATGTGGCCTGGATGTTATTTAGCTTTCTGCTTAAGGAGAAACGATAATCTCTGAGGGTAAAGGATAGATTTTCTAAACTATCTCTTTGGCTTGTAGCTTTTGCGCGGATCAGTCGAACAAGCAAAAAAATACCCGCTGCACGTGTGCGCAGCGGGTCAAATCGGCCGTAGCCGCTTCAGTGTTCTACAGGTGCAGGGCGTGACCGAGTGCCCGCAGTGCCGCTTCCTGGACGGCTTCGCCGAGGGTCGGGTGGGCATGGATGGTACCCGCCACATCTTCCAGGCGTGCGCCCATTTCCAGGGATTGGGCAAAGGCCGTCGACAGTTCCGAGACGCCGACGCCGACCGCTTGCCAGCCGAGGATCAGGTGATTGTCGCGACGCGCGACCACACGCACGAAACCACTTTTTGATTCCAGGGTCATGGCCCGGCCGTTGGCTGCGAAGGGGAACTGCGCAACGATGCAGTCCAGTCCTTCCTGCTCGGCGTTTTCCGGGGTCTTGCCGACCACCACCAGTTCCGGGTCGGTGAAGCACACCGCGGCAATCGCGGTGGGCTCGAAGCGACGGGTTTTGCCGGCAATGATTTCCGCGACCATTTCGCCCTGGGCCATGGCCCGGTGGGCGAGCATCGGTTCACCGCTCAGGTCGCCGATAGCCCAGACGTTACGCATGCTGGTCTGGCAGCGTTCGTCGATGGCGATGGCCGAACCGTTCATTTTCAGCGCCAGGCTTTCCAGGTTGAAGCCCTGGGTACGTGGCTTGCGCCCTACAGCGACCAGCACCTGATCGGTGTCCAGCTGCAGCAGCTCGCCCGCCGGATTACGCACTTGCAGGCGCTTGCCGTCGGCATCAAAGCCTTCGACGCTGTGCTTGAGGTACAGGGTGATGCCAAGCTTTTTGATCGACTCAGCAACCGGGGCTGTCAGCTCGCTGTCGTAGGTCGGCAGAATGCGCTCACGGGCCTCGACCACGCTGACCTGGACGCCAAGCTTGCGGTAGGCAATACCCAGCTCCAGGCCGATGTAGCCACCGCCCACCACGGTCAGGTGCTTGGGCAGGGTCTTGGGCGCCAGGGCTTCGGTGGAAGAAATCACCGCGCCGCCCAGCGGCAGCATCGGCAACTCGACACTGCTCGATCCGGTGGCCAGCAGCAGGTGCTCGCACTGGATACGCTGGCCATCGACTTCGACGCTCTTGCCGTCGAGGATCTTTGCCCAGCCATGGATGACCTTGACCCCGTGCTTCTTCAGCAGCGCGGCGACACCGCTGGTGAGTCGATCAACGATGCCGTCTTTCCACGCCACGCTCTGGGTAATGTCCAGGCTAGGGGGGGAAACCTTGATGCCCAGGTTCGACTGCTGGCTGTGCTGCTGAGTCTGGTGGAACTGTTCAGCGACGTGGATCAGTGCCTTGGAGGGAATGCAGCCGATGTTCAGGCAGGTTCCGCCGAGGGCCTGGCCTTCGACCAGAATGGTCGGGATGCCCAGTTGCCCGGCACGAATGGCCGCGACATAACCGCCAGGGCCGCCACCGATGATCAGCAGGGTGGTGTTTTGAGTCTGTTGCATGGTCACTCCACAAACAGGCTGGCAGGTTGTTCGAGCAGGCCGCGGATGGCCTGGATGAAGAGTGCCGCGTCCATGCCGTCGACCACGCGGTGATCGAACGAGCTGGAGAGGTTCATCATCTTGCGAATAACGATCTGGCCGTTGATCACCATCGGCCGTTCGACCATGCGGTTGACACCGACGATGGCCACTTCCGGAGTGTTGACCACTGGCGTGGAGACGATGCCGCCCAATGCGCCGAGGCTGGTCAGGGTAATGGTCGAGCCCGACAGCTCTTCACGGCTGGCCTTGTTGCCGCGTGCGGCATTGGCCAGGCGCACGATTTCACCGGCGTTGCTCCACAGGCTGCCGGCTTCGGCATGGCGCAGCACTGGCACCATCAGGCCGTTGTCGCCCTGGGTGGCGATGCCGACATGCACCGCGCCATGGCGGGTGATGACCTGGGCTTCGTCGTCGTAGGTGGCGTTGATCTGCGGGAACTGGCGCAAGGCCACAACCATGGCGCGGACCAGGAACGGCAACAGGGTCAGCTTGCCGCGGCTCTCGCCCCACTGCTTGTTGAGGTGCACGCGCAGCTCTTCAAGGGCAGTGACGTCGATCTCTTCGACATAGCTGAAGTGCGCGACGCGGCGTTTGGCGTCCTGCATGCGCTGGGCGATTTTGCGGCGCAGGCCGATGACCGGGATCTGTTCGCTGTCGCTGCGCTTGGTGTAGCCGCCCGGAGTGCTTTGCGTGCTTATTGTCGGCTGGGTGAGGAAGGCATCCAGGTCTTCGTGCAGGATGCGCCCGACCGGGCCACTGCCATGTACGTAACGCAGCTCGATACCAGCATCCAGGGCACGTTTGCGCACGGCCGGGGAGGCCAGTGGGCGTTCGTTGGCTTCGCGCGGGACGATTGGCGCGGCTTGGTGTGCGGAAGGTGCAGGTGCCGTGGGGGCTGCTACAGGTGCAGCTGGCTTGGTTGCAGGTGCGGGTGCATTGACCGTGCTGGCCTCTTCGCGGGGCAAGCCCGCTCCCACAGCTGCAGCTGTGCTGGCGCTTTCCTGCAGGTTGCCCGCGCCTTCGACTTCGATGCGGATCAGCTCGCTGCCCACCGCCATGACTTCACCGGGTTGTCCGCCCAGCGCCAGCACTTTGCCGCTCACTGGCGAGGGGATTTCCACGGTGGCTTTGTCGGTCATGACATCGGCCACGACCTGATCTTCGGTGACGGTGTCGCCGACTTTGACGAACCATTCCACCAGTTCAACTTGTGCGATGCCTTCACCGATATCCGGCATCTTGATGACGTGCGTGCCCATTCAGACCTCCATGACCCGTTTCAATGCCGCGCCCACTCGTGAAGGGCCGGGGAAATACGCCCATTCCTGCGCGTGCGGGTAGGGGGTGTCCCAACCGGTGACGCGTTCGATCGGGGCTTCGAGGTGATGGAAGCAGTGCTCCTGGACCAGCGCGATCAGCTCGGCACCGAAACCGCAGGTGCGCGTGGCTTCGTGGACAACCACGCAGCGGCCGGTCTTTTTCACCGAGGCGACGATGGTTTCCAGGTCCAGTGGCCACAGGCTGCGCAGGTCGATGACTTCAGCATCGACACCGGTTTCCTCGGCGGCCACTTGCGACACGTATACCGTGGTGCCGTAGGTGAGTACGGTCACGTCATTGCCGGGACGGGTGATGGCGGCCTTGTCCAGTGGCACGGTGTAGTAGCCATCGGGGACGGCGGCTGCCGGGTGTTTCGACCACGGGGTTACCGGGCGGTCGTGGTGGCCGTCGAACGGGCCGTTGTACAGGCGTTTGGGCTCAAGGAAGATCACCGGGTCGTCGTTCTCGATCGAGGCGATCAGCAGGCCCTTGGCGTCATAGGGGTTGGACGGCATAACGGTGCGCAGGCCGCAGACCTGGGTAAACATCGCCTCAGGGCTCTGACTGTGGGTCTGGCCACCGTAGATGCCGCCGCCGCAAGGCATGCGCAGGGTCAGCGGGGCGACGAACTCACCGGCAGAGCGATAACGCAGGCGCGCCATTTCGGAGACGATCTGGTCGGAGGCCGGGTAGAAGTAGTCGGCGAACTGAATTTCGACCACCGGGCGCAGGCCGTAGGCGCCCATGCCGACGGCGGTACCGACGATGCCGCTTTCGGAGATCGGTGCGTCGAAGACCCGCGATTTGCCGTACTTGGTCTGCAGGCCTTCGGTGCAGCGGAACACGCCGCCAAAGTAGCCAACGTCCTGGCCATAGACGACCACGTTGTCATCGCGCTCAAGCATGATGTCCATGGCCGAGCGCAGGGCCTGGATCATGGTCATGGTAGTAGTCGCCATGGCGGTTTCCAACTGGATAGTGGTGTTGTGATCGTTCATGTCAGATCCCCAGTTCCTGGCGCTGCCGGCGCAGGTGCTCCGGCATCTCCTTGTAGACGTCTTCGAACATGGAGGCAGGGCTTGGCATCTGGCCACCTGCGAGCGTGCCGTACTGCTCGGCTTCTTTCTGCGCCTTGATGATCTCGGCCTCGAGCTCGGCGGTGACCGCCTGGTGCTCTTCTTCGGACCAGTGACCGATGGCGATCAGGTGCTGCTTGAGCCGCGCGATCGGGTCGCCCAGCGGGAAGTGGCTCCAGTCGTCGGCCGGGCGGTACTTGGACGGATCGTCCGAGGTCGAGTGTGGGCCGGCACGGTAGGTGACCCACTCGATCAGGCTCGGGCCCAGGCCACGGCGGGCGCGTTCGGCCGCCCAGCGCGAGGCGGCGTAGACGGCGATGAAGTCGTTGCCGTCGACCCGCAGCGAAGCGATGCCGCAACCGACGCCGCGACCGGCGAAGGTGGTCGATTCACCACCCGCGATGGCCTGGAAGGTGGAGATCGCCCACTGGTTGTTGACTACGTTGAGGATCACCGGCGCGCGGTACACGTGGGCGAAGGTCAGCGCGGTGTGGAAGTCGGATTCAGCGGTGGCGCCGTCGCCGATCCAGGCCGAGGCAATCTTGGTATCACCTTTGATCGCCGAGGCCATGGCCCAGCCGACCGCCTGGACGAACTGGGTCGCGAGGTTGCCGCTGATGGTGAAGAAACCGGCTTCGCGTACCGAGTACATGATCGGCAGCTGACGGCCTTTGAGCGGATCTTTTTCGTTGGACAGCAACTGGCAGATCATCTCTACCAGCGACACGTCGCGGGCCATGAGAATGCTCTGCTGGCGGTAGGTGGGAAAGCACATGTCGCTGCGGTTCAGGGCCATGGCCTGACCGCTGCCGATGGCTTCCTCGCCCAGGCTTTGCATATAGAAGGACATCTTCTTCTGGCGCTGGGCGACCACCATGCGGCTATCGAACAGCCGGGTCTTGAGCATGGTGCGCATGCCTTGGCGCAAGACGTCAGGACCGATGTCCTCGGCCCACGGGCCCAGGGCATTGCCTTTGTCGTCCAGCACCCGGATCAGGCTATAGGCGATATCCGCGGTATCGGCGGCTTCTACATCGACGGGAGGTTTACGGACCTTGCCGGCATCGTTCAGACGCAGGTAGGAAAAATCAGTCTGGCAGCCTGGCCGGCCGGTAGGCTCGGGCACATGCAGACGCAGGGGGGCGTACTCGTTCATGCTTTTTTACGCTCGCTCTGTCTTGTGTTTTTGTTGAGCTTTGAAGCGGTCGCTGCTGACACCCCGGCTTGTGACTAGGGAGTCAGTCTTGTCCTACATGATATTCGGGCGCCTGAAGAATATTTCTCTCAAGTTCATTGCCTTTGTTCTGGCTTGCGGATAAACATTCTTTATAAACACAAAAAACAGGTGAAATTTTCTCATGCGTAAACTGGATCGCACGGACATCGGCATTCTCAACAGCCTTCAGGAAAACGCGCGGATCACCAACGCCGAACTGGCCCGCTCGGTAAACCTGTCGCCGACGCCCTGCTTCAACCGGGTCAAGGCCATGGAAGAGCTGGGCGTGATTCGTCAGCAGGTGACCTTGCTGGCCCCCGAGGTGCTCGGGCTGGACGTCAATGTGTTCATTCATGTCAGCCTCGAAAAGCAGGTGGAACAATCGCTGCACCGCTTCGAAGAAGAAATCGCCGAGCGCCCGGAAGTCATGGAGTGCTACCTGATGACCGGCGATCCGGATTACCTGTTGCGGGTGCTGCTGCCGAGCATCCAGGCGCTGGAGCGTTTCCTCGACTACCTGACGCGCTTGCCCGGGGTGGCCAATATCCGCTCGAGCTTTGCCTTGAAGCAGGTGCGCTACAAGACCGCGTTGCCACTGCCTGCCAATGGTCTGACCCTGCCGGGATGACCTGTCGGATACCCTGTGGGAGCGGGCTTGCCCCGCGATGAAGGCTGTAGAAAATTTCGATCACTCCCGCGTCTGAATGCTTGAAATTCCGAACGCCTGGTGCCTATGTTGTAGCTGTCGCCGTTAACGGCATGCGAAAACAACAAGGATAGCGTCATGACAACCAGTGGCCAGTGTTCTCTCGCGGAGCGATTGACGGGCATTGATGAGATCGAGTGCATTACGCCAGACCTCAATGGTGTACCGCGCGGCAAGGTGATGACTGCCGAGGGATTCCTCGAAGGCCGCCGTTTGCAGATGGCCCGTGGGGTATTGCTGCAGTGCATCATGGGTGGCTATCCGCCCGCGCGTTTCTACGGCAGTGACGATGGCGACCTGGCGCTGGTGGCCGATACCCTGCAAGTCCACCGCTTGCCCTGGAGCGACGAACCCCGCGCCCTGGCGATCTGTGATGCGGTCGAACTGAGCGGCGCAAGCTCCGGCCTGTCGACCCGCGGCCTGCTCAAGGCGGTGATCGCACGTTACGCTGCGCGCGGCCTGGCGCCGGTGGTAGCGACCGAGCTCGAGTTCTTTGTCTTCGCCCCGAATGCCGATCCGCACCAGCCGTTCCTGCCGCCCGTGGGCAAGGATGGCCGTCGCGAAGAGGGCCATTCGGCGTTCAGCGTCAGCTCCAACAATGGCCTGCGCCCGTTCTTCAGCGAGGTCTATCGCTGCATGGCGGCCCTCGGCTTGCCGCGCGATACGTTCATGCATGAAATGGGTGTCAGCCAGTTCGAAATCAATCTGCTGCATGGCGATCCATTGCTGTTGGCCGACCAGACCCTGCTGTTCAAGCACCTGCTCAAAGAAGTTGCGCTCAAACATGGACTGACCGTGGTGTGCATGGCCAAACCTCTGGCGCATACGCCGGGCAGTTCCATGCACATCCACCAGAGCCTGGTCGAGATTGACAGCGGTCGTAATGTGTTCAGCGATGCCGATGGCAAACCGACGGCGACCTTCCATCATTTCATCGGCGGGTTGCAGGCGTGCATGGCCGACTTCACCGCGTTGTTTGCGCCGAACGTCAATTCCTACCAGCGCCTCTGTCATCCTTATGCCTCTCCCAACAATGCCTGTTGGTCAGAGGACAATCGCGCGGCAGGCCTGCGCATCCCGGCCAGTGCGCCGGTGGCGCGGCGGGTCGAGAACCGTTTGCCGGGGGCTGACACCAACCCCTATCTGGCGATTGCCGCCAGCCTTGCCGCCGGCTTGCATGGCATTGAGCAGCAACTTGAGCCGACTGCGGCGATCCAGGGCGAGTTCGAGGTGCCGGATCATTTGAGCCTGCCCTGTACCTTACATGCAGCGCTTGAGCGTCTGAAACGTAGCGAGCTGGCACGGGAACTGTTCGGCAAGGAATTCATCGACGGCTACATCGCCACCAAGACGATGGAGCTGACCAGTTTCTTTGATGAAATCACCCCGTGGGAGCGTCGTGTACTGGCGGCTCAGGCGTAGTCTTTTTTTACGCCCCAGCGCTGCAGTGGCAGTTTTTTCACTTATGCTTTCAAGCAGTTTTTCCACCTGCTCAAGGGGCCGTTCGGGACGCTGATGCGACAGATCTGGAAGTCTTTTCGCGCGCTGTATTTTGCTGCGCTGATGATGTTGATTGGCTCCGGCTTGTTGAGTACCTACCTGGCCTTGCGCCTGGCTGCCGATCATGTCGACAGCCTCTGGGTCGGTGCGCTGATGGCGGCCAACTACTTTGGCCTGGCGCTGGGCGGCAAGATCGGCCACCGCCTGATCGCCCGGGTCGGGCATATCCGGGCGTATGCCACCTGTGCCGGTATCGTCGGTGCGGCGGTGCTCGGGCACGGTCTGGTGAGTTGGCTGCCGGCCTGGGTGGGGCTGCGGGTGATTGTCGGTCTGGGGATGATGTGCCAGTACATGGTCATCGAAAGCTGGCTCAACGAGCAGGCCGATGCCAAGCAGCGCGGGGCGGTGTTCAGCGGCTATATGATTGCCTCCTACCTGGGGCTGGTGCTGGGTCAGTTGATACTGGTCGCGCATCCGCAACTGGGGCCGGAGCTGTTGATGCTGGTGGCCATGTGTTTTGCCTTGTGCCTGGTGCCCGTGGCGATGACCCGGCGCATTCACCCGGCGCCGTTGCGCCCGGCGCCGATGGAGCCGCGCTTCTTTATCAAGCGCGTGCCGCAGTCGTTGAGTACGGTCCTGGGGTCCGGGCTGATCGTTGGTTCGTTTTACGGTCTGGCGCCGCTGTATGCGGCCAAGCAAGGGCTGAGCACCGAGTACATCGGTCTGTTCATGGGCTGCTGTATTTTCGCCGGTCTGTTGGTGCAGTGGCCGTTGGGCTGGCTGTCGGATCGCTATGATCGCGCGGTATTGATCCGCAGCGTGGCGGTGGGTCTGGCCATTGCCGCGTTGCCCTTGGCGATCCTGCCGACGGTGCCGCTGCTTGTGCTGTTCATTGCCGGCTTTGTCGTGTCGTTGCTGCAGTTCTGTCTGTACCCCTTGGCGGTGGCATTCTCCAATGACCACGTGGAAAGCGAGCGCCGGGTTTCGCTGACGGCCATGTTGTTGGTGACCTATGGTGTCGGCGCCAGTATCGGGCCGCTGGCGGCAGGGGTGCTGATGAAGGTGCTCGGCCACCAGATGCTTTATGCCTTCTTTGTTTTCTTTGCCCTGGTGCTGGTCTGGCGGATTCGTCCGAAGGCGGTCACCGGGTTGCACCAGGTCGACGATGCACCACTCAATCACGTGGCCATGCCGGCGGCGGGTTCACCGCTGTCGGCAGCGCTCGACCCGCGGGTTGACGAGCAAGTCGTGCAGGATCAGATGCAGGCGCCGGTGGCGGCTGAGGATACTGAGGAGGAAGAAGAGGGTGATGCTGGTGAGGCGGGGGAGAAGCCGGCGTCGGTGTGAGTCCGGCCCAGGGGTGGTCGTAGGAGCGGATTCATCCGCGATGGGGCGCATAGCGTCCCCCTTCACAGGGAATGGGGACGACTTTGTCGTCCATCGCGGATAAATCCGCTCCTACCAGATTGCGAGGCTTACTCAGTAGTCGTCTTTATCGAAGCGCCGCGCTTCACGCTGCAACTGGTAGACGAAGGTTTCGATCTTGCGCTGCATCTGGCCGTTCAGGTTATGAAAGCGCACGCCTGCGAAGGTGGCGTTGAGGCGCTCTTCAAAATGCAGGTGGCGAAGCTCCACCTCAACCTGAGACAAGCCCAGCGGTGCGCCCGAAGCGAATTTCTCGTACACCTGACCCAGCTGCAGGCGTTCCTCGACATTGCCTTCGAAGCGCAGCTTGCAGCCCGTGGCGGAGATGTCCAGCAGCTTGCCGCGCAGTTCGCCATTGCCCTTGAGCTTGTCGCCGTCGAGCTTGATGTCGACCAGTTGCGAAAGCTTCAGTGCGGCGCGAAACGCATTGCGACGCTGGTGATAGGCCACTTCGGTCGGCAGTACGCCGCGGTAGCAACGATGGCCGTCAACTTCGCTGATGCTCATCGGGGTGTTGCATTCCCAGGCGATACGCACGCCATCATGAAAACCCTCGACGCGGAATGGTTCGCCATTCTCAAGGTAGCGTTCACCGTCGCGGGGGATCATTTCATCAAACGCCAGGCGATTGCTTTCGCGGTCGACCTCGACCACGTAGCTCTGGAAGCGCTGGCTGCGTTCGTGGAAGGTGATGATCAGTGGGTCATGGCTCTCTTGCAGCGACCGCAAGTTGGCGGCAATTTCCAAAGGGGTAGTGAGCACCTTCGGAGGCTGCGGAGCTTCTGCTTCATTGAACACGGGTAGTCAATCTCCAGGCATAAACGACACACGCAAGTAACGGCATTTTGCCAGTATGTTCCGTGCCTTGATACAGGCAATCAAGCCTGGCTGAGCGCCCGTGGCTTGGCAAGGGGTGAGGTTGATCCACGAGCGTCGTAGAGTGACGGTGATTCGCCACCCATGAGGATTTTGATCTGATTGGCTGTCGTGCTTTGCTGAAGCTGGATCGCGCGGCCATTACGCTCGTTGACCGCCTGGCAGTCGGCAAGCAGTTTGCCCAGTACATCCAGCTGCTGCAGGAGCAGCTCGCCCAGTTGCGATTGGTCGGCCAGTTGCTGGACGCCTTCGCGGTCCTGGCTCAGGCCAAGGCTTGCGAGCAGTTCACTGCGCCGCCGACCTTGCTGATCGAGAAGGATTACCAGCGACTGCTTGCGCGCCAGGATGTCTTCCAGCAGCGGCATGTCACGGCCGTGCAGGGCGGTCGCCTCGGTCTGCAGCAATTCCAGCAATTGTTCTGCTGGCGCAAAGTCGTCTTCGATCAATTTCAGCAAGGTAGTGTCGTGCATGGCTGGCTCTTTGGTTCAAGCGTCCTGAAGTCAGCGCGCCAGAGGCTAGCGCTGGGCTTCGAAATTAAGCAGTTTGCTGGCGACACGGTTGCTGTCGACCTGGTAGCTACCGTCGGCGATCGCCTGTTTCAACTCCGCCACCCGGGCGCTGTTGACAATAGGCTGGTCGCGCAGCTTGTCGCTGACCTTTTGCAACTGCTGGGCCTCGTGGCTCAGGTGTACAGCTTCGCCGCTGGCGCCGCCCTGGACGACGCTGTCGGCCTTGGCTGCGGTCTTGCTGGTGGCGCTTTCCTGGCTGTTGCCAGTGCGCACGCCGGCAACCGACGGAGAATTATTCAAACGACTGAAGTCGATGACCATGATCAGAAAACCTCTGGGGATATGGACGCTTGCCTTGTTTTCGGCCAATCCTGAAAAAACTTTAGGGCGCAATTGATCTACAGCATGCGCGGCACGTTTCGGGCGTCCAATGGGACACAGTTTAGGAAAAGCAGTTCCTGATCGCCAGAGTTCTTCGCTGTTTACTCGCTTACATGGCCACTTCAACCTGGCCCGGCCCGGTTACCCTGGCCTTGACCACCCGTTTGGAATTGAGATTGCGCACCCGGATCTGCTCGCTCTGGCCGCCTTTGCTCAGGGCTTCGCCCGGCATGCGGACGCTGAGGGTGCCGCTGCGGGCGGTAATGACCACCTGATCACCTTTGCGCACCACTTCGGCTTGCTCCAGGTGTTGAGGTGTCAGCACCTGGTCCATGACCGTTGGTCGGATAACCTTGAGTCCGACAGCCTGGTCCAGGCTGCTCAGGAAACCCTGGTTGAGCAGCCCTACGTCGCGCTCGCGCAGGGTGACGTCCTGCTCGCCGACAACACTTTCACGTTTGAGCGGGCGAACCACGGTCACGACGCTGCGAAAAAGACGTACCTGGGCGGGCACAAACACCGTCCAAGGAGAGCTGCCGTTGCAGCGAACCCTGATCGTTACGCGGCCGATCGGCTGCGCCGGGCTTTCCAGGTTGGCGTCCAGTTGCCTGTCACACAGCGGCATGCGCAGGCGCGGGTCGAGGGTGTTGACCTGGATTTCGTAGCGTCCCTCGGTCTGGCTGCTGGCCAGGTAGTCTTCCACGGTGAATTCAAGAAACCCCTGGGTGACGCCGATAAGCTGTTCAGGCAAGGTGAAAGCGTCAGCCAACGGGCGAGCCCCGGGTACCAGCAGGCACAGCACGGCAAAATAGCTGGGCAGCGGGCGGGTCAGGCGGCGGAAAAATGT
>OEPS010000175.1_pt1 | contig 23887 bp, 20 predicted proteins | sample 1539411 | NCBI WGS metagenome assembly OEPS01 (sample SAMN02671747, study PRJEB22543) | soil metagenome | biome: bacteria | place: China:Hunan Province, Lengshuijiang City | collected 2012-10-15 | depth 0.08m m
GGGTACGCCGTCCTGACCGACATCACAACAAAGTAAAATTTGGTGTCGAAAGTGGGTGTCAGGCACCGCTCGTGGACAAATGTCCATTTGCGGTGCCTGACACTTTTTTAAAGTTAATAATAATAGATCATAAATAGTTGGTGAGAACTAATTCACCCTTACATTGTTAACCATTATTAAATTTTGGTTGACAATACTGTTTATTCCCCTTATTTTAATATTATAACAATTAATATTTGGGGTGAGAGAATGAATAAAAAATTAAGAGCGTTGGATTTAACACTAGTGGGAATGTTCGTTGCATTAATGGCGATTGGCGCTAACATAACCTCCTTTGTACCTTTTATGGTAGTTGGAGGAGTTCCCCTTACACTGCAAACCTTTTTTGCAATCTTAGCAGGGGCTATCTTGGGGAGTCGGTTAGGGTCAATTGCGATGACTGTTTATATGCTCGTAGGATTTGTAGGCGTCCCTGTATTTGCTAAATTTGGAGCTGGACCTTCTACCCTTTTCAGTCCTACCTTCGGCTTTATTCTCTCGTATATTTTTACAGCATTTATCATTGGAAAAATTGTTGAAAAGAAAAGAACTGTGGCTGCATTTATCATTGCGTCTTTAATCGGAATGGCTGTGAACTACCTATTCGGTACAAATTGGATGTACTATGCCTATAAACTTTGGGCTGCTGCACCAGAAGGATTCACTTATAAAATGGCATGGTTATGGATGGTTGCTTTTCTGCCAAAAGACATTATCTTAGCCGTCCTTGCCGGAATGATGGCTCACCGCCTAGAAAAATCAGTCCTATCAAAAGGGCAATTTAAACATTTGAAGCGTGTTTCTTAAGGATATCACTCAATAAACAAACTAATGGTGTAGGCACCGCTCGTGGACATTTGTCTTTTGGCGGTGCCTGACACCATTTTTATTTTTGATAGTAAACATTTAATAATATCTCCATAATAGCAACACCTTTAACGTAATTTATTAACTTATAATTATGGTGAGAAATTATGTTAAAGGGGTATTCCTTCATATGAAGAAATTTTTATCTAGTTTATTTTTACTTGGTCTATTATGTGTGGCTTTGATTGGTTGCTCGAAAGATGATGATGTTGCGGCACCGACTAAGCTTCCTGCAGATGAAACAACTGAACAGCAAGGAAGCGAAATTGACCCTAATGCTTTGCTGCAAAGCCTCAAGAGTCAAGGACAGCTTGTGCCGATAGGGGAAGTTCCTATTCCAAAGGATAATCCGATGAATCCTGAGGTGCTTAAATTGGGGCAGACTTTATATTTTGATCCTCGTTTATCAGGAAACAACCAGGTTAGTTGTGCAACATGTCATGATCCAAACCTAGGTTATGGTGACAATCGCCCTACCCTGAAAAAGATAGATGGCACAGCTGGGGCAAGAAATAGTCCAACCATCATTAACTCAGGCTATTACCAAACAAACTTTTGGGATGGTCGTGCTGCTTCCTTAGAGGAGCAAGCGTTAGGTCCAATTCAAAACCCAAATGAAATGAATCAGACCCTTAAAGAGTTAGTAAGGGAGTTAAAAGGAATTCAAAGCTATGATAAGCTTTTCGATGCTGCTTTTGAGGATGGTATTACGGAACAAAATATTGCCAAATCCCTTGCGGCCTTTGAACGATTAATTACTGTAAAAGATACACCCCTAGACCGTTTCCTAGAGGGAGACACTGACGCCTTATCACAGCAAGAAATCCGCGGATTGGACCTATTTACGGGTAAAGCCATGTGCATCACCTGTCATAATGGTTCAAATTTATCAGATAATAACTATTATAATATTGGGCTTAATACCGAGGATGAAGGCCGTTTCTCTGTTACAAAGGACGAAAGGGATTTGGGCAGAATTCGAACACCTAGTTTATATGGAATCACACACACTGCCCCCTATATGAGTAATGGCAGTATCGCTACACTAGAGGAAGTCATTGATTATTACGACCGTGGCGGTGACGACCATCCAAATAAGAGTTTCTTTATGAAAAAATTTATGAATCCCATTGGTCTAACAGAGAAAGAAAAATCTGATTTATTGGCGTTCTTAAAAACCTTAGGCGGTAAACCTCCAGTCTACACAAAACCAGAACTGCCTTAATAAAGTGCCTGACACCCCGATTGCGATTTCGCTTGGTGGTGTCAGGCACTATTTTCGTGGAGGGATTAAAAAACTAATCAAACGATTGGTTAAATGTAAGTGAGGCCATGATATATCTGACTTTTTTAGGGAAATGGGAAAACTAATCAAACGTTTGATTAAATCGTGTTGAAGCTATGATATATCTGGGTATTTTAAGAAAGGCTAATATACTAACCAAACGTTTGATTAAACTTTAATAATTGAAAAAAAACTAAATTCACGAGTAAATCAGCAAAAAAGAGGATTTCCACTACGACTTTCATAGCGTGGAAATCCTCTCTTTTATTTTTTCGTAGTTTTACCTTTATTTTGTAAATGATTTTACCACTTCATCGATGGTTTTTTCACTGGCCTTCAAACCGTTGATGGTCCAATTACTTGGATCGTTCATTTCATATACATGTCCATTTTTAACGGCATCAAGCCCGTTCCAGATGGAGCTCTTCGCTAATAATTCTAATCCAGGTTCCCCTTTTTTACTGACGAGGAAGATGTGATCTGCTTTGATTTCCGGCAATTTTTCAAGAGCAATCGGATCCCACTGAACAGCGGCGCCGCCAAGACCTTCAACGAAGGCAGGTTGCTTAATGCCTAGATCGCCGTATAGAACATTGGCACTGAAACGATTGTTTTCCATTAAATAAAACTTATCGGCCATAACCCATAGGATAGCGGCGGATTCATCGCCAATGGCATCGTGGACTTTTGCCTTTGCATCCGTGACTTTCGTATCGTAATTCGCTAGGGCTTCTTTTGCTTCTTTCTGTTTACTTAAAATCTCTCCCATTTGCGAAAGTTGTTTGCGCCAATCTGCACTGACCTCATCCTTAAAGACGTAGGTTGGGGCGATTTTTTTATACTCTTCATATTGGCCCTTTTGAATGGCAGCAGGAGAGCTGAAAATAATTAAATCTGGGTTGTTGTTCATTACCTGTTCAAGTGGAAGGTCCCAACTGATTTTCGGAACATCCTTTAACTCTGGCTGTAAATAATCCAAAACCGTATCACCGATCGACCATTGTGCTGCAGGTTTTACTCCTAATGCTACTAATGAATCCTCTAAGTAGGGGGCAATAATGCGCTTAGGATTGGTCGGAATGACCACTTCTCCTTTAGCATCTGTTAATGTTACCTCGGTATTTTTCTTCTCAGTCTTCTTGTCCGTAGTTGAATTATCGGAATTACTGCAAGCACTTACCAAAAATAACATCAGTAATAAAGTAAAAGATAAATAAAAACGCTTTTTAGACATCATTAAACCTCCTAAGATAGTATAATCCTTTGATAATGGTAATGATAATCATTTTCAATTACAAAGTCAATAAACAATACTGTTCAAATCAGGCTATATTGTGAAAGAAATTTGAAGGATATTTCTGGAAGCGCCTTTTGTACTGTAAACGTATTGAAAAATAGCTCGTAAATATCTATACTTAGTGATAATGATTATCATTACTTTGATAAAATTCCACAATTAATCATGTTCAATGTAGTAATATACCCAAAGATTCTTTTTTTATTTAGAAGAGGTGTAAGATTTGAATGGAAATGCACATCAACGAGAAGGCAACTCTATAGAACTTTATAAAAATAAATTAAAAACATCAATCAAAGGAACTTTAGTATTAATCGTCGGATCGATACTAATCCTAATCTCAATGGGCTTATCGATTGCCTACGGTGCGGCGGATATTAAATTCGGAACGGTGTGGGAAGCTGTCGCACATTTTAATCCGGAGCTGACATCCCATCAAATTATCCAAGAAATTCGTATGCCAAGGGCAATCAGTGCCGTTTTAGTTGGGGCCTTACTGGCTGTTTCTGGTGCCGTGATGCAGGGATTGACACGGAACCCACTCGCATCACCGTCTATCATGGGTGTTACAGACGGGGCAGCGTTTGCGTTAGTTATCACTCTCGCCTTTTTTCCATCAGCGACGATGTTAGGTTTAACCTTTTCATCCTTTATAGGTGCGGGACTCGGCGTGATCCTCGTTTTTACAATTGGAGCTTTTTCCAAGGGTGGATTGACACCTGTAAAACTTGCACTTGCCGGGGTAGCGGTAGGCTCAATGCTCAGTGCATTCTCAAGTGCGATCGCTCTTCATACACAAGTTGCAAAGGACATGAGCTTCTGGTATGCAGGCGGATTAACAACTACAACTTGGGGATCCGTTAAGATATTACTCATCGCTGGCGGCTTTGGACTACTGCTTGCCCTGTACATCTCTAGGTCAATCACCATTCTTAGCTTAGGAGAAGAAGTTTCAAGAGGGCTCGGCCAAAATACATTTTTAGTAAAATTACTTGGGGTAATTGTTGTATTAATACTGACAGGTGCTGCAGTTTCCGTTGCTGGTGCCATCGGTTTTATTGGATTAGTGATTCCGCATATTACTCGCTTTATGATTGGATCGGATTACCGCTGGATTATTCCTATATCCGCTGTCATGGGCGGGCTGTTACTCGTTTTGGCCGATATTGCGGCAAGAATGGTCAATGCCCCGTTTGAGACTCCGGTTGGAGCAATAACGGCTATTATCGGTGTTCCCTTTTTCTTATACCTAGCGCGCGGGGAAAGGAGAGGGCTGTAATGTCTCAATCGAAAGCAAAACACAAAAAATTTATCGTCCTAATTAGCCTATTATTTATTCTAACGATTCTCACTTTTATTATCAGTTTAAATCTTGGTGTGGTGCGGATTGCCCCACTGGATGTATTTAAGACATTACTGGGACAGGGTACAGCCCGGGACCAACTCGTTTTAGTTGATTTTAGGCTGCCAAGAATGATTCTATCCCTGCTAATTGGGGCAGGTTTAGCTGTCTCCGGAGCCATTCTGCAGGGAGTGACGAAAAATGATTTAGCGGATCCTGGGATTTTAGGAATTAATGCAGGGGCAGGGTTCATGGTCATCCTCTTTATCTATTTCTTTCAAGGATCGATGAATAGTGTGACTACGTTTGGCATTTTCCTCATGCCTCTTTTCGCTTTAGTTGGGGCTGTAATCGCAGCGTTCCTGATTTATATATTGGCATGGAAAAAAGGGATTGACCCCGTTCGGTTAATTTTAGTAGGAATTGGTGTAAATTCAGGTTTTGGCGCCGCGATTGTTATTTTTCAGTTAAAAATGAATCCGCAGGACTTTATGCAAGCGGCTGTTTGGTTATCAGGAGATATCTGGGGAGCGAATTGGAAGTTTGTCGCCATTCTTGCCCCATTAATTCTGCTGCTTCTTCCGTTTGCTTTATATAAAGCCCACACCCTAAATATTATGAATTTAGGTGATCAAGTCGCGACAGGCCTTGGTATCCGGGTCGAGAAGGAAAGACGGCTTTTGCTTTTAGCAGCTGTAGCACTTGCAGGTTTTAGTGTGGCAGCTGGGGGAGGAATTGCTTTTCTTGGATTAGTTGCTCCTCATATTTCCAAAAGACTAATTGGACCTAAGCACCAACTATTTCTGCCAATAACAGCAGTGCTTGGTTCTTTCCTGCTTTTATTGGCAGACACGATTGGGAAAAATCTTCTGGCACCCACGCAAATACCGGTGGGAATTGTTGTAGCAATATTTAGCGCACCATATTTTATCTTTTTACTAATGAAAGCAAAATAAGGGGGGACGGATTGTGGTTTCACTTTCAACCGAGAATCTTCAGATTGGTTATGGAGACAAGACAATAGTTGAGAACTTGAATTTACAGATAAACAAAGGGGAAATTACCACGATCATCGGAGCCAATGGCTGCGGGAAATCGACGATTTTAAAAACATTAGCACGTGTCCATTCGGCCAAATCTGGAATTATCTATTTAGATGGGAAGATGATTCACAAAGTTCCAACCAAGGAAATTGCTAGAAAAATGGCTGTACTTCCGCAAGGTCCAGAGGCACCGAACGGCTTAACGGTCTATGAATTGATATCCTTTGGTCGTTCCCCGCATCAAAGCGGGTTCGGCAGGCTGACTGATAATGATCGAAAAGTGATTGATTGGGCATTAGAGGTGACCGGGCTGACATCCTTTTCGGCACAACCTGTCGATGCCCTGTCAGGAGGACAACGGCAGCGCGCGTGGATTGCCATGGCAATCGCACAAGAAACTGACCTCTTGCTGCTGGATGAACCAACTACGTACCTCGATATGGCGCATCAGCTTGAGATCTTACAGCTGCTTGAAAAATTAAACAGGGAACAAAGCCGGACCATTGTGATGGTTATTCACGATTTAAACCACGCCTCAAGATTTTCCCACCATATGGTTGCTCTTCGCAGCGGTACTATTGTTAAAGAGGGGACTGCAGACGAAGTCATGACTCCAGATGTTTTAAAAACTGTTTTTCAAATCGATGCGGAAATTGTCAAAGACCCGCGGACGAAAAAGCCGGTATGTCTTTGCTATGATTTAATCGAGAAAGAGCAAAGTTTAGATAAACGAAGAGTCATGAATTTCTAGGAGCGGGATTGGATGGGGAATGGAATGAAAATTTATGATGTAACCATTATTGGTGGCGGTCCCATTGGCCTATTCACCGCCTTTTATTGTGGGATGAGAGAGATGGAAACGAAAATAATTGAGTTCCTGCCTTATTTAGGAGGTAAAGTTTCCTACTTCTACCCTGAAAAGGTTATCAGAGATATTGGAGGGATCCCTGCAGTTTCAGGTGAAAATCTCATCAAACAGTTGTCGGAACAGGCACAGACCTTTAATCCGACGATCGTTTTGAATCAGCAGGTGGTCGGGTTGGAAAGATTAGCAGATGGGACTTTTCTATTAACAAGTCACAACGGGGAAAGACATCATACACGGACCATCATTCTAGCGACTGGTTTCGGGACGTTGAAAAGTGCAAAGCTGGATGTTGAAGGTGCTGAGAAATTTGAAGGACGGAATCTAAGTTATGGGGTGGAAAGGCTGAATGACTACAGGGATAAACATGTGCTGATTTCTGGTGGCGGAAATTCAGCTGTGGATTGGGCGAATGAGCTGCTGCCAATTGCGAAACATGTTACCGTAGTGCATCGCAGGCATGAATTTTCAGGACTTGAGCGGAATATAAGTAATTTGCGTAAATCAGCTGCAGCCATCCTGACCCCGCATGTTTTGGACGGTTTACATGGGTGTGATGATCGAATTAAAAGTGTGTGCGTTAAAAACCTCGAAACTAACGAAACTCAGGTCATTGAAGTAGATGAAATCCTTGTTAACCATGGCTTTTGCATTGACCTCGGTCCGATCAAGGGCTGGGGATTAGACTTCGAATATGGGAATATCAAAGTAGACAATAGGATGCAAACCAATATTGAAGGAATCTTTGCGGCTGGTGATGTGGCCAACTACCCCAATAAATTACACTTAATCGCGGGCGGATTCTCGGAAGGACCCACCGCTGTTAATAGCGCCAAAGCCTACATAGAACCCGAAAAAGAACTCAAGCCTATCTACTCCACTACCTATTTTTAAGGGTGTTGTTATAAATAGTTGTATTAAATTGGTGTCAGGCACCACTTGTAGACATTTGTCCTTCCTGTGTGACGAAGTAAAAGGCATCATCCGAATTTGTGGATGATGCCTTTTTATGGTTAGTTATTTGGTTTCGCTGTACGGTTTTGAAGGTACTTGTGCCTGGTATAAAAAACAGTAGTCATGATGACCGATAAGCCTCCGAACAGGACACACATCAGCTGCAAACCAATTAGATCGAGAAGAAAACCGCTAATGAGCAGGACAATCTGATAGGTAACCCGATCCAGCATGTTTCGGAAAGAAAAGAATCGCCCGTGAAATTCCTTTGGTACCTTCGTTTGAAAAATGGTGGCAGCCGTCGGGAAAAAGCAGCCAACAGAGAATCCGAATACAACAAAAGCGATAATGGTCAAAACCGGCAGTTCCGCTAAATAAAGAAGCAGTTGAGAAAAACCAATCAAAAAAGAACAGGCAAATAATATGATATAGGGGGAAATTCGATCACTGATTAATTTAATGAAAAAAGCGCCAAACATAAAGGAGATCCCTTCTGCCGTGTAAATCCAGCCTTTTATGGCTGAACTATCTTGCAGCTCACTGATGTTAATGACGACAAGGTTAAAGCCGCCTAGAAATAGGACCGGAACTAATGTCATAATCAGTGTCATCAAGACAATGGGCAGACCTTTAATAATTGGAAAAACGTCATTAAAACTTGTTTTTTCTGATACGTCTTTCTTAACTGCTAGGCGTGTATTTGTTTCACCGACTTCATCGATATTCAAGAACCATGTAAGAATAAATAGTCCGATATACGCTACCAGAGAACCAACATAAAGCATCGATAAGGGCAAAACAACTAACAAAATTCCTGCCAGTGCTGTTCCGATAATCCGAGAAAGAGTCGATATATTCATATGAATACCATTTAATTGGAGTAAATCTTTTTCTGCAACAATCAAAGGCAGTGCTGCTTGTAGGGCAGGAAAATAAAACGCAGCCGAAATCTGTAGTAAGACCAGAAAGACGACCATCCACCAGATTGAACCTGTCGCAATCGCAATTAACATAAAGATGACACTAATAGCCCTTACAAATCCAGCCAGTAGCATAACTGTTTTCTTGCTTACTTCATCTGTAAGTCTTCCTGCAAAGGGTCCAACCACAATTCCAGCAAGAAGCCCTGCTGCAAGAAGGAGAGATTTTAAGAAGTCTGAAGGCAGTTTTGCTTGCATAAATTCCAAATTACCAATAATGCCGAGCCATAACCCGAGTCCGGCGATAAATTCCCCTGTTAACAAAATCCAAACATTCTTATTCCTCAACATAAACTATGTCCCTCAATCCTCAATTTATATCCATATGAAACTACAATACTATCCAAAATACTAACAGAAAATGGTGCCTGACACCGTCCTTTTTAGTTCGAATCCCCCAATAATCTATTTTAGACACCTGATTTAAATACGGAACCTATTTGAATCGGAGTTTGGTGGAAATTTGCTTTCCGTACGCGATGACTCTCTCGATTAGGAAGTTTTTTCGTTCTTCTGTTATGTTGAAATTGACAAAACCAATACTAATTGCGCCAATTAGTTCATTTAATTGGTTGAAAATAGGGGCAGCTACTGATGATGTGCCTTTCGTTCTCTCACCATGACTCTCCCCATAGCCCTCTTTCACTATTTGATTTAATACAGTTAAAAAAGTATCTCTATCTTCTTCAGCTACTAGTTCATTTACGATTTTTTGCCTTTCAATTGAGGGCATATGGGCTAACATGACTTTATTTGCTGCTCCAATATTTAGTGGAATGCGTAATCCTAGTTGATCATATATACGGATCGGATTTTGCTGGCAGTCAATTCTCTCAACGATTAATGATTCTAGCCCCATTGGTTTACTGAAATAAATACTCTCTTCTACCTCAAGCATTAATTTTTCCATCTCGGGGCGAATTAACCCTACAAAATCAAAGGTATCATACATCTGTAAGCCGTATTCTAACCAGGTGTTCCCCATTGAATAATGTTTTAAATTTGGATCCTGTTGTATCAGTCCATGCTGCTTCATTGATTGTAAAAGACGATGCATTGTACTTACGGGTAAGTCACACTCCTTAGATAAGTCAGTAATTGAAAACCATTTCTTTGTTTCATTTCCAACAAGGACTTTGATCACCTGCATGGCTCGATCGATCGTTTGCATATCTTCATCTCCTATTTAAATTAGGTATCAGTAAAAATATTAACAACTATTATTCAGTAAATTCAAAATATATTGACATGAAATTGCTACTATTATAATATCATATTATAAGTTTTCCTGTCAGGGGAAATGAATTCCACTATACGGAAAAATGAAGGGGGAACTGATTTGGCATCTTCTATGTATAAAAAACTCCACACCGTTATTGTTAAACACCCAAATGAAGCCTTTATTAGTCAAGAACATTTAAAAAAGGAATGGGAAAGGTTCAACTATATTCATGAACCTGATTTTTCAAAAGCACAGCATGAATTTGAACAGTTTCTTTCTATTATTAATGAGCATGTGGACCATATTGAATTTTTACCCGCGTCAGAACATGTAGGATTAGATTCTCTCTATGCCCATGATCCCGTTAAATTTACGAAAAAGGGTGCAATTATTTTAAAATCAGGGAAAAAATTACGACAGCCGGAAGCCGAGGTGTATAAACAATTTTTAATAGAAAAGGACATTCCTATATTAGGTGAACTTACTGGTGAAGCAGTTGCTGACGGGGGAGATCTTGTTTGGCTGGATGATCGCACACTGTTAATTGGACGTGGGTATCGAACGAATGATGAAGCGATCCGCCAAATCAAGGAAATAACCAAAGGTTTAGTGGACGAATGTATCGTTGTTCAACTTCCGCATGACCAAGGTGAGGACGAATGTCTACATCTTATGTCTTTAATTAGTATCATAGATGAAAACCTGGCTGTTGTTTATTCGAGATTAATGCCAGTCTTCTTAAGACAAATGCTGATCAAGCGTGGCTTTGAGCTAATTGAAGTTCCCGACGAAGAATATCATCGACTAGGCTGTAATGTCCTTGCCTTAGCACCGCGAATTTGTATGATAGTTTCTGGAAGCCCTTACACCAAGCGGAAATTAATGGATGCGGGGGCAACTGTCTATGAATATGAAGGAAATGAAATCTCTTATTTAGGTACAGGTGGTCCGACATGTCTCACTTGTCCTGTTATCCGCATTTAATTGAAGGAGGAAAAAATATGTTTAAAACTACAATTGTCAAAACACCTGGTGAAAGTTACGTTCATGGCCTAACGACTTCTGATTTAGGGAGTCCTATTTTAGAAAAGGCACTCGAGCAGCATAACGCTTATATTGATGCACTAAAAACCTGTGGGGTGGAAGTAACGGTCCTACCTAGTCATGCAGATTTCCCTGACTCCACTTTTGTTGAAGATACGGCAGTGCTGACACCTGAGTTTGCCGTTATTTCAAACCCTGGAGCTCCTTCACGAAATGGTGAAATTTTCGAAATGGAGCCGACAATAAAGTCCCATTATGAAAACATTTATTATATCAAGTCGCCAGGAACTCTTGACGGCGGCGATATTTTACAAATTGATAATCACTTTTATATCGGACTTTCTGAAAGGACAAATTTGGAGGGGGCTGAACAATTAAAGCAAATTCTAGAATTGGAACATTACCAGGCGACTATTGTTCAATTAGAAAAGTTTTTCCATCTTAAAACAGGTATTTCTTATCTGGGGAATCATACAATTGTTGTCGCAGGGGAATTTATTGATCACCCAGATTTTAATTCCTATACAAAAATTATTGTTCCACCGGAAGAGGAATATGCAGCGAACTGTATACGCGTGAATGACTATGTCATCATTCCAGCAGGTTTTCCTCAAACGAAGCAAAAAATGAACGAGGCTGGTTTTCGGACGATTGAGCTCGACATGTCTGAATTCCGTAAATTAGATGGCGGCTTAAGCTGTTTGTCACTACGTTTTTAAGGAATATTGGAGACTGCTAATAGACAAGGGGTGTGTGGGAGATGGTTGAACAAGAGGGTCAGCAGAATCAATTAAATCGATCAATGAAACGTCGTCATTTGTTTATGCTTTCGTTAGGAGGAGTCATAGGAACAGGGTTGTTTTTAAATGCTGGCTATACCATTAATCAGGCCGGAGCTGGTGGTGCATTAATAGGTTATTTATTTGGTGGGATCATTTTATACTTGGTCATGGTGTGCCTAGGGGAACTGGCTGTCCACATGCCTGTAACAGGCTCATTTCAAACATATGCAAGTAAATTTATTAGTCCTTCCGCTGGATTTTCGTTAGGATGGATGTATTTCGTTGGTTCAGCCACAACGGCTGGGGTTGAATTTACCGCGGCAGGAATCCTAATGAAACGGTGGTTTCCTGATGTTTCGGTCTGGATATGGTGTGCTGTTTTCATCGCCCTGTTATTTGTCCTCAATGCACTTACAACCAGAGGATTTGCTGAGGCAGAATATTGGTTTGCAGGTATTAAAGTGGTTGCTGTTATTTTCTTTATTATTATTGGTTTCGCTGCTATTTTTGGAATCATTCCATTGGCCGACCGTCCCGCACCATTTTTAGAAAACTTAGCACCATCTGGATTGTTTCCTGCAGGTTTTGTCATCCTTTTTGTTACGATGATGAATGTTATCTTTTCCTATCAAGGATCTGAATTGATTGGAATTGCTGCTGGGGAAAGCGAGGAGCCGGAAAAGAATATTCCCCGAGCCATTCGAAACGTCCTCTTTAGAATTATCGTCTTTTATCTAGCTTCTATTGTTATATTATCCGCCATTTTCCCATCTAAGGAACTGGGATTATTGGAAAGTCCATTTGTAACCCTTATGGATATGGCAGGTATTCCTTTCGCACCGGATATTATGAACTTTGTTATTCTGACAGCAATATTATCGGTTGGAAACTCATGTATTTACGCGTCGACCCGTTTACTATGGGCGATGGCGCAAGATGGAATGGCTCCAAAACGGTTTGGAAAGCTATCAAAACGCAAGGTTCCATTTGCTGCCCTAGTATTTACGATGGTTTTTTCTCTATTATCCTTGTTAACTAGCTTCATTGCAGCCGATACAGTGTTTGTATTGTTAATGTCGATTGCTGGCATTTCTGTTACTATTTCATGGATCGGCATTGCCCTTTCACAGTTGTTGTTTCGGAGGAAATACCTGCAAGATGGTGGAAAATTGGAGGAGTTACAATATAAAGTCCCATTTTATCCATTAATACCAATTATTTGTATCGTATTCTGCGTTTCAATCTTAATATTCTTGGCCTTTGATCCGACCCAATTAGTCGGTTTACTAGTAGGTTTGGGATTTCTAGCCGTATGCTATATTTCCTATTATTTTAAGAATAAAAAGGACAAATTGAGCGCAAATAATGATGTTGATTATTGATAGGGTGTCACGATAGGGTGTCAGGCACCACTCGTGGACAGTTGGTTGTATTTGTCCATCTTAGGTGGACAGTTGTAATTCACCATTTTGTAATTAATTAAAGGAGTAATCGGGTAATGAATCAGCTAAATTGGGGGACACCAGAGGCACTTCGTGAGCTTTTGTGCGAAGTGGTGAGCTGGAGAAGCATGACATTAACAGAGGGTGAACGTAATTTTCCTTCAAAGGTAGAAGCAAAACTTCGAGGGTTGGGCTATTTTCAGGAAAATCCGACTCATTTGCTTCTTCACGATGCCGATCAGGGCAGGCGGTTTTTAACTGCTTTATATAAACATCCAAATGCAAAAGAAACCATCGTTCTCATTAGTCATTTTGATACAGTGAATACGGAGGAATATGGAGATCTTGAGGATTTTGCTTATCAGCCAGAAGAGCTAACCAACTTGCTTCATGGAAGATTGGATGGGTTACCGGAAGATGTGGTGCAGGATCTGAAATCTGGAGAATATTTATTCGGCAGAGGCACGATGGATATGAAAATGGGACTTGTGATGCATATGGGATTAATCGAAAAAGCAACTGTCGAACAATGGCCGATTAATCTTCTCTTGTTAACCGTGCCAGATGAGGAAGTAAATTCGGCGGGGATGTGTGCAGCTGTACCGAAATTATTAGAACTAAAGGAAAAGTATGATCTCACCTATAAGCTTTTCTTGAACGGAGAACCCGTATTTTCACAAGAACCGGGTGACGAAAATTATTATGTGTATTCAGGTTCCATCGGTAAAATTATGCCATCCGCACTTTTTTACGGGAAAGAGACACATGTTGGTGAACCTCTCAGTGGAATCACAGCACCATATATTGCATCGTTTTTGACGCAGAAGATGGAATGGAATTTGAGCCTTCAAGAAACAATAAGGGGTGAAACAACCCCTCTTCCGGTCACACTTCAGCAAAAAGATTTAAAACTTGAATACTCCGCTCAAACACCATACCGTGCAGCAGCCTTGTATAATGTGTTTTTAATGGAGCGGAATGCGGAAGAAATTATGGATATCTTTGAAAAAGTGGCTGTTAACGCGGCTAGTACCTGCAACCAGGCCTATATGGAAGTCTGCAATGAGCAGTATGTAGACCCAGTTGGTGAAGTGCAAGTCTTACGTTATGAGGCTTTACTTACGCATGCGATTAATAAATTTGGAACTGAATTTGTCGAAGCAATCAAAGCAGCTGTTCATACAAATTCAGAATGGGATGACCGTGAAAAATCCCTCCGAATTGCAGATACTTTAATGATTCAGTGCCAGGAACTTGCACCGGCGATTGTTTTGCTATTTGCTCCACCTTATTATCCGGCAGTAAATTCATCAAATGATGAACTCATTACACAATGTGTAGAATATGTGAAGGAGCAAGGTCTCGCAAAATTTAATTTGTTTGTTCAGCAAGTTCACTACTTTAATGGAATTAGCGACTTAAGCTATGTTAACTATCAGGACGATGGGGAAGGATGGACCGTCTTCAAATCAAATACCCCAGTATGGGGCAGCGGTTACAGCATCCCATTTGATGCGATGAAAGAACTCCAAGCTCCTGTCTTAAATGTTGGTCCACTCGGAAAAGACGCCCACAAACGAACGGAGCGTCTTCATTTGAAAAGTGCATTTGAGGAAGTTCCGGTTCTTGTCGAGGGTATGATAAAAATGATGATTAATAGCTAGGAAAGAAACTGATTCGCATCGTCGAATCAGTTTTTTTATCTGATGGGTCTACTCTTATTCAATTGTTCAATTTTTGTTAAGAAAATATAAAGAAATGCAGGTCTTTTTCAGGAGGAGGCTGCCCAGAAACGAATGGGAAAATGTAGCTTTTTCTGTTCAAAAGTTTTTTGCACTCAGACGATTTTCCTATATTTAGACTAGTTAGTGAAATCCACCTTTACAATTGTTTACATTTGCTTAATATAGCCCCTCTATAATGAGAGTCGTAATAGTAATAACAATTTTAATTGAGGGGGAAATGGAATTGTTTAAGAAAAAACTTATGAAAAAGGTTCTTCCAGTTGCTGTACTCTCATCTTTGGCGTTTAGCAGTCTTGTTGGAGCTGGTACGGCTAATGCCAAAACGGAAAAAGCAGCTAAAAATAATGCGGAGATTAAAAACGTCATTTTTCTAATTGGTGATGGTATGGGCGTTTCTTATACCTCGGCTTACCGTTATTTAAAAGACGATCCGTCTACTAAAAGAGTGGAGCCAACTGAGTTTGATAATTTCTTAGTGGGACAACAAACTACATATCCGGAGGATGCAAAGCAAAATGTCACGGATTCTGCATCTGCTGCTACGGCGATGGCTGCAGGGGTCAAAACCTATAATGCTGCCATTGCAGTGGATAACGACAAATCTGAAGTCAAAACGGTCCTTGAAGCAGCGAAAGAGAAGGGGAAATCAACGGGTCTCGTGGCTACTTCAGAAATTACACATGCCACACCTGCTTCGTTCGGATCTCATGATGTAAACCGTAATAATATGAATGCGATTGCCGATGATTATTATAATGAACGGGTGAACGGAAAACACAAAATTGACGTCCTTTTGGGAGGCGGCTCTGATTTGTTTATCCGTCAAGATCGTAATCTTACAGATGAATTTAAAAAGGATGGATACAGCTATGTTTCCAACCTTCAAGAATTAACGAACGATAAAAATGATCAGGTTCTCGGGTTATTTGCAAAACGCGGCATGCCAAAGATGATCGACCGGACGGCAGAAGTGCCATCACTAGCGGATATGACGACTTCGGCAATTGAGCGTTTAAATCAAAATAAGAAAGGTTTCTTTTTGATGGTGGAAGGAAGCCAAATCGACTGGGCTGGTCATGATAATGATATCGTTGGTGCGATGAGTGAAATGGAAGACTTCGAAAAGGCGTTCAAAGCAGCTATTGATTTTGCCAAAAAGGATAAACATACACTTGTTGTAGCAACGGCGGACCATTCGACCGGCGGTTACTCAATCGGGGCCCGCGGCGAGTACAACTGGTTTAGTGAGCCAATCAACGCGGCAAAGCGTACGCCTGATTTTATGGCTCAACAAATTGCTAACGGCGCCGATGTGAAAGATACGCTGACTAAATTTATCAATCTTCCTTTAACGGATAAAGAGATTCAGTCCGTTAAAGATGCGGCTGCTGCTAAGAAAGTTGTAGATATCGATAATGCAATCGAGCAAATTATTGATACCCGCTCCTTCACTGGATGGACGACTGGGGGCCATACAGGTGAGGATGTAAATGTATATGCATTCGGACCTGCCAGCGAGCGCTTCGCCGGTCAAATTGACAATACAGACAATGCTAAAATCATCTTTGAAATTCTTGATAACGGCAGCAAAGAAACAGTCATCGAAGATAAATAGGACCTTACAATAAGGTAGACTAGAATTTGGAAATGAGATATCCCGTTGTCTTAGCAGCAACGGGATATCTTTATACGAAGCCATTTTTACTTAATGGGAGGAATCAATGTGAAACAAACTATGATAACTATTGCATTAGTTTTTCTACTTACGGGCTGTTCATTTGTTTCAATTCAACCAAATAAAGACAAGACCGATTCAAAAACAGAAAAGATCTCCACAGCAACAAAAAAGATTTCCGAACACGATCATAATGCCTACTATAATAGTCCGCAGGTGACTGATGATTCAACATTACAGAAAGTAGGCCAATCTGTTACCGATGAAAAGGGGGAAGCAACCTTAAAGGCGATCAAACCAATAAATAGTGTCTATCATTTGGGGGATATCGAGTTTACAATCAAGGAAATAAAACTGCTGCACTACCGGCCAGATTATAGTCTAATTGACTATTACCACCCATTAACGGAGGCAGAGGAATTTGACTTTATTAAAATAAGTGCCGATATTAAAAATAAATCGAAAGAAACGCGGAATTTTGCCCCAGTTGCCTTATTTGAAACGAATACAGGAATAAAAATGGACTGGAAACAGGATATGTATCTTGAACATTTAAATGGGGAAATCGAAGGGAACCAAGTCAAGCGTGGAAGCCTGGGCTTTATTGTAGATACAGCTGAGAGTAAGAAGATAGAATGGATTAAAATTCTAACCAGCGATGTGTTTAATGAGAAACAGGAAAGGCTCGAGGAAGCGCAAAAAATCCAGCTTCATTTTTAATTGTGTATGAAAAGGTGAAATGAGAAGGTGTCAGGCATCGTACGTGGACAAATGTCCACGTACGGTGCCTGACACCTTAAGTCCCTTTAGCTAATTGTTTGCTGATTGTTTCTGAAAATAATAGTGCTGCAATTGATAATAAAATGTAATAGGATGTATCCCACCAAACTTGACTGTGCAATATACCTGTTTTTCTAAGAAGGATTGTGGCTGTATACATAGATAGGGCTGTGACAATGTACTTTAACCATCTTGGTATCAAATGAAACTTCACGATGGCAACATAGAAGAGACTGGCACATAGATAGAAGATGGCCCCAAAAGCAGTTGTATCCTTTGCTTGATTTTCAAACATGCCCAATTCATAATATCGATTGGAGAAAAACATAATCGGAAAAATATGAAAGCTCCCCGCAAAGGGCCCAATAATGAGAAATAGACAAAAGGAATGAATCATTCCTTTTAACGGAAGCCTGATTTTTTTGTGCAATATTTTTGCAAATATATAATAAAAAGGCAGCCCCAGTGAGGTGTATTCTATCTCCCACCAATTGTGGGTATAGATATCCAGCTTTAGGAATAACCACTCAATCCCTGCGAAACTCCCGGTAATAAAAACAATCCAAAGCCAATTCTTGTGAAAAGCTGCGATGAAGGTGGCGGTTACAGGCAAGGCTAATGCATTCGATGCGATCGCTCCCAGATTACTATCATAAATAGCATTGTGCTTGATAAGTTTCGGATAATATTGATAGCTACCTAGTAAATTATAAATGACCGCCTCAATGATGTACCCTATACCGACCATCGCTAAAAAAAGCAGCAAACTCCTTCTTACCCCTTTTTTATAACATACATAACTCAAAAGAATGATACTTAACAAACCTAATCCGAGATAGCATAATGAATTTATGTTCACTAATACACACCCCTTCTTAAAAATAGTATCCAAACCTACTGGGAATTTATTCATATAATTCGCCAACATAGTGTCAGGCACCAGCCGTGGACAAATGTCTTTTTGTGGTGCCTGACACCATGTTGACACCATGAATGGTTGAGATAGGTACAACATATTGGCAGCCATTAAAAAAATATTAAATGAATTTGTTATAGTATAATAAAAATATTGAAATTTCTAATTGTACAGATCATCTTCTGGGGGGATTGCGTTGACAGTCGGGGAACTATGCCGAACACTTATTGTAGACGATGAAATGTTAATCAGACAAGGGATTAAGCACTATATTAATTGGGAGCAAGAGGGTTTTATGATTGTCGGTGAAGCTTCGAATGGTCAGGAAGCACTGGAATTAATCGAAGCCACGGACCCACATATCATCATTACAGACATCGTCATGCCAATAATGGATGGAGAAGAATTAACGAGAATTGTGAAGGAAAAATATCCTCACATTGAAATAATTATCTTAAGCAGTTTTGGAGAGTTCGATTATGTACGATCCACCTTCCAAAGTGGCGTTGTTGATTATATATTAAAGCCCAAGCTCAATGCAGACGGGCTGTTAAAAGCTTTAAAAACGGCATCATGCAGGATTCCTTCGTTTCAGAAAATGGAAAATAAATCAAAACGTAATCTTCCAATTGGGCAGATTATCGATAAGCTTATTTCAGGTTATGAAGTAGATTTTGATTCAGAATTAGTCTCTCTGGCTTTTCCATATCGTTATTATTGTTTAATCGGAGCGGATCTAGGGAACCACCCATCTAAAAAGAGCGCAGAATTTCAAACAAGTATTAACATGAAAATCGAAGAGGCCATTCAGCTTAACCTAAGTCAAGCTGTTCTTGAGCCATTAAACGTTGAAAAAAGTATCATTGGATACTTAATTAATATAAACGAGGAGAATCTACCACAGGTCATTAAATTGGCGCATCAACTTGCACAGTCATTTCCAGAAATTAGCCTGGCTATGACAGAGGAGTTTGCAGACCTTTCACGATTAGGGACAGTTTACAAAGAAAGTCTGCTAAAATTGTTAGCTTATCGCTTTTATTTTCCCGAACAATCATTCTTTATGAAACAGAATCTCCCTAATCTGCCTGCCAAACCTGAAAATTTTAGTTTAGATTGGTTTACAGAAGAATTAAAGCGCAAACACTTTGATTCAGCTTTTCAATATTTACAGGACCATGTTACAGCATTGTCGACCTGTTTTACGATGGATGTCTTTGAATTTAAAGCCTTCTTTGGGAATATTATTTTTAACATAACGATTCTCCTAAGTAATATGAAATATAACGTTACAGCTTTGGAAAATGCTAAGTATTCCTACTTTAAACTGATTGATGAAGCGCCTTCAGCAATGGCCACCGCTGAATTAATGAATCGCTTTACCGAAGAAGCAAAAAATTGCCTATTTGAGGCAGTGCAAAGCGAGCCTGAAGATGTAAATATGAAAAATTTAATCAATTATATAAAAGAACATTATGCTGAACCGCTCACCCTTACTGGGGTAGCAAAACATTTTCATTTTAATCCTTCATACCTTTCTAGCTATTTTTCAACGCATAATAAAGAAGGATTTATCGAATATCTTAATAGAATCCGGATTGATGAGGCGTCGAAACTCCTTATACAGGGTACAGAATCAATCTCTGAGATTAGTGGAATGGTTGGTTATTCGGACCACAGTTATTTCTGTAAAGTTTTCAAGAAAATAAAGGGAGTGTCTCCAAGTCAATACAAAAGGAAGCAAAAACTAAGATAAGAGATGGTGAATTATGAGATTTATTCCCGAGCGTTTTAAACATAACGGATTGTTTATCGTTATGTTTTTTATTACGGTTATGATGATTATCACAGTTTCGATAACGATTACTTGGACAACCATTCGGATGTCCGAGCAATTTTTTATAAAGAAGTTTAGCATTACGAACTACAAAGTAATGAGTCAGGTCAAGGAAAGCTTCGAATCCTTTAACTATTCGGTCGTCCTTGCATCCAATAATCTTCTTCAAAGCAATACGATTAAAAATATTCTTACACATGAGCAATTCAGCAATAAAGAAAAGCTCAGTGCCTATTTTAATACGGGCCAGCAGTTAAAGCATGTCGAAACCAATTTAGATGCATATGAGGAAAGTATCTTAATCATGGGCAGAAATGGGTTCAGCTTTGCAACCAACCGCGCTTACTGGCCAATTACGGACGAAGAGTTAAGGACAAGCATACTAGCCAGTAATACGTTTAAGGAGCCAAAGAAATTAATTTACCAATTGGACAAGCGAAAGGATGGAACCAATCGCCGGTTCATTGTTGCATCCAAGGTGTTGATGGATCGAATAAACGGGATGGTTTATGGATCCATGTACTTTGCGTTTGAGGAAAGTGAATTTAGAAGGTTCTTTACAAGCTATACAGGCCCTGGTAATAATGTGTTTGTCGTCGACAAGCAGGGGATCATTGTTTCTAGCAACCGGTCCAAGCTCATTGGGAAAAAACCAAAGGGCTTGCTTAGCTATGCGGATAAAATTGAAAACAGTTCAGACCATTATATCATTGATAGTTTTCTGGGGAAGGACCAAATTATCTCGATGGAATATCTACCTTCCTTTGACATGTACTTATTTAATATGATCGACAAGCAAAAGGCAGTTGGAGACCTAATCGATAAAAAAGATATCGTGCTTATCTCCATGGCGATCGTTTTTGTGGCGCTAATTATTGTCTTACTAGCGACAAGGAGATTGACCAATTCGTTATCGAGTCTTGTTAAGCAGATAGAAGATGCATCCAAACATGAATTCCACCAATATGTGTCTTCGGCCGGCACCTATGAAACCATGAAAATTGGCAATGCCTTTAATTCTATGCTTGATGAGCTCCATCTGTATGTCGATCAACTGGTGGAATCACAAAAGCAAAAGCGCAATGCGGAATTGGCCGCGTTGCAGCAGCAAATTAATCCTCATTTTTTATACAATACATTAACATCAATAAAATTTATGGTGCAGCAAGGTGGAAAGGAAGAGACCGAAGCCACAATTAATGCGTTGATCTCCTTGCTTCAGAATACCATTGGCAATGTTAGTGAGACGAATACCATAAGCCAAGAGGTGGATAATTTAAAAAATTATGTCCTTATCAATCAGAAGCGGTATGGTAATCGGATAAAAGTTAATTATTTCGTAGCACCAGATTGCTTGGGATATCACGTACCAAAGCTAATCCTGCAGCCTTTTATGGAAAATTCATTCTTTCATGGCTTCAATCGTAAGGTGAGTGGATTTATTAATGTTCTTGTCTGGCAGGAGGAGAGTACGTTGATTTGTGAAGTAGTCGATAATGGAGATGGAATGGAAATCTCCTCTGAAAATAAACTGCCCAATACAAAACGAAAACAACAGATGTTTTCTGGAATCGGTGTGCGGAATGTTCATGAGCGGATCCAGTTGATTTACGGAGAACCGTATGGGGTGACAATATCCAGCGAGGTGGGCGAAGGAACAAAAGTCCGTGTAGAACTTCCGATTTCATCGATATAAAAATAGTCATAGAATCTAAAAATATTCCAAACTAATTATTTGGAAGCGTGTTCATGTTACAAAAATATTACCAACCATTAAAAATATCGTCCTAACGATTCGATCCTTTCAGGTGATAACATTATATTTGTAAGTCAGATAACGCTTACAAAACTAGAATGTTGGGGGAATATCAATGAAAAAAGTACTAGCACTCTTTCTAGTTAGTATATTGATGCTAACTGCCTGTTCTTCGGGATCAAATAAAGAGACTTCCGACAAAGGCAAAGAGACAAATGAAATAACAGTTTGGGCATGGGATCCAAATTTCAACATTAAAGCATTAAATTTAGCAAAAGATGCTTATAAATCTGAAAACAAAGATGTAAACATTAAAGTAATTGAACATGCTCAAGATGATATTATCCAAAAGCTAAATACTAGCTTAAGTTCTGGTACGACTAAAGGACTTCCGAATATTGTCTTAATTGAGGATTATCGGGCACAAAGCTTCCTTAAAGCGTATCCAGATATGTTCCATGAATTAACTAGTTCTTTTAAAGCGGCTGATTTCGCTCAGTATAAAATTGCACCTACCAGCTTGGATGGCAAAAACTACGGTCTTCCATTCGATACAGGTGTAACGGGACTATACGTTAGAACGGACTATTTAGAAAAAGCTGGCTACAAAGTGGCAGATTTACAAAACATGGACTGGAATAAGTATATTGAAGTAGGTAAAAAGGTTAAAGAAGCAACTGGTAAATCAATGCTTACACAGGATCCAAAAGACCTTGGCCTAATTCGTATGATGATTCAAACGAGCGGTTCATGGTATTTAAAGAACGACGGAGTTACACCTGACATCGCAGGCAATGCAGCATTAAAGGATGCATTCCAAACCTATAAAGCAATTTTAGATGCAGATTTAGTGAAACCTGTTTCTGACTGGGGTCAATTCGTAGCAGGCTTTAATAGCGGCGACGTTGCAACGGTTCCAACTGGTAACTGGATTACTCCATCTATTAAGGCAGAAGCTTCACAAGCTGGCAAATGGGCGGTTCTTCCGATGCCAAAACAATCAGGCATCGCCAATTCTGTAAACGCTTCTAACTTAGGCGGAAGCTCTTGGTATGTGTTAAATATCGATGGGAAAGAAAAGGCAGCGGACTTCCTAGGCAAAACATTTGGATCTAATGCTGATTTCTATCAAACGTTGAATAAAGAAATGGGCGCTATTGGTACTTATAAGCCAGCTGCAGAAGGCGAAGCTTATATGGCTGCTGACGATTTCTTTGGAGGTCAAAAAGTGGTTTCTGACTTCGCGGCATGGACAGAAAAAATTCCTCAAGTAAACTATGGTATGCACACCTATGCAATAGAGGATATTTTAGCTGTGGCAATGCAAGATTACCTTAAAGGTAAAGATCTGGATAAAGTATTAGAAGATGCTCAAAAGCAAGCAGAAGAACAAATTAAATAAACAACAAGTTGCAAGTAACACATCTTTGTAAAGAGATTATGCCTTAGAAATTCGCCGGCTCTGCCATTCATGTATTGGAGCTATCTGATGTATCAGGCGACTTTCTGAGGCGTTTTCTTTTCTTAAACTTACAACGTTAGGAGTTGACTATAATTGATAACAGCGAAAGAAGACCACACTCAAGCCCTTCCAAAAACAAATTCTGGTCGCAAAACTCGGTTGAAAAATAATGTCATTGGCTGGTCCTTTGTAATTATCGCTGCCGTAATGATCTTTTTGTTTTACTTCTACCCAATGGTTCAGGCTCTTATTTTATCCTTTCAAACAGGTGTTGGTGCGAACTTAACCTTTACAGGAATCGATAATTATACGCGTTTATTTAAGGATCCAACATTCCTTACCACAGTGAAAAATACAGTCATCTATCTAATCATTCAAGTACCGGTTATGATTTTACTGGCTTTATTTCTATCTGTTCTACTAAATAATAAAACGCTAAAGTTTAAGGGCTTTTTCCGAACAGCCATCTTCTTACCATGCGTAACCTCACTTGTTGCCTATTCCGTCATCTTCAAATATTTGTTTGCTCAGGATGGCATTATTAATATGATGTT
>OEPS010000176.1_pt1 | contig 23880 bp, 28 predicted proteins | sample 1539411 | NCBI WGS metagenome assembly OEPS01 (sample SAMN02671747, study PRJEB22543) | soil metagenome | biome: bacteria | place: China:Hunan Province, Lengshuijiang City | collected 2012-10-15 | depth 0.08m m
GGGCCTGGGTGGCGATGAGCGCAATACATGAGTGATGCAGGCCGACGGTTCCGATGGAGCTATTGGAAACGGCATAAGCCGGAATCCATCATGACCAGAGCCAACGTTTGGAATCAGAACTCGTCAGGGCTGTCGGCTGGCATTTGGATCGTAAGTTTGCCAAGGGATAATTTTATGAAAGCATCACTTTTCGCAACAAATCGCCAAGTGGCGGACATTTACGGCACAGGAGATGTCAATAAATGGAATTATGCAAAATTATGTGAAAATTCATAATTAGATGTCACGCCAGTCAATGTGCGGGTAAGGGCGCATGCTGAGTTCTTCCCTCTGAGCTGCCTCATAATGACGAGCTGACGGAAATTTTCCTACGCCCCCAATTGGCCCAATAGATGGCCAAGCAAGTTCTTGAGCACTCGGTACTAGATCTGGAGCCGCGAGCCGGGGTTTTTATGTTTGGGCCTTATGAAGAGCAGCTACCGGTCAAAAGCGGACGCCCAACCACCCACTCGTCACTGGCGCTGAACCCTATACGTACCGTCCGTTTCTACCGGTCATATACTGAGGGCTGCGTCATGTATGAAGATAGAAAGGCGAATGCACTGGAAACTTGGGAGCGACTGCTCAATCATTCCGAGATACGAACGAGCGCACCTGAGCAGTACGATGAATTACTGCGTCTTGCCGAGGAGTATTGCGAAGAGGGGTTCATCACCAGGGAAGAGCGCCGGGCAATGATTGAGAAAGCGACGGCAAATTATCGGCGGGCAGTCGAAGGCATAGGCCAAGGGACCTAGAGGGTATTGCCGGTTATAACTACCGTGGTCCAGCTTAAGTGCGAGGCCTGTCGTCCGTTGCGACGACAGGCCTCATTCACTTCCCAGTTCCGCCACGCTCAGCGGCCGACACCTATGCTTACCTTCAGGCGACTGGCACCATTGGCGGAGTTTCATTGACGTCGGAGAGGGGGACGTCGGTGCTGCCGGGAGTCAGAATAACCTTGCGGCAGTTTTCCTGTTTTTTGTCGAAGATCCGGTAACCTTCAGCCGCCTGCTCCAGGGACAACCTGTGGGTGATAATGGCTTCAGGTTGCAGACGTCCCGTCTCGATGTGTTCCAGAAGCTCAGGCAGGAATCGCTGTACATGGGTCTGACCCATCTTGAACGTCAGCCCCTTGTCGAAAGCGTCGCCGAATAGAAAGCCGTGAATGAACCCTGAGTACACTCCCGGCACACTTACCACACCCCCGCGCCGCACGGCGGCGATGCACTGGCGCAGTGCTTTACCACTACTGCCTTCAAGCTTGAGCGTGGCCAGCACCGTTTCGGTGGTGCTGCCCTTGGCTTCGAATCCGACCGCGTCGATCACGCCGTCCACACCCCTGCTGCCCGGTGTCTGGCGAATGATGGTGTCAGCCGGATCATCGTCGTCATCGAAATTTATGGGTATCACGCCATAGGTACGCTGCGCGTACTCCAGACGATACGGATGATGGTCGACCATGAAAATGCGCTCCGCCCCGAGCATGCGGGCGCAGGCAGCACTTAACAGCCCCACCGGGCCGGCTCCGTAGATCGCCACGCTGGATCCTTGACTGATGTTGGCATTGAGGACCGCTTGCCAGGCGGTTGGAAGAATATCGGAGAGAAACAGCACCTTCTCGTCCGCCAGCGTGCCTGGAACCTTGAATGGCCCGGTATTGGCTTTGGGCACCCTCACCAGTTCAGCCTGACCGCCCGGAATACCGCCGTACATTCGGCTATACCCGAACAGCGCCGCCGGCGGCGGAATCAGCTTCTTGTTCATCGCAGCGCCCGGGCCCGAATTGGTGGTCTCGCACGCGGCGTAAAGCTCCTGTTGGCAGAAAAAACAATCACCACAGGCGATGACGAAGGGAATCACGACCCGATCACCACGCTGCACGGCCGTGACAGCAGAACCGGTCTCTTCGACAATACCCATGAACTCGTGACCGAAGATATCGCCATGTTCGACGGTGGGAATCTTGCCGCGGTACAGATGCAAATCCGAACCGCAGATGGCCGTGGCGGTAACGCGCAGAATAATATCGTCAGGGGCTTCCAGTATCGGGTCCGGCACGCTTTCAACTCTGACGTCATGGGCGCCGTGGTAGGTCATTGCTCGCATGGTGATGTCCTCGTACTTTGGAAAGACAGACATTTGTCTTCATACGGAAGGACTTGGGCCGACATGAGTTCACTATGCTTTCGCAAAGTCAGATCAACGGACTGGTACGAAGAAGTATGCAAAACAGTCTTGTGGTGACCTGTCATGAGCCAGTTCGATCTTGACTGGGTACAGTGGCCAGCGATGGTCGTGACTGTACTTGCTGCCTGGTGGATTGGCTCCCAACGGCCGAGTCGCCGTATGGCGGGATTCATACTTTTTATCATCAGCAATGCATTGTGAGTCGTGTGGGGGTATCACACCCATGCGTATGCGCTGATCATCCTTCAGGTTTTCCTGTTCGCGATGAATCTTCGTGGATTCAGAAAAAATGCGAAGGAATGATCCGTAGCTCACCTCAACCCGCCAAGCACTGACCGGACAGCGATCGACGGCAATTCGGGATCCTGCGTCTTTCAGCTTTTTTCCTGTGCGCGAACCTTGCCGCTAAAAACACTGAAGCCGTACGTGTTGTAAATCAGCGTCACCGGTATCAACACCGCAAAGTCGACGAGCATGAAGATCTGGCTGTCGGGCTTTGAGGTGGCGGCTTGCAACGTCAGATCCGGCGGGATGATGAGGGGATACAGCGCGACGAGCATCAAGGCGAACGCCAATACGAATACCCCCAAGGCGCAGAATAGCGGCATCCAGTCAAAACGACTGCGAAACCCCGCTCTGAACGTCACCAGCAAACCAGTCAGAATTGAAAGCGCCGGCAGCCACACCACCGGCGCCGTCAGCCGCAGCAAGTACTGACCGTGCAAAGTCGTTGTCCAACCGATCAACACCAGCAAAAGCCCAATGGTGACCCAGGCCAGCTGCTTCGCCTGACGCGCAGACCGACGTTGCAGTTCATCAACGGTTCGCCAATACAGCCAGCAAGCGCCCAGCCATGTATAGCCCAGCACGAGTACCAAGCCGCAAAAAAGCGGAAAGGGTTCGAGCCATTCGCTGCCATCGCCACTGTACTGGCTGCCCTGGTGAGGAACGCCTTTGACCAGGGTGCCAAGCACCACACCTTGAATCAGTCCGGTGCATAGCGAGCCACACAGCAACCCACCATCGATCAGCCGCTTGATGCCCTCGCTGGGCGCGTGATCACGAAACTCCAGCGCCATGGCGCGCAGTATCAACGCCAGAAACATCGCAATAAAGGGCAAGTACAACGCGGGGAGCAAAATGGCGTAGGCCAACGGAAACAAGGCCAGAAGCCCGCCGCCGCCGAGGACCAGCCAGGTTTCGTTGGCGTCCCAAATCGGCAGGATGGTCACAGCCATGGCGCGTCGATCGCGGCTGCTATGCGTCAGGCCCAGCAGTATGCCGACACCCAGATCGGTTCCGTCGAGCAGCACGTAGTTCATCACCGAGAATGCCAGCGCTGCTGCACACAACAGGGTCAACCAGTCAGTGTCCATCGACTCGTATCCTCAAGTTTGTCCGGTTTCGTCAGGCAATGATGGCTGTGGTCCCGGCTCGCCACGGCGCGGTGGCTCACGGAGCACACGCATCAGCACCCACAAACCGATGCCGAACACCAGCCCATAGAACAGTAAGATCACCCAGGTCGAGGCCATCACCTGCTCGCGTGAGACCCGTGACACACTGTCGGCCGTGCGCAGCAACCCGTAGACGGTAAAGGGCTGACGCCCCACCTCAGTGACCGTCCAGCCACTGATCATCGCTACAAACCCTGCAGGGGCCATTAACACACAGCTCCATAACCACCCGCGGGCAATGTACAGTCGCTTGCGACAGCGCAGAACGAGACTGACGATGCCTTGCGCGAACATCATCAAGCCCAACCCGACCATCAAGCGAAACGCGAAAAACACCGGCGGTACCGGCGGAATGTCCCCAGGCGCGAATTCGTCCAGTGCGGCGATGGTGCCGCTCAGGTCATGGCGAAGGTACAGCGAGCCAATGCGCGGGATCGCCACTTCCCAGTGGTTTCGCCGCTCGGACATATCCGGCCAGCCGAACAGTCGCAGCGGTTCACCTGCACCTGGGGGTGGACGTGTCCATGAACCTTCAATGGCGGCAACCTTCTGAGGTTGCACCTTCAACGTGTGTTCGCCATGCAGATCGCCGACCAGGATTTGCACGGGAGTTAGAACCACGACCGTCCATAAGGCCATGGACAATTGCAGGCGAGCGCGGGGATTGTGCGAGGTCTTGAGCAACTGCCAGGCGCTGGCCCCCGCCACCAGCGTCGCCGAGCCCAGCAGCGCGGCCAGTATCATGTGCGTCAGGCGATAGGGAAACGAGGGATTGAAAATGATCGCCCACCAGTCTTCGGCCAGAAAGCGCCCGTCCGCCGTCATCGAATAGCCGGCGGGCGTATGCATCCACGAACTGGCTGACAGAATCCAGAACGCGCTGATCAGCGAGCCCATGGCTACCGCGCCGGTGGCGAAGAAATGCAGACGTGGGCCGACCTTCTTCAACCCGAAAAGCATGATGCCCAAGAAGCCGGCTTCAAGGAAAAATGCCGCCAGCACTTCGTAGAACATCAACGGCCCGAGGATATCGCCCGCCTGCACCGCCAGACGCGACCAGTTCAGCCCAAACTGATATTCCAGAATCAGCCCTGAGGCCGTGCCCACCGCAACATTCAGGGCGAACACCTTGAGCCAGTAGCGATAGACATCCAGATAGATTTCGCGACGGCTCTTGAGCCACAACGCCTCTAGTACCAGCAGAAAGTTTGCCAGACCAATGGTGAACGCTGCCAGCACGATATGAAAACTGATGGTGATCGCGAACTGGGCTCGCGCCGCCATGAGGGCTGAGTCGAGGGCTTCCACGAATGGCTCCCGGCCTGTCAGGCGGTTAAACTGCCGCTACATCTGATTTCTACCATGTGCAGTAATCGCGACAGTGTTCGGCGAATCGGCAAGTGAAACGAAGCGTCGTGTTGCACCATCCAACGCATCGATACAGCCGGCCTCGATGTCGTAAACCCACCCATGTAGATTCAGACGTCCTTGCTCCAGCGCGAGGGCCACGGAGGGGTGTGTACGCAGATTCGCCAGCTGCGCAATCACGTTTTCACGCACGAGCCCATCCAGCTTCGCCCGAGGGGTGTCGTACTCGTGCGCGGCATTGATCGCTTTCGCGGCATCCGAGTGACGAAGCCAGTTGGCGACCGCCGGAAGATGGTCCAGACACGTGCAGCGCGAAATCGCACCCATCGCTCCGCAGTCCGAATGACCGCAGATCACAATATCCTTTACGCCGAGCACAGCGACCGCATATTCGACGGTGGCCGAGACGCCGCCCGGTTCAGGGCCGTAGGAGGGCACAATGTTCCCGGCGTTACGAATCACAAACAGCTCACCAGGTTCACGCTGAGTTAGGAGTTCGGGCACTACGCGACTGTCCGAGCAAGTAACGAACAACGCCTTGGGGTTTTGTTCAGTCGCAAGCTGTTTAAACAGCTCGATGCGTTGCGGATAGACCTCACGCTGAAAGCGCAGGAATCCGTCGATAATGTCTCGCATGAAATGCCTCCAAGAGAACGTCATTGGCAGGCACGAGCCATGAATCACGCCGTACCCGCCGTATGCTTCATTATTGCAGAACGTACGCCCTTGGTTGGGCTCCGCCAAGTCAGCGGCCGGTCGCCGGCAGCGCCGCGTTTTCCCGCTGTAGCACAAACCAGTCGAGTGCCTCATTCCAGAAATCCGTACTGGCGGTGCGAAAATAACCCATATGCCCAATAGGTTGTCTTTTCGTTCTGGGATGAAGATCGACGGTCAAAAAGGGCAGATTTCGGTAGCCTTTGATGAAGGCGTCGCGCGATATGGGAGGCGCCCAGGGATCGTCCACCGCATTGGCAAAAATGCACGGCATGCGCACTTGCGCGTAAAGGCGTGCGACCGCGGCCATGGTCGGATCATCGAAGAAATAATGCGGATGAGCGCACCAGCGCCGCCAATCTTTGTAGACGCTCAGCGGCAGGTCTTCACCCATCCCCAGCATGCTCCAGGCCATATATCCCTTGTACGAGACAATGAGCGGTAGCACGCAAGACCACAGCAGGCGAACCTTCAACGCCTCATGCCAAGGCATCCATCCAGCCCATCCGGCGCCGGTGCCGAAACAGTAGGCAGCAGTGATTTTGTGGTGGTTGGGCAACAAGCCCAAAGCGTGCCCGCCAAAGGAGTGACCGATCCAAAAAAGCGGAACATCGTCGCTGTCCATGAACTCAACGGCCGCCGCCAGATCGCGGATCCCCCAGTCCAAATAGGACATCTCGAAACCTTTCAGCGTTTGAGGCCGGGAGTCACCGATACCTCGGTAATCGATGGTTAGAACGTTGAAGCCCTGCTGGCTGGCGTGCTCGGCAAAGCGGCGATAGAAGCGCTGCTGCACGCCTGTTGCCCCCGCCATGATCAGGTTGCCTTTCAGATTTTCCTGTGCGTTATAGCGGGTAGCGGCGAGGCCATAGCCGTCGTCGGCCACGAGCATCAATTGTTCAATCGTCGAGGTGGCTGCTGAAACAGACTGGGTCATTCAAAAAACTCCTGCTGTTCGGCGACCCGATGTTTTTCGCAAAATGCGTTCACGGTGGTTCCGATAGGTTTTCTGACAACAGAGGCAATGGCTCTGCAAGCCTCCCACTCATTTGAGCGAGGTCGTTGACCCTTCCAGTGATGCTGGGCCTCCTGCATCTCCTTGCCCCTGCTGGATGGATCAACGGCCTTTGAAGACCGGCTCACGCTTTTGCATCATCGCCATCACTCCTTCGCGCACGTCCTCGCTCTTGATCAGTGAGAACAGCAATTCGTTGAGCTTGGAGAGCGCAGCATCATCACCGTCGTCACGCGCCTGGAAGGCAGACTGCAAGGTCGCCTTGATCGCCAGAGGTGCGGCTTTGGCGATGCGCTCGGCATACTCAATGGCACGCGACAGCTCCTGGCCGGGTTCGACGACTTCGGTCAGTAAATGCATGGCCAACGCCTCGTCAGCACCGAACTCTTCACCGGTCAACATGTAGCGCATGGCATTAGTCCAACCGGCGGCCTGCGTAAAACGGACCGTGGAACCGCCGGACGGCGAAATGCCGCGCAGCACTTCCAGGTGAGCGAAACGGGTGTTGCGCGCGGCAATGGCGATATCGGCGTTGAGTACCAGTTCAATGCCGGCGGTCCAGCAGGTGCCTTGCACAGCAACCACCACTGGTTTGGTGCGGCGCGGTTTAGCGACGCCCCAGGGATCGATGCCTTCATCCGGGTACTTGAATCCACCCGAGGCCAGCTTCGGCGTCAGCTCCATCAGATCCAGGCCCGCAGTGAAGTGATCCCCATGCGCAAATACAACGGCGCAGCGCATCTCATCATTACGCTCGTACTCACCTAGGGCCAAGGCCAGATCAGTCAGCATGGCGCTGTCGAAGGCGTTACGTTTGCCGGCCCGGTCGAGGCCAATAAGGAACAGATGACCACGCTGTTCTCGAGTGACGCGACCTGCACCGCTGTTTGCTTCGCTCATGGGGACTTTCCTTTTGTAAGGTGCTGCCTGAATTTGAAAAGAGCTTAGTTACTTACCAATCGTTCGGTTTAAAGAAACTAAACAAACATTCGGTAACCGTCAAATTGAGACGCTATCTCTTATGGCATAGAATCAATCTGCATGATTTAGATCAGGAGCTGCCCGTGCGCCCTTTAAAAATCCCACGCGACGAGCTGCTGCAGCGTTGCGCCAATACCTTCAAGCGCCTCGGCTATCACGGCACCACCATGGACGCGCTATCCACTGCGTGCGGACTGACCAAAGCGTCCTTCTACCATCACTATCCCAGCAAGGAATCGCTCCTGGTGGACGTGCTGGCCTGGACGCATGAGCGGCTACAGCAGTCGTTGTTTTCGATCGCCTTCGATGAAGCCTTGCCTGTGCCAGAGCGATTCATACGCATGGGGCGCAAAGCTAAAAAGCTTTTTCAGGATGACTCTATCGGTTGCCTGATGGGCGTTATGGCCGTCGATTCCACCTATGGCAAGGTGGAACTCATGGAGCCGATCCGGCGCTTTATGGATGACTGGGCGGCCGCGTTCACCCAGCTGTTTGGCGCCGGTTACAGCCAAGAGCAGGCGCAGCGGCTGGCAAGGCAACTGGTAGCCGACTATGAGGGGGCTATTTTGCTGGCTCGCATCTACGGTGATCTGAGCTACATCGATGCGGTGACTGAGAGAGGTTTGCGTCAGCTGGAGGAGGCGGGCGCACCGTCCAGAACCTGATCCCGCGAATAAGCTGTGGCACTTGCTGCAGAGTCAGGCCGTGAAGCCCTGTTTTTCAATTGGCGATCACGCTCATGTTTCGCCCGCTGGTTTTGGCGATGTAGAGCGCTTTATCCGCAGCACCGATCAGCGCGTCCGGCGTCTCTTCGGCTTTGGGGTTATACGCACTGACCCCGATGCTGATGGTGACGATGCCCTGGTCGCTGTCTTTATGTTCGATGTGCGCGAGCAGGACAGCGTTGCGAATCTTTTCCGCGACGATAAAGGCTCCGACGTAGTCAGTGGAAGGAAGCACCACTGCGAATTCCTCACCACCAAATCGTGCGGCCAGGTCGCCGGGCCGTCTGATGTTTTCCTGGATGATTCTGCTCAGGTTGCGTAAGCATTCGTCGCCCACCAGATGGCCATAGCGATCATTGAAGCGTTTGAAGTGGTCGACATCGATCATCAGCAAGGCCAAGTGAGTTTCCCCGCGCTTGGCCCGGCCAATCTCGGCCTGAGTGAACAGATCGAACTGGCGACGATTTGCCAATCCGGTCAGGGCGTCTTCCAGAGCAAGCAGTTCCAGGGTGCGATTGACTTCCAGTAGCTTGTCCTGGGTCCCCAGCAATTCGTGTTGAATTCGATGCTGTTGTTTCATCAATCGGATGAAGCGGTACCCGATAGCACCCAAAACGGTCATGAGCGAGATGACGATGATGGTGCTCATCAACGTTTCCTGTCGCCAGCTCGCCAAGACCTCCTCTTTGTTCATGGCTGTGAAAACCACGAGCGGATAATCATTGACGCGGCGAAACCCGACGACGCGCTCGACCCCATCCACATATGATCTGACGGTGGCCGTTCCTGAATCGCCTTTGGGTAGAAGTTGGGTGAAGAGCGGGCCGTTGGCGACACTGGTGCCGATGATCGCTTCATTAAAAGGACGCCGCAGGACGATCCGGGCATCGGCGGAAATCAGGTTGATGACCCCGTTGTTGCCAATGTCGATGCTGTTGTAGAGCTTGAGAAAATGGTCGAGGTAGATCGTGGCCAACGCTACGCCGGCAAAGCTGCCATCCGGGTTATTGATTCGGCGCGAGACGGGCAGCACCCATTCCCCCGTGGAGCGGCTTTGGATCGATGGCCCCACGTGTGGGCCGCGCTCAGGATGATCGCGATGGTAAATAAAATACTCGCGGTCGGAGTTGTTCGCGTGGGCAGGCAAGATACCGCTGGAGTCTGCTATCCAGGCACCACTTGCGTCGTAAATGAACAACCCGTGCAACTGCGATAACTCATTGCGCTGGGCATTGAGCAGACGTTTCAAGACCGGTAGCTGATCCGGGCCCATCCCTCCTGCTTCAATACGGTCGACCAGACTGAACAGCACGGTGTCCGCTTGCTTGATCGACGCTTGAGCCTGTGACGACAAGGTTTGCGCAAGGTTCGCCATCGCCACTTCTTTGTCGTGCAACCGGTATTGTCGTGAGCTCCATCCCTCCCACAAGGCGACCAGCATAAGGGACAAGCACACCGCTAACAGAAAGCGGACGGCTGCCTGCACTCTGTCATTCGTCACTGCGTGCTCGGACGATGTGAACACTGCTTCTTTAACTTTGGCTATGCCCGCTGCGAAACTCTGATGAGGCATGATGCGCCCTTAATTATCTGTACGGCCACACATTCCCTTGGCCGCTTCGTGCCCATCTTGCGCACGCCTGATGGAGACATGGTGGTACATATACGACGTATGTCATCGCGCTGGCAATACACGCACTAAGGACGCATCTACAGGGCTGAGTTAAGCCCCAGACTGTAGGCTGGGCCCCTCGCTGCCTATTTCAAACGAATTACCGATCGTCTAATCGGTCAGTCAGCAGTGCCCATTGATGACACACTGCCAGCACCGGACAAGTACATTCATAGCCCGGACCTCTCTCTTTTTTATGCCGTGTGCCTGCATGTCCACCCACGAAGAATTTCGCTTTTCCTCCCACCACCTGCTCATCGAGCTGGATGCCGCAACCAACCGCCTGATGATGCTGGTAGTCGCCAAAGAAGTCTCAGGACCACGTTGGGACGAGGCGGCGACACGCCAGAAGCGCGCCTTTGAAGCTTGGACGGTACTGCTCAACGACTTCGAGTCGTTGGCTGAAAAAGATCAAGACACAGGCCCAACTTCATGACTAGTGCTCAATACATTGGGCTGGCCAATTCTCCTTCACCTAAATGCCGACAAGCGACACCGACGTGATTGCCTATACTCCAGATGGACTCACGTCGGCATGGGGAGTTGTCCTGAAAGTCTGAACATTGCCTCAGTGAGTACCTCTACATGAAGTGACACTGGATCAAGGACGAGCGAATGGACATCTCCACGTACGCAATTCCCCTCCCTTCACGTCAAAGTGCTGTAACTCGACGCTTGGCATTCGCGGTAGGCCTGTTGTTCGTTGTTGGAGTGATCTCGGCCGCCGGCGCCCTGTTCACCATTGCAAATCATCTGGATAGCGACGATGTGCACGAAACGCAGTTTTATTCTGCTCGCGCATTGGAAAACAGAATCACTGCGTCAAAAAACTACATCACCAGCTATGCGTACTGGACCACCGCCTTCGAACACCTTAGTGGCGAAGTTGACGTGGGATGGGCCTATACCGACCAGAACATGGGCAAGACGCTGTTCACCACGGATGGCTACGATGGCGTGTTCGTCCTGGATCGGGAGCACACCAAATACGCCTTGGTTAAAGGCCAACTAGTCAAGTCCGATATCTCAGCCTACCTTCAGGCATCGGCGTCTGCCCTGGTCGATCAGGTACAGACTCAAAGCGATCTCACCAAACCCATCAGCACCTATTCGCTCTTTGAGGGGTGGCCTGCGCTGATCACCGCGTCGGCAATTTTGCCCAATGATGAGCGCCCGCTGGGCGATCCCAAGACGACATCCGTCCTGGTTTTCGTCGACAAATTGACCCCCACCAAACTGCGCAAACTGGGCAGTGCCTACGGCCTGACCAACCTGACCTTGGCGCTTGATGAAACGATCACGGACAGCCCACAAAAAGTCCCTCTGGACAGCACCGGTTACAGCCTGATCGCCGAGCTGGAGCGCCCGGGCCATCACCTGCTGTGGTCATTGTTGCCCATCCTGGCCGGTGTCCTCGTGGTCCTGACGTTGCTGACGGCGTTTCTCTTCCGGCACGCACTGCGCTCATCCCGATACGTGGACACCAGTTTTGACGCCATGCAACGCTCCAACAAAGCGCTGGAAGATGCCAATCATGCCCTTGAAGCCAGCGAAGAGCGCTTCCGAGCGGTCGCCGAAGCGGCCTCGGACTGGATTTGGGAGACGGACAGGCGCCTGGTCATTACCTACCTGTCCGGTCGCTTCAGTGCGGTAACTGGATTTTCCGATCGGCAGTGGTTGGGGCAGAACTTCGAAGAGCTGCTGCAATGTGACACCACGCCGCTTTCCCTGTGGTTCAGCAAACTGACCGAGGAGAGCCATGCCAGTGACCTTCGTTGCACGTATCGGGATCAATCAGGACAAACGCGTTACTGCCGGGTTTCAGCACGCCCGATAGTCGATAAGAGCGGTGTGATCGGATATCGCGGCACGGCCAGCGACATCACCGATGAAGTCGCCGCTCACGCTCAGATCCAGCATCTTTCGATGCACGACGCACTGACCGGGCTCCCCAATCGCAACAAGCTCAGCCGTTTTCTGGAGGAAGCCCTGCTGCTCAATGAGCACTCCATGCCATTGTCCGTGCTGATGATTGATCTGGACAATTTCAAGCCAATCAACGACTCCCTGGGGCACCCGGTAGGAGACGTAGTGTTGCAGGAGGTCGCCCATCGTCTGCGGGATTGCACACGCGAACACGATCTGGTCGCGCGGCTAGGCGGCGATGAGTTCGTCGTCGTGCTCAACGGGATGGACACTCATAGCGAGATCGACAAGTTCTGCACCCGACTGATCGGTAGCCTGCATCAACCGATCGATCATGAGGGGCACGCCTTGCACATCGGGGCCAGCGTGGGGGTGGCGGTCAGCCGTCGACAGGGCTATATCGCCAGTGAGCTGATTCGCTGCGCGGACATCGCCCTGTACCAGGCCAAGGCCGATGGCAAAAACACCTGGTGCTACTTCGAATCGCACATGAGCGACCAGATCCAGTCGCGCCGTCAGATGGAAGATGACCTGCGCTTGGCCGTCAAGAATCATGAGTTCTTGTTGCACTACCAGCCACGCTATAAGGTGGATGGCAAAGAAATCGTTTCCGTGGAGGCACTGGTCAGGTGGCAGCACCCCACTCAGGGGTTGCTGGGACCGGATCTGTTCATCCCGCTGGCAGAACAAACCGACCTGATTGTTCCTTTAGGGCGTTGGGTATTGCGCGAAGCGTGCGAGACCGCGTTGACATGGCCTCACGACGTGTTGCTTTCGGTGAACCTGTCACCGGCGCAGTTTACCCACAGTGATGTGGTGGAAGATGTACGCGAGGTCCTGGTGGGCACCCGGTTCCCAGCGAGCCGGCTGGAACTTGAAATCACCGAAAACGTCATGCTCAACGATACAGAAGGCGCCTTGAACACCATGAACGCCCTTAAGCAGTTAGGGGTGCGTTTGAACATGGATGATTTCGGTACCGGGTATTCGTCCTTGGGCTATCTGCGAGCCTACCCCTTTGACGGTATCAAGATCGACAAGCGATTTATCGCCTCCATCGGCAACGGTGAGAATGACCGCGCGGTGGTGCAGGCCATCATCAGCCTCGGCAAAGCCATGGGGTTGACCGTCACCGCCGAAGGCGTTGAGACCGAGGAGCAACTGGGTATTCTGGGCAAAGATGAATGCCATGAAGTCCAGGGTTACCTGATGAGCAGGCCGCTGGACAAGACGACGTTTGCAAAGCTGCTCAAAGCGTCGAGATTCGAACAGCAACTCGACCCTCGCGTCCTCTGAACACTTGGCTTACCGCCGAGACCGGCATTCCGGCTCCGGCCGGCGGTATTCAAGCCACATGGGAACGTCCGCGACGTGCGACACCACATTGGAGTGTTTCATCCCCCCCCTTAACATTCCACAGCGCAAAGTTGTCATCAGCCCTGGTAAGGAAAGAACCGAAAGTTGGACAGGGCTTGAAGAGAATCTCAGCGGCGCGGGGAACACATCGCGCTCTTCGGACTCCTATTTCCACCGCCGGCGTACAGTGGCTTTGCTAGCTGGCGCTCGTCAGTTGTCGGTCTACAATGCGAGTTCGACTTCCTCAATAGACCTTGAGTAGGGATCAGGAAATTGAAGCTCAATTGGGAAGGTTTGTTGCCCGTATCCGGCAAAGTCATTGTCATAGAGGATGACCCTACGCTCCGCACGCTGATGGTCGACATCCTGGCGGAGATTGGCGCCCCCTCTCTGGCCTTCGCCACAGCGGATGATGCACTCACGCATTTGCTCGAAGCTCATGTCCCGTGTCCCTTGGTGGTGGTCGATCATGCGCTGCCAGGGCAAATCCAAGGGGCCGAATTTATCGAGATGGTGAAGGGCAAATGGCCGTCGACGCGTTCGATCCTCATTTCGGGGTATATGTTGGAACCTGCGACCATTCCTCATTCGACGACCTATCTGCAAAAACCCTGGTCCATGGATGATTTCATCGACGCGGTGGCAGGGGTGTTACAACCCGGTTATCCCTTACGCAAAATCTGACCCGTTGGCTTTCAGTGTTCCTTGGGGATCACTGAAATCTTCCCGTTTCGCTCCAATATCGCGAATTTGATCTCCTCCACGGTCTCGATGCCCTGGCTTGAACGTGCGGCCTCCATGAGGTCAGCCTCGATTAGGCGCGCGTGACGCAAGCGTTCGTACAGGATCTTGCCGTGTTCGACGAGGACCGTGGGCTCGCCATCGATGAGTCGGGAAACGAACGAGGAGCGTCGTTTCAAAAGCGACAGTCCGACATCGACGGCGATCAGCGTGACTATCACGACGATGGAATTGGTCAGCGAAAAGTCATCCCCAAGCAATGCCTGCTGCGTAGCCTCGCCGATGATCATGAGCAGCACGAAATCGAAGGTCGTCAACTCCGCCAAAGACCGCCGGCCGGCAATCTTGAACAGGATCATCAACGCCACGTACATGGCGGCCGCACGTAAAACCGAGTCCATAGCGCACCTACGGCAGAATGTATTGAGTAACGTTCACCGGCGAAGATCCCGGCACCGATAGGCGGCTGGTGTAACCGCCGAGGCCATCACCTCGCAGCGTCAGATAAAGCGTCGCCCGTCCTTGAGGATCCGTTTGCAACCAGACCTTGATCCCGTCCCCGGCGCTGACTGACTTAACAGGCTCAGGTTGCATGGATTCAATGCTGAAGCCGTCGAGAAAATCACCCGAAAGCTCAATCTCCACCGGCGACTCTGGCCGACCACTGACAGCAATCTTCATCGGGTTCGTCGAACCGTTGCGGTGAAAGATCTCGTAGTGTGCCGAAAGCCTGCCGTCTGCGCTGTGGACTTCCCGAGCGCTAAGTGGCCCGCGTGAAAACACGCCTAGTAGGCCCATCAGCACCACGGCGACCAGGGCATACCAGCCCCATCGCTCAAACCGCCAAACCTTCAGTTGATAAGGCATGTCTTCGCACACCGGATGCTTGCGGCTTTCCAAATCAGAATGCTGATGCTCATCCATGGCCACTGTCCTCAGGCTTGCTCGCCGGCGAGGGCCCGCTGATGGAAATGAGCGAGTGCCTCCAAAGCATGCTCGGCGGCCGCCAGTTGCACTTCACAGCAAGAGCCAAAAAACCGAAGCTGACGGGTGAATACACTCTGGCCCTGATTCGTCTGAAAGGCCCAAGCAAAACAGATGGTCCCGGCCGGAATACCGTCGACATCGTCGGGGCCGAGAATGCCGGTGGTGGCCAACGCGACATTGGCGGGACTGTAGCGCAAGGCGCCAACTGCCATTTCTCGCGCCACCTCACAGCTGGTCAGGTTGAACGTCTCGATGGTGCTCGGGCTGACATTCAACAAGCGCTGTTTCGCCTCCGGCGAATAGACCACGTAGCCGCTCTCGATCAACTCGCCACTGCCTTCGACCTCAGACAGGAGCGTGATGATTTTACCGGCGGTGCACGACTCGGCCGTAGTTAACCGCAACGCGTTTTGGCGTAGATAAGAGACCGTGACGTCAGCCGTGGACATGCATTCTTCCTTGCCAGTCATGGTAGTCAGCACCTGCGACTGCTTGCAGGTAGGCCTTGTCCGCCGTCATCCGCAACTCTCGCCACTCCTGCCAGGTCACGACGTCCAGCCGTTCCATTTCATCAGCCTGGCGCAATAGCTCCTCGTGGTACGCGTCCGGACAGTCCATTCGCAGCGAGCAATCATCCAGTGCCCTGTGCCATCGTGCGTAGGCACGCAGCTTGGCCTCCTGTTCTGGGGAAAGAACATTTCTGCAGGTGTTCATGGCGAGAGTTCTCGGGCACGGTTTGAAGGTTGAGCCTAAGAAATCAGAGACAGTTCACCAGAGTCGACCAAAGGAAGCGCTGCCCTTCATCAACCAGTTAAAGGGGGCGGCTGAAAGTGGTCGTGACAAGAAGAGTGCTGCATGTTTTTTTGGAATTTATCAGCCCCGGATCGCTCCTTAGCATATGAGCATAAGGAGGGCCTCATGAGTCAGAACGATCTGTACGTCATTGAATATCTGCTACATGGGAAGCCGAAGTCATTCGTCATTCGTGCTCCCAAAATGCGTAACGCCGATGCTTGGCATTGGGCTTGCTGCGACGCGGACCTGGCGCCCATTCCAAAACCCGGAAAGCCGCCGCTCAAAGTGTTCAGCAAACCGATGGCCGAACGATTTGGCGTGACGGATGTAAAATGGCGTGAAACCACCAAAATGGAATGGACTGAGGCGGCCTCACCATGAGCCAGACCACGCCATCGCCAGCTGACCAGAATGATGATGAGCTGGCACGTAACGCCGCTCTCTTCTTCGAGGCAGACCGCCTGGAAGCGTATGCCTACAGCCTGATCGAGGGCGATTCGACCAGTGCTCTGTCGTGGGAGCGCTTTAGCGAGGCAAAGAGGTTGGCGGATGCCAAGCGCAGCGAGGCGCAGCAGGATCTGTTGCGCATTCGCGGTCAGTCTTCGACTGCTGCACCGACGGAACCAAGCAGCGACGCGTCGGGGCCTGAGTCGCCCGGCGAGTTACAGACTAACCAAAGGGATCAGTGAGCTGGATGGCGATCGCCCACAAACCCAGCACGATCCAGAACGTCGCAAAGATCCACGGTGTGCGTACCGAGAACAGCAGCGCCTTGCGGTAGCCCTTGTGAGTGGATTCCCGCTCGCAGAACAACGGTGATTCGTCATACGCCATGCCCATCACCGGCTCGCTACGCAGCAATTCACTTTGTTTGTAATACCAGTGATCAATGATGTCGTAAGCCGCCCTGATGCCTGGCCAGGCGTTAAGCGTGCTCAACAGTCCCAGCAGCGCGAGAAAGGGCGGCACAAACAGCGTGAACAGCTTGCCCCACTCAGGGTTGAGGTTGCCCATGCAGGACGCAAAAGCGATCACGAGAAAGGATTGCGCTGCCAGGTAAGCATCGGTTCGATTGGCCAATATCGCCGTCTCGTAGTGAATCTCCCGCCGGTAGAACTCCAAACGCTCCTTGGGTGATCCAAACATCTTGGCATTGTGTTCAGTCAGCTCATCTTCGCTGGTCTGGGAAGTCAGGATCCGTGGCAAAGCGTATTACCCCAAAATGACCTGCAGATACCGGTCATCCTTTGCTGTGTTCGGGTGAAGATGGCCCTTTAGTGACACCGCGCGGCCCGGCCACGCCCCAGATCACCACACCCAGTAATGGCAGCAGGAAGATCAGAGCCGTCCAGCCCGCCTTGGTACCGGAAGACTTATCGCTTCTCAAAACGCTGTTCATTGCCCAGAGGTCGAGCAGCAAGAGAATGGCTGCAAGGGCAATCCAAAAATACTCGGTTTGCATGATCCACCTCCGTCTTCGTATTCGCAGGGACCGAAGAGGCCATGGCCTCGATCCGATTAAAACGCCACGGCGACCAGAATCGCCGTGGCGCTCATACCGATACTGCCGAGTTATAAGAATTACTTTTCAAGCGTCGCGGCCTGGTTCCCACCCTGTTCGGCGATCTTCGACAGCTTCTCGTCCGCGCCTTTCTCCTCGGCCAAGGTAGCCGCGAGCAGCGTTGCAGCGTCGTCGAGCTTCAGATGCTTGGCCATTGCAATCAGAGTGCCGTAGCTGGCGATCTCGTAGTGCTCGACTTTCTGCGCTGCACCGATCAGTGCCGCGTCCAGCACCGCACCTTTGTCGATCTCATCCAGCAACTCTTTGGACTCCTCGATCAGGCCCTCCATGGCCACGCACTTCATGCGTTTTAGCTTCAGGCCCGTTAGCTCGACCAGCTGATCAATGCGCTCGATCTGGCCCTGGGTTTCTTCAAGATGTGAGGTGAACGCGTCGGCGAGCAGTGGATTGGTCGCGGCCCGGGCCAAACGCGGCAACGCTTTGGTGATCTGCTTCTCGGCGCTGTAAACATCGGAGAGTTCATGGATGAACAAGTCTTCAACGGTCTTTCTGGCCATGTCTAAGTCCTTCTGGTCGTCTGGTCTTTGGATGTTTACCTGAGGCGGGGCGAGAGAGTTTCCCGGCCGCCATCCTGGCGTTCATAAAAACTGACTCAGGCGTTTACCCGAGCGTTCCCAGTTTTTTTCCATTCACGGATGAAGGGCATTGAGCTAACCCAACGCCGTATCGAGAAACATCATCACGCCGAAGCCGAGCATCAAACCCAGGGTCGCAGGCGTTTCGTGTCCATTGCGGTGCGTTTCAGGAATAACCTCGTGCGAGACCACGAAGATCATCGCGCCGGCCGCCAGGCCCAAGGCGACGGGATAACCCAAGGCGAAACCGCTCGATACACCCAGGCCCACGATTGCGCCCAACGGCTCCATCAACCCGGAACCAATGGCGATCAGCGCCGCCCGCCACGCCGATATGCCGGTGACCCGCAAAGCCAACGCCACGGCAAGACCTTCCGGGATGTCCTGGATGGCGATGGCGGTGGTCAACGGCAGGCCCACTTTCATGTCGCCATTGGCAAAGCTGACGCCTATCGCCATACCCTCGGGCAGGTTGTGCAGAGTGATGGCCAGGACGAACAGCCACACGCGATTTATGCGTTGGGAGTCAGGCCCCCGCCTGCCGCTTTCCTGGTGCTCGTGAGGTACGAACCGATCCAGCCCGATCATCAGCGCAACACCCAAAGCCAGACCGACCACGACAACACAGGCGGCCAGCAATTGGTTACCACACAGTGTCTGAGCGGCTTCGATGCCAGGAAGGATCAACGAGAACGAGCTGGCTGCCAGCATCATGCCGGCGGCAAACCCCAGCATGATGTCCTGGGTGCGTGAGGCGATATCACGCAGGATGATCGCCACCACCGCGCCCAGAGCGGTCGCCGCAAACCCGGACAGGCCGCCCAACGCCGCCAGGCGAAGGTTTTCCTTTTCAGCCCCGACCAGCGCAGAGTAACCGCTGATCAACAACAGCACCGTGACCAGCAGCAGGATCGCCCAGAACAGCACCGCAGGCCAGCCGCCACTGGACGCCATCCCCCACCAGCTGCGCAGCGGGGTTCTTGCAGGCGATGGGGAAAGTGACATGTCGCCTCCTATCGTCCCGTTGCAGGCTTCCCATTGGAGCTCACCATGGATGAGCGCAATGTTCGGGCGATCCGCATGGCGGTACGATCATAGGACGCAGCAGTTGCGTGAAATCGCTCAGACAGAGACCGCGCCAAACCATCGCTGAAAACGCCGGTGTTCGAATTCATGTTGTGTACCTCTGGTTGTGCAGAAAAAACCGCACGCCATTGCGGCGTGCGGTGCTGGCCATCAATCTTTCGTTTCCCCCTGAACACCCGCACCCAAATCGGCGCCGGTGATGGGGTTACTGTCCGGGTCGGACATGGTTCGAGCCTTCATATCCAGCAGCAGTGCATCTTCCTCAGCGCTGAGCTGAACACTGGCGGTACCGTCGCCGCCGTCCACCGCGGGCGTAGGGCTTTCCACAAACTCCCAGTCATCTCCCTGATTCCACGGACCTCGGGTGCTGCCTTCGCCTTGCGACATGTTGAAGTACACGTTGGTGAACTCAGGCATGCCGGGCAACTTGCCTTGTGGGAAGTTTGGCTGGATGGCGTGCAAGGCTTTCTCGAAGGACAGCTGATGGGCAATTTCACGTGTCATGAGAAAGCCCAGGGCCTCTTTCACGCCAGGATCGTCCGTCACGTTCATCAGCCGTTCATAGACGATTTTTGCGCGCGCTTCGGCGGCGATATTGGAGCGGAAGTCGGCCGTCGGCTCACCGATCGTATCGACATAGGCGGCTGACCATGGCACACCGGCGGAGTTGGTCAGCGGTGCGCCGGCGCCGTACAGCAGGCTGGTGATGTGTGAATCGTTGCCGGCACCGTTGATGGCGCGGTACAACTCACCTTCTTCCTCAACGCCTTCGGCCATTCGGCCTTTGGCGCCTTTGTTCAACATGACGATGATGGAGCCGACGATTTCCAGGTGGCTCAGCTCCTCAGTCGCAATGTCCATCAGCAGGTCTTTGCGACCTGGGTCATCCTCGGCCAGCGCTTGGGTGAAGTACCGCGATGCCGCCGCGAGTTCTCCCTGGGCGCCGCCAAACTGCTCCAGTAGCAGATTGGCCAAGCCTGGATTGGGCTCAGCAACACGCACGGTGTATTGAAGTCGCTTGTTATGTAGAAACATGACAAATCTCCTCAGGTCAGGCGAGGCCCGATGCTCATTCAAGAAAGATCGAATGCGAGCCCACAGACTTCTGAGGCGAATCCCGAGCGAGTAATTGCAATTTATTTGCACTCACGGCGACCGACGGTTTTGCTGGGTGATAAGGAGGCAAAGTGCCTCCAAGGAGCGAGCACGTCGCAAGGAGATAAAAGGCTAGATGTAACAAAGAATTTCAGAGCGCGGTTACGGTCGAAAAGTTACTTACCTCTAGGATTCACGGCCATGAAATTCGCAAAGTTTTGCCAAGCGCTCTCGAACTGGTCGGGCAGCTCGAAAACATTTTTGACGGCCATCCTGCTGATTGCCGCTTGGGCCTTAACAGGGCCGTACTTCCATTACAACGACACGTGGCAGCTGATTATCAATACGTCCACAACGATCATCACCTTCCTGATGGTGTTCCTCATCCAGAACACACAGAATCGAGATAACGACATCTTGCACCTTAAACTCGATGAACTGATCCGGGCCACGAAGGATGCGCAAAACGCCTTCCTGTCATTGGATCACTTGGATAGCAAGGAATTACGGGAGCTGCGCAAACGTTATTGCACGATGGGTGAAGAGGAAGAGGTGAGTGTTGACTGCACGCAAACTGCATCCGTACAGGCGGCGGACATTCAAAAAGCCGCAGCACTGCCTCCGGCTGAAACTCCAATGCCGTAAGAGACGCGCCGAGGGCTTAGAATCGACTAAGCCCTCGGCACATCTGGCCATCTGCGAAAGGCGGCGGTGCCCGTCAGATTCTTCTGCTTGTTCGTAGCCAGATCGTAGCGCAGTTCGGCAATCAACTCGGAGATTGCTCGTGGACTCACCAATGTGTTCGTGGAAATGCCGGTGACGAGCAAATCCACCCGGCCGGTTTCAGGGTCCGTCACTCTGACTTGAAGTGAGTTTCCAGGCGTAAGGGTGCATTGGCACTCCAACGGCCGGAAGCTTTCTTCAATAATCCGGCGTAGCTCCAGGGTTGAAATCATTCATTCCTCCAGTGTCGTGTTCCCGAAGCAAGGTATTAAGTGTGGAGTCTCAGACATCGGCTCTAGGATCTCTTCGAGCCACTGCGGTCATGACGATACATTTCTGGCGACAAAAGTTTGGCTTTCAAGGCTCAAACAAATGACTGGTTCACATTTTCCCGGCATTTAACTGCGCATCGGCATGAACCTTGACTGAAATGCATCCGCTCAAATGCCCGCACGGGTGGTGTCAGCAGCCCATCGGTAAGTTTAGGTCACACCGGTAAAAGACGATTGAAGACCGACACAAGGACATAGGCAAACCGGATTGGCCAAAATGCCTGTCCGGAGGGCGGCCCAAATTGATTGCGAGTACGCCAACTTCCTATGCCGAGATCCGGAACGCCGGCTTATCGACCACAGGCTTTTCTTCGCCGTGCGGTTGCTGAAGGAACTCGCGTATCGCATCGGCCGTCTGCGCCGCACGGGTCACCACGAAAAAATGACCTTCACCCTGCAAAACATGCAGTTCAGCACCGCGAATGGCACGGCGTAAAATGTGCGCGTTATAAAGGCGCACCAATGGATCGCGATCGCCGGCGAGAATCAGCGTGCGCTGGCGAAGACGGTACAACCGAAGCAAACTCGTCCAGCCGACCAATGCGGCCAATTGCAGGTAATAGGTTCGCGGGTGAACGGAGAGCATACCGTTCGCGACCCCGAAGGACATCAGCGCCTTTACCGAACGGCGCTGGCCCTTTGGCTCATGCGGTTTGAGGCTTTTGCCTATGCTCAAAAAATCCAGAACGTCGGCGGGTTTCACCAGCATTGCCGGCCCGGCGGAGGTCGCTGCGAGTATGAGGCGACGTACCATGCCGGGATAACGCAGGGCGAATTCTTGTGCCAAAGCACCGCCCCAACTCACGCCGAATACGTCCACCTGGTCGAAACCCAATTGCGTGAGCACCTGCGCAATCGTGTCGGCATGGCGGGGTAAACGCATCGGCCAACGCGGCGCCTGAGATTTTCCGACGCCGGGCACGTCCAACGTGATGGTCGTGTAATCAGACAGTTCATTCCTCAGCGGGTCGAAGGCGCGGATCAAACCACCCAATCCATTGAGCAGGAGCAGCGGTGATCCGTCACCGCGAATGGAAACGTTCACCTGCAAATCGTAAATGGATAATTTTTGCGTTGGCATGACGCCCCCCTAGCCCCTGATCCCTGCAGGCCACTGTACGCAGGTCGCTTGTGAAAAAGGAAACCGTAATCCTGCACCCATCGCACACTCTCTTCGCGTTGTGTACGAAGCTTGATCGGGGGGCCGGGCCTTTTCATGGCGAAATCATTCAGCAACGCCTGCCACTTTGTGCCAAGCGTCCGCTTTCGGCCAGAAGCTGACATTCCGTGTGCTAAAAAATTAGGAGTGATGCAAAGTGGTCGGGAGGAACCTCAGCTTCGTATAGCTAGTGAGTCGACTTCGTGATGTCAAAGCAGTATCGTCAGTTACGGCTATTAGACAGTAGCATTGAGCAGGGAGAGCAAAAGATGGGCGTGGCGAAAAAAGTATTATCTGACGAGGCTATGCCATTTTTGGCGCGATTTGCGATTGCAAGAACGGGCGAGGACAGATTGCCCGGTTACTACTCAACCGAAATGGCGATGTGGGTCGTAGATTCAGAAGCTGGCCCTGTTCCCATTATTGACCATTTTGCTTTAGCCGAGCTTATGACGAAGACCAAAGTGAACGCGGAGCAGGATGACGAAGGTCTTTATTCGCTGGACGAGCTGAAAACTATAACTGAGGTACGGGCAGAAAGTGATGATGTTGACTCTGCAATGAGCCATCTGTTGGAACTTGTGACCAAGACAGACACCGTTGTCGAAAAAGACGATGCTGCGAACGATTTTAACCAGTTTTTGGAGCTCGTTACCAAGACCAATGTGCAGGTGGAAAAAGATGATAACGGCGATCCGGCGTCTGGCTTGGAGTCTCAGTATTTCAACGATTAGCCAAAGGAATGACGATGATTTTATTGGTTACCAATCGACGGGATATAACGATGGACTATGTGGTCGCCGAACTAAGGCGCCGCGAGATACCGTTTTACCGGCTCAACACTGAACTCTTGCCGCATTCAATCAGTACCATGTCGGGACGAGAGCGTAGAAAATGGTCGATTCGCATCGGCGACCACGAGATTCGAGGAGACGAGGTCACAGCAGCCTACTTCCGCCGTCCTGGAGCACCTAATGCCTTGGATTCCGTGAAGGATCAAGCCGAGAAGAGATACGTGGAGTCCGAGTGGGGTAGTTTTCTCAAAAGCTTGTATATGCGTCTTGAAGATGTCTGGTTTAGTAGCCCTACGCAGATATTTTTAGCTGAAGACAAACCTCGACAATTAATCCTCGCTCACGAACTGGGTTTCGAAATACCAGAAGGCTTCGTTACTAATGATTGGACGTTGGTGAAGAAGCTGACAAATCAGCACCGATCGATTGGAAAACCTTTGCGAGAAGCCGTTCTTTCTGGCGATAACGAGCGCGTAATGTTCACTCATCGCATCGATGAGCTGAGTGAGAGCGATGCTGAAGCTGTCGCTCTAGCTCCCTTCATTGTTCAAAAGGAAATTCTTAAACG
>OEPS010000177.1_pt1 | contig 23846 bp, 24 predicted proteins | sample 1539411 | NCBI WGS metagenome assembly OEPS01 (sample SAMN02671747, study PRJEB22543) | soil metagenome | biome: bacteria | place: China:Hunan Province, Lengshuijiang City | collected 2012-10-15 | depth 0.08m m
CCGCGCGATCACGATCCCGCCGCGCTTCGCCCGACGCACCGCGGCCACTCCGGCCTCGCCGCCCTCGTCCGCGCGGCTCCTCGACGGCTTCACCCCGGTGGGCGACGAGCTGGTGCCGCTGTAGCGCCGGCCCGGCGAGCGGAAGATCGCGTCGCTCACCTTCCCGTCGTCGAGGACGACGAGATCGTTCATCCCGCAGCTCTTCTCGCACCCGTTCCGGTAGAACAGGTACGTGTGCTCGCCCGACTTCCTCTCGTTGAGCGGCTTGCCGAGACGCTCGACCACTTCCGCGCGCGTCATCCCCGGGTCGATCACCACCGCCGCGTCCTGCGCGGCGAGCGGCGGAGCGGCGGCCAGCGCCGCGATGAACATCAGAGCACGGTACGACATGGTTCCTCCTCGAGTTACGCCGAGACGCGTGAGAGCAGCGACTCGAACAGTGCCAGTCCGTCAGTCGACCCGAGCAGCGGCTCGACCGCGCGCTCGGGGTGCGGCATCATTCCCAGGACATTGCCGCCGTCGCTGGTGATGCCGGCGATCGAGCGCATCGAACCGTTCGGGTTCGCCCCCTCATCGGCGACGCCGTCCTTGTTCACGTACCGGAACGCGACGCGTCCCTCGCCTTCGAGCCGGTCGAGCGTGGCAACGTCCGCGGTGTAGCGCCCTTCGCCGTGGGCGATCGGGATGCGGAGGATCTGCCCGGCGCCGTACCCCGAGGTGAAGATCGACTCGGTGGTCTCGACGCGGAGCCGCACCGTCTCGGCGATGAAGGAGAGAGATGCGTTGCGGAGGAGGGCACCGGGGAGCAGCCCCGCCTCGCACGCAATCTGGAACCCGTTGCAGACGGCGAGCACGGGCCCGCCCCGCTTCGCGTGGGCGAGGACCTCGCCCATGATCGGGCTGAACCGCGCGATCGCGCCGGCGCGGAGATAGTCGCCGTAGCTGAAGCCGCCGGGGAGCACGACGACATCGGCGCCGGCGAGATCGGTGTCGCGGTGCCAGAGATAGACCGCCTCCTCGCCTAACGCGTCGGTGACGGCGTGGAAGGCGTCGTAGTCGCAGTTCGAGCCTGGAAAGGTGACGATGCCGAATTTCACGCGGGCTCCACGGTCGCGATCTCGAAGTCCTCGGTCACCGGGTTCGCGAGCAGCTTCTCGCACATCTGGCGGGCGGCCCTGCTCGCGCTGTCGCGATCCGTCGCGGCCACGTCGATGACGATGTGGCGGCCGACCTTGACGTCGGCGACCCCGGCGAAGCCGAGGCTCTGCAGCGCGTGCGCGACCGCGGTTCCCTGGGGATCGAGAATCCCGCGACGCGGCGTCACGTGCACCGCAACCCGAAAGTTACTCACTCGCTCTCCTCCTCGACTGCCCTGGTGATCGTCGGCGTCGGCAGCGGGCCGCGCGGCCGCTTCTTCCGGCGGCGGCGGCGGCGTCCTGTCGGCATCTCGTCATGACGCGCGATCACGGACTCGTGCTCGTCCGCCTCGACGTCCTCTTCGTCCTCCTCGAACCAGATCGACTCCGCGGTCGGGACGCGGTCGAGCACGATGAGCACCAGCCACATCCCCAGCCCGAAGAGCACGTAGGCGAGCAGCACCGGGAAGAAGAACTCGCGCGGGAGGAAGATCAGCCCGAGCACCGCGCCGAGGAGGATCAGTCCGCCGACGATCCCGCGGACCGTGCGCAGGTTCACCTTCGGCACCGCCGGATAGGGCACGGGGCTGATCATCAGGAACGCGAGCACGACCATGAGAATCCGCATCATCACGTGCCACGGATAATCCGCGAGCACCTTCGTGCCGCCGAGCAGCAGGACCTCGTTGTAGAGCTTCGTCTGGCTGAAGGCGTAGTACGTCGCCAGCGTCATCCCGGCGGCGGGACTCGGGAGCCCGATGAAGTGGGTCTTCGAGCCGCCGGCCTGGGTCACGTTGAAGCGCGCCAGGCGGAGGACCGCGCAGGCCGCGAAGATGAACGCGAAGACCCAGTCCCACCCCTGCTGGTTGAGCACCGCGAAGTACACGATCATCGCCGGCGCCAGCCCGAAGGAGATCGCGTCGACCAGGGAATCGAGCTCCTCGCCGAAGCGGGATCCGCTTCCGGTCATCCGCGCGACGCGGCCATCGAGGGCATCGCAGACCCCGCCGAGCACGACGTAGACCCCGGCCTTCCCGAAATCGCCTCGCGACGCGGCGACGATGGCGAAGATGCCGAAGAACAGGTTCGCGAGCGTGAACCCGTTAGGCAGCACCACCACCGCGCGGCGCACCGGGCGGCCCCGGACGATCGGGGTCATCGCGGCGGCAGCTCCGCGACGACGGTGGTGCCGGCGGTCGTCAGGTCGCCGATCTTCACCCGCAGCGTCGCGTCGGTGGGGAGGAAGACGTCGACGCGGGAGCCGAAGCGGATGAGCCCCATCCGCTCGCCCTGCTCGACGCGCTCTCCCTCGCGGCTGTACGTCACGATGCGCCGCGCGACCAGCCCGGCGATCTGCCTGACGAGGATGCGATACGGTCCGGACTCGATGCCGACGCTCCGCTGCTCGTTCTCGAGGCTCGACTTCTCCACGGCGGCGTTGAGGAACTTCCCCGGGTTGTACTGGACGTACTTCACGATGCCGCTCACCGGGTACCGGTTGACGTGCACGTTGAAGACGTTCATGAAGATCGAGACGCGGAGCGCCTTGCCATGAATGAACGCGGGCTCGTCGACCTCCGTTATCAGCACGACCTTCCCGTCAGCCGGCGAGGTGACGACGCGATCGCCGCGCGCGCCGGTGCGCTCCGGGTCACGGAAGAAGTAGGCGACCCAGACCGCGACGACGATCATCACGACGGTGAGCAGCCAGCCGGGCCACCCACCGCGGCGCGTCGCGAAGATCAGCGCGGCGAGCGCCAGGACGGCGGCGATGGCGATGAACGGCAGTCCTTCACGGGCGAATTTCACGTCGTCTCCGGGATGTCGAGGGCCGTGCCGGTGATGCGGCGGTAGGCATCGAGATAGCGTGCACTGGTCGCGGCGATCACCGCCGGCGGGAGGGCGGGGGGCGGGGCGTCGCCGTTCCATCGCCCCGACGCGCGCTCGGCGGCGAGCCAGTCGCGCAGTGGCTGCTTGTCGAAGCTCGGCTGCGGGCGGCCCGGGGCATACCCCTCGGCGGGCCAGAAGCGGGAACTGTCCGGGGTGAGCACTTCGTCGATCAGCAGCACCTGGCCGTCGGCGCTCCGCCCGAATTCGAGCTTGGTGTCGGCGACGATGATCCCGCGCCCGCCCGCGAGCGCGCGGCCGCGTTCGTACACGGTCCGGGCCAACCCTTCCAGCATCGCCGCCATGTGCACCCCCACGATCGATCGCAGTCGCGCCACCGGGATGTTCTCGTCGTGCCCCGACTCGGCCTTGGTCGCCGGGCTGAACACCGATGGCTCCAGTCGGTCGCTCTCGCGAAGCCCGGCCGGAAGCGGCTCCCCGGCGAGCGTTCCGGCCCGCTTGTACTCCGCCCAGGCCGAGCCTGTAATGTAACCGCGCATCACGCATTCCACCGGGAACGGCGTCGTCCGGATGCACAACATCGCCCGTCCCGCGAGAAGGGCGCGGTGCGGGGCGAGCGCGGGGACCGCCTTCACGATCTCGGCCGCGTCCGCGCTGATCATGTGGTGGGCTATCCCGTCCTCGAGGTGCCGGAGCCACCAGGCAGTGAGCTGCGTCAGGACGGCACCCTTCGACGGCACCGCCTCGGCCATGACGACGTCGAACGCACTCACCCGGTCGGTCGCCACGAGCAGGACGCGGTCGTCGCCCACGGCGTACACGTCACGGACCTTGCCCGTGCGGATGCGGGGGAGGGGGAGAGCGGTCGCCGCGACGGTCTCGCCTGGTGGCGTCATACGCGGGGCTCCTCCCGCTCGGCGGTGAGCACCTGCGGCCGCGCAAGGATCGGGTCGACGTGTTCGGCGAGGAACTCGTCGACCTGCTGCGGTGCACGGCCGATGAAGCGCGAAGGATCGAGCGCGGTGCGCAGGTCACCAATCGGGAGGCCGAAATCGGGGTCGGCGGCGAGGCGGGCGAGCATGTCGTTGTCGCGGCCGTGGTCCTTCACGGCCCGGGCGGCCTCGATGCTGTGGCGACGGATGACCTCGTGGACCGTCTGCCTGTTTCCACCGGCCTTCACCGCGCGGACGATCAGCTCCTCGGTCGCCATGAAGGGGAGCTCGTCGTTGATCCGGCGGCGGATGCGCGCGGGGTGAACCTCGAGTCCCGATGCGACGTTCTGCATCAGGACGAGGATCGCGTCGGTGGCCAGGAACGACTCGGGGATCACCAGCCGGCGATTCGCGCTGTCATCGAGCGTCCGCTCGAAGTACTGGACGCTGTGCGTGTGGTTCGGGCTGGCCTCGAGCTCGACGACGAATCGGGCAAGGGAGTTGATGCGCTCGGCGCGCATCGGGTTGCGCTTGTAGGCCATCGCCGAGGAGCCGATCTGCTCCTTCTCGAACGGTTCCTCGATCTCGCCGAACGCCTGCAGCATGCGGAGGTCGGACGCGAACTTCGCCGCGCTCGCCGCGGTGCCGGCGACCGCGCCGAGGATCTGCGCGTCGAGCTTTCGCGTGTAGGTCTGCCCGGTCACGCCGAGCGAGCGCGCGAAATCCATCTTCGCGGTCACCAGGCGGTCGAGGGTGCGCACCTTGTCGTGGTCGCCGGCGAAGATCTCGAGGAAGCTCGCCTGCGTCCCGGTCGTGCCCTTCACGCCGCGGAAGGGGAGCGTCGCGATGCGGTGATCGATGTCGGCGAGGTCGAGGAGGAGGTCCTGCATCCAGAGTGTCGCGCGCTTGCCGACCGTCGTCAGCTGCGCCGACTGCAGGTGCGTGTAGCCTAACGTCGGCTCGGCGCGCCACTGGCGGGCGAACGTGGCGAGGGCGGCGATGATGGCGACGATTTTCCCGCGCAGCAGGTCGAGCCCGCGCCGGGCGAGGATGAGGTCCGCGTTGTCGGTGACGAAGGCGCTCGTCGCGCCGAGGTGGATGAACGGCCCGGCCGCCGGGGCCACGTCAGCGAAGGCGTGAACGTGCGCCATGACGTCGTGGCGGAAGCGCTTCTCGTACGCGGCGACCGCGGTGAAGTCGATGTCGTCGAGGTGCGCGCGCATCTGGACGATCGCCTCGTCGGGGATGGCGACGCCGAGCTCCTTCTCCGATTCGGCGAGGGCGAGCCAGAGCCGCCTCCACAGCCCGTGACGCGTCTGCGGCGACCAGAGGCGCAGCATCGCCCTCGAGGCATACCGATCGGCGAGAGGGGAGCTGTAGCGCTCGACGTCGCTCATCGCAGCTGGAAGTCGGTGGAGTAGACCCGGCCGCCGCGCTCGAAGAAGAGCTGGATCGGCCCGCGACCGCCGTAATAGTCGATCGCCTTCGCCGCTTCGTCGGCCGAGCTGATCGGGGTCCGGTTGATCTGGACGATGACGTCACCCGACTGCAGCCCGATCTCGTTGGTGATGCGATCGGTCGTCCGGTAGATCACCGCGCCGCGCGGGCTGCGGATGCCGCGCTCGGCGCGGATCGCCGGCGTGAGGGTGACCAGCTCCATCTCGCGGAGCACCTGCACCTTCTCGGCGCTCACCTCCGGCATGTCGGCGACCGTGACGTTGACCGTCTGCTGGCTGTTGCCGCGCATGATCCTGAGGGGGACGCTCTCGCCGACCCGGAGGTCGAGGAGCTCCGCCTCCCAGTCGAAGGGGCTGCGCAGGGTCCGGGTACCGGCGGCGACGATCACATCACCGGGGCGCAATCCGCCCCGTGCCGCCGGGGAGCCGGGGACGACGCTGGCGACGACGACGCCGGAGTTGATCACCGCCCGCGGGTTGTCGCCGCTCGGGAGCTGCAGCTTGATGCCGATCCACGGGCGGCGCACCGCGCCGTGGGCGAGCAGGTCGTCGGCGACGCGGCGGGCGCGGTTGATCGGGATCGCGAAGCCGAGGCCGATCGAGCCGCCGCTCGGCGAGTAGATCGAGCTGTTCACGCCGACCACCTCGCCGGCCGCGTTGAGGAGCGGACCCCCGGAGTTCCCGGGGTTGATCGCGGCGTCCGTCTGCACCATGTCGACGTACATCCCCCCGCCCTCGCTCGCTCCGACGAGGTTGCGGCCCGTGCCGCTGATCACGCCTGCGGTCACGCTCGGCTCGCTGTTGCCGAGGAGGAAGCCGTACGGGTTGCCGATGGCGATCGCCCATTCGCCGATGATCAGGTTGTCGGAGTTGCCTAACGGCGCGACGGGAAGACCCTTCTTGTCGATGCTGAGCACGGCGAGGTCGTTCGCCTCGTCGACGCCGAGGATCTGCGCCGGATAGGTCGTCCCGTCGCGGAGGGCGACCGAGACGCGGGTCGCGCCGGCGACGACGTGGGCGTTGGTGACGATCACGCCATCCTGCCTGACGATGAACCCCGAGCCGAGACCGGGGGTGATCCGCTGCCCGGACTGTCCGCCGAAGAACGCCTCGAACGGATCGGCGGCGACGCGCTGCAGGATCTCGGTCTGCACGGTGACAACCGCCGGCGCGACGCGGGCGACCGCCTCGGTGATCGCCGTCCGGCGCGAGGCGTCGACCGCCGTGCCGGGCGGTGGCGCGGGGAGCGTGCCGGTCGGGCGGGTCGTATCCTGGGCGCTGCTCGGATTCGCGGTCGCGTCGCAGGCGGCCAGGCCGACGAGGAGGATGGCGCGCAGCGCCCGGCCGGACGAATGGCGTGGAGAAGAGGTCATGTCAGAGCTCGCGTCCGCGGCTGGCGTGCCAGCTCGGCGAGGAACTGGTCGACGCCGCGGTCGGTGAGTGGATGGACGAGAAAGGCACGCAGCGTCTCCGGGGTGACCGAGACGGCGTGAGCGCCGGCGAGGACGCATTCGGCGAAGCGCGCGGCGGTCGCGGCTCCGGCGGCAAGGATGTCGCAGGGTGTGGAGTCCGCATCGAAGACCGCGCGAATTTCGCGCACGACGTTCACGCCGTGGTCGCCCATGACCTCGAGCTGCTCGAGCGAGGTGCTGACGATGCGGGCGCCCGCCTTGGCGGCGAGCAGCGCCTGCGCGGCGTTGAACACGAGGTCCGCCGCGACGCGAATCCCCTCGGCGGAGAGCCGCCGGATCGCGACGATCGCGTCCTCGACGAGCGGCACCTGGATGATCAGGTCTTCCGACAGCCGGGCCATCTCCCGCCCCTGGGTATAGATGTCGTGCGCGTTGACGGCACCGGCGCTGGCGCAGACCGGAAGGCGTGTCGACGCAACGAGCTCGCCGAGCATCTCCCGCGGCTCGACGCGCGGCGTTCGCCCGAGCATCGCCGGGGTGGTCACGATCCCGTCGATCAGGCCGTTCGACTCGGCCCAGCGGACTTCCTCCGGGGAGGTCGTCAGGAGAAAGATCTTCATGGAGTGAGGTAGAGCGCCGCCGGATACTCGACGCGGTCGAGGAAGAGCGCGTGCGCCGGCGCGGGTGGGGAGACCGCGCGATTGTCGGGGGCGGCGAGGAGCGCGCCTAACGACGCGGGGTCGCGGCGGCCGCGTGCGATCTCGAGCATCGTCCCGACCAGGAAGCGCACCATGTGATGGAGAAAGCGGTTGGCCTCGATCTCGAACGCGAGCCCCCCCGGCCGGTCGATCCACCGCGCGAGTCGTACCACGCAGCGATGATCATCCGTCTCCGGCGCCGTGCCCCGGACCGCGAAGCCGCGGAAACAGTGCTCGCCGGCGATCGTGCGCGCGCCCTCGTCGAGGAGGCCGCGGTCGAGCGGATGATGCTCGACCAGCTCGCGCGTACGCCGGAAGGGTGACGCCGCCTCCCCGTCGGTTCCGACGACGTAGGTGTAGCGGCGCGCGACCGCACTGTACCGCGCGTGAAACTCCGGGTGCATCTCGTGCGCCGCCGCGATCCAGACGTCGGGGGGGAGCGTCGCGTTGAGCGCCCGACGGATCGCCTGCGGTGTCCACTTCGGGGCAAGCCGCACCCCCGCCGCCTGGCCACGGGCATGCACCCCGGCATCCGTCCGTCCCGCGCCGGTCACCGGAACCGGCATCGCGCAGACCCGCGCGAGCGTCTCCTCGACCACCCCCTGGACGGTTCGCCCGGTCCGCTGCCGCTGCCACCCGGCGAAGGCGCCGCCGTCATAGTGCAGAACCAGCTGGACCGTGCGTGCCTCCATCGCGAGGGAAGTTACCCGGGCGCCACATCAAGTCAAGCGAAGGACGCCTCGGCACGAAGCGCCCAAGCGATTGACTTCGCAGGAGCTACGCCTCATCATTTCGCCTCCCTCGACCGGTCCGTCTCCGCGCTCGCGACGTTGCCGCAACCACCGAGCGCGCGTCCCTCTTGGATGCCTCCACGCACCCTCGCTTCACTCGCGCACGCCCTCAGCGTCGCGCCCGATCTCGACGGCGCTCTCGTCGCGCTGGGTGAGGGGCTCGCCGAGGTCGATCGCGCGTCGAATGTGGCGCTCCTGCGCTACGACGGAAGACGCGAGATGCTCAGCGATCGACTGACCCCGGCTGGCGGAACGGTCGAGCGCAGCGCGGTCGAGACGACCTTCGATCATCTCCCCGCCGCCACCCGCCTCACGGTCGCCGCCGGCGGCCAGTTCGTCGACCTCGGTGAGCAGTCCGACGAATACGCCCGGCTCTTCCGCCTGCGCGCCCAGTCGGAAGGCGGCTGGCTCTCGCTGCGCGGCATCCGCGCCGACGGTCACCTCGCGGCGGTCATCGCCCTGTACGAGCCGAAGAAGATCTTCGGCACGCGGGCCTCGGAGCGATTCGCGCCGTCGGTCGCGCTCTTCGAGCTGGCGTTCGCGCGCTTCGCGGAACGCGAGGCGCGCGAGGAAGCGGTGAAGACGCTCGAGGAGGTCACCCAGCGCGTGCACGGCGACTATGTGCGCAGGCTCGGCGTCCTCGAGCAGCAGCTGAAGCAGGCCCAGGGGAACGGCGGCGGCGATCCGGCGCGAGTCGTCGCGCTCGAGGGGGAGATCGCGCGCGCAAGCGAGGAGGCGCGCAAGTCGGCGCGCCGCGCGCAGGCCGTCGAGCAGCAGGTGCTCGCCGCGGTCGAGCAGCTGGAGAAGGCGCACGTCGAGCTTCATCGCCGCAGCGAGTCGCTCCGCCAGAAGACGCGGACCATCTACCTCATCGACCGCGTCCTCACCCTCGACGCGGCGACGGAAGACCCACAGGAGCTCGTCGACAGCCTGCTCGCGCTCGTCGGCGACGACATGCAGGCCGCCCGCTGCTCGCTGATGCTCGTCGCCCCCGATGGCGAGAATCTCTACCTCGCCGCGGCGCGCGGGATCGCGCCCAACGTGGCGGTCACGTCCCGTGTCCGGATCGGCGAGGGGGTATCGGGAAAGGTGGCGCAGTCGCGCGAGCCGCTCCTCGTGATGGACGTCGCCGACGCGCAGACCCACCCGCTCCTCCGCGACCAGTACTTCACCACGGGATCGTTCATCAGCTTCCCGCTGGTCTACCACGACCAGCTGGTCGGCGTCGTGAATCTGACGAACCGTGCCCAGCGCGGGGTGTTCGTCGACGAGGACGTCGAGCGCGTCCGGCTCCTCGCGCTCGTGATCTCGCTCGTCGCAACCCGGGCCCGCCTAGGCGACCGGCTGCTTCACGCCTTCGCCGCCGCGCGTTAGGCAGTGTCGATCGAGCCGCTGCGGGAGGCGCTCCGGGCGCTGGCCGGCCAGGAGACGCTGACCGCCGAACAGGCTCGCCGCGCCTTCGACGTCGTGATGAGCGGGGAGGCGACTCCCGCCCAGGTCGCCGCGCTCCTGATGGCGCTGCGCGTGAAGGGCGAGACCGCGGACGAGGTGGCTGGCGCCGCCCACGCACTCCGCGACGCCATGCTCCGCCTTCCCTGCGAGCGCCCCGACCAGCTGGTGGACACCTGCGGCACCGGCGGCGGGGCGGTCCAGACCTTCAACATCTCGACCGCCGCCGCGCTCCTCGCCGCCGGCTCGGGCGTCCGCATCGCCAAGCACGGCAACCGCTCGTTCACCAGCCGGAGCGGGAGCGCCGACGTCCTCGAAGCGTTAGGCGTGGCGATCGATACCCCGGTCGAGTCGATGGCCCGCGTCCTCGCCGAGGCAGGGATCGTCTTCATGTACGCCCCGATGATGCACCCCGCGATGCGCCACGTCGGACCGGTCCGGCGCGAGCTCGCCCTGCCGACGGTGATGAACATCGTCGGCCCGCTCGCCAACCCCGCGCTGGCCGGCCGCCAGGTGGTCGGCGTCTCGGAGCGCCGGCGCCTTCCCCTGATGGCCGCCGCCCTCGCCTCCTTGGGCACCGTCCACGCGCTCGTAGTCCACGGCGAACCCGGGATGGACGAAGTCTCCCCGCTCGGCGTGACCGAGGTGATCGAGATTCGCGACGGCGGGCAGCGGAGGTGGACGATCGACCCGCGCGACCACGGTTACGACGGGGTGAGCGCCGCCGATCTGGCGGGGGCGATGCCGGAGGACAACGCCCGGACCATCGAAGCGGTCCTGCGGGGCGAGGGACCGCGCGGCGCGCGGGCGGCGGTCGTGCTGAACGCGGGCGCGGCGCTCTACGTCAGCGGGCTGGCGGCGGCGTACGGCGACGGAGTGAAGCTGGCCGAGCGCGCCGTGGACAGCGGGGCGGGGCTCGCGGCGCTCGAGAGGTTGAGGGCGGCGACGAGACGGTGAGAGGCTGCGGCGAGACCGCTCCGGAGTGACCACGGAACGGCGCCACCACGGCACCGAGGCACAGAGGACAGCTCGCTGGGGCTGAGCTGTTCGCGCTGGGGCCGAACTGATTGCGGGCACGCGGGGGAGATGATCTCGCCGCGCTTGCCCCCAAGTCGTTCGGTCTCACAACCGTGGGAACGACGATTCCACGGATCTTCACAGACGACCGCGGATGACTCTCGACCGGTCCAGCGGAGCTCACACGCCCCCAGGAACGATCCGCGAAATCCGCGCAATCCGCGTAATCGTCGTGCCCACCTGTCGATGCTCGAAGGCCGCTCCGCACTCCCTCCGCGCACGAGTCTCCCGGCAAGACCCGATAGCAACTTGGGGCAAGCAGGCGAGATCATCTCGCCCCGCTTGCCCCCAAGTCGTTCTGCTCTGGTGGGAGCGGCTCAGCCCTGAGGGGCGGTCCTCTGCGGAACCGCTGCGTCGCTGCGTCGCCGCGGCGCCGTTCGCAGTCCCCGGCCCTCGGTGGCGACGTTCCGCAGTACCCTCCCCGCCGTCGCCTCGCCGTTAGTACCGCCGCAGTACCCCGACGACCACGCCCTGGATGCTGATGTCGTTCTCGTGGACGTAGATCGGGGCCATCGTCTCGTTCGCGGGCTGGAGCCGGATCCGGCCGTCGCGCTCGCGGTAGAACTTCTTGACGGTGGCCGAGGTGCCCTGGATCATGGCGATGACCATCTCGCCGTTGTCGGCGCGCTGGCGCTCGTTGACGACGACGAAATCGCCGTCGCTGATGTGGGCGTCGACCATCGAGTTCCCGCGGACCTTCAGCGCGTAGTGGTTCCCCCCGCGGCGGATGAACTCTTCCGGGACGGCGAGCGTTTCACCACTCGTCATCGCCTCGATCGGGACACCGGCGGCGACCGCGCCCAGCAGCGGGAGCTCGACCGAGCGCGACACTGCCTCCGAGGGAAGGATCTCGATCGAGCGGCTCTCGTTGTAGGAGCGCTTGATGTAGCCTTTCCGCTCGAGGTTGCTCAGGTGCTCGTGCACCGTCGCGAGCGAGCTGTAGTCGAACTGCGAGGCGATCTCCTCGAAGCTCGGCGCGTAGCCGTTGGCCTCGGTGTAGGAGGTCAGGTAAGTGAGAATCTCGCGCTGACGCTTCGTGAGCGGCATGGGACGCACCCGATCGATTAGTTTGCGCCGGTAGTGCACAGTGAGCCGGCACCCGAATATTATCCGAACAACACGATATCCGAAGAGGGCCCGAAGTGCAAGCACCAACTTCATGGAACCCGCCCTCGGGCACCCTCGGGCGCATCGTCGAAGAGACGCGTCAGCGGGTCGCCGCGTTGCGCGGCCAGCGCTTCGCCCTCGAGTCCGCGGTCCGGACCGCGCCGCCGGGCCCGTCCTTCATCGACGCGCTCAACAGGGGGAGCGACGTCTCGGTGATCGCGGAGGTGAAGCGGCGCAGTCCGAGCAAGGGCGCCATCAACGCGACGATCGACGCGGCCGCGCAGGCACGCGCCTATCGCACCGGGGGCGCCCGGGCGATCTCGGTGCTGACCGAGGGCGCGCACTTCGGAGGCTCGGCCGAGGACCTCGAAGAAATCCGAGCTGTCGTCGCCATCCCGTTGCTGAAGAAGGACTTCCACGTCGACCCTCTCCAGGTTCTCGAAGCCCGCGCGCTGCGGGCGTCGGCGCTCCTGCTCATTGCGCGGGCCCTCGCGCCTAACGCGCTGCGCGAGCTCGCCGCCGCCGCGCGCGACGTCGGGATCGAGCCGCTGATCGAGGTCCGGGACGAGCGCGAGCTCGCCTCGGCGCTCGACGCCGGGGCGCGGGCGATCGGGGTGAACAGCCGCAACCTGGAGACGCTGGCGATGGACCCGGCGGTGTGTGCACGCATCATCCCGCTCATTCCTCCAGGGTGCGTCGCGGTGTTCGAGAGCGGCGTCCGGGGGCGTGCCGATGTCGAGGCCGCAGCCGACCTCGGTGCGACCGCGGTACTCGTTGGTTCCGCGCTCTCGACTTCGGCGTCCCCGGTCGAGGCGGTTCGGGAGCTCACCGGAGTTCCGCGCAGAGCCCGTGGCTGAGATCAAGTACTGCGGGCTGACCCGCCCCGCCGATGCCGCGTTCGCCGGAGAGCTTGGCGCCGCCTATCTTGGAGTGATCTTCGCGGGAGGGCCGCGGATGCTCACCGCCGCAGGCGCGGCGAGGGTGCTCGACGGGTGCACGACTCCGGCACGACGGGTCGGCGTCTTCGGGGCCGCGCGCGCCGGGGAGATCGGCCGCGTTGCCCGCGAGGCCCGACTGGACATCGTGCAGCTTCACGCGGACCCCGCCCCGGCTGACGTCGCGGCGGTGCGTGGAGAGACGGCAGCGCGCGTGTGGGCGGTCGTGCGGGTGACCGACGCGCTGCCGCCGGAGGCGGACGAGCTCTTCTCCGTCGCCGACGCGGTCCTCATCGACGCCCGGGTGCCTGGCTCGCTGGGCGGCAGCGGAGTCGCCGTCGAATGGGCGGCGTTGAAGTCGGCGCTCGGCGCGCGCCGACGGGCGGGTCGCGTCGTGCTGGCTGGCGGGTTGACGCCGGACAACGTTGCGCGGGCGGTCGCGACGTTGCACCCCGACGTCGTAGATGTGTCGTCCGGCGTGGAGCGTGCGCCGGGAATCAAGGACCACGCGCGGATGCGCGCATTCGCGGCCGCGGTGGCGGGCGCAGCACAGGAGAAACCATGACGGCGTCGCAGAGCGCGGACCGGTTCGGACAGTACGGGGGGCGCTACGTCCCCGAGACGCTCATTCCCGCCCTCGACGAGCTGGACGCCGCCTTTTCGCAGGCGATGGACGACCCCTCGTTCGTGGCTGAGCTCGATGAATTGCTCCGGACCTATGTCGGTCGTCCATCTCCGTTGAGCGATGCGCCGCGGCTGTCGGCGGTGGTCGGGGCGCCGGTCTGGTTGAAGCGCGAAGACCTGAACCACACCGGGGCGCACAAGATCAACAACACCGTCGGGCAGGCGTTGCTCGCCCGGCGGATGGGAAAGAGGAGGATCATCGCCGAGACGGGCGCAGGGCAGCACGGAGTCGCGACCGCAACGATCTGCGCGCGCTTCGGGCTGCAATGTGTCGTCTACATGGGCGAGGAGGATATGCGGCGGCAGCAGCTCAACGTCGTCCGCATGAAAATGATGGGCGCCGAAGTCATTCCAGTCCTGAGCGGAACGCGCACTCTCAAGGACGCCACGAGCGAGGCGATTCGCGACTGGGTGACGACGGTGAACGACAGTCACTACATCATCGGCTCGGTGGTCGGGCCAGCTCCGTATCCACGCATGGTTCGTGAGTTCCAATCCATCATCGGGAACGAGGCGCGCGAGCAGATGCTCGAGCGCGCCGGCCGCCTGCCGAAGACGGTCGTCGCCTGCGTCGGCGGCGGTTCGAACGCGATGGGGATCTTCCACGCGTTCGTCGCCGATGCCGGAGTGGAGCTCGTCGGAGTGGAAGCGGCCGGCGAGGGGGTGCACACCGGGCGCCACTCGGCCTCGCTCACGAAGGGGAAGCCCGGCGTGCTGCACGGCGCGTTGAGCTACCTCCTTCAGGACGATCAGGGGCAGGTGCATCCGGCGCACTCCATCTCGGCGGGGCTCGACTATCCCGGCGTGGGACCGGAGCATTCCTTCCTCAAGGATTCCGGGCGCGCCGAGTACGTCTCGGTCTCCGATGACGAGGCACTGGACGGCTTCCAGATGCTTGCCCGCCTCGAGGGAATCATCCCCGCGCTCGAGACTTCGCACGCCGTCGCGTGGATCGCGCGGGAGAAGAAGCGCTGGGCGAACGACGAGCCGGTCCTGCTCTGCGTGAGCGGGCGGGGCGACAAGGACGTCGCGCACGTGGTCGAACATCTCGCCGCGCGGAGCTGACCTTCACGAGATGAGCACGCAGGCCGCACCGAATCCGGCGCTGGGCGCGGAGCGCGAGGAGCCCCCATTCCCGCCGGCTGTCGTCGAGGAGTTCCTCAAGCTCCTCGTGAAGGGAGTGCGCGCGCACCAGCTGTACCTGCACAACAACCCGATCTATCTGCGCGCGATCGAGCAGCTCGCTGAAGGCCTGAACACGATCTGGCAGCACGCGGAGGAGGTCGCGCTGGCCTTCACCGAGAGCGAGATCCGCTGGAGCGACCGGCCGGTGCTGAGCGAGCCCGCGAAGTCGGCCGACTCGCTCCCCTGGCTGTTCTTCAAGGACGGCATCCGCGAGGTCCGCATCATCCGCGGCTTCGAGCAGGAGGAGCTGGTCAAGTTCCTCGACGTCGTCCAGCGCGCGCGCAAGGCGACCCCGGACGACGACGACCTGCTGACCATGCTGTGGGAGCAGGATTTCCTGTATCTGCGCTACCGGTTCGTCGACCTGGCGATGGAGTCGGCCCCCCCGCTCCTCGACACCACCCCCGCCGAGCTCCGGCCCAGCGTCGAGGCCGCGCCGGAGCAGATCCAGGAATCGGTGGTGAGCGACACGCGGCCCGGCGTCGTCAGCCTCGACGACTTCGACACGACGCTCTACTTCCTCGACGACAAGGAGATCGATTATCTCCGCGAGGGAGTGAAGAACGAGTACTCGCGCGACCTCCGGCCGTCGGTGCTCTCACTGCTGCTCGACATCTTCGAGGCGCAGTGGGACGTCGCCGTCCGCGACGAGATCTGCGAGATCCTCGACGGGTTCATCCTCCACCTTCTCTCGGCGAGCCAGTTCCGCGCCGTCGCCTACCTGCTGCGCGAAGTCGGCGTGACGTTAGGCAGGGCGAAGGAAGTGAAGCCGGAGCAGCGGGCGAAGCTCGAGGCGCTCCCGGCGCGGCTCAGCGCTCCCGAGGCGCTCTCGCAGCTCCTCGAGTCGCTCGAGGAATCTTCGGAGCTTCCGCCGCAGGGTGACCTCAGCGAGCTGTTCGAGCAGCTGCGCCCGACCGCGCTGACGACGGTGTTCGCCTGGCTCGCCCGGCTGCAGAATCCGCAGCTCAAGCCCCTGCTCGAAGCGGCGGCGGCGCGGCTCGCCGGGCAGAACACCTCTGAGCTGGTCAAGCTGATCGCGTCGCCGAACGAGCTGGTCGCCGGCGAGGCGATACGGCGGGCCGGGGGGCTGAAGACCGCGGCCGCGGTCGCCCCCCTCGCCGCGGTCATGACCGACGGCGCGCAACCCCTCCGGCTGCTCGCGGTACAGGCGCTGAACGACATCGCGTCGCCGGGCGCGCTGCAGGTGCTGGAGAAGTCGGTCGACGATCCGGACCGCGACGTCCGCATCGCCACCCTCCGCTCGATTGCCGCCCGTGCCTACAAGCCGGCGCTTCCGCGGGTGGACAGCGCGGTGAAGGGGAAGCGCGCCCGCGAGGTGGACCTCACCGAGAAGATGGCGCTCTTCGAGGCGTTCGGCTCGCTGGCCGGCGAGCCGGGGGTGACCGTGCTCGAGGGGATGCTCACCGGCAAGGGGTTCCTCGGCAAGCGTGAGGACCCGGAGCTGCGCGCCTGCGCCGCCATGGCGTTGGGCAGGATCGGAGGCGCCAGGGCGATGGACGTGTTGCGCAAGGCATCGAACGACAACGAGAAGGAAGTCCTCGTGCGGAACGCCATCAACCGCGCCCTCCGCGCGCCCGCCGCATGAGCGCCCCGACGCGCCCGGCCCGGGGAGCGGGCGGCGAGCCGTTCGGCGAGATGGGCGGCGACTCCTACGTCCGCCGCGCCGGCAAGGTCTACGTGCTCGCCCTCTACGGCGCGCTCCGCTCGATCAAGATGTACCCGGTCGAGAACAGCGCCGTGCAGAAGGCGCTCCAGGAGCTGGTCAACGTCACCGGGGAGCTGATCAAGCGCGAGGCCGAGCTCGAAATCAAGGTGTCCGGTGAGTTCATCTTCGTGAACTCGACGCGGCTGCGCCTCGACCTCGACAACTACGCGAGCTTCAGCCACCTCCTCTCGCTGTTCCGGGCCAACGGGATCGGCGTGCTGCGCGTGCACGGGTCACCGTCGGCGCGCGACTGGCTTACGTTCCTCTCGGTGATGCAGGCGCCGAGCAAGGAGACCTCCTCACAGCGGCTCCTCCAGCTCACCGGCAGGCTCGAGTCGGCGAAGATCCTCAACTTCGAGCTCGGGGCCGCGAACGAGGCCGAGGAAGAAGAGTCGCGCGAGAAGGTGAAGGAGGTCGCCAAGCGCACGTACTCGCAGTCGGTCGCCGTCACAAAGGAGCTCGTCCACTCGGTCCGCGTCGGGCGCAGCCCCAACATCAAGAAGATCAAGCGCGTCGTCCAGACGATCGTCGACCAGATCCTCAACGAGGAGACCTCGCTGATGGGGCTGACGACGATCCGCGACTACGACGAGTACACGTTCACCCACAGCGTCAACGTCTGCATCTTCTCCGTCGCCCTCGGCCGTCGGTTAGGGCTGACGAAGCTCCAGCTCTACGACCTCGGTCTTGCGGCGCTCTTCCACGACATCGGCAAGTCGCGGGTCGCCGTCGACGTCCTCAACAAGGCGACCGGGCTCACCGACGACGAATGGCGGCAGATCGCCAACCACCCGTGGCTCGGGACGCTGACGCTTTTCCACATGCGCGGCCAGCAGGAGCTTCCGTATCGCGCCATGGTGGTGGCCTACGAGCATCACATGAAGACGGACCAGACCGGGTATCCGCGCCCGATCCGCAAGCGCGAGATGAGCATCTACAGCAAGGTCGTGGCGGTCGCCGACGGCTTCGACGCCGCGACCTCGCGCCGGGCCTACCAGACCGATCCGCTCAGCCCGGCCGCGGTGCTCCAGGAGATGCGCGACAACCCGCGGCGCGGGATGGACCCGGTCGTCGTCAAGGCATTCATCAACCTGCTCGGCGTCTACCCGGTCGGCACGCTCGTCGTGCTCGACACCTTCGAGCTCGCCATCGTCCACCAGGCGAATCCGATTGCGGAACTGATCTCCCGCCCGATCGTCAGGGTGGTGAGCGACGCGCGCGGCAACGTCGTCTATCCTGGAGAGCTGGTCGACCTCGCGGTACGCGACGCGTCGGGCGAGCGCTTCGCCCGCACCATCATCAAGACCGAGAATCCGGACCGTTATGGCATCCGCATCAGCGACTACTTTGCCTGACCTCCTCGCGCTGCGCTTCGACGCGCTGCGCGCCGGCGGGCGCCGGGCACTGGTGCCGTACATAACGGCGGGTCACCCCGACCCGGCCCGCTCGCTCGCGCTGCTCCAGGGCCTCGCCGATGCCGGCGCCGACGCGATCGAGGTCGGCGTCCCATTCTCCGACCCGATGGCCGACGGCCCCGTCATCCAGGGCAGCTCGCAGCAGGCGCTCGGGCACGGGATGACGCTCGACCGCACCTTCGAGCTCATCGCGCGGGCGAAGGTGGACATCCCGGTCGTGCTGTTCAGCTACCTCAATCCATTGATCGCGGCCGGCCCCGGCGTGCTGCAGCGCGCGAGCGACGCGGGATGCTCGGGGGTACTGGTGACCGACCTCCCGGTCGGCGCGGACCCGGATCGCGAGAGCTGGCTCGGCGAAGGCCCGCTCGCCTTCATCCGTCTCGTCGCTCCGACCACCCCGTCCGACCGCATGCGCGAGATCGCGCGCCACGGCCGCGGATTCGTCTACCTGATCAGCCGCATGGGCGTGACCGGAGTGCAGCACTCGCTGCCCCCGGAGCTCGGCGAGACGCTGCGCCGGCTCCGCGGCGTGACGACACTCCCGGTGTGCGTCGGCTTCGGGATCTCGCAGCCCGACCAGGCGCGCACCGTCGCGGCGATGGCGGATGGCGTCGTCGTCGGGAGCGCGATCGTCCGCGCGGCGGAAGAGAGCGTGGACGCGGCCGTCTCGCTCGCGCGCGCCATGCGCGCCGCAATCGACGAGCGCTGAGCGGATAGTGCGGATCTTCCTCAAGTACTATGCGCGCGCCGTCGCCATCATCGGGTCGGCGATCCTCATCCTCACGCTGGTGCACGGCGAGGGGTGGGTGACGCGGATCTGGTCGATCGCGCTCCTGCTCGTGGCCACCGCCGGGCTGCGACGCTTCCAGATCCCGGTCACGAAGTACTCGGCGCTCAACCTGCTCGGACTGGTGGCCGTGGGCGGGTCGATCATCGTCGGTGCGCCGGCAACCGCGCTCGCGCTTTACACCGGCGTGTTCTTCACCGACTGGCTGCTGATGGGCAAGCCGGCCGAGGTCGGGTGGATCAATGCCGGGCGCGAGGTGATCGCGCTCGCCGCCTCGTACGGGTTCTTCTGCGGCGTCGCGGTGCTCGGCGACGCGACGCAGGCCGGTGGAATGGCGATGTCGACGGACATCATCCCGGCCGCGTCGGTGTTCGTGTTCAGCTACTTCCTGCTCAGCCGCGCAATGCTGTACTTCACGCTGCTCTTCCGCGACAAGCTCCGCGCGGAGGAGAAGTCGCTGATCCTCCGCTACGAGGTCATCGCGCTGGGCGTGAGCACGACGGCGATCGCGATCATCGTCGCCACCCTCGCCGCCTTCAAGGTGGTCGGCTGGCTCGTGGTCCTCACGGTCCTCGTCTCGGCCGGGCTCCTCGTGAAGAAGATCCTCGAGGAGTCGATCGCCGCCGAAGAGCTGAACAAGATCCACGCGATGGAGCAGGTGGTGTCGAGCGACGTCTCCCTCGGCGAGGCGTTTCTCCGCATCGAGCGGCTCGCCCACCGCCTCGTCGACTGGCAGGACTTCCGGATCTGGCGGCTGCACGCCGGCGCGCAGCGGGTGGTCTATCGTGCGGGCCCGGGGCTGCTCGGCGAGGACGCGGTTTCCCCGGCGGGGGGCGCCGAGCTCCGGACCCGCGTCATCGAGACCGGGGAGCCGATCGTGGTCAGCGACGCACCGCGCGATGCGCGCGTTCGCAACCCGCGCCCGGAGGCCCGCAGCATCGCGGTCCTTCCACTGCGGTTCGGCGACCGCCTGGTCGGGCTCCTCGAGCTCGAGCACCACAAGCGCGCGACCTACGGCGACAAGGAGCTGCAGCTCCTCCAGCGGTCCGCGAACCAGCTCGCGACGACGCTGCACATCAACGACCTGCGCACCCCGCTCCTCGCCGCGGTCGATCGGGTGAGCATCCAGGTCGAGACCCTCAACCAGTCGGCGCGCGCGCTCCGCACCGGCGGCGAAGCGGTCGCGCGCACCGTCGGCGAGATCACCCACGCGATCGCCGAGGAGAGCGCACAGCTCGGGCGCTCCCTCGAGATGACCCAGTCACTCCATCGCGCGACCGCGGCGGTCGCCGCCGACGGCGGCGCCGCGGCCGACGCGAGCGCCCAGGCGACGCGCATTGCGACCGAGCATCGCGGGACGATCGGCACGGCGATCCAGCGCCTGGTCGGCGCGAAGGGAGTCGTCAGCGACAGCGCGGCGCAGATCAGCGTCCTCGCCGGCGCGACGCGTGAGCTGTTCGAGTTCATCACCGTCATCCGCGAGATCGCCGACCAGACCAACCTCCTCGCCGTGAACGCGGCGATCGAGGCGGCACGGGCCGGCGACCGGGGGCTCGGCTTCGCGGTCGTCGCCGACGAGGTTCGCAAGCTCGCCGAGCAGAGCGGACGCGCCGCGAACGAGGTGAGCGAGATGCTCGAAGGATTTCACGACCGGATGCGCAAGGTCGCGGCGAAGGTGAAGGACGGCGAGTCGATCGTGGCGGACGTCGAAACGCTCTCGGAGGCGGCGTTCGCCGCGCTCGACCAGATCGTCACGACCACCGCCCTCAGCTCGGACCGCGCCGGCCGGATCGCGACCGTGTCACGCGACCAGGAGGCGCAGTTCCAGAAGCTGCGCGACGGGGTCGAACGTGTCACCGAGATCTCGGCGCGCAACCGCGAAGGAGCGATCGCCGTGACCGACTCGGCGACCCAGCAGGCGACCGCGTTGCGCGAGCTCGAGGGCGCGACGCACGAGCTGCGGGAAGTCGCTTCCTATCTCAACGACCTGACGCGCCGCCTGACGAGCGTGAGCTAGCCTCGCGCGCGACACCCGAACACGTTTGACACCCTCCCGCGCGCCGGGTACGTTCCCCGCGTGTCAGCCCGTGAAGCGATCACCCTCCGCGCCATGCGCTTCCATGCGCGAGTCGGCGTCCTCCCGCACGAGCGTGAGCTCCCGCAGCCGATCGAAGTCGACGTCACCGTCTGGCACGAGCGGCACGTCGAAGCGACCGTCGAGTCGATCGTCGATTACCGCGCGTTGTACGACGAGACCGCGCGGGTCGTCGCCAGCGATCCCCAGCTCCTCGAGGCGATCGGCGACCGCATCGCTGAAGCGGTGCTCTCCCGCCATTCCGTCTCCCGTGTCCGGGTCGCCGTGCGCAAGCCGCACGTCGCGCTCCCCGGGCCGCTCGCCTACGCGGAAGTCGTCGTCGACCGGCGCGTCGGTGGCTGACGTCGCCTACATCGCGCTCGGCTCGAACCTGGGGGATCGTGACGCGCACCTCGCCGCCGCGCGCGCCGCTCTCGCCGCGATCCCACGGTCGCGCGTGGTCGCCGCGTCCACGGTGGAAGAGACCGCGCCCCTCGGCCCGCCGGGGCAGGGTGCTTACCTCAACCAGATGATCGCCCTCGAGACGGCGCTCACCCCCGCCGAGCTGCTCGGCGAGCTGCAGGAGATCGAGCGGCGTGCGGGGCGCGTGCGCGACGTGCGATGGGGCCCGCGCACCATCGATCTCGACATCGTGACGATGCGTGACCAGTGCTCCAGCGACGAGCGGTGCAGCGTGCCTCACCCCGAGCTGCCGAACCGCGACTTCTGGCAGCGCGAGCTGGCCGAGCTGCAGCGGGTTGAATTCCTTACCGCCGGGAAACGCCCGATGGAGGGGAAGTGACCGGGGAGAAGGCGATCACCGTCCGCGAGCTCGTCGCACGCAAGGGCGGCGAGAAGATCGTCATGGTTTCGGCGTACGACGCGATGTTCGCGCGCATCGCCGACCAGGCCGGTGTCGACGCGATCCTCGTCGGCGACTCGCTGGCGAACATCGTCGCCGGCCAGGATTCGACGCTGCGGGTGACGCTCGACCAGATGATCTACCACGGACAGGCCGCACGGCGCGGGTGCACCCGGGCGCTGCTCGTCGTCGACATGCCGTTCATGAGCTACCAGGTGAGCAGCGAAGACGCGATGCGCAACGCCGGGCGGATCATGCAGGAGACCGGGGCGCAGGCGGTGAAGCTCGAGGGCGGATCGCCGGCGCGCGCCGAGGCGGTGGCGAAGGTCGTCGAGATGGGGGTGCCGGTGATGGGGCACCTCGGCTTCACCCCCCAATCCATCCACGCGCTGGGCGGGCCTCGCGTCCAGGGGAAGGGGGATGCCGCCGGCCAGGCGCTGCTCGACGAGGCGAAGCGCCTCGAGGACGCGGGCGCCTTCTCGGTGGTTCTCGAGCTCGTCCCCGCGTCGCTCGCCGCGCGCGTCACCGAGTCGATTCACATCCCGACGATCGGGATCGGCGCCGGCGCCGGCTGCGATGGCCAGGTGCTCGTTCTCCCCGACCTGCTCGGCCTCAATGGCGACTTCGCGCCGCGCTTCCTCAAGCGCTACGCGGAGCTCGGCAATGCGGCCGGGAACGCCGTCAGGCAGTTCGTCGCCGAGACGCGCGACGGCAGCTTTCCCGGCGAGCAGCACAGCTACTAGATGCAGACCGTCGAGCGTATCGCGGATCTCCGCGCGGCGGTCGCGCGCGCGCGATCGAGCGGGCGCCGCGTCGGCTTCGTGCCGACGATGGGGTTCCTTCACGAGGGACACCTCAGCCTCGTCGACGAGGCGAAGCGCCGCGCGCAGTTCGTCGTCATGAGCATCTTCGTCAACCCGCTGCAGTTCGCCCCGACCGAGGACCTCTCCCGCTATCCGCGGGACGCGGCGGGAGACGCGGGCAAGTCGGCGGCGCGCGGCGTCGACCTCCTGTTCACCCCCGGGGTGGACGAGATGTATCCACGCGAGCGGCGCGTCGAGGTCGTGCCGCGCGCGCTGCACAGCCGGTGGGAGGGTGCGGTTCGCCCCGGACACTTCGCCGGCGTGCTCACCGTCGTCGCCAAGCTGCTCAACGTCGTCCAGCCGGATGTCACGATCTTCGGGCAGAAGGACGTCCAGCAGGCGACACTCGTGCGGGCGATGGTCGAGGATCTCGACTTCCCGACCGAACTCGTCGTCGCGCCGACCGCGCGCGAGCCGGATGGGCTCGCGATGTCGAGCCGGAACAGCTATCTCGACCCGGCGCAGCGGGGGAGCGCGACGGTGCTGTCGCGCGCGTTGTTCGCGATGCGCGAGGCGTTCCGGCACGGGGAGCGGCGTGTGGAATCCCTCGTCACGGCCGGACGCCTGGTGATGGACGGGGAGCGCGGGGCGGCGATCGATTATCTCGCCGTCGCCGACCCGGTAACGCTCGAGCCGGTGGAGGAGGCGACCGAGCGCTCGATCGCGATGGTCGCGGCGCGGATCGGGAAGACCCGCCTCATCGACAACGTGGTGCTCGGGCAATGATCGAACTTCCCGCCTGGTCGTGCGTCAGCGAGAGACGGCGCGCGCACATCGAGCGCGTGACGACGCTGCTCGAGCGCTGGGCCTCCGAGCTTCGCGTCAGCGACGCCGAGGCGCGGGACTGGCGCGACGCCGGGCTGCTTCACGACGCGCTGCGCGATGCTCCCGAGGAGAGGCTGCGGGCGCTCGTGCCCCGTCCCGACTTCATCACCGAGATGCTGCACGGCCCGGCCGCGGCGGTGATGCTCGAGCGGGAAGGGGACAGCCGCGGCGAGATGCTCGACGCGATCCGCTGGCACACGGTGGGGAGCGCGCAGTGGGGCCGGCTCGGCCGCGCGCTGTTCATGGCCGACTTCCTCGAGCCCGGCCGCAACTTCGCGCGCGCCGACCGCGCCTACCTCGCCTCGCACGTGGCGAGCGACTTCGACGCGACGTTCCGGCAGGTCCTTCGCATGCGCATCGACCACGCGCTGCGCGAGGGGCACACGCTCTTTCCCGAGACGGTGGCGCTGTGGAACCTCGTGCGCTGAAGCGCACGGTCCTCCTCGTGGTCACTGCCCTCGCCGTGATCGGCGCGGGTGCATGGGGCGTGCAGCGCTGGCGGCACCGTCCCGGGCGCCCGATCGGCTCCGGCGATGCGCGCGCCCCCGAGGGGGTACGGATCAAGGTCCAGGTGCTCAACGCG
>OEPS010000178.1_pt1 | contig 23831 bp, 22 predicted proteins | sample 1539411 | NCBI WGS metagenome assembly OEPS01 (sample SAMN02671747, study PRJEB22543) | soil metagenome | biome: bacteria | place: China:Hunan Province, Lengshuijiang City | collected 2012-10-15 | depth 0.08m m
GGGCTTGCCCCGCGATGCGGTGTACCTGACAGTCCGCAATCGCGGGGCAAGCCCGCTCCTACCGTTCAGTGCTTGGTAGTGATCTTCAGGACATCGGTGAAGACCATGTCTACCGTCTGGCCAACCTCCAGTTTATCCATCTTTTTCTGCAGTTCTGGATCTTCAACCTTCACCACTTTTTGCGCGCCTTCAGGTGGCAGCAGGGTGACTTCGTGGGTTTTCAGATCAATCTTGGTGATTTTCGAGGTGACTTTGACCTGACGGAAGGCTTCGCCCCCCGGGTTTGGATTGTCCTTGGTCGCGCGGATGATCCCCGCTTCTTTGCTGACACCCGGCTCACCTCCGACCTTGGTGTCCAGCACCGTGGCCACGGAGCGGTTGACCTTGATGTTGACCTGGTCGCCAACCTTGAGGTTGTGCAGGTCTTTCGCGTTCTCGCTCAGCTGGATCGGCACCTGGGAATCATTGGGACCGGCTACCGTTACCAGGCGCTTGTCGACATCGACGGCGAGGACCTGGGTGTCGACAATTTTTTCACTGGCGATCGCATCGATCAGCACATCTTCGGCCTGTACCGAGAAACTGGCTGCAGTCATGAGTGAAGCAAGGGCGATGGCGTGGGTCAGTGGGCGCAGTTTCATAGGCATGCATTTCCGTGTGATGGCTATTGAGAAACATCGTGGGAAGAGCATAGATGCTGGAGGGGATTTCGGGGGCCGCGGCAAGACTTTCTGTTGATCTGCCTCAGTCCCAAGGGGAAGAAACCTTCCCGCTTGGGTGAGTTGCCGGGTCGATCAGGCCGGGGTGTTGTGCTGCAGGCGCTCGAGCAGGGCATCCTTGTCTTGCCAAAGCTGGTTGATCCATTGCTGGAAGGCCAGGCGATAGGCCTCATCCTGGTCGTAGTTCTTGCCCAGGAACTCAGCCGGAATCGCCAGCTCTTCCAGCTGCACGACGATGTGCTTGACCCGTCCACACAGCAGGTCCCAGAACCCTGGCGCACCGGCCGGATAGTGAATGGTGACGTTGACGATCGACTGCAGCTGTTCGCCCATGGCATCGAGCACGAACGCAATGCCGCCGGCCTTGGGCTTGAGCAAGTGCTTGAACGGCGATTGCTGCTGGCGATGCTTGCCCGGGGTGAAGCGGGTGCCTTCGGCGAAGTTGAAGATCGCCGTGGGTTTGCCGCGGAATTTGGCGCAGGTGCGACGGGTGGTTTCCAGGTCTTTGCCGGCCTTTTCCGGGTGCTTGGCCAGGTAGGCCTTGGAGTAACGTTTCATGAACGGAAAGCCCAGTGCCCACCAGGCCAGGCCGATCACCGGCACCCAGATCAGCACCTGCTTGAGGAAGAACTTCAACGGGCGGATACGGCGGTTGAGCACGTACTGCAACACCAGAATATCCACCCAGCTCTGATGATTGCTGGTGATCAGGTAGCTGTGCTGGTAATCGAGACCGGCCAGGCCTTCGACCTGCCAGCGGGCTTTGCCCAGCAGGTTGATCCAGGCATTGTTGTTGCTGATCCAGGCCTCATGGATGTGGCGCATCAGTTCGTCGGTGACCCGCTGCGCCGCCGCGAACGGCAGGCACAGCTTGAACAGGCTGACAATGAACAACGGGGTGCAGCAGACAATGGTGTTGAGCCCCAGCAGCAACGAGGCAATAACCCCGCGCAGTGGCGCGGGTAGCAATCCGAGCATAATCAGCTATCCAGTGAACGGTTGGCCTGAATCGCAGTCAGGGCAATGGTGTAGACGATGTCATCGACCTGGGCGCCGCGCGGCAGGTCGTTGACCGGTTTGCGCAGGCCTTGCAGCATCGGCCCGAGGCTGACGCAGTCGGCGCTGCGTTGCACCGCTTTGTGGGTGGTGTTGCCGGTGTTCAGGTCGGGGAACACGTAGACGGTCGCACGCCCCGCCACCTGGCTGTTCGGTGCCAACTCCCGGGCGATCTCCAGGTTAGCGGCGGTGTCGTACTGCAACGGGCCGTCGATTTGCAGGCTGCGTTGGCTTTCCTGGGCCAGCAAGGTGGCTTCGCGGACTTTCTCCACTTCCTCGCCGCTGGCCGACTCACCGCTGGAGTAGCTGATCATCGCCACACGCGGCGCAATACCGAAGGCTTCGGCAGAGTCGGCGCTCTGCAGGGCGATTTCTGCCAGTTCGCTGGCCGTGGGGTGCGGGTTCATCACGCAGTCGCCGTACACCAGCACCTGCTCCGGGAACAGCATGAAGAACACCGACGACACCAGGCTGCAGCCCGGCGCGGTCTTGATCAGTTGCAGGGCCGGGCGGATGGTGTTGGCGGTGGAGTGGACCAGCCCGGAGACCAGGCCGTCGACCTCGTCCAGGGCCAGCATCATGGTGCCGATCACCACCGGGTCTTCGAGTTGCTGCTCGGCCATGGGCGCGTTGAGGCTCTTGCTCTTGCGCAGGTTGACCATCGGTTCGACATAACGCTCGCGGATCAGGTCCGGATCAAGAATCTCCAGGCCGTCGGGCAAGGTAATGCCCTGGGCGCGAGCCACCGCCTGGACGTCATCCGGTTTGGCCAGCAGCACACAGCGGGCAATGCCACGGGCCTGGCAGATGGCGGCGGCCTGCACGGTCATCGGCTCGGCCCCTTCGGGCAGGACGATGCGCTTGTTGGCTTGCTGGGCGCGCTGGATCAGCTGATAGCGGAACACCGCTGGCGACAGACGCAGCTCGCGCGGGGTGCCGCAGCGCTGGTGCAGCCAGTCGGCATCCAGGTAGCTGGCCACGAAATCGGTGATGATTTCCGCACGTTCGCGGTCATCCACCGGAATTTCCTTGTTCAGCTGGTTCAACTGGTTGGCCGTGTCGTACGAGCCGGTACTTACCGAGAGGATTGGCAAACCGGCCAGCAACGCCCCTTGGCACAGCTCAAGAATGCGCGGATCGGGCTTGCTGTCGCTGGTCAGCAACAGGCCGGCGAGCGGCACGCCGTTGATCGCTGCCAGACTGACGGCAAGGATGATGTCGTCGCGGTCGCCCGGGGTTACCACCAAGGTGCCGGGCTTGAGCAGGGGCACGGTATTGGCCACGGTACGGGCACAGATAATGATCTTGTTCATCCGCCGCTGCTCGTAATCACCGGCGTTGAGCACCTGGGCACCCAGCAGCTCGGCCACGTCGCGCGTGCGCGGGGCGTTGAGGTCGGCCTGATAGGGAATGCAGCCGAGCAGCCGGAAGTCATCGCCGCGCAGCAGTGGCGAGTGCTCTTTCAGACGCTCGGCGAACACGCTCATGCTCTCTTCGGTGCGCACCTTGTTGAGGATCACACCGAGCACTTTCGGGTCTTTCGGCCCGCCGAACAGCTGGGCCTGCAACTCGACCCGGCCGGAGAGCTCGGTGAGCACTTCGTTTTCCGGGGCCGACACCAGAATCACTTCGGCATCCAGGCTCTTGGCCAGGTGCAGGTTGACCCTTGCGGCATAGCTGGCGTGACGGGTCGGGACCATGCCTTCGACCACCACCACGTCTTTGCCGACGCACGCTTGCTGGTACAGGGTGATGATTTCTTCGAGCAGCTCATCGAGCTGGCCATCGCCGAGCATGCGCTCGACATGGGCCAGGCTCAGAGGCTGCGGTGGCTTGAGGCCGTGGGTGCGGGCGACCAGTTCGGTGGAGCGCTCGGGGCCGGTGTCGCCGGGGTGCGGTTGGGCAATCGGCTTGAAGAAGCCGACTTTCAGCCCGGCGCGCTCAAGGGTGCGAACCAGGCCCAGGCTGATGGAGGTCAGGCCGACACCAAAGTCGGTCGGCGCGATAAAAAATGTCTGCATGCGAGCTTCTCGAAATGAGCGGTGCACAAAGAATCAATTGCCAAGGGTATCGCTATCGGCACCCTGAGCGCACCCGTTTGTCCGGGTTGCGTTCGCTTTCAGGCGATGCGTTGGTTACACTTGTTCGCTCTACATTCTTATGCAAAAGGTCTCGCCCCATGCTGATCGCCGCCAACAAGGCTGTCTCCATCGACTATACCCTGACCAACGACGCTGGTGAGGTCATCGACAGCTCCGCCGGCGGCGCTCCGCTGGTCTACCTGCATGGCGCAGGCAACATCATTCCAGGCCTGGAAAAAGCCCTGGAAGGCAAAACTGCCGGCGACGAGCTGGAAGTTGCCATCGAGCCGGAAGACGCCTACGGCGAATACCTGGCTGAGCTGGTCAGCACCCTGAACCGCAGCATGTTCGAAGGCGTCGATCAGCTGGAAGTGGGCATGCAGTTCCACGCTTCCGCGCCTGATGGCCAGATGCAGATCGTTACCATCCGCGATCTGGACGGCGACGACGTGACTGTCGACGGCAACCACCCGCTGGCCGGTCAGCGCCTGAACTTCAAGGTCAAGGTCGTCAACATCCGTGACGCCAGCGAAGAAGAAGTAGCCCATGGCCACGTCCATGGCGAAGGTGGCCATCACCACTGATTTTCTGCGCTAAGCTCAGAGAGTCGCGAAGGCGCCCGGGCAAGACCGTCGCACTCCAGCAGGGGAAGACGGCTTGGCAGGGCGCCTTTTTAATGGGCTGGTGTTACTGATTGCAGTCCGCAGCGGCAACCGGGATCTGGAGAGGGGAGTACGTCATGAGTGCATTTCACGACCTGAAGTTACAGGCGTTGAATGGCCAGGAGTTGCCTCTGGCGCCGTTCAAGGGCCAGGTGGTGCTGGTGGTCAATGTCGCCTCCAAGTGTGGCCTGACCCCGCAATACGCAGCACTGGAAAACCTGTACCAGCAATACAAGGGTAAAGGTTTCAGTGTGCTGGGTTTGCCGTGTAACCAGTTTGCCGGGCAGGAGCCGGGCACAGAAGATGAAATCCAGCAGTTCTGCAGCCTGAATTACGGTGTGACCTTCCCGCTGGGTGGCAAGCTGGAGGTCAATGGCGCCGAGCGTCATCAGCTGTATCGCTTGCTGGCCGGTGAAGGCGCCGAGTTCCCTGGCGACATCACCTGGAACTTCGAGAAGTTTCTGGTGGGCAAGGACGGCCGGGTGCTGGCGCGCTTTTCGCCGCGTACTGCGCCGGATGATGCGACTGTGGTGCAGGCGATCGAAAAAGCGTTGGCCTAGAAGTCCTATCGCGGGGCAAGCCCGCTCCTACAGGTGGGAGCGGGCTTGCCCCGCGATGCTGTTAAATCACTCAAATCAATAGTACTGGGCCACTCAGGCGGCTCATCCTATCCTCAGGCGCATTCCTACTTCTCTGGAGCGCCACATGTCCACCACCGCACTGTTCACTCCCGTCCAGCTGGGCGCTCTTGCGCTGCCAAGCCGTGTGGTCATGGCACCCATGACGCGCACCTTCTGTCCCGGTGGCGTGCCGCATGCCAAGGTGGTCGAGTATTACCGCCGCCGTGCCGCCGCAGGTGTCGGGCTGATCATTACCGAAGGCACCACGGTCGATCACAAGGCCGCCAACGGCTATCCGAACGTGCCGCGCTTCCATGGCGAAGACGCTCTGACCGGCTGGAAAAAGGTCGTGGACGCTGTACATGCCGAAGGCGGACGCATCGTCCCGCAACTTTGGCATGTGGGTAGCGTGCGGCGCCTGGGCACCGAGCCGGACGCCAGCGTGCCGGGCTACGGCCCAAGCGAGAAGGTCAAGGACGGCCAGGTGGCGGTGCACGGTATGAGCCATGACGATATTCGTGAGGTGATCGAGGCCTTTGCCCAGGCTGCTCGCGATGCTCAGGCCATCGGCATGGACGGGGTAGAGATCCACGGCGCTCACGGCTACCTGATCGACCAGTTCTTCTGGGCGGCCAGCAACCAGCGCACTGACGAGTATGGTGGCGATCTGGCCGGGCGCTCGCGCTTTGCCATTGAGCTGATTCAAGCGGTACGCGCGGCGGTCGGCCCTGATTTCCCGATCATCTTCCGTTTCTCGCAGTGGAAGCAGCAGGACTACACTGCTCGCCTGGTCGAAAGCGCTGAGGCCCTGGGCGCGTTCCTGCAGCCGCTGGTCGATGCCGGTGTGGATATCTTCCACTGCTCCACCCGGCGCTTCTGGGAGCCGGAATTCGAAGGCTCCGAGTTGAACCTGGCGGGCTGGACCCGTCAGCTCACCGGCAAGCCAACCATTACCGTCGGCAGCGTCGGCCTGGATGGCGAGTTCCTGCAGTTCATGGTTGCCACCGACAAGGTGGCGCAGCCGGCCAGCCTGGAGAATCTGCTGACCCGCCTGAACAATGACGAGTTCGATCTGGTTGCCGTAGGCCGCGCCTTGCTGGTCGATCCGGATTGGGCCGCCAAGGTCCGTGACGGCCGTGAACAGGACATCCTGCCGTTCAGCCGCGAGGCGTTGACGACTCTGGTTTGATCGTCAGGGCTGCCGGAGGCTGGCGCACGATCGTGCTCTGGCCCTGGCGGCAAGCATCGTGCAGGTGGCTTTCGAACTGCTCGACAATCGCGGGCCAGCCCTGACGGCTGGCGTGTTGGCGAGCATTCAGGCGCACCCGACGCAGCGCTTCGGCGTCTTCCACCAGCCAGTTGCAGGCGTCGATAAACGCCTCCTCGTCACCTGGCATGGCCAGCGCACCGCTGTGACCGTGACGGATGTGCTGGGCCGCGGCGGCTTGATCATAGGCCACCACACCCAGCCCTGAGGCCAAGGCTTCGAGCACTACGCTGCCGAAGGTTTCGGTCAGGCTGGGGAACAGAAAAATGTCCCCCGACGCGTAGTGTTCGGCCAGGGCTTCACCCCGTTGGGCGCCGCAGAACAGGGCGTCGGGCAACTGTTGCTGGAGCGCGCTGCGCTGCGGGCCGTCGCCGACCACAATCAACTTGATCCGCCGCTGTGGATAGTTCTGTTGTGCAGCCTGCAGGCATTGCTGGAGCACGCCGAGGTTCTTTTCCGGCGCCAGGCGCCCGACATGCAGCAGGGCGATATCATCATTTTCCAGGCCCCACTGTTCCCGAAGCGCCTGGCTGCGTCTTCCCGGGTTGAACAGTTGACTGTCAACGCCGTGCCCCAGAAGTGTCAGGTTGTCGAAGCCGCGACGTTGCAGTTCAAGGCGCTGGCTGACGCTGGGCACCAGCGTGGTGTGCGTGCGCCGATGAAACCAGCGCAGGTAATGCGTGAGCATCCGTGCCAGCAGTCCCAGGCCGTAGTCGCTGGCGTACTGATGGAAGTTGGTGTGAAAGCCGCTGACCACGGCAATGCCCAGCCTGCGTGCGGCCCGCAGGGCACTCAAGCCCAACGGCCCTTCGGTGGCGATGTACAGCACGTCCGGACGCTGCCGACGCCAGCGGCGAATCAGCTTGTGCATCGACACCTGGCCCCACTGCAACCCCGGATAGCCCGGCAACGGCCAGCCGCGGCACAGCAGGTGCGGTTGGTCATTGCCAGCCGCGGGATCGTCGGCCTGGCGCGGGCGCACCAGCTCGACTCGATGGCCGCGCTCAAGCAAGCCTTCGCTGAGGCGGCCAAGGGTGTTGGCCACGCCATTGATTTCCGGTGGGAAGGTTTCGCTGATCAGGGTGATATGCAGGGACGGTGCGCTCATGAGGACCAGTTTCAGCGGCCTCGATTGCGCTGCTGTGACGCACTCATGACTGATTTATGACGTCCGATTTTCGGCGTTTTCCAGCAGAAAATATTTCCCAGGAAGACACTCAAGAATGTCTGACAATCAGCCGATGCAGAAGCATTCGAATGATCGATTTCGCTCCAGGAGAGCGTTGATGTTCAACAGCAAACTGAAAAAAGAAAACCTCCAGCTGCGCGAAGAGCTGCTGTCCATGGAGCAGGTCAAGAGCAGCCTCGACAGCGAGATGCTGGTACTGCAGCTCGACCCTCAGGGACGGATCGAATCGGTCAACAGCAATTTCGAGAAGGAGATGCTGTACAGCAGCCATCAATTGATCGGACGTAACATCGAAGAGATCGTGCCAGCCCACGTCAAGCAGCTGGATTTTTACCAGCGCATGAAGGCCGCCATCACCCGTGGCGAGCACCTCAACGGCGCGTTCCGTTTGCTCCGTGGCAATGGCGAGGAGGCCTGGCTGCGCTCGATTCTGCAGCCGGTGAAGAGCAGCGAAGGGCGCTTGAAGTACTTTACCCTGCACTCCAGCGACCTGACCCGCACCATCGAAACTTCCCGCGAACATGAAAGCCTGATCAAGGCGCTGATGCGTTCTACCGCCGTGATCGAGTTCAACCTGCAAGGTGAAGTGCTGACCGCCAATGATCGCTTCCTGCAGACCATGGGCTATCGCCTGGAGCAGGTTGTCGGCAAGCACCATCGGCAGTTCTGCGAGCCGGAGGAGTACAACTCCCCGGGCTACCAGGCGTTCTGGGACAAGCTGCGCCGCGGCGAATTCGTCGCCGAGCGCTTCAAGCGGGTGGATGCCCATGGCCGCGTGGTGTGGCTGGAAGCCTCCTACAACCCGATCATCGATGCCCATGACGTGCTCTACAAAGTGGTCAAGTTCGCCACCGTGATCACCGATCAGGTCAATCAGGAAATCGCCGTGGCCCAGGCTGCGGATATTGCCTACAGCACATCGCTGGAAACCGACAGCAGCGCGCGCAGCGCCACTGCGGTGGTGACCCAGACCGTGGAGGTGATGCGCGGCCTGGAGACCTCCATGCAGGAGGCGGCCAATGGCATCGAGGCGCTCGACAAGCAGTCTCAGGTCATCGGTTCGATCATCAAGACCATCAGCGACATTGCCGGCCAGACCAACCTGCTGGCACTCAATGCCGCTATCGAGGCCGCCCGAGCCGGTGAGCAGGGGCGTGGCTTTGCGGTGGTGGCTGATGAAGTTCGGCAACTGGCCTCGCGTACCAGCGCTGCCACCGAAGAAATCGCCCGCGTGGTGCAGCAGAACGAACAACTGGCCAAGGCCGCTGTGGATATCATCGACAGCAGCAAGCGCCAGGCCGAACAGGGCCTGACCCTGGCCGGGCAGACCGGCACGGTGATTGTCGAAATCCAGGACGGGGCGAAGAAAGTGGTCAATGCGGTGGGGCAGTTCTCCAGTCAGCTTAGTAGCTGATAGCCTTGTTGTAGGAGCGGATTCATCCGCGATGGGCCGCAGCGCGGCCCTAAAATTAGGGACTGCTGCGCAGTCCATCGCGGATAAATCCGCTCCTACAAATCGCATTGCTGTCAGAGCGGCTGGTTAAAAAAAGCGCTCAGTGTCGCGGTCACAGCCCGTGCCCCCGTGGTAATCGCAGGCAGCTCAACGATAAAGCCAGGCGTATGATTCATCGCCGCCGGCAGTTGTTTTTTCTCGACCAGGTTCTTGTACACATCCGGTTTGCCCGAGCCCACCTCAAGGAACAGCACCTTGGTGTCCGGGTAAGGGCTGGCCAGCATGTGAAAGTCCTCCGAGCCCATCAGCGGCGGCATGCCAGGCAATACCTTGTCAGCACCCAGCTGCTGCACCAGCGCGGCCTGGGCCAGCTCGGTCTGTGCCTTGCCGTTGAACACCGGGGTGGCATAGCCCTTCATGGTGTATTTGGCCTGGTAATCGGCCGGCATGTCGTTCATCACCAACACGCCGCTGGTGACCGATTTGATCCCGGCAATCAGCCGGTCGCGCACCTGTTGGTCATACCAGCGCAAATTGAGCTTGAGCGTGGCGCCGACCGGAATGATGTTGTTGTTCACCCCGGCCTGGAAGGCACCGACAGTGAGTACCGCGGGCTTGGATTGATCGACCATGCGGCTGATGATGGTCTGGTAGCCCATCACCGCCATGGCCCCCATCACCACCGGGTCCTTGGTCACATGCGGGGTTGATCCGTGGCCACCGATGCCCGGCAGCTCGACGTCGATCTGGTCGGTGCCGGCCAGGCGCGGCCCTTCGCGCAGGCCGACGCTGTCGGCCGGGTAGACCGGCGATACATGCGCGGCCAGCAGCACATCCGGTTTCGGCGCAAAGTCGTAGAGACCGTTGTTGACCATGGCGCTGGCGCCTTCGAGGATTTCTTCCGCCGGCTGTGCGACCAGTACCAGGGTTCCCGACCACTGATCCTTGAGTTCGGTCATGACCTTGGCCACCTCGATCAACCAGGTGGTATGCGCATCGTGACCGCAGGCATGCATGACCGCCTGGCTGGGGTTGCCGAGCCAGGGCGTGACTTTGCTGCTCTGGTAGGGCAGACCGGTGGCCTCTTTGATCGGCAGGGCATCCATGTCGGCGCGGTACATCACTACCGGCCCCGGACCGTTGCGCAGGATACCGACGACGCCGGTGGTGCCGATTGCCGTCTTTACCTCAAAGCCCTGTGCTTTTAACGCCTTGGCCACCAGTGCGGCGGTTTCTTTTTCCTGGAAGGCCAGTTCCGGGTTGCGGTGCAGCTGTTTGAACAGCTCGATCATCTGCGCCTCGTCCTGTTTTACCAGGCTGTCGATGCGGGTGTTGAGGTCGGTGGGCGCAGCGTGTGCCGAAAGGGCGCTGAAACAGGCAAGGGCAAGAATGCTCGGGCGAAGAGGCAAAGGCATGGCGTAAATCCTTGTACGGATAATTATTGTTCTGAGGGCTGTGTTGCATGGGCAAACAAGTCTGTGTATCTATGCTTGGTGCGTCCAATGCAAAAATAATCAAGGATTGATGCGGTGACCGAATCAATTGATTTGAAGCGAATTCGCCATCTGGTGTTGCTCAGCGAGGAGCTGCACTTCTCCCGTGCGGCCGAGCGCGCCAACCTGTCGCAGACTGCCTTCAGCCGTAGCATTCAGTCACTGGAAGCCGATCTCGGGGTGCGTCTGTTCGACCGCGATACCCGTTCGGTGATGCTCACCGCCGCCGGGCGGCAGCTGTTGGCGAGCGGTCGGGAGTTACTGGGGTGTGCCGGGCGGCTGGTTGCCGAAGCCAATCACATTGCCCAGGCCGAAGGCGGCGAGTTGAATTTCGGCGCCGGCATGATGGCGGCCAACTTGTACCTGCAAGATGCGTTGACCGTATTGCGCAAGCGTCTTCCCAAGCTGGTGATGAAGGTCGAGGTCAACCACTGGAACCAGCTGGTTCAGCGTCTGGAGCAGGATCAGATCGAGTTCTTCGTCGCTTATACCTGCGACCCGGCCCGCCAGACCGATCTACGATTCGATATCACCCCGTTACCTGCGGTGCCTGCTTCCGTGTTTTGCCGGGGCGATCACCCGCTGATTGAGCAAGCGGGTGCACCCAGTCGCCAGCAGTTGCTGGACTATCCGTGGAGTTCGGTGCTCTTTGATGAGATAGCCCCGGCCCGTTTGCGCGAACTGTTGGGGTTGGCCGAAGGCACGGTGGCGCCGCTGGACCTGGGCTGCAATGACCTGCAGTTGTTGCGGGGGACGACGCTGGGCAGCGACTCGCTGCTGTTTACCTGGCGAGCCTGGCTTGAAGAGGACTTGCGCACTGGCGCGATCCGCGACCTGGGTGCGTTGCTGCAGCCCGGTTTTCCCGGTGGCGGCTGCAGCATCGCCAGTGCGATTGTCAGCCATGCAGGGCGTACGTTGTCGCCGATTGCACGTCAGGCCATCGAGTTGATCAAGGCCGCCGCCTGAGCGCCGCGATCAGCGCTCACGCACCCAGAACAACGTGGCACCCGCGACGGCGGCAGGCATCATCAGGATATTGAGGAACGGCACCAGCAGCACCAGGTACACCGAGCCACCAAAGCCCAGGCTCTGCCAGCGCTTTTCACGCAGCCAGGCGAGCATGTCCTGCCAGCTCATCTTGTGGTTGTCCGCCGGGTAGTCGATGTACTGGATGGCCATCATCCAGATGCCGAACAGCAGCCACAACGGTGCGGCGATGATGTTGATCACCGGAATCAGCGAGAGGATAAACAGGGCAAGCGCTCGCGGCAGGAAATACCCCAGCTTGCGCATCTCGCGGCCCAGGGTGCGCGGCACCATGGCCATCAGTTCAGCCCAGCTGAAGGCGGGGAAGTCATCGGTGCCACGCACTACCACCTCGACCTTTTCCGCAAGAAAGCCATTGAATGGCGCAGCAATGATGTTGGCCAGCATGGTGAAGGTGAAGAACACCATCAGCGCCACCAGCAGCACGAACAGCGGCCAGATTACATAATTGAGGAAACTCAGCCAGCTCGGCAGGCTGGGCATCAGTGAGTCGACCCAGAGGCTGAACTGATGGCCAGCAAAGTAGATCAGGCCGACGAACAGCAGCAAGTTGACTGCCAGGGGCAGCAACACGAACAGGCGCAGGCTCGGGCTCAGGACCAGTTTCAGTCCTTCGCGCAGGTACTGAGGGCCAGAGAGGACAGGGGCTTGCATAGGGAACTCCGGGTAAAGGCAAACGCGCTGACCTTACCGAGTTTGAGCCCCCGACGAAAGCGCGGCGCAAGCGGGGACACGGGCTGTAACAAAAGCTCGGCAAGCTACAGGGCCTACCTTCATAGACAAACAGCTGCAGTCCCTGGCGATGAATAGAGTCGGCCTATAAGGTGGATTGTCTAAGGATATTTCCTTAATCTCTGCGGCCTCGCTAAAGTGCGCACATCTTTTCAACGCCTTCGAATTCAACTCTTCAAGGAGTTTTCATGAGCATTCTGGTCAACAAGCAAGCCCCTGATTTCGATGCGGCGGCAGTGCTGGGCGACGGTTCGATCGTCGACAGCTTCAAGCTTTCTTCGCTGCGCGGCAAATACGTCGTGCTGTTCTTCTGGCCGCTGGACTTCACCTTTGTCTGCCCGTCGGAAATCATTGCCCACAACAACCGCATGGACAAATTCCGTGAGCTGGGTGTTGAAGTGGTTGGCGTTTCCATCGACTCGCAGTTCACCCACCACGCCTGGCGCAGCACGCCGGTTGAAAAGGGCGGGATCGGCGCAGTCGAGTTCACCATGGTTGCCGACGTCAAGCACGAGATCACCCGTGCCTACGGTATCGAGCACGATGACGGCGTAGCACTGCGTGCTTCGTTCCTGATCGACCAGCAAGGCGTGGTTCAGCACCAGGTGGTGAACAACCTGCCGCTGGGTCGCGAAGTCGACGAGATGATCCGTCTGGTCGAAGCCCTGCAGTTCACTGAACAGCACGGCGAAGTCTGCCCAGCCGGCTGGCGTCCGGGCCAGAAAGGCATGAAGGCTGACGCCAAGGGCGTTGCCGACTACCTGGCGGAAAACGCTGCCAGCCTGTAAGGCTTGGATTCAACGATTTTCAGGACCTGCGGCCAAAAGCCTTCCCCAAGTGCTTCGCGGGTTCTTTTTTATTCCAGCCGGCAACCCCGGCGTTACGTAGCGGACAATCCAGCGTCCGCTTCGACAGGAGAGTGTCATGTCTGAAGTACGTCATTCGCGAGTGATTATTCTCGGCTCCGGCCCTGCCGGTTACAGTGCTGCGGTCTACGCCGCGCGTGCCAACCTCAAGCCGCTGCTGATCACCGGCATGCAGGCTGGCGGCCAGCTGACCACCACCACCGAAGTCGACAACTGGCCGGGCGACGCCCACGGCCTGACCGGCCCGGCGCTGATGCAGCGTATGCAGGAACACGCTGAACGCTTCGAAACCGAAGTGGTGTTCGACCATATCAACGCCGTTGACCTGGCCAGCAAGCCGTACACCCTCAAGGGCGACAGCGCCACCTACACCTGCGACGCCCTGATCATCGCCACCGGTGCCAGCGCTCGCTACCTCGGCCTGCCGTCGGAAGAAGCGTTCATGGGCAAAGGCGTTTCCGCCTGCGCAACCTGCGACGGTTTCTTCTACCGCAACAAGCCGGTCGCCGTGGTCGGCGGTGGCAACACTGCAGTTGAAGAGGCCCTGTACCTGGCCAACATCGCCAGCAAGGTCACCCTGGTTCACCGTCGCGAGACCTTCCGTGCCGAGAAGATCCTGATCGACAAGCTCAATGCCCGCGTTGCCGAAGGCAAGATCGAGCTGAAACTCAACGCCACCCTCGACGAAGTCCTGGGCGACGACATGGGTGTCACCGGTGCACGTCTGAAGAACAACGACGGCAGCTTCGACGAGATCAAGGTTGACGGCGTGTTCATCGCTATCGGCCACACCCCGAACACTTCGCTGTTCGAAGGCCAGCTGACCCTCAAGGACGGCTACCTGGTGGTCAACGGTGGCCGTGACGGCAACGCTACCGCTACCAACGTTGAAGGTGTGTTCGCTGCCGGCGACGTGGCTGACCACGTTTACCGTCAGGCCATCACCTCCGCCGGTGCTGGCTGCATGGCGGCGCTGGATGTCGAGCGTTACCTGGATGGTCTGCAGAACGCTTGATGCTGCCAGACCCGCTTACGGGACAAAAAAAACCGGCCTGATGGCCGGTTTTTTTATGGCTGCCCTCAGAGGCTGAGGCGCATGGACAGATCCACTGCCTTCACATCCTTGGTCATCGTACCAATCGAGATGTAGTCCACCCCCGTCTCGGCAATCACCCGCAGGGTGCTTTCGTTGACCCCGCCGCTGGCTTCGAGCTTGGCCTTGCCGGCGTTCAGGCGTACGGCTTCGCGCATATCATCGAGGCTCAATTCGTCGAGCATGACGATGTCGGCACCGGCATCCAGGGCCTGCTTGAGCTCATCCAGGCTTTCCACCTCAACTTCCACCGGCTTGCCGGGGGCGATCTTGTGGGCGGCGCTGATGGCCTGGGCAATGCCGCCGCTGGCAGCAATGTGGTTTTCCTTGATCAGGAAGGCATCGAACAGACCGATGCGGTGGTTGTGGCAGCCGCCACAGGTGACCGCGTACTTCTGCGCCAGGCGCAGGCCCGGCAGGGTCTTGCGGGTGTCGAGCAGTTTGACCTGGGTGTCGGCGACTTTGTCGGCAAGGAACTGCGCGCGAGTCGCCACGCCGGAAAGCATTTGCAGGAAGTTCAGCGCGCTGCGTTCACCGGTCAACAGCGAACGGGCCGGGCCTTCAAGATGGAACAACGGCTGGTTGGCCTGCGCGCGTTCGCCATCCTTGACCTGCCAGTGCACCGCCACCCGCGGATCGAGCTGACGAAACACGGCATCGACCCAGGCGGTCCCGGCGATCACGCAATCATCGCGGGTAATGATGGTGGCCTTGGCCAGGCGTTCGGCCGGGATCAATTGGGCGGTGATGTCGCCGCTGCCGATGTCTTCAAGCAGCGCACGGCGCACATTGGCTTCGATTTCGGCGGTCAGGTCGGCGAGGCGTAAATTCGGCATGGCAGGCTCCAAAGCTAAGTGCCGGCGATTATAGGGCAGCCCGCGCTGGCGGGTGTCTTGATTTTCCCAGATAATGCGACTTGTATTTGACGTCATGGCTTTGACGATCCAGCGCTTTATTTCAAGATTACCCTGCAAGGAGTACGGGATGCACAAAGACGGGAGGGTGGTGCCAATAAAGGCAGCCATCGATCAGGCGATCAATGCGCCTCTTGCTCGTCTGCCCGTGGTGCTTCTGCAGGTTCGTGATAAAGCAGCGTTGTATCTGCGCCAAGGCCTGCAGGCCTTGTTCGACAATGCTGACGATACCCTGTTCGAGATGGCCGACAAAGCCCAGGGCAGCAGCGAGCAGAACGCCCTCTTCGAAGCCATGCGCGACCTGCGCCTGAAGCGCAAGAACATCGAGCGCGGTTACCTGGAACGCTTCGATCAAGCGTTCCTGCGGATCGGCCGGGTCGAGCCATTGCCGTTGTCCGTGCCGCCCGGCAACGATGACAAGACGGCATCGGTGGCCAGTGATGAGCACGAACGCAGTGTCGCGCTGAAGGCCATGGTCGAGCGCATCCTGGCCCGTGATGGCTTTGCCCTCAATCAGTTGACCCTGCGTTTTTCCGCCTTGACCGGACAGACCCTGGATGACCGGCGCAACCCCCTGGGGCCGGCAATGCTTTGCGAATACTTCCTCCAGGCCGGGCGTACTCTGGGAGTTGGCATCAAGGTCAAGCTGATCATCCTCAAACTGTTCGAGCGTTATGTCCTGCAGGATGCCGCGCAGCTCTACGGCGAAGCCAACCAGTTGCTGATGGCAACGGGCGTGCTGCCCGAGCTCAAGACGGTGCACCGGCGGCGTGCCGAGGCGCGACCGACGCCGAGCTTACAGGGGCTGGCCGGGCAAGGGGCAGGGCAGACGGCGCAGCTCGATGTCCACGAACAGGCGGTATTTGCCTCCTTGCAGCGCTTGCTGTCGAGCGTACGCGGACGTGTTGCGCCACGCTTTGAGTCATGCAACCCGATGCAGCCGATCAGTACCCGCGATCTGCTTCGTCTGCTCTCACACCTGCAGCATTATGTGCCGGCAACCGGCGAAGTCGACGATTTCGATCTGCATCAGCAGCTTGAACAACTGCTCACGCGTGTCAGCGTGAAAAGTGGCACCTGTCGCAAGGTCGAAGAGGCCGATGAGGATGTAATCAACCTGATTGCGATGCTGTTCGATTGCATTCTCGGCGACCGCACCCTGCCGCATTCACTGCGCACCTTGATTGGACGCATGCAGATCCCCGTGCTCAAGGCTGCGCTACTGGACAAAGGGCTTTTTGGCCGCAGCAGTCATCCGGCCCGGCGTCTGCTCAACGACATCGCCACAGCGGCCATGGGCGCCAGTGACGATGGCCAGCGCGAGGCGGTGTACCTGCGGCTGGAGCATGTCGTTCAACATCTGCTCAATGACTTCGACGATGATCCATTGATCTTTTCCGATCTGCTTGACCGTCTCAATCTACCGGCCTGCCCCCAGCCTGATGACACCCTGCTGTTCGAGCGGACGCTGAACTCGGTGCTCAGTCAGTTGCGCCAGCATCAACCAGGCTAGTTTCCAGCGCGTTTTTATCGATGCATCGCTGCACGCCTCGGGGCATACTGAAAGGGTGCTCTCGTGCCTCAGGATCTTCTATGCAACTGGACCGCACTACAGGTTGGTTCGCCGGTATCACCCATTGTCCTTCGCCGAACTTCAATGCCCGCGCCGATGGCGAGGTCATCTCCCTGCTGGTGATTCACAACATCAGCCTGCCACCCGCGCAGTTCGCCACCGGCAAGGTCCAGGAATTTTTCCAGAATCGCCTCGACCCTGATGAACACCCCTATTTCGAAGGGATCAAGCACCTGCGCGTATCTGCGCATTTTCTGATCGAACGTGACGGCAAGATCACTCAGTTTGTCTCCTGTCTGGACCGTGCCTGGCACGCCGGGGTGTCCTGCTTTGCCGGACGCGAGGCGTGTAACGACTTTTCCATCGGCATTGAACTTGAGGGCACCGACGAGCTGCCGTTCACCGATGCCCAGTATCAGGCGCTGCAGCAGCTGACGCGTCAGATCCAGGCGGCCTGGCCGCACATTGACGAACAGCGGATCCAGGGTCACAGCGATATCGCCCCGGGGCGCAAGACGGATCCGGGCCCGGCTTTCGACTGGCCGCGCTACCGTGCGGCCCTCAAGGACAACGAGGACAGATCATGAGTTTTCTGGTGTTGTTACTGGTGCTGTGGGTCGAGAAATTCTCGGCATTGCGCCAGCAACTGCAGCGCGACGGTTTCTTTCGCACTGAACTGGCGCGCCTGGAACGCACCGGCAAGGCTCACCCCTGGTGGCTGCTGTCTGTGCTGGTGCTGTTGCCGGTTGTCGTGGTGGCGTTGCTGGTTCACGTACTGGAGCCGGTTGCCTATGGCCTGCTGGCGCTGCCGGTGCACCTGCTGGTGTTGATCTACAGCCTGGGGCGGGGCGATGTTAAGGGTTCGCTCGGGCCTTTTCGCGATGCCTGGCGACGGGGTGACGAACAGGCGGCGGTACATGTCGCTGAGCGTGACCTGGGCGTGACCGGGGACGACGCTTCATCGTTGCTCGGGCGGGTTCAGGGCCATCTGCTGTGGCAGGCCTACCAGAGCTTCTTTGCGGTGATTTTCTGGTATGTACTGCTGGGACCGGCCGCAGCGCTGGCGTATCGCTTGCTGGCGCTGACCGTCGAGCATGCCCATTCTCCCGCGTTGCGTGAACGCGCCCAGCAATTGCGCCATGCCTTCGATTGGGCGCCGGTGCGGGTACTGGGTGTGAGCTTTGCCCTGGTCGGCAACTTTGTCGCTGTCAGCCGGGTGATGCTGCATGAGCTGCTCAACTGGCATATCAGCGCGCCCAGGCTGATCGCTGCGGTCGGCGAAGTCGCCGGAGATACCCCGGCAAATGTGCCCTCTGGGCCCGATGGTCTGGTCGGACTGGACTCGCTGTGGGAGTTGCTGCTGCGCTCCGCAGTGCTCTGGTATGCCTGTTTCGCCCTGTGGACCGTACTGGGCTGACGCTGATGGTGGGGCAGCCGCTGGTCTGCCCCCGAATCGATTTACCTTAAGTTACAAAACCCTGTTCCGATATGCGTTATACAGGTGCTGGTGACGACCATAAGTGGCCTAGTGCCATTGTGCGCGCATAACAATAAGAATCGGAGGGGAACACCCGTGAAGAGTCTGTTGTATCCGGCCATCGCGCTGATGAATCGGCTGAGTTTCGGGATGAAATTCAGCCTGATCAGTATTCTGTTTTTCCTGCCTATGCTGGTCACCAACTATTACCTGGTCCACGATTCTTATTCCAAATTCCATGCCACTCAGGTCGAGCTGAAGAGCCTTGAGCTGTTGGGCAACAGCATGGTCTTGCGCAGCGACCTGGAAACCCTGGGCAATCTGGTGCAAATCAATGCAGTGCTCGGCCAGTCGGGCAAGGCTGCGGATCTCGAAGTGCAGATTGCTGCGCTTGAGCAACAAGTGCTCAAGCGCTTGTCGGGACTGACAGCGGTCATTGCCGATGAGACCCAGGCCAAAGACCTTCATGACAAGCGCGATGAAATGCTCAGCCAGCTCAAGGCTGCCCAGGCAGAGTCTTCGCTAACGAGCAAGGTCGCCTACCTGGACAAGCTGTTGGGCCAGGCCCAGGTGCTGAGCAAGATGATCGCCAGCCAGGCCGGGCTCAATCAGGACAGCGATGCGGCGATTCGCCAACTTACCGAGCTGATGACCAGCGTCACGCCACAAGTCACCCAGACATTGGGTGAGGGCCGGGCCATGGGCGCCTATTCCCTGGGCCAGGGTTTTCTCAATTCTGCGGTCAGCACCCGTTTCGAGGATTTGCTGCAGCAACTGGACAAACTGGCGGCCAACTATGCCCTCAGCCTCCAGGATGCATTGGCCACCGAGCCCGCAGCGCAGGCGCGTCTGGGTAGTCTGGCAAGCAGCAGTCAGGCGTCTTTGAAACAGGCCAGCGAGCTGTTCGAAGAACAGGTGGTCATGGCCGAAACCCTCGACGCTCCGTGGCCAGCGTTCTATCAGCAGGTCAGCAAGCTGATGGCGCAGACCTACGCACTCAACACCGCAACCGCCGAGTTTCTCGACCAGCAATTGCAACAGCGTCTGGGTGAGCATCGCTTGCACATGATCTTGCTGGTGTCGGCACTGGCCGGTGTGTTTTTGCTGATCGTTTATCTCTACGGCGGCTTTTACGCATCGACCCGGCATACCCTGAAAAGCCTGGGGGCGGTCATGGACAAGGTTGCCGCCGGGGATATGACCGTGAGCTTTCGCGCCAACAGCCGCGATGAGCTGGGGGAACTGGGCCAGGTGTTCAATGGCACCGTGCAGCGCATTCACGACCTGATCGAGCAGGTCGGTCATACCGTGGTGGAAGTCGAACGCCAGGCCGAGCAGGTGCACGCGGTGTCGGCGCGCAGCAACCAGGCGGTCAGCGGTCAGCGCGGGCAGATCGAACAGGTGGCCACCGCCATGAACCAGATGTCGGCCACCGCCCAGGAAGTGGCCCGTAGCGCAGCCGCAGCAGTCAACAGTGCTCACAGCGTCAATCAGGAAACGGTCAGTGGTCGCGGCCTGGTCGAGACGCAGCAGGGCAATATCGCGCGTCTGGCCGGCGAAATCGATCAGTCCGTGGTGGTGATCAACCAACTGGCCAGCGACAGCCAGGCCATCAGCCGCGTACTGGAAGTGATCAAAAGCATTGCCGAGCAAACCAACCTGCTGGCGCTCAATGCTGCCATCGAAGCGGCGCGAGCGGGGGAGCAGGGCCGTGGTTTCGCAGTGGTCGCCGACGAAGTACGCACCCTGGCCAAGCGTACCCAGCACTCCACCGAGGAAATCGACCAGATGATTTCCCGCCTTCAGGGCGGCGTCGGTGCCGCGGTCAAGGCCATGGACGCCAGTCATCAGGTGGCTGCGGGTACGGTGGGACAATCGCAGCAGGTGCAACAGGCGCTGGAGAACATTCTGGGCGCGGTCGGCAGCATCGTTGACCAGAACCAGCAGATTGCCGCTGCGGTGGAGCAACAGACGGCGGTGGCCCAGGACATCGACCAGAATATTGTCGAGATCAACCGCGCAGCCGAGCACACCACCCAGGGCGCTCACCAGACCGAAGACGCCAGCCGCCAGTTGTCAGCGCAGGTGATGGAGTTGAAACGCCTGATCGGTGCGTTCCGGGTCTGAGATCAGCGGTTGCTGAACTTTTCCACGCTGTGACAAAGTAGCGCCCTGAACGATTCCAGGGAGCCGGATGTGTCGGCAACGCTACGGGTGTAGTCTCACCCTCACAGCAACGGAACCTCGAGTCCCCGCGATTCGGCTCCCTCAGCATATTCACTGACGAGGTACAGACATTGGCCATCATCCACCCTAAAGTTCGCGGTTTTATCTGCACCACTACGCATCCAACCGGTTGCGAGCTGAACGTACGTGATCAGATCGAAGCCACCCGCAAGCAGGGCGTGCGCAAGGATGGTCCGAAAAAGGTCCTGGTGATCGGTGCCTCCAGCGGCTACGGCCTGGCGGCGCGCATTACCGCAGCGTTCGGCTTCGGTGCCGATACCCTGGGTGTGTTCTTCGAGAAGCCGGGTACCGAGACCAAGCCAGGCACTGCCGGCTGGTACAACGCCGCAGCCTTCGACAAGTTTGCCAAGGCCGAAGGCCTGTACAGCAAGTCGATCAACGGTGACGCCTTCTCCGACGAAGCGCGAGCCAAAGTGATCGAGCTGATCAAGAACGAAATGGGCGGCCAGGTCGACCTGGTGGTGTACTCGCTGGCTTCGCCGGTGCGCAAGCTGCCACAGACTGGCGAACTGGTGCGTTCGGCGCTCAAGCCAATTGGCCAGCCGTACAAGTCGACCGCTATCGACACCAACAAAGACACCATCATCGAGGCGTCCATCGAGCCGGCTACCGAACAGGAAATTGCCGACACCGTTACCGTCATGGGTGGCCAGGACTGGCAGCTGTGGATCGATGCCCTGGATGCTGCTGGTGTACTGGCGCCGCAAGCACGCACCGTAGCCTTCAGCTACATCGGTACTGAAATCACCTGGCCGATCTACTGGCACGGTGCGCTGGGCAAGGCCAAGATGGACCTGGACGCAACCGCCAAGCGCCTGGAACAGAAGGTCGGTGGTGGCGCCAATGTCGCGGTACTGAAGTCCGTGGTAACCCAGGCAAGCTCGGCTATCCCGGTTATGCCGCTGTACCTGTCGATGGTCTTCAAGATCATGAAGGAAAAGGGCGTTCACGAAGGTACTCAGGACCAGCTCGACCGTCTGTTCCGTGACCGTCTGTACCGTGAAGATGGCGCGCCGGCAGCACTGGACGAAGAAGGTCGTCTGCGTCTGGACGACTGGGAATTGCGTGATGACGTGCAGGATGCCTGCAAGGCCCTGTGGCCTCAGGTCACCACCGAGAACCTGTTCGAAATGACCGACTACGCCGGTTACAAGAAGCAGTTCCTCAACCTGTTCGGTTTCGAGCGTGCGGATGTCGACTACGACGCCGACGTCGCCACCGACGTGAAGTTTGACTGCATCGAGCTGTAACCAGACCATCGTCGCCACCCCTGTTCGCTCAGGGGCGGCGACAGTTTGAGGTTTCACTATGAGCAGCCTCGAAACATTTCCCCCTCTGCCGGTCGCCAGCAACACGGCACACGCGTTTCGTGAATCTGCAGGCGATGGTTATTCCCTTGGCGGCTTTTGCTGGCGCCACGCACTGCCGGACAGCACTCGCCCGGTGGTGATCATCAATGCTGCCACCTCGGTGCGCTGCAACTATTACGCACGTTTTGCCCAATACCTGTTCAGCCACGGCTTCGATGTCATCACCTATGACTATCGCGGCATCGGTGAGTCGCGCCCGGCGTCCATGCGCCACTTCAAGGCGTCCTGGACCGACTGGGGGGCGCTGGACTTCGAGGCCATGCTGCAACGTGCCCGCCGTGAGTTCCCTGGGCAGCCCATTGATGTCGTCGGTCATAGTTTTGGTGGTTGCGCAGCCGGGCTGGCAGCGTCGGCCGGACAGTTGCGCAGGGTGGTTACGGTGGGGGCGCAGTTTGCCTTCTGGCGTGATTACGCCGCTGACAGCCGTTGGCAATTGTTCGGCAAATGGCATGTAGTGATGCCGCTGCTGACGCGCGTGTTCGGCTATTTTCCCGGCAAGCGCCTGGGTTGGCTGGAAGACACCCCGGCCGGGGTGGTGAAGGACTGGAGTACGTTGACGGCGGCTTACGAGCGACGCCCCAGTGGCAAGGCCCTGGGCGAGTTGCCGTTTGCTCGGGTCAGGGCACAAACCCTGGCGATCAGTCTGACCGATGATCCGTTCGGCACGGTCGCGGCGATCGAGCGGCTACTGGCTTACTTCGAGTCCAGCGCGCGTAGCCATTTGCGTATTGCCCCGGCGGACATCGATGAAGCGCAGATCGGCCATTTCGCCTTTTTCCACAATCGCTTTCAAACCCGGCTCTGGCCAATTGCCCTGCAATGGTTGCAGCAAGGACAACTGGCCGAAGGTACGCCGGGGCGCTTGCTTACGCCTGGCGGGCCTTGAGCGGCGGGGCGGCAAAGGTGACGCCGGCCAGGCCGTGCTGGATCAGCGCACGGATGTTGCCATGGTCGCTGCCTTCAGGGGTGGCCAGTACCGAGCGGTAGTGTTCGCCGAAGGCCAGCAGCGCTTCTTCATCGCTCAGGCCTTCCAGCAGGGCGAGGCCCAGGGTTTTGCATGAGCCTTCGTTCTGCCCGGCAGCACTTTCCACGCCGCCGTTGTTGAACGCTTGCGGCTGGTAGTCGTAGTGGGCGGCGATGAAGGCCAGGGTGTCGGCGAATTGATGTTCGCCGGACTTCAGGCTGTTGCGCAGGGTGTTCAGATCAGTCATTAGGCTTTCCTTTGGCGAACGCCGCTTGCTGTTCGGCGCTGGCTTCTTTCTGGTAGTGGGCTTTCCATTCGGTGTAAGGCATGCCGTAGACCACTTCGCGCGCCTCATCCATGCTCAGCTCGATCGAACGCTCATCGGCGGCGGCCTTGTACCACTTCGACAGGCAGTTGCGGCAGAAGCCGGAGAGGTTCATCAGGTCAATGTTCTGTACATCCTTGCGGCTGTCCAGGTGAGCCACCAGGCGGCGGAAGGCCGCGGCTTCAAGCTCGAGTTTCTGTTGGTCGTTCATGGTCATTCTCGTGACAAGGACAATTCAGTCTACCGCGATGCGGTTTTTCAGATGGCGGCCACCGTTGATGACCACGTTGCTGCCGGTGCTGTACTGGCTTTCGAGGAGGAACTGCACCGCCTCGATCAGTGGCTGGGCGCCGGGTTCGAATTCCAGCAGGGCCTTTTTCAGCGTTTGCTGGCGGTACGCATCGTCGCCGCCTTCCTTGAGGATCAGCAGCCCCGGCAGAATCGCGTTGACCCGGACCACCGGCGCGTACTTCTCGGCGAACGACAAGACCATGTTCTGCAGGGCGGCCTTGGTGGCGGCATAACCGATATGGCTCTTGCTGCCGCGTGAGGAGGTTTCGTCGCAGATATGGATGATGTCGGCCTTGGCCATCTTCAACAGTTGCTCGCCGAGCGCCAGGTTCAGGTGATAGGGCGCTTCGACATGCAGTTTGAACATGGTGTTGAGGTTGGCCAGATCGTCA
>OEPS010000179.1_pt1 | contig 23620 bp, 18 predicted proteins | sample 1539411 | NCBI WGS metagenome assembly OEPS01 (sample SAMN02671747, study PRJEB22543) | soil metagenome | biome: bacteria | place: China:Hunan Province, Lengshuijiang City | collected 2012-10-15 | depth 0.08m m
CGGCAAGCCGGACGCCACCGAAGCCGAGCGCCAGGAAGCCGAAACCCTGCTCAAGAAGGCCTTCGCCAATGGTGAGGGCAACACCCTGATCCCCCTGGCGATGCTCTACCTGCAATATCCGCAAAGTTTCCCCAACACCAATGCGCAACAGCAGATCGATCAATGGCGTACTGCGGGATACCCGCAAGCAGGCCTGGCGCAGATCCTGCTGTACCGCACCCAGAACACCTATGACCAGCACCTGGCAGACGTCGAGCGGATCTGCACAGCCGCGCTGAACACTACCGACATCTGCTACGTCGAGCTGGCGACCGTGTACCAGAAACGCGGTCAGGCTGATCAACAAGCCGCGCTGCTCGAACAGCTGAAAAGCGCTTACCAGCGCGGTGCGATTCCGGCCACGCGGGTCGACAGCACGGCCCGTGTACTGGCTGACCGCAGCCTGGGCCAGACCGACGAAAAAACCGCACAAGCCCTGCTGGAGCAAGTCGCGCCGGTCAATCCGGGTTCCTGGGTCAGCCTCGCGCAACTGCTCTATGACTTCCCCGAGCTGGGCGACACCGACAAGCTGATGGAATACATCGACAAGGGCCGCGCCGCTGAACAGCCTCGCGCAGAACTGTTGCTCGGTCGCCTGTACTACGAAGGCAAGACCGTTCCCGCTGATGCACAGCAGGCTGAAACCCATCTGCTCAGCGCCGCCAATGCCGGCGAAGTCAGTGCCCATTACTACCTGGGGCAGCTGTATCGCCGTGGATACCTGGGCAAGGTCGATCCGCAGAAAGCCGTCGACCACCTGCTCAGCGCCGCCCGCGGCGGCCAGCTCAGTGCCGACTACGCCCTGGCCCAGTTGTTCAGCGAGGGCCACGGCATTCGCCAGGACCTGGTCAACGCCTGGGTCTTCAGTCAGCTGGCGCAAGCCAACCCCAGCGATCAGTCGCGGGAAATGGCCAGCCAGCTCGACCAGCAACTTACACCGGCGCAGAAAAGCCAGGCCGAACGCCTGTTGCAACAAGAGCGCCAGGCCCGTGGCGCCATCGGTCAAGGCCCTGGCGCCCTGGCCCTGCAAGCCGAGCTAGCACCTGAACAAGGCGAGGATTCCCTATGACACTCAACCCGTGGATGAAAGCCGGCCTCGGCCTTGGTTTCGCCCTGCTCTGGTCGTGCCCGACCCTGGCCGCCATGACCGCTGAAAAGAACTTCGGCCTGGACGTGAAAATCACCGCGCAGTCCGAAGACGACCGCGACCTCGGAACCCGCTCCGGCGGTGACGTCAACGGCCTGGGTCTGGACCTGCGCCCTTGGGTCTATGGCGAGCGCGGCAACTGGAGCGCCTATGCCATGGGCCAGGCGGTGACGGCGACCGACATCATCGAGACCGACACCCTGCGCCAGTCCGGCGACGAAGCCGAGTCCGACAGCGGCCGTGCCGATGGCCGCGAGGCCGACAAAAGCTACCTGGCCATGCGTGAGTTCTGGGTCGGCTACAGCGGCCTGACCGCCTACCCCGGCGAACAACTGCGCTTCGGTCGTCAGCGCCTGCGCAATGAAGACGGCATGTGGCGCGACACCAATATCGAAGCCTTGAACTGGACCTTCGACACCACCCTGCTGCGCGCCAACCTCGGCGTCGCCGAACGCTTCAGTGAATACCGCACCGACCTCACCGAGCTGGCCCCCGAAGACAAGGATCGCCTGCACGTCTACGGCGACATCGCCACGCAATGGACACCTGGCCATTGGGTCGGCCTGCGCGCCCACCACACTCACGACGACGGCAACCTGAAAAGCCCCGGCGAAACCGTCGATGCGCTGGACAAGACACGCACCGGTGACCTCACCTGGCTGGGCCTTGAGGCCAACAGCGACGCCTACAACTGGCGCAACCAGAACCGCGTCAACTACTGGGGCAGCGTGACCTGGCTGACCGGTGACCGCGACAGCCTCAACACCACCACGGTCAACGGTGAGCAAGTGGCCAGCGGCAAGCAAAGCGGTGACGTCAACGCCTGGGCCACCGACCTCGGTATTCGTCTGCGCCTTGACCCCAACTGGCAAGTCGGCGCCGCCTATGCGCGTGGCAGCGGCGGTGGCGGCAGCGACGGTTCGAGCAACTACGAACAAACCGGCCTCGAGAGCAACCGCTCCAACTTCACCGGCACCCGCTCGCGGGTACACCGTTTCGGCGAAGCGTTCCGTGGCGAGTTGGGCAACCTTCAGGCGGCGACCCTGTTCACCTCCTGGCAACTGCGCGACGACTACGACGCCAGCCTGATCTACCACAAGTTCTGGCGCGTCGATGGCGACCAGAACATCGGCAGCAGCGGCATCAACGCAGTCGTCGAGGACAACGGCATCAACCGTCCGCTGATCCAGGGCGAGAAAGACCTCGGCCAGGAAATGGACGTGGTGGTCACCAAGTACTTCAAGCAGGGTCTGTTGCCAGCGGGCTTGAGCCAGTCGATCGACGAGCCGTCGGCGCTGGTGCGCTTGCGTGCTGGCGTGTTCAAGCCGGGAGACGCTTACGGCAAGGACACCGACTCGTACATGCACCGCGCCTTCGTCGACGTGGTCTGGCGCTTCTGATGCCTGGAGTGCACTGATATGAGCCTTCAATCGAACACCCTGCACGGCTTGCTGGCCGGCACTCTGCTGCTGGCCAGCAGCATCGCCCTGGCCAACAGCCAGGCCCCGGCGCCGGTGGCCAAAGGACTGCAACAAGCCAAAACCTACACGGTCAGCAGTGCGCCGATCGAACCGCTGCAGATTCCGCCGCCGACCCTGCCCGACCTGTCCGGCTATACCGCAGAAGCTGTGCAGAAGAAAATCGAGCGCACGCACAAAGGCAAGGTCTCGGTGCGGCGCATGCTGCAGGAAAACGCGCTCAAGGAGTTCATCGGCGGCGACAACAAGATGGCCGAGTGGGTGGCGCGTCAACACGGCATCCCTCAGGCAATCTTCATCGATGACGGCCATGTCGATTTCACCGAGCTGAGCAAGCGCGTGCCCAAGCAGTACCTGAGCGAAACCTCGCCGGGTGTGTACCTGGCGCGCCTGCCGATTGTGGTCGGCGCCAAGGGCGTGCTGGAGATCGACGCCAAGGTCAAGGAACTGCGCCTGTCCCAGGAGGGCGGCTCGTTCATCGTCAACGACGGCAAGCTGTTCGTCACCGACACCAAAGTGACCGGCTGGCGCGAGAAGGAAAACGGCCCGGCGACGTTCCGTGCAGCCAATGAGTTCCGCCCTTTCCTGCTGTCCTGGGGCGGCACGCAGACCTACATCGTCAACAGCCAGATGGCCAGCTTCGGCTATGCCAAGAGTAAGTCCTACGGGGTGAGCATTTCCCAGTACACGCCGAACATGGCCAAGCAGATGGGCCGCGCGGAACCCACCGGCTGGATCATCGGCTCGGAATTCAGCGACATGTGGTACGGCTTCTACTGCTACGAAACCAGCGACTTCGTGGTCAAGGACAGCACCTACCGCGACAACATCGTCTATGGCATCGACCCGCACGACCGTTCGCACCGCCTGATCATCGCCGGCAACACCGTGTACGGCACCAAGAAAAAGCACGGGATCATCGTCTCCCGTGAGGTCAACGACAGCTGGATCATCAACAACAAGAGCTATGACAACAAGCTCTCGGGCGTGGTGATCGACCGTAACAGCGTCAACAACCTGATCGCCTACAACGAGATCTACCGCAACCACACCGATGGCATCACCTTGTACGAAAGCGGCGACAACCTGATCTGGGGCAACAAGCTGATCAACAACCGCCGCCACGGCATTCGTGTGCGTAACAGCGTGAACATTCGCCTGTATGAAAACGTCGCCATGGCCAACGGTCTGGTCGGTGTGTACGGGCACATCAAAGACCTCTCCGACACCGACCGCGACATCGCCCTCGACCCGTTCGACACCAAGGTCTCGCTGATCGTCGTCGGTGGCGAACTGGCGGCCAACGGCAGCGGCCCGTTGTCGATCGACTCACCGTTGAGCGTGGAACTGTACCGGGTCTCGATGCTGGCCCCGAGCAAGGCCAGCGGCATCAGCTTTTCCGGGGTGCTGGGTGAGCGTCAGGACGAGATCCTCGACCTGATGGTGCGCCAGCAGAAAGCGGTATTGATCGACCCGGTCGAGCGCCAGACCGAAATGGCGGATTAAGGAAGCCACGACATGACTCCACATCTGATGAAACTGCTTGGCCTGAGCGCTGCCTTACTGGCGATCAACAACAGCGTGCACGCCGACACCGTCCAGGCACCGACTTTCAGCGCCGAACCTTGCTGCCAGTTGTGCCCCGAAGCGCACGACGCCAGCCGCTACACCACGCGCTACCAGCAGAACTTCACCACCCTGGTGCAAGCGCAGGGTGACTGGCTGTTCCGTACCCGCGAGGATCTGCGCACCGAATTCCAGACCACCCCCGCCGGCTACAAACGCCTGCAGCAACTGCATGATGCCTTCAAGGCACGCGGCATCGAGCTGGTGGTGGTTTACCAGCCGACCCGGGGCCTGGTGAACCGCAACATGCTCAAGCCGGCCGAGAAAGCTGCGTTCAATTACGAAAAAGCCCTGGGCAACTACCGGGCGATGCTCGCCCGCTTCAGCAAGATGGGCTACAACGTGCCCGACCTGTCGCCGCTGACCAACGAACAACTGGCCGCCGCTGACCAGGGCAAGGATTTCTACTTCCGCGGCGACCAGCACTGGACGCCCTATGGGGCCGAGCGCGCGGCGAAGATCGTCGCCGACACCGTGCACAACATGCCGGCCTTCGCCGATGTCCCCAAACGCGAATTCGAGAGCCACAAGTCCGGACGCATGGGCAAGACCGGCACCCTGCACAACGTTGCCGGGCAACTGTGCGGCACCAGCTATGCGGTGCAGTACATGGACCAGTTCATCACCGAGCCCAAGGGCGAAAGTGGCAGCGACGACCTGTTCGGCGATTCCGGTAATCCGCAGATCACCCTGGTCGGCACCAGCCACAGCGGCAAGAACTACAACTTCTCCGGTTTCCTCGAACAGTACATCGGTGCCGACGTGCTCAACGTCGCCTTCCCTGGCGGTGGCCTGGAAGGTTCGATGATCCAGTACCTGGGCAGCGACGACTTCAAGAACAACCCGCCGAAGATCCTCATCTGGGAATTCTCGCCGCTGTATCGCCTGGACCAGGAGACCATCTGGCGGCAGATGCTCGCCCTGCTCGACAACGGCTGCGAAGGCAAGCCGGCCCAGATGCACGCCAATGCCACACTCAAGCCGGGCAAGAACGAACTGATGGTCAACGGCAAGGGCGGCGTGATCAAGGACCTGATCAATGGCCGTCACCAGTTGGACTTCAAGTTCGAAGACACCTCGGTCAAGGTGCTGCAGGCCACGCTCTGGTACCTCAACGGCCGTCACGAAGACGTGAAGATCGAAAAGCCCGAAACCTCCGACACCGATGGCCGCTTCGCCTTTCAGCTGCGCGAGGATGAGGACTGGGCCAGCCAGACCTTGCTCGCGGTAGAAGTCCAGGGCCCGGAGAGCGGCACCCAGAAAGTCGAAGCCACGCTCTGCAAACGTACCAACTTCGCCGCTGCGCAACGTACCGCGCAGGCCGGCCAGTGAGGCATACCATGCACATCAGCAAACTGACGGCTCCGGCCCTGCTCGCCCTGGCCCTGTTCGGCCCGGCCGCGCAGGCTGCCGGGCTGGTCCCGCCCCCGGGTTACTACGCCGGGATCGAGAAACTCAAGACCGGCCCCAGCGATTACAAGTGCGAGGCGATCCCCAAGCCTTACACCGCCAAGCTGCAGTTTCGCAGCAAATACGAAGGTTCGGACGGCGCCCGCGCAACGCTGAACAAGGCTTCGGAAAAAGCCTTCCGCGACTCCACTGCGAGCATCACCACGCTGGAGCGCGGGGTCAGCAAACAGGTCATGCAGTACATGCGTGACGGCCGCCCGCAGCAGCTCGATTGCACCCTGGAGTGGCTGGGCAGCTGGGCGCGCGCCGATGCGCTGATGTCCACCGACTACAACCACACCGGCAAGTCCATGCGCAAATGGGCGCTGGGCAGCCTGAGTTCGTCGTGGCTGCAACTGAAGTTCTCCAACTCCCAGCCTCTGGCTGCGCATCAGCAGGAAGCCGAACTGATCGAAAAATGGTTCGCGCGCCTGGCCGATCAAGTGGTCAAGGACTGGAGCGATCTGCCCCTGGAGAAGATCAACAACCACTCCTACTGGGCTGCCTGGTCGGTAATGGCCACCGCCGTGGCCACTGACCGCCGTGACCTGTTCGACTGGTCGGTGAAGGAATACCGGGTCGCGGCCAACCAGGTCGACGCTCAGGGTTTCCTGCCCAACGAACTCAAGCGCAAGCAGCGCGCCCTGGCCTACCACAACTACGCCCTGCCGCCACTGGCGATGATCGCCAGCTTTGCCCAGGCCAATGGTGTCGATGTGCGTCCGGAGAACAACGGCGCACTTGAACGCCTGGGTAAACGAGTGCTGTCCGGGGCGAAAGACCCGAGCCCGTTCAAGGCCAAGAGTGGCGAGAAACAGGCCATGGGCGACCTCAAGGTCGACAGCAAATACGCCTGGCTCGAACCCTGGTGCAGCCTTTACCGCTGCAGTGCCGATGCGCTGGAGAAAAAGCACGACATGCAGCCGTTCAGGAACTTCCGCCTCGGCGGTGACCTGACCCGGCTCTACGAAAAGCAATAAAGCATTACCTGTAGGAGCGGATTCATCCGCGATGGACTGCGTAGCAGGCCCATCTATTGCGGCCGCGCTGCGACCCATCGCGGATAAATCCGCTCCTACAGGGTGTAGTCAGTTTGGTTGCCTCCAGTGATTTTTCATGGGGGGTTTGGGGGGCTGCTGCCCCGATTGTGGATAACGACAAGGAGAGATCGGGATGGTGTTCTCGTCCAATGTGTTCCTGTTCCTGTTCCTGCCGATCTTTCTCGGCTTGTACTACTTGAGCGGGCAACGCTATCGCAACGCGCTGTTGCTGCTGGCCAGCTACCTGTTCTACGCCTGGTGGCGGGTGGACTTCCTCGCCCTGTTCGCCGGGGTCACTTTGTGGAACTACTGGATCGGCCTGAAAGTCGGCGCCGCTGGCGTGCGCACCAAAGCAGCCCAGCGCTGGCTGCTGCTCGGGGTGGTGGTCGACCTGTGCATCCTCGGCTACTTCAAGTACGCCAACTTCGGCGTCGACAGCATCAACGCGATCATGACCTCCTATGGTCTTGAGCCGTTCATCCTCACCCATGTGCTGCTGCCGATCGGTATCTCGTTCTACATCTTCGAGTCGATCAGCTACATCATCGACGTCTACCGCGGCGACACCCCGGCTACCCGCAACCTGATCGACTTCGCCGCGTTCGTCGCGATCTTCCCGCACCTGATCGCCGGCCCCGTGCTGCGCTTCAAGGACCTGGCCGACCAGTTCAACCACCGCACCCACACCCTCGACAAGTTCTCCGAAGGCTGCACGCGGTTCATGCAGGGCTTCATCAAGAAGGTGTTCATCGCCGACACCCTGGCGGTGGTCGCCGACCATTGCTTCGCCCTGCAGAACCCGACCACCGGTGACGCCTGGCTCGGCGCCCTGGCCTATACGGCGCAGCTGTACTTCGACTTCTCCGGCTACAGCGACATGGCCATCGGCCTGGGCCTGATGATGGGTTTTCGCTTCATGGAAAACTTCAAGCAGCCCTACATCAGCCAGTCGATCACCGAGTTCTGGCGGCGCTGGCACATCAGCCTGTCGACCTGGCTGCGCGACTACCTGTACATCACCCTCGGCGGCAACCGCGGCGGCACCTTTGCCACCTACCGCAACCTGTTCCTGACCATGCTGCTCGGCGGTCTGTGGCACGGCGCCAACTTCACTTACATCATCTGGGGTGCCTGGCACGGCATGTGGCTGGCCATCGAACGTGCGCTGGGCCTGGACACCAACCCGCAACGCTTCAACCCGGTGAAATGGGCCTTCACCTTCCTGCTGGTGGTGATCGGTTGGGTGATCTTCCGCGCCGAAAACCTCGACGTGGCCGGTCGCATGTACGGCGCCATGTTCAGCTTCGGTGACTGGCAGCTGTCCGAGCTCAACCGCGCCAACCTCACCGGCCTGCAAGTGGCAACCCTGCTGGTGGCCTACGCGACCCTGGCGTTCTTCGGCCTGCGCGACTTCTACCGCAACGCCAAGCCCGCACCCAAGGCCAGCCCGGTGGCCATGCATGCCGACGGCAGCCTGAGCCTGGACTGGGGCCTTTACGCCACGCGTACGCTGGTGCTGCTGCTGTTTGTCGCCTCGATCCTCAAGCTCTCGGCGCAAAGCTACTCGCCGTTTCTCTACTTCCAGTTCTGAGTGAGCCGACCATGACCCGATCATTACGCAAACTCTATTCCGTGCTGTTCCTCGCCCTGCTCCTGGGCCTGGGTATCTGGTCGCTGGGGGGCTTGGGCAGCTTCCAGCGCACCGCGCAGATGAGCGTGCTCGACGGCAAGCTGGCCAAGGCTGCCGAGACCCACTACGACGAGCAGTTCCCGCTCAAGCGCATCGGTACCAACCTGTGGGCGGCGCTGGATTTCAAACTGTTCAACGAAGGCCGCCCGGGCGTGGTGCTCGGCCGCGAGCACTGGCTGTTCAGCGATGAGGAATTCAAGCCGGTTGCCAACAGTGACCAGTTCGAACAGGAAAACCTGGCGCTGATTCGCGGCGTACGCGACACCCTGCAACAGCGCGGCGTGCAGCTGGTGCTGGCGATCGTGCCGGCCAAAGCGCGGTTGTACAGCGAGTACCTCGGTGAGCAGACCCCGTCCAGCCTGCACGGCGACCTGTACAACGAGTTCCATGCCCAGGCCCGCCAGGCCGGCGTCTTTGCCCCGGATCTGCTGGCCCCGTTGCAGCGTGCCAAAGCCCGTGGCCAGGTGTTCCTGCGCACCGACACGCACTGGACACCGCTGGGCGCCGAGGTGGTTGCCCAGCACCTGGCCGACGCTGTCAGCCGCCAGAACCTGCTCAATGGTGCACCGCAGCAGTTCATTACCGAACAGCGCCAGAGCGCGCCATACAAGGGCGACCTGACCAACTTCCTGCCGCTCGACCCGCTGTTCAGCAACCTGCTGCCACCGCCGGACACCCTGCAGCAACGCAGCACCCGTCCGGCCGCGGCTGAAGGTGCCAGTGACGATGCCTTGTTCGCCGACAACGAAATCCCGGTGGCGCTGATCGGCACCAGCTACAGCGCCAACCCTAACTGGAACTTCCTCGGCGCCCTGCAGCAGGCCCTGCGCAGTGACGTGGTCAATTACGCCGAAGACGGCCATGGCCCGCTGCTGCCAATGCTCAAGTACCTGCAGAGCGACGCCTTCAAGGACAGCGCCCCGCAAGTGCTGATCTGGGAGTTTCCAGAACGCTATCTGCCAATGAAAAACGACCTCAGCGACTTCGATCCACAGTGGATCGCCCAGCTGAAGAAAACCCGTAATGCCAATCAAGACCTGGCCCTGTCGTCCAATCGGACGGAACACTGAGAGGTAACGCACATGACCACCAAGCACCGTATTGCCAAAGCCTTTGCCCTGACCGCCGGTATGAGCCTGCTTTCGCTGCAGGCCTGGGCCGGCGCCGATGCCGCTCTGTACGGCCCGAGTGCGCCGAAAGGCTCGACCTTCGTGCGCATCTACAACGCCGGCAACCAGGCGGTCAGCGCCAGCGTCGGCAACACCCAGATCAACGACGTGGCGGCCCAGGCCAGCAGCGATTTCAGCTTCATGCCGCAGGGCGACTACAGCGCCAAGCTCGGTAGCCACAGCCTGCCGGTCAAGCTCGCCTCCGACCATTACTACACCCTGGTCAACAACGCCTCGGGCGCACCGCAACTGGTCGAGGAGCCACCGTTCAAGAACAAGCAGAAATCCCTGGTGCGAGTACAGAACCTCAGCGACCAGGCCCTGACCCTGAAAACCGCCGACGGCAAGACCGAAGTGGTCAAGCCGGTGGCCGCCAAGGCCCGTGGCGAGCGTGAGATCAACCCGGTCAAGGTCAGCCTGGCCCTGTATGAAGGCGACAAGAAAGTCAGCGATCTGAAGCCGGTGGCTCTGGAGCGCGGCGAAGCAGCGGTGCTCTACGTCACCGGATCCGGCAGCAACCTGTCGCCGGTCTGGGTCAAGCGCCCGGTATCGACCCGTTAATCAACTGCCCCTTTTCAATCTTCGGAGAACACTCATGATTCCAGTCATCCTGTCCGGCGGTAGCGGTTCGCGTCTGTGGCCGCTGTCGCGCAAACAATTCCCCAAGCAGTTCCTGGCCCTGACCGGTGAACACACCTTGTTCCAGCAAACCCTGTCGCGCCTGGTGTTCGAAGGCATGGACACGCCGATGGTGGTCTGCAACAAGGACCACAAATTCATCGTCAACGAGCAACTGAGCAACCTGAAACTGCAAACCCAGGCCATCCTCCTCGAACCCTTCGGCCGCAACACCGCACCGGCTGTGGCGCTGGCGGCGATGAAGCTGGTCAATGAAGGGCGTGACGAGCTGATGCTGGTGCTGCCGGCCGACCACGTGATCGACGACCAGAAAGCCCTGCAACGCGCCTTGGCGCTGGCCACGGTAGCGGCCGAGCGTGGCGAGATGGTGCTGTTCGGTGTGCCGGCGACCAAACCGGAAACCGGCTACGGCTATATCAAGTCGAGCCAGGATGCACTGCTGCCCGAAGGCGTCAGCCGGGTCGCCCAATTCGTCGAAAAACCGGATGAAAAGCGCGCCAAGGAGTTCGTCCAGGCCGGTGGCTATTTCTGGAACAGCGGCATGTTCCTGTTCCGTGCCAGCCGCTTCCTCGAAGAGCTGAAAAAACATGACCCGGACATCTACGACACCTGCCTGCTGACCCTGGAGCGTAGCCAGGAAGACGGCGACGAGTTGAGCATCGATGACGCCACCTTTGCCTGCTGCCCGGACAACTCCATCGACTACGCAGTGATGGAAAAGACCCAACGCGCCTGCGTGGTGCCGCTCAGTGCCGGTTGGAGCGATGTCGGCTGCTGGTCGTCGCTGTGGGACGTGCATGAGAAAGACAGCAACGGCAACGTCACCAAGGGCGACGTCGTCGTCCAGGACAGCCGCAACTGCATGATCCACGGCAACGGCAAGCTGGTGTCGGTGATTGGCCTTGAGAACATCGTCGTGGTCGAGACCAAGGACGCCATGATGATTGCCCACAAGGACAAGGTCCAGGGCGTCAAACAGCTGGTCAACACCCTCAACGAGCAGGGCCGCAGCGAAACCCAGAACCACTGCGAAGTGTACCGGCCGTGGGGCTCCTACGACTCGGTAGACATGGGCGGGCGTTTCCAGGTCAAGCACATCACCGTCAAGCCGGGGGCCTGCCTGTCGCTGCAGATGCACCACCACCGTGCCGAACACTGGATCGTGGTGTCGGGCACGGCCGAAGTGACCTGCGACGAGAACGTGTTCCTGCTCACCGAGAACCAGTCCACCTACATCCCGATCGCCTCGGTGCACCGCCTGCGCAACCCGGGCAAGATCCCGCTGGAGATTATCGAAGTGCAGTCGGGCAGCTACCTGGGTGAAGATGACATCGAGCGCTTCGAAGATATCTACGGGCGCTCGACGCCGCTCGAGCGCGGGATTTCGGTGAAGACTATCGCCCAGTAAGATTTCGCTCCTGCAGGCACCGCACTAGCCTGTAGGAGCGGATTCATCCGCGATGGGGCGCGTAGCGGCCCCAAAAGAGGGGACTGCTACGCAGTCCATCGCGGATGAATCCGCTCCTACAGGCATCCCTCCAGATGTTTTTGCGGTTACGATGAAAGCACACCCGCACACAAGGTTTGCTCCATGATCATCGGCGCCCTGCTCGTCCTCACCTGGCTGGTCCTGCTGCTGCGCTATCCGGCCAAGGCCCTGCCCATTTCCCTGGCGGCAATTTTCGGTCTGGGGATGGTGGCGCTGTGGGTGGTCTGGCAGGACAACCGTGAAACCCGGCAACTGGCCCGCCTCGACCTGCGCCTGACCTACGCCCCCGAACAGTGCCCGGTCGACCGCCCCCTGCGCGTGCACATGAAAAACGGCAACGACGTGCCCCTGCAGACATTGCGCTGGCGCGTAGCGGCCTATGCGCCAGGCGACAGCGTCAACCTCACTGAAAACACCTACAGTGCGCCACGTTATCGTGGTCCAGGCGAGCTGCAGCCGGGAACCGAATGGAGTGACTGCCTGCCCCTGCCGCCGTTGCGCTCAGGTTATCGTCCAACATCCCTGGAGTTCAGGGCCGAGCAACTGCGCGGCAGTTTTGCCAACTAACGAAGGATCGTCCATGCCCATCGTCCTCATCACCGGTTGTTCCAGCGGCATCGGCCGCGCACTTGCAGACAGTTTCAAACATGCCGGCTATGAGGTCTGGGCCACAGCGCGCAAAGCCGACGATGTGGCAACCTTGCAGACCGCCGGCTTCACCGGGCGCCAGCTGGACGTCAACGATGCCCAGGCGTTGCAATCCTTGAGCGAGGAAATCGAGTCGGCCCATGGTGGCCTCGATATCCTCATCAACAATGCCGGCTACGGCGCCATGGGCCCGCTGCTCGATGGCGGTGTCGAAGCCATGCAACGCCAGTTTGAAACCAACGTGTTCGCCCTGGTCGGTGTCACCCGGGCGCTGTTCCCGGCGTTGCGCCGAAACAAAGGCCTGGTGGTGAACATCGGCAGCGTCTCCGGCGTGCTGGTGACGCCTTTTGCCGGTGCTTACTGCGCCTCCAAAGCTGCCGTACATGCCCTGAGCGATGCCCTGCGCCTGGAACTGGCACCGATGGGTATCCGGGTCATGGAGGTTCAACCGGGGGCTATTGCCACGCAGTTTGCCGACAACGCCCAGACCCAGGCCGAACAGGTGCTGGCTGCCGATTCGCCATGGTGGCCGTTGCGCGAACAGATTCACGCCCGCGCCCGCGCTTCCCAGGACCACCCGACTTCCGCCAGCGACTTCGCCCAAGGCCTGCTGGCTGCCGTGCAAAAGCAGCCTGTGCCGTCCCTGGTGCGCCTGGGCAATGGCAGCCGTGCGCTGCCGCTGCTGGCGCGCTGGTTGCCTCGCACACTGCTGGATACGGTACTGAAAAAGCGCTTCGGCCTTAGCCGCCCGCTGTAACCGCGACATTCATGGCCGGGTCGAAAGCTTGCCAGCCTCCCCCCAGCGCCTTGTACAAACCAACCAGGGCCTGGGACACCGCGGCCGAACTTTCGACCCACTGCTCCTGGCTGGCCAGCAACGCGCCCTGCACGCTGAGCACATTGAGGAAGTCCACCGCGCCTTCCACGTATTGTTGCTGCGCGGTCTGCAAGGCAATGCGGTTCTGGCGCACCGCTTCGGCCAGCAGGTCGCGACGCAACTGGCTGGCGTTGTACAAGCGCAGCACGTCGTCGATTTCATGCCAGGCGCGCAACACTACCTGCTGGTAGTGCAAGGCGGCTTCCTGCTGCTGGGCCTCGCGCAGTTCAAGCACACCACGCAAGCGCCCGCCTTCGAAGATCGGCAGACTCAACTGTGGTCCGATACCGAAACGCTGCGAATCCCAACCGCCGAAATCGGACAGCTGCATCGATTGAAAGCCGACATTGCCCGACAGACGAATGCTCGGATAAAAGTCTGCCTTGGCTACGCCGATGCTGGCCGTGGCAGCATGCAGTTGCGCTTCGGCCTGGAGAATGTCCGGGCGGCGCTCAGCCAGCTCCGAGGGCACGCCGATGGCAAAGCGTTGCTGTGGCGCCGGCATCGCGCCGGGCGCCAGCAGTTCGGCCTGCAAACTGCGTGGTGGTTCGGCGAGTAGCAGGCTCAAGGCGTTGATCAATTGCGCCTGACGTTCCTCCAGGGTTGGCAGGCGCGCTTCAATCGAAGCCACCTGAGCGCTGGCCTGGGCGACATCCAGGGCGGTGGCGACACCGTCGCGCAAGCGCATCTGCGACAAGCGCAAGCTGTGGCGCGAGACTTCAAGGTTCTCGCGAGTCACGGCCAGGGTGCTCTGCACTGCACGCAACTGGATGTAATTGCCGGCGGTCTCGGCCAGCAATGACAGCAGCACGCCGCGGCGGTCGTTCTCGGCGACTTCGACCACGGCGTCGGCCGCTTCGACTTGACGGCGTACCCGGCCCCACAGGTCCAGCTCCCAACTCGCCGTCAGATCACCTTGCCAGAGGTTGAAGGCCGACTTGCCGCCCTTGCCAGACGGGTCATTCAAGCCCTCTGCGCTGTTTCGGGCGCGGCTGTAGCCAGCGTCGAGATCGACCGCAGGGGTTTGCTCGGAGGCGATGCTGGTGCGCAACGCTCGGCTTTGCAGCAGACGCGCGCTAGCGATCTGCAGGTCGAGGTTACGCTGGCTGGCGCGCTCGATCAGGGCACTGAGCCTGGGGTCATCAAAACGCTCCCACCAGCGTTGCTCCAGCGGCTCGGCCTGGGCCTGACTCGGCGCCGGCGTTTCTTGCAGCGCTGCCCAGGCGGCCGGTGCCTGGCTGGCAGGCTTGTGGAAGTCCGGGCCCAGGGTGCAGCCGGCCAGCAGGCCGAGCAGCAAGGGGCATAAGGCAAACGCAGGTTTCATCGGACGCTGACCTCTTTACCGGAGGTGATTCTGGCGCCGGTATCGATCTTCGCTACCACCGACATGCCAACCCGCAGACGCTGCAGCAAGGGCTGATCGGCATCGAAAACGATTTTCACCGGAATGCGCTGCACCACCTTGGTGAAGTTGCCGGTGGCGTTGTCCGGCTTGACCGCAGCAAAGGTCACCCCGGTCGCCGGGGCAATGCTTTCGACCCGACCATGCAGATACTCATCGGCGAAGGTATCGACACGGATCTGCACCGGTTGCCCGGGCTGCACATGGGTCAGCTGAGTTTCCTGAAAGTTGCCGACCACATAGGCGTGCTCCAGCGGCACCACCGACAGCAGCCGGGCTCCGGGATTGACGTAAGCGCCAATGCGCACCGCGCGCTCGCCAACCATACCGTCGATAGGCGCAACGATACGGGTATAGGACAGATCCAGCTGAGCCCGCTCAAGACTCGCCTGGGCATGCTTGAGACCACCCGCGGCGCTGTCGACTTGCGCGCTGAGGATATCCACCTGCTTGCGCGCTGCGGCTAGCGCTGCCTGCGAATTGGCCAGCCGGGCACTGGCCTGGTCGACCCGGCTACGCGCCTGCTGGGCGTTCTGAACAGTACCGGCGCCCTGCTCGGCCAGACGACTGTGGCGGGTCAGTTCATGGTTGGCGAACGCCAGCTCGGCCTGGTCGGCATTCACCGCTGCTTGCGCCTGGGCGATCAGCGACGCCTGGCGTTCGAGGGTCGCCCGCGCATTGTGCTGCTGCGCGGTGGACACCAGCAGTTGCGCCTGTGCCGCCGCCAGGGCCGCTTGATAATCACGGTCGTCGATCAACGCCAGCACCTGGCCGGCCTTGACCTGCTGGTTATCCTCGACCAGCACTTGGGTGATAAAGCCTGCCACCTTCGGCGCGACCACGGTGTAATCGGCTGAAACGTAAGCATCATTGGTGCTCTGTTCGGTGTCGCTGCCCAGCAGCATTGGGCCGAAGACACCGGCCAGGCCGGCAACCACCAAGGCGGCAACGATCAAGGCGGTTTTTCGGTGAGTCGTTATTGTCGTCATGTCGTTCTCTCAGAACAGGAACCTAGGCCACCGCGCGCGGTGGATAGATTCGTGTAGGCACAAAAGGAATCAGCAGGATCAGTGCGGCGGCGAGCACGGCCATGCACAGGTAAAGGTCAGCCGAGGCCAGTACCAGCGCCTGCTCGTGAATGCGCTTGGCCAGGCCCGGCGCGAGGCTGTCGGTCAACGGCGCGTTGCCCAGGTTGTCGACCAGCGTGTTGGAATGAAAATGCCGGCGCAGTGTGGTCAGCGCCTCCAGTACGCCGGTGGCGACCACCGAGGCCAGGCCCTTGACGGTGTTGAACCAGGCCGAAGCAAACGGGCCGTCCTGCGGAGTCATGCCGCCGGTGGCCAGCATCAGCAACGGCAACACCGCCATGGGCTGACCGAAGATATGCAGCATCTGCAGCAGGTAGAAGTTGTCGCGAATCCACACGCTGGTGAGCTGGCTTCCGAGCACACAGGACAACGCCAGCATCCCCAGGCCAATGGCCAGGACCCAGCGGCAGTCGACTGCGCGGATATTGCACAGCGCCGCGGTCAACGGCAGCGCCAGTAGCTGCGGCAAGGCCACCAGCAACAACAATGGCGCGGTCTGCGCGGGGCGATAGCCCTGGATCTGGGCGAGGTAACTGGAGGGAATGAGGATCGCTGCGGTCAGCACGATCAGCACACCAAACAAGGTCACCAGCGCATGGGTCAGGTTGCGGGTCTTGAGCATCTGCAGCTTGAAGAACGGCAAGGGCTCGGACCACTCGTTGCACAGGAACAGCACCAGCAACACCAGGCCACCGCCCAGTAACCAGCAGATCAACGGCGAGTTGAACCAGCCCATGCGATCACCCAGGGTCAGGCCGATCACCAGCGCACAGATCGCCGGCAAACCGAGCAGCAGGCCGCGCCAGTCAAACTGCTTGAAACGCTCCAGGCGCAACGGATCCTGAGGCAAGCCCCAGGCCACACAGGCCATGGCCAGCAACGACGGCAGGATGATCTGCCAGAACGCCCACTGCCAACCGACATACTCGGTCCACAACCCCGCCAGCGGCGTGCCCAGGTTCGGTCCGAAGGTGGCGGTCAGCGCGTAACCGGCTAGACCATAGACCTTGATTCCCGGCGGCAGAAAGCGCAGCGCGACACTCATCAGCATCGGTGGCAGCGCGCCCGACGCCAGGCCCTGCAGGGTGCGCAGCAGCATCAGGCTGGCGAGGTTCGGGGCATAGGGTTGCAACAGCCCGAGCAGGGCGAAGGCGCTGATCGCGCAGAGGGTGAAGCGACGCAGGGAAAAGGTTGCCGCCAGCCACGGCGAAAAGGCCATGGCCGACACCGACGCCGCTGCATACACCGCAATCAGCCAGGCACCTTCGTCGGCACCGATGAACATGCCGCCACGAATGTCCGCCAGCGACGTCTTGGTGACCATCTCGTTGAGGCCGGCGCAAAGCACCGCCAGCAACACACCCAGCAACCCGACCACAATGCGCAGGCCAAATGCCGCCGGTGCGGCGGGCCTAGCCACCGGCACAGGTGCGGCAGCAGAAGGCAGCGCAGTTAACGAACTCATTACAGACATCTCCGGGGTGAACAACTACCGGCAGAAGTCTATGAAGCGGCAATGATGACGGAAACTGACATATTGGCAGTTTACTAGTGCAGCAAACGCACGCCTGCTATCAGGGGTTCTCGCTGCAGCAGGCTTTGAGGGTCTGACGCAGCCAGCGGTGCGCCGGATCGTTGTCAAAGCGCGGGTGCCAGGCCTGCATCACCGTCACCCGCTCCATCGGCAGCGGAATGCGGAACGAGCGCAGCGGCAGCCCCAGCTTGGTCACGCTGGTGAGGATATTGGCCGGCATTGGCAGCAGCAGATCGGAGTCCGGCAGAGAGAACATCGCCGAGTGAAAACTCGGGGTGATCAGCGCGACGTGCCGTTGCACCTTGTAATTGGCCAGCTCGATATCGATCGGCCCATTGGCGCGGCCACGACGCGACACGCTGATCTGCGGGTACGCGGCAAAACGCTCGGGGGTGATCGGTGCCTCGAAGATCGGGTGGTCCTGACGGGCCAGGCCTACGTAGATGGTATTGAACAGGCTCTGCACCTTGATTTCCGGGCCCAGATCAACCGTCGAGCTGACGATCAGGTCGGTGCGTCCATCGCGCAGCACGGCATCGTCATCGCCACCGCTCTCCGGCACGAAGCGCAGCACGGTACGCGGCGCCTGCTCGTGCATGGTACGCAGCAGTTGCGCGCCATACAGGGCGATGAACAGGTCATTGGTGCGGATGCTGAAGGCCCGGTCGAGCGTGCTCAGGTCGACCTCCTCACGGCTGCGGAACACCAGCCCGGCCTGCTCGACCAATGCCCGCACCTGATCATGCAAGGCCAGCGCCCGCGGTGTCGGCACCAGGCCACGGCCGGCACGGACCAGAATCGGGTCGCCGATGGCTTCGCGGATACGCCCCAGGGTCCGGCTCATGGCCGCAGGGCTCAGGTTCATGCGCCGTGCGGCACCGACCACACTGCCCTCATCGAGCAACGCATCGAGGGCGACCAACAGGTTCATATCCGGAATCTGCATTGCCAGGTATCCATAGGGTTAGAAAGGTTGATGTTAACAGCTCGGCAGCGGCCACCGGGTTGCGCTACACACAACTACACAGTGCATGCCAGGCCATTTATCCGCGCCAGGCCTTGGCCAACAATACTCGGCTTGATAGTCGCCCAGTGGAGGTGTGCATGCTCAGTCCCGTGTTGATCGCCATCGATGGCTCCAGCGCCTCCCAGGGCTTGCTGGAGCTTGCGCAGCACTACTGCCAGCCCGCCCGCCATCGTTTGCAGGTGCTGCTGGCGGTCGACAGTGCCTTCTCCCTGAGCGATGGCCCCGGACCGATCAGCCTGTACGAGCAACAGGAGTTTCCGGCGGCCACGGACGAGCAACGTCATGCTGTTGCCGCCGTGCAACAGGCGTTGCGACGGTTGCGGGAGCTGGGCTTCGAGAGCGAAGGCAAGCTGGCTCAGGACGAGCCGGTGGCGGCGATTGTCAACGCAGCCCGGCAGCTTGATTGTGCGTTGATCATCATCGGCCATCGCCACCTGAACCGCCTGGGGCGGTTGCTGGATCCGTCGATCAGCAACAAGGTCATCGACCAGGTGAGCTGCCCGGTGCTGGTGGATTCCAGGCAAGCCTGAAATTTCTGGGGTGCAGTTCACATTGTAGGAGCGGTGTTCCGGGCTGCACCACCTAGCCCTGGTCTTTCGCCGGCTTCACCACCACCGTACAAGTCGTCCCCGCCGCCAGCAAAAACCCTTCTGGCACTTCATCGATATGAATCCGCACCGGCACCCGCTGCGCCAGGCGTACCCAGTTGAAGGTCGGGTTGACGTCGGCAATCAGCTCGCGGCTTTCCGGGTTGTCGCGGTCGTAGATACCGCGGGAGATACTCTCCACATGGCCCTTGAGCACTTCACCGCTCATCATCTGCAAGTCAGCCTGGTCACCGACTTTCACATGGGGCAGCTTGGTCTCTTCGAAGAAGCCGTAAACCCAGAATGAATCCTTGTCGACCACCGCCATCTTCGGCTCACCGGTGCGCGCATAGTCACCGCGGTGTACGTTGAGGTTGGTCACGTAGCCGTCGACGGTGGCGAGGATCTTCGTCCGTTTGAGATCCAGTTCCGCCGCCGCCAGTTGCGCCTGAGCGTGCTGGTAGTCGGCCAGCGCCGAGTTGGCGATGTTGCTGGCGTCGTCACGGTTCTCGCGGGAGATCACCAGGTTGTCCATGTCGGCCCGCCGATGGGCGTTGACCTTGCGCATTTCCCAGGTGGCCTTGCGTGAGGCGACCAGGGCCTGGGCCTGCTTGACCGCCACTTGGTAATGCTCTGGGTCGATCTGCAGCAGCAGGTCGCCCTTCTTCACCAACTGGTTGTCGCGTACCGGCACATCGACCACGTAACCCGGCACATCGGCGGCGACGTTGATGATGTCGGCACGCACCCGCCCGTCCCGGGTCCAGGGCGTATTCATGTAGTGCACCCAGAGCTGGCGGCCGATCACCACGGCAGCAGCCAGCACGAGCAAGGTGGCGATCAGGCTGAAAAACTTTTTCATCAACAGGGTCTCAACGGTAGAGAGTCAGGGCCATGGAACCGAACAAGCAGATAAACAGGCACAGGCGCAGCAACGCCGGGTGCCAGAAAAAGCGGTAGCCGTCATAGCTGGCGATAAACCGGTCCAGCCCCCAGGCAAGCCCGGCGGCGAACAGGAACATCAGGGTCATGGTCGGCATGTAGACGCCATGGAAGGCGATTTCACGGGGCATGGGGCAGTCCTTGGGCCGGGGCCAGTGCGGCCAGCGGCGACTGGGGGTCGAGCAGCGAAGTACGGATGAAATGCAGGTAGCTCTGCACACGGCGCAGGGCCGAGGTGTCGAAGTGGCGGGCAAAAGGCTCGTCAGTGGCCTGCACCCGGCTGATGGCGTGATCGACGGCGACCAGGGCACGCTCGTGATTGCTCACGCTCGGTTGCAGGAACAGTCGCGCCAGGGCCCGGCCCATGACCCGGATCGCCTGGCGCCAGGGCTGCGACTCGGCATAGCACGGGTGCACCGGCAGGATCGCTTGCTCCTTGCGCAGCTCGATGATCGCGTGCCCCACCTCCAGCACCAGGAACATCCAGCGCAGCAGGTTGCTCTGTACCTGAGGTTTACCGGCGGCCAGGCCATAGGCCTGGTGCAGCAGGTCGCGGGTGCGGCTTTCAAAGCCCGACCCCAGGCCTCGCAAGCGCCCGCTGATGGCGAACAGCACCTGGCTGCGCAAGTCCTGCTCCAGGCGACTCCACAACCAGCGGCTGTTCGGCGGCAGGATGATTGCCCCGGCAGCGGCACACACCAGCATGCCGATGACCATGGCGATGTAGTCGTTGATGAAGTTGTAGGGGTTGTAGACCGTCAGGTTATCCGGCACCGAACCGGTGGCGAAGAAAATCAGCAGTCCCAGGCCGACACCGGCGTATGCCGGTCGCGAAGCGAGGAACGCACCGAGCACGAATACCGGCGCCAGCACCAGGCACAGCAAGGGGAAGCCATCGATCCAGGGGAACACGAAAAAGGTTTCGAAAAAACCGATGAAGGCCCCGATCAAGGTTCCGCAGGCCATCTGGAACGACATTCTTTTAGGGTTCGGCGAAGCCGCCGACAAACCCACGGTGGCGGCGGCGATCAAGGTCATCATTGCCCCGCTGGGCCAGGCCGTCATGATCCAGAAACTGCCCAGCACCAGGAGGATGAACGAGGCACGCAACCCTGCGGCCAACGACACCATCCAGTTGGTCTGCGCCACGTAGGGTTCGTCCCACTGCTCGCGGGCATGGTTGTGCGCGGCCAGCGACGCGTGGGTCAGGGCGTAGCTGTGCAGGTCATCGACAAAGCGGTAGAGCAATTCGTAGGCGGTATGGAAGTCGAGCAGATCGGCATCGCTCGGCCCGGTCTCGACATACGCGGCGCGCAGGCTGCGCACCCGCTCGGGCAAGCCTTCCTTGTAGGCCGCCAGTTGCTCGGCCAGGCGCGCCGCATCGGCACTGGTCAACGCCCGGCCGGCATAGGCATCGAGCAGTTCGGTCAACGCCTTGAGGCCGGGTTCGATCGCCGTGACGATCTGCAGCGGGCCGCGCAGACGCAAGCGTTCAAGCAGCTGGTGCAAGGCATTGAAGCGCGTGGTGATGGCCATGAACTCGCTGTTCATACGCCCCAGGCGACCGTTGCGACGACGCATGTGCGGGTCTTCGAAAGCGGTGACATTACGCAGGCTTTCCAGGCCCACCGCTTCGGCGATAAAACGTACGTTGCTGCTTTCAAAACGATCGCGCTGACTGTCGCCCCGCAGGCCTTCGACAACGAAACCGGCGAACACCCCAAAGCGCTGGTACAGGGCGTTACGCATCGCCGCGCCCGCCGACTGCGGCAGAATCGCGGCGCTGACCAGGGTCGACACGAGAATCCCCAGGGAGATTTCCAGTACCCGCCAGACCGCCGCCATGAACGCCCCGTCGGGGTGTTGCAAGGCCGGCAGACCGACCATCGCCGCGGTGTAACCGGCCAGCACGAAGCCGTAGGCCTGAAAGGTCCGATAGCGCATGGCGCCGGCCGAGCACAGGCCGACCCAGATCGCCAGGCTGGGCAGAAACAGTTCGGTGTTCTGCGGAAACAGGGCGATCAAGGTGACCATCATCGACGAACCGGCCAAGGTGCCCAGCAAGCGCCAGAAGCTCTTGGCAAACACGTGCCCGCTCTGCGGCTGCATGACGATGAACACGGTGATCATCGCCGTGCGCGGCTGCGGCAACTCCAGGCGCATGGCCAGCCACAGGGTCAGGAACGCAGCGCTGAGGACCTTGAAGATATAGACCCAGGTCACCCCGTCGGTGCGGGCCCACTCGAAGAAACCACGGCGCCACTCAAGGCTTGCCAGCCAGCGAAACGGCAGGGTCAGTGCGGTCATTCGGCGTGGTCCGGCTTGTCGAAGATGGCCAGGGTCGCCGGAGTTTTCGGCGCCTGTTGCTGGTCTTCATCCGGTACGTCGTTGCCGGCACCCAGGCCACCACCCAGGGCGGTCACCAACTCGGCATGCGCAGTCAGTCGGGCTGCCTGGACCTGCTGCTGAATCTGTTGCTGGCGAAACAGCAAGGTCTGGGCGTTGAGCACATTGAGGTAATCGGTCAGGCCGCGCTGGAAGGCGATCATGGCGATGTCGTAGGTCTTCTGCGCCGACGCCACCGACTCGGCGGCAAAGTGCTGCTGCTCTTTCATCGACTCACGGCGAATCAACTGGTCGGAAATGCCCTTGAGCGCCTCGACCACGGTCTGGTTGTAACGCGCCACGGCGATGTCATAACCGGCCGAAGCGACACCCAGTTGCGAGCGCAGGCGGCCACCGTCGAACACCGGCAGGCTGATGGCAGGGCCGACGTTGTAGTTGAACTTGCGCTCGGTCAGGAACTCCAGCGGACCGCCGCCGGTGGCCATGAAGCCGAGGCCGCCGACCAGATCGACGTTGGGGAAAAAGCCGGCATGGGCGACGTCGATGCCGCGTGCCTGCGCCGCGACCTGCCAGCGGCTGGCGACCACGTCCGGACGCTGGCCAACCAGTTCGGCAGGCAACGCCGAGGGCAGTTTCAACGCCGCACCTAGGGCCAGTTGCGGACGCTGCAATTGCGCGCCCTGCCCCGGACCTTTACCGGCCAATGCGGCCAGCTGGTTACGCGCCAGGGCGATTTCTTCGTTCAGCGCATCGAGCTGACGATGGGTCTCCGGCAGCGGCGTCTGTGCCTGGCTGACTTCGAAATGGGTGCCGATACCACCGGCCAGGCGGCGTTCGGCCAGGGCCAGGATCTGCTCCTGCTGTTCGAGTTCAGCCTTGACGATATCGCGCTGGGCAAAGTGCAGGGACAGCTGGATGTACACCTTGACGATGTTGTTCTGCAGTTCCAGCTGGGCCTGGCGCAACTGCGCCGCGCTCATATGGGCCATGTCCACGGCCTGCTCGCTGGCATTGCGCTCGCGGCCCCAGAGGTCCAGGGCATAACTGAAGCCGAGGGCAGCGTTGTTGTCCCAGGTGTTGGCCCCGGACAACGCCCCCGGGCCGTAGAACTGGTCTTCCGGCCAGTTGTGGCGCTTGAGCGTCGACTCGCCGTTTACCTGCAGTTTCTCGGCAGACTCGATCACCCCGGCCATGGCTTTGGCCTCACGCACCCGTGCGGCGGCCATGGCCATGCTCGGGCTGTCGTTGACGGCCAGGGCGATCCAGCGGTCCAGTTGTGGATCGCCATAGGCGCGCCACCACTGCTGGTCAGGCCAGTGGGCATCACGGGCGGCCTCGCGGATCGCCTCGTCGGTGGTCAGGGTATTGGCTTGCAGCGTCTTGCTTTGCGGGGCAATGCCCCA
>OEPS010000181.1_pt1 | contig 23408 bp, 29 predicted proteins | sample 1539411 | NCBI WGS metagenome assembly OEPS01 (sample SAMN02671747, study PRJEB22543) | soil metagenome | biome: bacteria | place: China:Hunan Province, Lengshuijiang City | collected 2012-10-15 | depth 0.08m m
GCCGCGCAAGCCCCTGGACGACGTGCTCCGGGCGGCGGGCGACCTCAAGGGCAGACGCTCGCTGGACGACCTGCACCCCGCTCAGAAGCCGAGCCTCGAGGACGCCCTCAAGAAGCCTCCGGCGAAGAAGGACTGGCCCGGCCTCTAGCTCCGCCAGGCCCACCGGTTCCCCTCGCTACGCTTTAGAGGGCGACGGCATGAAGACCCGATCGACAACGGGCCTGAAGGGTCGCGTGCCGGACAACCTCGCGACGACCCACGAGCCGGGGGCGCCCGGTGCGTTCAGGAAGGCGATGAGCCCGCCGGCGGTGCCACGAACAGCGCCATGCTGGCCGTGAAGCCGTGCAGGAAGGCCCGCCCGCTGACCGGGCCGATCTCCCCGGCGCAGAACATCCCCGCCACCGGCAACGGGCCGAGGCCGGCCTGCACCGCGGCGATGTCGTGGTCCGGGCTCCCGAACAGGTGCCGCCCGCGGCCGTTGCAGGTGAACAGCAGCGCCCCGGCCAGTTTGGCCGGGTCCCCGGCCCGGGACAGCTCCAGCACCCCGAGCCGCCCGCGCAGGTCCTCGTCGGCCGCCGAGGCGTCCCGGATGTGGAACTGCACGGTCTGGCCGACCTTGATGTCCTCCCCGACGGCGATCGCCCCGGTCCCCTGGTCGGCCCCCAGCACGTTGCGGATCAGGAAGTCGCCGGGGCCGAACTCCGGAGCGTACTCGTCGATCACGACGCCGACGTGCAGGCCACGGTTCATCCGGGCCTGGTCTTCGGGCGACAGCGACCGGAACAGGTCACGCAGCCGGTCCAGCGGCGGCTCGCCGCCGAGGCTGCTGATCACCTGGCCCTCGGCCCCGGTCACCGTGTAGGAGCTACCAATCGGTTTGCACCCCTGCGACACCAGCGTCTCGACCTGGACGTCGCCGCTGATGGTCACCCCGACGCCGCCGGCAGTCCGCACCTTGGACCCGTACACCAAGGCATGCTGGCCCGGCCCGCGGCCCCCGCTCGCCATGCCCCCGATCACCGGGATCGCGGCTTCGACGGTGGCCGCGTTCAGCTGGTCCAGGCCGCCCGGGGGGAAGGTGTACGGGTCGCCGAGCACCAGCACCGCCCGGGTGTCGTCCTCGATGGCGGGAAGGCCCATGGTCACCGGCTCGTCATGCCCGCCGGACCCGGGAGCGGCGACCAGGGCGAACGGCTCTACCCTTGCCCCGTCGAGGTTGGCGGTCCAGATGCTGAGCGCCGGGCCTTCCTCGACCTCATGGCCGTCGCCGATCACGGCCGCCGCGGTGCACCCGATCAGCGCTCCCGGGTGCCCGCTGGGCGCCACCGACTCGCCGACCCGCTCGGCGATCTCGTCGATCGCCCCCAGGTGGTGGGCCGAATGAAACAGGACCGTCAGTTCCGGCCGGGCGCCCTCCAGCGCCGCCAGCGCGCGGCCGAGCGCCTCGTCGACCGCCTCCGCCGACGCCGGGTTCGCCGAGAAGCCCGATCCGATGTGCATCTCTAAAAAACTCTACCCGCCTTCGGTCCCCGGAGGCCCCAGCCCGGGCTCGGTCATCCGGCCGAGCTCGAGGGCGGCGTCGACCTGATCGGCGGTCATCAGCCCCCGGGCGATCACGATCTCCCGCAGCGATTGCCCTGTCGCGTAGGCTTCCTTCGACACCTCGGCGGCGGTGTCGTAGCCGATCTCGGGCACCAGTGCCGTGACGATCACCAGCGACCGCTCCAGCAGCTCGGTGGCCCGGCCCTCGTCGGCCTCGATGCCGTCGACGCACCGCCCCGCCAGCAGCGCCGCCGCCGCCCCCAGCGACTCCGCCGAGAACAGCAGGTCGTGGGCCATCAGCGGCATCATCGTGTTGAGTTCGAACATGCTGCCCAGCCCGCCGAGGGCGATCGCCGCGTCGTTGCCGATCACCTGGGCCGCCACCTGGATCACCGCCTCCGGGATCACCGGGTTCACCTTGCCGGGCATGATGCTGGAGCCGGGCTGCAGCGCCGGGAGCCGGATCTCGGCCAGCGCGGTCCGCGGGCCGGACGCCATCCAGCGCAGGTCGTTGGCAATGCGGGCCAGCGCCACCGCCGCCCCGCGCAGCGCCCCCGAGGCCGCGACCACCGCATCCCGGGCGCTCTGCGCCTCGAAGTGGTTGGGAGCCTCGACCAGGTCGAGGCCGCTGCGTGAACGCAGATGGGCGATCGCCTGGCCGGCGAACTTCGGGTGGGCGTTGAGCCCGGTCCCCACCGCGGTTCCGCCGAGGGCCAGCTCCAACAACCCCGCCCGGCACGCACGCACCCGATCCGCGGCATGGGCCACCTGCGCCGCAAACCCACCGAACTCCTGCCCCAGCCGCACCGGTGTGGCGTCCATCAGATGCGTCCGTCCGGACTTGAGGATGCCGTCGAAGGCCTCGGCCTTGGCCGCCAGCGAGGCCTCCAGCGCGGCCAACCCCGGCAACACCACCTCATCCAGAGCCGATAGGGCGGCGAGGTGGGTGACCGTCGGGATCACGTCGTTGGACGACTGGCAGCGGTTGACGTGGTCGTTGGGGTGCACTGGGTGCTTGCTGCCCCGGTCGCCGCCGAGCAGCTCGCTGGCCCGGTTGGCGATGACCTCGTTGGCGTTCATGTTCGTCGAGGTGCCGGACCCGGTCTGGAAGACGTCGATGACGAACTGATCGTCATGCCGCCCGGCAATGACCTCCTCGGCCGCCACCCGGATCGCCCTGCTCAGCTCGTGGCTCAGCAGCTCCAGCTCTTCGTTGGCCTGGGCCGCGGCCCACTTCACGAGGCCGAGTGCCCGGATGAACCGGCGGCCGAAGCGCCACGGGCTGATCGGGAAGTTGCCGACCGCCCGCTGGGTCTGCGCGCCGTAGTAGGCCTCGGTGGGAACGGGCACCTCGCCCATCGAGTCCTTCTCGATCCGGAACCCCGCCACGCCGAGGTAGTTTAGTTTCCATGCTTCTCCTCCTCGTCCGGCACGGGAACACGGCGCTGACTGGCACCCGGCTGTCCGGGCGGCTCCCGGGCGTACACCTGTCGGAGGAGGGGATCCGGCAGGCCAAGGGGGTAGCCGGGCGCCTCGGTGGGCTGCCGATCAAGGCGGTCTACTCCTCGCCGCTGGAGCGCTGCCTGGAGACGGCGGAGCCGATCGCCTCCCAGCACGGGTTGCAGGTCCGCCCCCTCGACGCCGTGGCCGAGGTCGACTACGGCGAGTGGACGGGCCGATCGTTCAAGCAGCTGACCCGGCTGAAGGCCTGGAGCGAGCTGCACGCCAAGCCCGCCGACTTCAAGTTCCCCGGGGGCGAGTCGATCCGGGAGGCGCAGACCCGGGCGGTCGGTGCCACCCAGGAACTGCTGAAGCGGCACCCGAATCAGGCGATCGTTGTCGTTTCCCATGCCGACCTGATCCGGCTGACCATGGCCGCCTACCTCGGGATGGGGCTTGACCTGTACCAGCGGGTAATCGTGGGGGTAGCATCGGTCAGCGCGGTGGCGCTCGGGGACCGGGTTCCCCGGGTGGTGCGGTTGTCGGACACTGGGTCGCTCGAGGAGCTCGCCGCGCGGATCAGGCCACGGCCCGCCACCCCGGCGGCCACGGCGAAGCCGGCGCGCCCGGCCGGTCAGGGGTCGTAAGGCGTCAGGGGTCGTAAGGCATGGACGACATCGAGTTCGACGGCGTCGACCGGATCACCGTCGGGGCGATCGGCCCCCCCGGCCGGCGCACCTTCTACCTGCAGGCCCGGCAGGGGGTTGAGCAGGTCACCCTGGTCGTCGAGAAGGACCATGTCATCGCCCTCGGCGAGGGCACCGAGGAGATCTTCAAATCGGAGGGCTACCCGAAGGACCCGATCGGGTGGGACGCCGACTCGATGGCCCTGGAGGAGCCGGTCACCCCGGAATTCCGGGTGGGGACGATGGCCATCGGGTACGCCGAGGACCGGGACCTGGTGCTGATCGAGTGCCGGGCGGCCCAGAGGGCACCCGGGGCACCCGGGGCACCCGGCCAGGAGGCGGGCGACGTCGCCGAACCCGAAGCGGAGGTCGACGACGATGACGGTGGCGGACCGGCCGCCCGGTTCTGGATCACCCGGGCGCAACTGCAGGCCCTCGCCGCCCATGGGATGACCGTGGCCGCCCAGGGCCGGCCGCTGTGCCCGCTGTGCCGGGTGCCGATGGACCCCGAGGGCCACGTCTGCTACGCATCGAACGGGCATCGCACCGAAGTCTGAGGGACCCCGCTGACCCCCGACGACCTGACGGCCGGCGCCCTCGAGCTGCTCGGGCTGATGCCCGGCGCATCCAACTACACCTTCCTGGCCCGCCTGGGCGGTCCTGAGGGGCGCCTGGTCATCTACAAGCCCCGGCGCGGCGAGGCACCGTTGTGGGACTTCCCGACCGGGACACTGTGCCAGCGGGAGGTCGCCGCCTACCTGGTGAGCGCCGCCGGGGGGTTCGGCATCGTGCCCCCGACGGTGCTCCGTGACGGGCCAGCCGGGCCGGGCTCGGTCCAGGAATTCGTCGAGCACGATTTCGGCTGCACCGCCTTCGACCTGTACGACGACCATGCCGCCGAACTGCGCCGCATCGCCCTGTTCGACCTGGTGGTCAACAACGCCGACCGCAAGGCGGGCCACGTCTTTCCCGATGCCCAAGGCCACGTCTGGGCGATCGACCACGGCATCTGCTTCCACGCCGACCCCAAGCTCCGAACCGTGCTCTGGGACTTCGCCGACCAGCCGCTCTCCAGCGAGGAGCGTGCCTGCCTCCAGCGGCTGCGCACCGCGCTGTCGGGCGACCTGGGGGTGGCCCTGGCCGAGTTGCTCGACCCCGAAGAGCTGACCGCCCTGCGCCGCCGCCTGAAGATCGTGCTCAAGGCGGGGGCATTCCCGGCGCCGGGGCCGGCGTGGGGGCCGGGCCGGGCGTTCCCCTGGCCGCCGATCTGATGCCGGTCTGGCCCGCTCCGGGCGCGGTGTCCGCTCAGGGCTACGATGAATCTATGGGCGACAACTACATCGGTGGTCAGTGGGTCCCGGCCACGTCCGGACGCAGCTTCCCCAGCCTGAACCCGGCCGACCTTGACGAGACCCTCGGCGAATTCCCCGCCTCCGGGCCGGAGGACATCGCCCGCGCCGCCGCCGCCGCCGAGGCCGCCTACCCGGCCTGGCGCCGCACCCCGGTCCCCCGCCGGGCCGACTACGTGCTGCGGGTCGGGCTGATCCTGGAGCAGCGCAAGGAGGAGCTGGCCCAGCTGATGACCCGGGAGATGGGCAAGACACTGCGGGAGACCCGGGCCGACGTCCAGGAGGGCATCGACTTCTGCCTGTACATGGCCGGCGAGGGCCGCCGTGCCTTCGGCCAGACGATGCCCGCCGAGCTGCCGAGCAAGTTCTCGATGACGGTGCGCTCGCCGGTGGGCGTCGTCGGCCTGATCACGCCCTGGAACTTCCCGGTAGCCATCCCGCTGTGGAAGATCGCACCCGCCCTGGTCGCCGGCTGCACCATGGTGTTCAAGCCGGCCGAGGACACGCCGCTGCTGGCGACGATCCTCGTCGAGATCTTCGAGCATGCCGGCCTGCCGGCCGGGGTGCTCAACCTGGTGCACGGCCTCGGCGATGAGGCCGGTGCGGCCCTCGTCCAGCACCCCGCGGTACGGGCGATCTCGTTCACCGGGTCGCTGGCCGTCGGCCGTCAGGTCGCCGAGATCTGCGGGCGGCTGGGCAAGCGCTGCTCGCTGGAGCTGGGGTCGAAGAACGCGCTGATCGTGATGCCCGACGCCGACCTCGACCTTGCCGTCGAGGCGGCCGCCTGGGGGGCGTTCGCCACCAGTGGGCAGCGGTGCACGTCGACCTCGCGGCTCATCGTCCTGGAGGGCGTCAAAGAGGCGTTCATGTCCCGGCTGCTCGCGCGGGTGGCAACGATGAAGGTCGGCTCCGGCCTCGACCCCGACGTCGAGCTGGCACCGGTCATCAACCGCACCCAGAAGGAGCGTGTGCTGGGCTACATCGACATCGGGCGCCGGGAAGGCGCGGTGCTCGTGGCCGGCGGCGGGGAGCTGACCGGGCCGGGCTACGACCGGGGCAACTTCATCGCCCCGACGGTGTTCGACGCTATGACCCCGACGATGCGCATCGCCCAGGAGGAGATTTTCGGCCCGGTGACCGGGATCATTGCTGTCGCAACGCTGGACGAGGCGATCCAGGTCGCCAACGGCACCGAGTACGGGCTGTCCTGCGCCATCTACACCCGGGACATCGGGGCGACGTTCACCGCCATCACCGAGCTGGACTTCGGGGTGGTCTACATCAACGCCCCGACGATCGGCGCCGAGGTGCAGCTCCCGTTCGGCGGGACCAAGGCGACCGGCAACGGGCACCGGGAAGCCGGCCCGGTGGCCCTCGACGAGTTCACCGAGTGGAAGTCGGTGTCGGTCGACTTCTCGGGCAAGATCCAGAAGGCCCAGGGGATCGACTAGCCCGATCAACTCCGGACTGGCAACGTCCGGTCCGCGGCAGTGGGATCTGCTCGCCACGATTTGCCGGTCCATAGGTTACGCATATCAACAATGATCTACGTAACCCCTCGTGGACCACTGTCATGATTTCCGTCGGAATCCGCCTGGGATCAGGACAGTGGCTCAGCCCGGCGCCCGCCGGCCCAGGATCGTCGCCATCAGCCGGATCGCACCGCCCTTGTCCAGCGGGTCGTTGCCGTTGCCGCACTTCGGCGACTGCACACACGACGGGCAGCCCGACTCGCACGGGCAGGCGCAGACCGCATCCAGCGTCGCTCCCAGGTGCTCGACCGCCCGGGCGAAGCCCCGCTCGGCGATCCCCATCCCGCCCGGGTAGCCGTCGTAGATGAACACCGTCGGCAGGCCGGTGTCGGCGGACCGGGCGGTCGACACCCCACCGATGTCCCACCGGTCGGCCATGGCGAACAGCGGCAGGACCCCGATCGCCGCGTGCTCGGCGGCGTGCAGTGACCCCGGCAGGTCCGGCGCCTCGATCCCAGCCGCGGACATGACCGGCGCGGGCACCGTGTACCAGAACGCCACCGTCGCCAGCCGCTCCTCGGGCAGGTCGAGCGGGACGACCTCCAGCAGCTCCCCGGTGGCGATCTCCCGCCGGGCAAACGCGACCACCTGCCGCGTCACCTCCACGCCGCCCAGGTAGCAGTCGACCGCCCCCAGCTGCCGGGTGGCGGTCACCCCGGCCACCCGGATGTCGGAGCTGTCGCGGGCCTGGGTGAACCAGGTCGGCGACGCCGCTTCCACCAGCGCCACCCGCTCCCGGTCGTCCAGCGCGACCACGACGAAGCTTTCCCCCTGGTGCAGGTAGCTCGCCCCCGGGTGCACCTGGCCGTACGCCCGGGCGGCGTCGACGGTGCCGAGCAGGGCGCCGGTGCCGGCATCGACGATCCGGTAGGCCTCGCCCCCCATCGAGCGCAGGTCGAGCGCCCGGCCCGGCGGCTCCCGGCGGTGCCAGTGCAGGCGCACCGCGCCGGTCGCCCGCACCGTGCGCTCAACCAGGTCCCCGGCCGCCACCATCGCCACGGCCACCTCGTCGGCCCCCTCGCCGAAGGTCGAAGCCACCTCGGACGGTGCCAGCGGCAGCTCGTGGGCGGCGCAGCCCAGGTGCGGCTCCAGGATCCGGGGGTTGGTCACGTCCACCAGGGCGGCCTCGTACGGCTTCGCCAGCAGGGTGTCGGGGTGGGCGAGGTAGTACTGGTCGAGCGGGTCCTCGTGACCGACCAGCACGGCAGTCGAGGACTCCCCGCCCCGTCCCGCCCGTCCCGCCTGCTGCCATACCTGGGCGACCGTCCCGGGGAAGCCGTTGAGCACCACGGCGTCCAGGCCGCCGACGTCGACGCCCAGCTCCAACGCAGTCGTGGCGGCGACCCCGAGCAGCTCGCCCCCGAACAGCTGGCGCTCGATCTCCCGCCGCTCCGAGGCCAGGTACCCGGCCCGGTACGCCCGGATCCGGGCGGCCGCCTCCGGCGTCTCGACGATCCGCTGGGCGTGCTTGGCGACCAGCTCCGCCGACTTCCGGGACTTGGTGAAGGTGATCGTGCGCACGCCGTGGTCGACGAAGCCCGCCATCAGCCGGGCACACTCCCAGTTCGCCGACGCCCGTGACCCGGACGCTTCGTCCTTGAACGGCGGGTTCCAGAACGCGAACAGCCGCTCGCCGCGGGGACTGCCGTCGCGGTCGATCGTGGTGAACGGCAGGCCGACCAGGGCCTCAGCCAGCTCGCCCGGGTTGCCGATCGTCGCCGACGCCAGCACGAAGCGTGGTTCCGACCCGTAGTGCCGGGCGACCCGCCGCAGCCGGCGCAGGATGCAGCCGACGTGCGACCCGAAGATCCCGCGCAGCGTGTGCGCCTCGTCGACGACGACGAACGCCAGGTGGCCCAGGAACTCCGCCCACCGCTGGTGGGACTCCAGCAGCCCGTAATGGACCATGTCCGGGTTCGACAGGACGATGCGGGCGTAGCTGCGAACCGAGGCGCGCTCGGCGGCCGGGGTGTCGCCGTCGTAGGTGCCGGCGGCGACCTGGGGGAGGGCAAAGGCACGGATCGCCCGGAGCTGGTCCTGGGCCAGCGACTTGGTCGGGTACAGGTACAACGCCCGGGCCTTGCGGTCGGCGAGGAGCCGCTCCAGCACCGGCAGGTTGAAGCAGAGGCTCTTGCCGCTGGCGGTACCGGTCGACACGATCACGTTGTGCCCCGCCCGGACCGCAGCGAGCGCTTCTGCCTGGTGGGTCCACAGTGCGGTGGCGCCGATCGCCTCCAGCCGGGCGGCCAGCGGTGCCGGGAGTGGCGGGTCGGGCACGGCCAGGGTCGCCGCCCGGGTTGGCATGCGCACCAGCCGCAGGAGCCCTTCGAGCGGCGGCTCGCCGGCGGCTGCCGGGGCATCGGCGCCGGGCGACAGCGAGGTGAGGATGCTTTCCAGGTCCGCCGGGGAGTCGAGGCTCATCGCAGCCTCCACGGTACCGGGCGCCTAAGACGCAACTACCCGCCGGTGAGGGCGGGTAGTTGCGTAGTGGAGAAGACCTGCGGGTTCAGTGACGGGTTCCGCCCGGAGCCTGGCTCAAAACCTCGTCGATGGTCATGGACTCCGATGCGAGTCGCTCGGCAAGTTCCCTGATCGGTGCTCCGGGGAACCGCCGGTGTCCGCCAAGTGTTCGGACGTAGGGCAGCTTGCCTTCCTTTGCCCAGCGTGAAACCGTCTTCGGTGAAACGTGCAGCAACCGAGCCACCTGCGCGGCCAGCAGGTACTCGTTCTCCCGTGCGTCTGCGGCCATTCCCGCCCCCTTTTCGCTAGGGCATCTCAACAACCTGGAGTATTACCACCAATCTACCTGATACTACTACCTTTCGGATGCTACGGGTTCGGAGCGGTCTCGCCAGCTCCAAATCCTTGAGCCTTCCCTACTCTCGGAGGATACCGATAGCTTTGCACGAGGTGGCGGATGCTCCGGGTAAAATCTTCCTGTGGAGCGCCCACGGTCCGAATCAGGGCCGGCCGGCGGCGGCCCGAGTGCGGGCCTGACGGTCGCCCAAGCGGCCCGCATGATGCGGGTTTCTAACATGACCGTCTACCGGCTGATCCGCTCCGGCTCGTTGAAGGCGCTCCGGGTTGGCAACCGCTACGTCGTGCAGGAAGCCGACGTCCACGCGTATCTTAGCGAGTCTTATTTCCGAGTGGTCTGATTCCTGCGGGATGATTCGCCAGATCTCGGTCCTCCGCCGACCGCGGTAGCGGGTGCCCTCTGGGCGTGTCGCTTGCACCGGCCGGGCCGGTTGGCGTCATACTTCCCCCGCCGGTAATGCCGCGGCCCCAGGAGGGCCGCCCAGCCTCCTGGGGGTGAAGATGTCCTCGGTCGTCAAGAAGCGCCGCAAGAAGATGCGGAAGAAGAAGCACAAGAAGATGCTGCGCAAGACCCGCTGGCAGCGGCGGCAGCAGGGCCGCTAGCCCCGGTCGGCAGCACCGGCGACGCCCGTGGGCGCCTACCGGCACACCACAATCGGCTTCCTCTCCGACTACGGCCTTGCCGACGAGTTCGTCGGCGTCTGCCACGGCATCATGCGGCGCCTGGCGCCGGCGGCCACCGTGATCGACATCAGCCACGGCATCCGGCCGCACGACGTGGTCGCCGGGGCGGTCGTGTTGTCCCGTGCGGTCGGCTACCTCCCGACTGGCGTGCAGCTGGCCGTGGTAGACCCGGGCGTGGGGTCGTCGCGGCGTGGGGTGGTGGTGGTCACCGGCGACCGGTCCCTTCTGGTCGGACCCGACAACGGGCTGCTGCTCCCGGCTGCCGAGCGCCTCGGCGGGGCAGCGGCCTGCTACGCCCTGGAGAACCGTTCACTGCAGGCGGGGATGGTGTCGGCGACCTTCCACGGCCGGGACGTCTTCGCCCCGGCCGCCGCCCATCTGGCCCGCGGTGTCGAGCCGCCGGCGTTCGGGCCTCCGGTTCCCATCGGCGACCTGGTGCGGGTGGCGATCCCGGGGGCCGAGGTCGCCGAGGGCCGCTGCGCCGGGGTCGTGCTGTCGGTGGACCGGTTCGGCAACCTGGAGACCAGCATCGAGCCTGCCGACCTGGCCGCCGCCGGCCTGCGGCCAGGCGCCGGCCTGGCGGTGACCGTCGGGGGCCGGCGCACCGCCGCCAGCTACGGCCGCACCTTCGCCGACGCCGCCCCGGGGGAGCCGGTCGTGCTGGAAGACTCCCGTGGCCTGCTGGCGGTGTGCCTGAATCAGTCGAGCGCCGCGGCCGGCTTCGGCGCTGCCGCCGGCACCCGCGTGGTCCTCGAACGGGCCGGCTCGTATTAGCGAGAATCCTCATACTGCCCAGAAGGGCGTGCAGGCTCCGCCTGCACGCCGCCTTCCAGCTCTTTTGTGTGCAAAAACTGACTATATATGACGGTTTTTACTCACAAAAGCGTAGTGAGGGTGCCACCTGGGCGGTCGGGGTGGGGCGAACAGCCGGTCGATACCGCTAGCGGAGGATGTGGGTCACGTTGATCACGCCCAGGACGCCGGCGAGCAGGATCGCCGCCAGCAGGAGGACAATGGCGAACATGGTGTTCCGGCGCATCAGCCAGCCGCTCCAGGCGTCGGGAGCGTGACCCAGCTGGCGCAGTCTGCCCCCGTGACCGGGACCGACGTCGGTCTCCGGCTCCTGATTTTCTGGCTGCTCGCCGGCGGGATCGCCGGCTGGCTGGCGAGCCTGGTCGCCCGTACCGGGGATCGCATGGGGTGCCTCCTCAACATCGCGGTGGGCATCGTCGGGGCGATCATCGGCGGCTGGGTCTTCCACAACTTGGGGGTCAGTGTCCCCCAAGGCCACCCGTTTATCGACACCACAGCCGTGGCGTTCGTCGGTGCCACGATCTTGCTGCTCCTCCTCCGCCTACTCGCCCACCTGGGCAGACGATACTAGCGCGAGGGGTGGCGGCCGCTGCGCGACCTCAGCCCATGCGCTCCAGGCAGAACTCCCGCGCCCGGATCAGGGCATCGAGCAGCCGGTTCGGCTCGGGCGTCAGCGGCCGCAGGTCCAGCTCTAGGGCAACCGTCCCTTCGTAGCCCGCCCCGGGCAGGCTTTTGAGGAAGCGCTCAAGCGGGAGCATCCCGGTTCCGGGCAGGGCGTGGTTGTCCCGGTGGTCGGCCTTGCTGTCGGACAGGTGGATGTGGGCCAGGTGAGGGGCGACCGTGTCCAGGGCCGTGAGGATGTCGTTCCCGTCGACGCCACAGTGGCTGGTGTCGAGTGTTACCGCCGGGAAGCCGGCGACCTCTTCCGGTGACAGCCAGCGGTAGCCGCGCACGGGCCGGTCGGCGATCCAGACATGGAACATGTTCTCCACGGCGATGGTGATGCCCTGGTTCTTCTGGTAGTCGTCGAGCTCACCCAGCAGCCAGGCCTGGTAGCGCACATCCCACATCAGCGGCGGGTGGACGACGACGAGGTCGGTGTGCAGTTCCCTGGCCAGGGCGACCGACCGATCGACGATCCGCTGGAAGTTCGGTCCCCACACCCGCCGGGTGATCATCAGCATCGGGGCGTGCACGGCGATGAAGTTCAATCCCTCCCGCCGGGCCAGCTCCCGGGGAGCGTCGGCGGACTGGGTGAGCGGGTCGCGGGTGACCATCAACTCGACGGACTCGAAGCCCGCCGCCGCGATCGTCCCAAAAGTGCGGTCGAGATCCCACATCCAGAACGACCCAGTGGAGCAGGCGATCTTCGGCCGGCTCAGCTCGCTGCCCACGACCCCCAGTCTAGTGGCTGTCCTCCCCGGGACCGATCCGTTGGCACCGAGCGGCCTGCGATTGAGCCCCCCTCCCGGTGGGCAGGATCCAAGGCGAACCAGTTTTTGCCTTGAGGAGGGATGCGCCAATGAAGAATTCATGGAAGGGGCTGGTCATTGGGGGGTTGACCGGAGCCGCGTTCGGGTTGGTGATGGACCTGCTGTCAAAAGCGGGGGAGGAGGCCCTGGAAGGGGCTGAGTTCGTCCAGGAGCACGCGCCCGAGGCGCTGCAGTGGGCGAAGGGCGTCGCCGAACGGGCAACGGAGAAGATCCGTGAGGTAGAGGTGCCCGACAAGGTGCATGACCTGGCGCTCGGGATCCAGGCCAAGGCCCCGGACATCATCCACGGCATCCAGGCCAAGGCCCCGGACATCATCCACGGCATCCAGACCAAAGCCCCCGAGATCGTGCACGGCGTCACCAAGATGGTCAAGGACGCGGGTGTGGCCGAAAAGGTGCAGGGCGCCGCCGAGGCGGTTACGAAGCGGGCCAAGGACGCCGGGATCGGTGACAAGGTGCAGGACCTGGCCCAGAAGGTTGTCGACTCGGATCTCGCCGACCGGGCACGAGAGGCCGCGGAGACCGCCAAGGAACAGGTCAAGGAGGCCGCCGCCGCCAAGAAGTAGCCGCTCCGCCGGAAAGCCCGGGCCCATCGCATAACGGTGTTACGGGGGCTCCCGCACGAGCTATCGTTACCCCCAGCATGTGGCTCTTCCCGCTGGCTGCCGCGATCGTCGCCGGGGCGTTCGCTACCCAGATGGGCCGCCAGTTCGCCGCCAAACGACGGCCCCATCAGCTTGCCTGGACCCTGGCCCTGCTGCTGTTCGCCCTGGCGACCCTGGCCACCGCCGATGGCATCCGGGCCGGTTGGACACCGGGGCTGTTCCGCACCTTCTACCTGTTCGGGGCGGTCATCAACGTGCCTTTCCTGGCTCTTGGCACCATGTACCTGCTCGCCCCGCGCAAGTGGGGGCACGCCTTCGCTGCGGTGGTCGTGGTGGCAAGTGCTCTCGGGCTCAAGGCGGTCCTGGACACCCCGCTTCGGGTCGCCCCGCTAAGGGCGGTCAAGGGCATCCCCGACTTCGCCAGGATCATCGTCGGCGCCGCCCCGCTGTCGCGGACCCTTGCCGACTACTACTCCTACACCGCCTTCGCCATCGTCGTCGGGGGAGCCGTATGGTCGGCGTGGCGCCTGCTCCGGAAGGCCCGGCCTCTCCATAACGGCCGGCCTCTCCAGCAAGGCCGGCCTCTCCACAAAGTCAAGGGCAACGACCACCTGCGGCGACTCGCCTCCGGCAACATCCTGATTGCAACCGGAACGACCGTGGTAGCTGCGGCGAGCATCGTCGTCCACTTCGGCAAGGGCTCGGTGGCGGCGGCCCTGTTCTCGATTGGCTTGCTCGCCGGGATCACCCTGATGTTCGGCGGCTTCCTGCGGACCCGGCCGAAGCCGGTCCCCGCACCCAGCCCAGCGGCCAGCCCCGCCCCGCCGGCTGCTCCCGCCCAGCCCGCCGTCGATGGCTGAACCCCGCCAGGTGGTTCTCTACAGCCGCCCGGGCTGCCACCTGTGCCAGGAGGCCGGCGCCGCCCTGGATGCCGCCGGGGTCTGCTACGACGAGATCGACATCACCACCGACGCCGGCCTGGAGTCCGAGTTCCGCTCCGTGATCCCTGTCGTCGAGGTGAGGGGGCGGCAGGTGTTCGAAGCGGGGATGAACCCCGCCGATCTCCCGGAGTTGGTCAGCGAGGCAGCGATAGGGCCCCACCGTTAAATTACATGAGCGTCATTCCCGGAGCGGCTCACGGTGTGGTTCCAATCGCCATGGAACTCAAGCACGAAATTGTGGAGTCTTTCCGGTTCCGGCTTTTCGGCGAAAAAACTCCACAACCTGTAGCTATATGGCGGGCGCCTAGACGGGCCGCCCAGCCAGCTAGACCGGCCGCCCAGCCAGCGCCGCAGCCTTGCGCCTCTTCTCCAGCCGGCTGAGCCCGCTCAGGTGGAACACCAACAGCAACAGCGAGCAGATCAGGTAGATGGCCGCCGGGGTGTGCAGGTCGCCCCGGACCCGGACCGCCGCGATCAGCACCGGCGGCGGCTGGTTGGCCTGGCCGGAGAGGTCCAGGGTCGCGATCGGGACGCCGGGTCGCACCAGCGAGCCGACCGGCGGGCCGAGGGCGGCGATGATGCCGGGATCGGAGGTGGTCAGCTGGGACGACTGGCCGTTGTTGGTGATGCTCATGATCGGGTCGCCGGCGCTGACCGTCTGACCGGGTGTGACCAGGTACTTCACGATCGTCGCGGTCTGCCCGGGGCCGGACTGGCCGGGGAGCGAGTTGACGCTGACCGGCTTAGAGGGCACGCCCCGGCCGACGGCCAGGATCGAGGCCCGCCCGCCGACGGTGACCGGGGTCATCTTGATTTCGTCCTCGGTGTACTTACCGGTCACCAGGCTGATGGTGCCGTGCTCGAACGGCTTCACCAAGGCCACGGTGCCCGGGGTCGTGCTGAGCGCGTCCGAGACGGAGCTGTCCATCTCGGTCTGCACCGCGGTCAATTCCGTTAAGAGGTCGTCGGCGCCTTTCAGGTCGGCCAGGTGTGCCCCTTGGGTGGGTTTGACCCACCGGGAGGCATTCGGGTAGTCGCCGAGGTTGTAGGTCTCCCCTTTGAACTTGGCGGAGCTGATGCTTGGCCCCATGGAGATCGTCTGCCAGACGGTGGCGGCACCCGTGGGCCCGAGGGCGCTGACGGTCCAGATGAACGACATGATCGACAGCACGCCGAAGACAACCGAGGCCTCGACCCAGTAGGCGAGCTTGGCCCCGAGCACCATCGACATCAACAGGTACACCATCCCGAAGAGCACGGCCGGGACGACGATCGTCGCCAGGATGCCCTTGGCGAACACGCTCACGGTCGCACTCCTTTGGGTGACGTGGTGGCTGGCAGCAGTGGCATGGCACTCAATCCGACGAGTGCGTCTCGCAGTACGACGCTGGCTTCTGAATGGTTTCCAGGTAGGCGATGATGTCGTCGATCTCTGGGTCGACCAGCGGGCCGCCGTAGTCGATCGACCAGGTCGGCATGTCGTCCCCGTCGCCCAGCACGCTGTTGGTGCGGCCGTGCATGATCGTGGCCTGGATGTAGTCGTAGTTCGTCTTGTACATCCCCTTGTATTGAGCCGGGATGTTCTGGCCACCGGCGTAGCGGTAGAACACGCAGTACAGGCCCGGCACCGATGCCGTCTCCTGCTTGCCGGTGGTCGAGTCGATGAACACGTTGCTGCCGCCGCCGGCGTTGTTGCCCTTGGTCGGCTCGGTTGCCGCCAGGGTGCTGCCGTGGCAGCGGGCGCAACCGATGCCGTTGGTGTTCGGGAGGCCGGTCACCGGATCGGTGGTCAGGTCGAAGTACTGCTGGCCCCGGTCGACCGAGTCCTTGGCGAACGCTGCGGTGGTGTTGGCCATCCGGGTCGGCTCGTGGACCCAGTACAGGAAGATCAAGGCGGCGAGCCCGACGCTCAGGATCAGGCCCCAGGTCGAGATCCTGGTGAGCCGCGGGCCCTCGAGCACGTCGTCGGTCTCCCCTGGCCGGAGCGCCGGGGGAACCTTCTCCGCGCGGGTCCGGCGGGGTGGTGGCGAGTCGCTCATCGCTTAGGCCCCCGAGATGGTCACGCAGTGGGCGCCTTCGGGCTGCGGCTGCGAGGTAACGGTGCCCCGGGGCGGGCCGGTGATGATCGTGGAGGTGTCGACGACCACGTTGCCGTTGACAATGTCCACCCGGAACCGGTCGAGGCTGCGCGGGGCGGGGCCGGCCCGGTACTCGCCGTTGATCGAGTACTTGGACCCGTGGCACGGGCACTCGAACCACTTTGAGGTGTTGCAGAACGGCACCGTGCAGCCGAGGTGGACGCACTTGCGGTACAGGGCGACGAACCCGGTCTGGGCGGTGTTGGCCAGCACGTAGGCCGGCACCTTGGCCGCTGCGTCGGGCGTGCCCTCGTAGGTCATCAGGAAGATGCCCGGCGGCAGGATGTTGGTGGCCCCGTCGGCGATCGGCACCCGGGAGCTCTCGAGCTGGGAGCGGAGCTGGCTGGCGTCGCCCATATTGATCTTCCCGCCGAAGCCGCCGGTCGACCTCGGCCACAGGAAGTCCAGCGAAGCCAGGGCGAAGTTGGTGAGCGCCACCGCGATGCCGGCCACGTACGCCCGGTTGAGGAACTGGCGCCGGGTGACGCCGGCGGCGTCATCGAACGACTGGCGGGGACGCGGGGTCAACTCGGAACCCGGCGCCATGATCGAGTCCTCGATCTCCGGGGCGCTCTTCGGGGCCGCACGCAGGTACACCATGAACAGTACCCATGCGCCGATCGATATGAAGATGATCAGGACAACAAGTGCGCCTTCACTCATAACTCAAACCCGTGTTCTCCCAGTGAGTCCAGATTTCGTAAGTAGAACAGGCCGTTGGTCCAGGGGTAGACCCAGTTCTGGCCGGGGCCACGGAACAGCACGCCGACGCTGACCAGGACCGCAAAGAAGGTCATGAAGATCGTGAACAGGCAGATGGCCAGCTTGCGGTCGTTGGGCTTCGTCGATGGGTTGCGGTCGATGAACGGCGTCGCCATCAGGCCGACGATGATCCACTGGGGGATCGTGACGCCGGCGACCTGGGGGTGGAAGTAGCGCAGCAGTTCCTGCAGGCCGAGGAAGTACCAGGGCGCCTTGGACGGGTTCGGGGTGACGTTGACATTGGCCATCGTACGGAACGGGGCGTTGATCACGATCGACACCACAAACAGGAAGACGATCACGGTCAGCACGGCCAGCATCTCGGAGGCCATCAGGTGCGGCCAGGTGTTCACCCGGTCGATCGGCTCCTTCTCAACCCGCTGGATGGCTTCGGGCTTGACCACAGCCAGCAACCGCTGGATCCGCTCAGGGACCGGCTCGGCGCTGGCGGCCCGGGCCGCCCGGGCGGAGGCGCCACGCCCCTTGGGCACCGCGGCAGCTGCCACTGCGGCAGCGGCGCCCGCACCTGCCGAAGCCGAACCCGCAGCTGCCGGGACCGGAGCCGGTCCGGTGGCCGATGGGCCGGCGGTACCTCGGGTCGCCCGCATCCGGGCTGCCTTGGCCCGGGCCTGGGCGACGGCTGGCGATGAACCCTTTGCCTGCTCCTCGGCGAGCACCCGCTTGAACACCGCCTCCGGGTCTTCACCGCTGCCGCTGGCTGCCGCCGGCGTCACCGAAGCCGCTGCCGCCGGCGCTGCCGGGGCCGGGGCCGGCGCGGCTTCGCCGCCCGACCTCGCCGCGGCGGCCTCCGCCGCCGTGACCGGCAGGCCCTTGGAGGCGCGCATCCGCGCGGCCTTGGCCCGGGCCTGGGCGACCTGAGGCGAGGAGCCCCTGGCCTGCTCTTCGGCCAGGATCCGCTCGTATACCTCGTCTGGTGTCTCTGCCATGTTTGCTCCCGTCAGCCTTGCAAAGGCTTAGAGGGGTCCGGAGATGCCGCCGTCCTTACGCACCCGCCAGAAGTGCACCGCCATCACGATGACGATCACGAACGGCAAGGCGAGCACGTGCAGGGTGTACCAGCGCACCAGGGTCGGTGCGCCGATGGTCTGGCCGCCAAGTAAGACGAAGGAGGCCTCCTTACCGAACACGGGCGAGTTGTTGATCATCTGCGTGCCCACGGTGACCGCCCACACCGACAGCTGGTCCCAGGGGAGCAGGTAACCGGTGAAGGCCAGCAGCAGCGTCAGCAGCAGCAGCACCACGCCGATGACCCAGTTGAACTCCCGGGGGGGCTTGTAGGCGCCGGTGTAGAACACCCGGCCCATGTGCAGGAACACGGTGATCACCATCAGGTGGGCGCCCCACCGGTGGAGGTTGCGCACCAGCTGACCGAAGGCGACTGTGGTGTGCAGGCTGACCATGTCGCTGTACACCACGGTGGTGGCCGGCCGGTAGAAGAACATGAGGAAGATCCCGGTGATGGTGAGGAAGATGAACAGGAAGAACGACAGCCCGCCCAGGCACAGCGTGTAGGAGAGCTTGATCCCGTGCCGCTTCACCTTCACCGGGTGGAGGTGGTAGAGCACCGAGTTCATGACGACGTAGGCCCGGTTGCGCGGGGAGTCCTGGTAGCCCTTGCGGAAGATGGAGCCGGGCCGGAAGATCGCCCGGAACAGCTGGGTCTCCCGCAGCCGGCCGGCCTTCTCCTTCAACTCCTTGGGCGACGGTGGCCGTGGCCGATGCTTTGTCTGCGCCATCCTTTACCTGTTCTCCCCCCGGGTGACCGGGACGTCGTGCGGCTTGTCTACTCGGCCCGCTGCTCCGCAGCGACCGTACCCAGCGCCCGGGGACCGCCGACCTTGGCCGCCTCCAGGCGACCCATCGTCAGGGCTCCGGTCGGGCACCGCTCGACGCAGAGGTTGCAACGCGTGCAGGCATCATCGTCGATCACGAAGAGGATGTCGTTTTCCCGCATGTCCCGGGCGATCTCGTCCGATCCCGACTCCGAAACGATGTCCGGGGTCAGCATGAAGATCGTGTACCAGGGGCAGATGTCGACGCAGCCCTCACACAGGATGCAGAGCTCCGGGATGAAGTTGATGTAGCGCGGCGGCTTGCGGATGGACTTGAGCCACTCCGGGGCAACCTCTTGCGCAACGTAGTCCGTGCGCAGCCTTGGCTTGTCGATGTTCTCCATGGCAACTCCCTCCGACTACTTGCCCGGCAGGTACCCCTTGACTTCTTCGGCCCCACGCTGGCCCAGCCGGCGCCGCTTGCGCTCGCCGTAGACGTAGGCGGCGCCGAGCACGATTGCCAGCACCGTCGTCTCGTAGCCCATGGCGATGGCGTCACGGACTCGGGTGGACAGGTAGGGGTCGTCGGTGTGGTGCTTGAAGCCCGGGATGGCATGCACCACGCTCTGGATGTACTTCTGCGCGGTGATATCGCGTGCGGACCACCAGTACAGGTAGTAGGACGGCCACCAGGCCAGCGTGATGAGCAGGATGGCGATGATGAACAGCGAGAGGAGTACTGCCTTCGCCCAGGTGAGCTCTCGATCCCCGGCAGCGGCGCGTCTGATCATGCGGTGGGCAGTTCCTTATGTCGGTCGGACGGGGCGCATTATAGTCGAGGGCCCGCCGTGTTCAATCTTCACACGGGGAGGCATGGGCGCCATGCTGGACGGCGTTCGGGGACGCCTTGAAGCTCCGCTGGTGGCGGTCACTCCGAGCCGTCGCGGTCGTGCCGGGGCAGGTTCTTCAGGCGCTTGTCGATGTCTCGCTGGCGCCGGTCCAGGATGATCAGGTAGCAGCCGATCGCGGCAAATACCACGATATAGGCGATGCCCAGGTAGCCCAGGCCCCCGTTCACTGCGTCGCCCCCATCGGGCTGGGCGACGTGGCCGGAGGCCGCGCGGCCGGTGCCAGGTGCGCTGCCTCAGCCTCGGCCTCCTCGGCTTCCTCCAGGGCCATTTGGGCGTTCTCCAGGCGCATCCGCAGCATCATCAGCAGGATGAACAGCCCGGCGAAGACGACGACCATGTAGAGGAAGGTGACCATCATCTGCCAGGGCAGGCTCTGCGGGCCGTCGAAGTTGATCAACTTCATGTTCGGGTGCAGGCCGTTCCACCAGTCGACCGAGTAGTGGACCAGGGGCACATTGACGAACCCGACGATGCCGATCACCGCCGCCAGCCGGGCGCCCCGGGTGGGGTCGGTGGCCATCGCCCGGAAGAGCAGGTAGCCGACGTAGATCATCAGCATCACGAAGGTCGTGGTCAGCCGCGGGTCCCAGGCCCAGTAGGTGCCCCACTCCGGGCGCCCCCAGAGCATCCCGGCGACGATGCACGCCCCGGTGAACAGCACGCCGACCTCGGCCGAGGCGTGGGCAAGGGAGTCCCAGCGCCGGTTGTGGGTCTTCAGGTAGAGCACCGAGCCGAGCAGCACCATGCCGAAGGCCACGTAGGCGACCAGGGCGGTGGGCACGTGGACGTAGAAGATCCGCTGCACGATGCCCTGCTTGGCATCGGTCGGCACCCAGAAGAAGATGGCGCCGAGGCCCACCAGCCCGGCCAGCGGCACGAGAAGGCTCAGCTTCCTGATGATCGCCTCCTGGCTGCGGTCAAGCCATGCCAGGAGTGCTTTGGCGATGGTCATTATTCGTTCACCACGTACTCGAAGACGACGGCACCCACGGCGGGGATCGCCAAGTCGAAGGTGCCCATCAGCATAAACCACTGTGACTGCGGCCCCAGTCCGGCCCCGTTGAGTAGCGAGGCGGTCAGCCGCTCGGCACCGAGCACCAGCGGCAGCACGATCGGGAACAGCAGCAGCGGCAGGATCAGCTCCCGGGCGCGGACGTACTGGGACGCCGCGCCCAGCAGCGTCCCGGCGCTGGCCAGGCCGACGTTGGTTGCCAAGGCGACTGCCAGGATGCCGGGAAGCAGCGTGCCCGGGGCGACGTCGAAGAACAGGACGAAGGCCGGGAAGACGACGAGCTCAAGGATCCACAGGTAGCAGAAGTTGGCCAGCGCCTTGCCGGCGAACAGGGCGGCCGGATCGACGGGGGAGAGCAGCAGGCCCTCCATCCGGCTGCCCTCCCGCTCCATCGAGGCGTTCCGGCTGAAGCCGAGCACGCCGGCGAACAGCACGCTGACCCACAGGAAGGCGGCGGCGATCGTCCGGCTGCCGATCCCCCCGGCGCTGGGCGGTGGCACCGGGGCCCGCCCGGCGGCGGCCGGGAAGTTGATGGTGAACAAGAACACCAGGATGAACCCGAAAATCAGCATCGGGGGGAGGATCTCCCGGCCCCGCAGCTCCGAGCGCAGGTCTTTGCCGGCCAGCAGGACCATCTTCTGGAGGTTGTTCATGGGACTTCATGTTTGTTGTGACGGGCCACGCGGGTCCAAATCACAAAAAGCAGTCTGCGAAGCGTTGTTGGGTCCGGTGGTACGGGGGTTTCGGTCACGGGACCTGCGCCCGCCCTCGCTCCAGGGTGATGATCCGGTCGGCAATCGCCTTGCCCCGGTCGACGTCGTGGGTGGCGATGACCACCGTCCGCCCCTCCCGCAGCAGGATCCCGGGAAGGGCTGTCGCCGAGGCCTCGTCGAGGCCGGAGAACGGCTCGTCGACCAGCAGGTAGTCGGGGTCGTGGAGGGTGGCCCGGGCAACCGCCACCCGGCGGCCCTCGCCCCGGGACAGCGTATGGGCCAGCGACTCGGCCTTATGGGCCATGCCCACCGCCTCCAACGCTCGGGTGGCACCAGCGGCGTCGCGGTCGTACAGCCGGGCGAACAGGGCCAGGTTCTCGGCGACGGTCAGATGTGGGTAAAGGTAGAGCTCGTTGCCGAGGTAGCCGAGCCGCCCGCGCACCGCCCGGGGGGTCTTGCCCTCGATCAGCACCTCGCCGGAGGTTGGCCGGAGCAGGCCCACCATCGCCTTGAGCAGTGTGGTCTTGCCGGAGCCGTTAGGCCCGAAGACCACCATGGTCTCGCCAGCGGGGACGTCGAAGCTGACCCCGGTCAACGCACGGGTCGCCCCGTAGCGCCGGGAGAGCTTGCGGACCGCGATCACGGCGACCCGGCCCCGGGCGCTGACTCATCGCCCCCGGCCCCGTCCTCCTCCGGCTCCTGCCCCTCCTCCTCCGGCACCTCTGCCTGGTCTTCCTCCGGCTCCTGCCCCTCGTCCTCCTCGTCTTCGGCTCCGGCCGCCAGGTCGTCGCCTTCCAGCGCCAGCAACTTCCCCTTGAGCCCGGCCCGCCGGGTCTCGTAGTCCTCGTCCGAGATCCGGCCCCCCTCGTGCGCCTCGTCCAGGATCGCCACTTGCTCGATCAGCTTCCCCCGCTCACCGGGCTCCGGCTCGGGCTCCTCCCCTGCCGCCTTCGGGTTGCGGAGGCTGCGCAGCATCCGGGGCACGACCAGCGCGGCGACGACCACCAGCACGAGCAGGATCGCCAGGCCGATGTAGAGGATCGTCGAGGTGGAGCTGGACAGCGTGACGTCGGCGTTGAGCGTCGTCCCCGGCGCCAGCGCCCCCTCGACGTAGTCGGCGTAGTGCTGGTTCTGGATCAACGGATGTGAGCCGAGCTTCAGGCCCGGCCCGGTCAGGGTCAGGCCGGGCTGGAGCAGGATCTCGGCCCGTGAGGTCGGGTAGATGACTGCCCGGCTGAGCGGCCAGCCGCTGTTGGCGACCGTGACCGTGTACAGGTAGGAGACATCGGTCGCACCGGGGACGATCGGGTCCGACGCCACCGGCTGGCCGTCGGAGGCGATGGTGACCGCCCCCTGCAGACCCGGTCCCTGGACGAAGTTGCTCGCCCCCTGGGGGATCGGGAGCTCGACGGTCTGGAACAGCGACCGGTCGCTCGGGTCGGGGGTCCCGATGAAGGTGCGGTCCGAACTGTTCTGGAACCGCATCAACTGGATGATGTTGAAGGTGTTGGCGGTCTTCCCCTTGAGCACGGTCAAGGTCTCGGAGGGGACAGTGATCGTCGAGTTGTCGGTCGAGGTCTCGTAGATCGGCAGCACCGTGCCGGTCGGTGGGTGGGCCACGGTGACGTAGGTCACGCCCTTGTAGTCGGTCTGGACGGCGAACTGGTCGCCGGGGTCGCCGGGAAGGCTGGCCGAGAAGGTGTGCGCGGCTCCGACGGTCGCGGTGACCTGGGCGACCCGGGTCGTCGCCTGGGCGTTGAGCTCGGTGGCGGTCACCGACATCGCGCCGGGCACCGTCCCGCCCGCGGTGCCGTTGGTGATTGTGCCGGCGATCGTCACCGGCGCCCCGGAGGTCGCCGTGCCGGTCGGGGCCGACGGAGCCGAGCTGCCCGAGGGAGCCGGGGGGGTGGCCGCCTGCCCCCGGGGCCGGGCCCCTGCTCCGGCCGGGGCGACCATGGCGAACAGCACGGCGATCACCCCGGCGAGCGCGAGGGTCAGCGCCGCGACTGCGCGGCGGGGTGGGAGGGGAGCGCGGGCGTTGGTTATGTGCCCCTCAATTACGGCGACATCCGAACGCCGCTGCATTCCCGCTCGCTGCGTTGCTCGTCGGTTGCATAGCTCTGCTATGCGCCCTCCTCGCGCCTTGCGAATCGGGGCGCAGGACCGCTCTCGGTGTC
>OEPS010000182.1_pt1 | contig 23387 bp, 15 predicted proteins | sample 1539411 | NCBI WGS metagenome assembly OEPS01 (sample SAMN02671747, study PRJEB22543) | soil metagenome | biome: bacteria | place: China:Hunan Province, Lengshuijiang City | collected 2012-10-15 | depth 0.08m m
CGCATCCGAAGTGCGCGCGCTGCTCGCACTTCCCGAGGTCCCGCGTGAGGTCGACCCCCGGCAGGTCGCGCTGTTCATCGATGGTGCGGACAGGGATCGATGCCATACTCACTACAAGTCGATTCGCCGCTTGCCATCGGCGCATTCGATGACGGTTGGTCGACGCAGCGTCACGCTCACGCCGTACTGGCGCCTCGATCCCGAACGGGAGCTTCACTACCCCCGCTCCCGCGACTACGCAGACGAGTTTCGAGCACTGTTCACGGAGGCGGTGAAAGCGCGCCTTCGCACGGTGCATCCTGTCGGAGCGGCGCTGAGTGGCGGTCTCGATTCTTCGAGCATCGTCTGCGTCGCCAGTCAGCTGAGCGGGGACGAGCACTCCGCCGCTCTCCACTCGTTTTCGCTCGTCTTCCCTTCCCTCCAGGGAAGGGACCTCGCGCTCATCGACGAGCGGCGTCACATCGATAGCGTGGTCCGCGCGGCCCGGAGCGCACCCTGCTACGTGCGGGGCGACGAGCTCTCGCCCGTTGCGGACATCGACCAGATCCTGCCGCATCTCGACGAGCCCTTCGCCGCGCCGAATCTCTACCTGCACCTGGCGATGTACCGGGCGGCGGCCGCCCGAGGCGCCCTGGTATTTCTCGATGGCTTCGACGGGGACAGCGTGGTGAGCCATGGCTTCGGCCGTTTCAACGGGCTGGTGGAGCGCGGTGAGTGGGACGTGTTCGAGCGCGAGCTACGCACGTTGGCGGTTCGTCGCCAGGTCGCGCCCGAATCGCTGCTCTCATACTTCGGGCTGCCACACCTCGCGGGTCTCGCCCGACGCGGAGAGTGGATGCGCTGGGCGCGCACCGCCGGGCAGCTGGCACGTCGCTTCGACGTCCCCGTCGGCGACATGGCCCTGAATCATGGGCTGCGTCCGGCATTGCCATCGCGTGTACGACGCGCATATCGGGCGATGCGTGGCGCCCGGATCGAGTCAGCTTCCCTGCTCCTGCCGAGTGTCGCGAGAGCATTGCTCGCCGGCGGCGACCCCGTCAGTCCGTACACCGATGATCCGATGCGATCGGAGCGGGCGCTGCACATCGAGGGGATCTCGCAGCCCGCATATCAGCGGACGCTCGAGCTGGCGGACCAGTGCTCGGCAGCGCTCGGAGTGGAACCAAGATACCCATTCTTCGACAGGCGGCTCGTTGAATTCTGCCTCGCGGTTCCCGACGCGGAGAAGCTCGCGGACGGCTGGCCGCGGCTCGTATTCCGCCGGGCGATGGACGGCATCCTCCCCGCTGAGGTCCAGTGGCGGAGCGACAAGGGGAATCTATCGCCGAGCTTCCATCGCTCTCTGCGAGCATCGCCGGCGATGACAGCTGAACGGCGAAGTGATTCACCGCTCGCGGAATTCGTCAACATCGGAGCGCTCGAGGAGATGCGGAAGCGATACTGCGCGGAACAGTCGACCTTGGGCAGGAGCGCGGACGGCCACGTGCTGTTCCGAATGCTGGTGCTGGAGCGGTGGCTGCTGCAAATCCGCGGGAACTCGACGGTCGAGGAGTCCGCAGTTTCAGCGACAAAGACTGCGGCTGCGTAGCGCGGTCATGCGTGGCTCTTCGGTGCGGCTGCGGCGAGGCTTGGGCGGTTGTGCTGGACGTTGTGGACATCGGGGTGCGCAAACGGTACCAGAAGGAACTTTCTCACGACGTGCGGAGGCCGGGATGCAGGAGGAAAAGCGGCAGTGGATTGCGCCAGAGGTCAGGGCGTTCGGCGCGTTCGAGGCGGCAACGCAGGCCTGTATCAAGGACCTCGGCTCCTCCGACGGATTCACTTTTCAGGGCGTTACGGTTCCCATCCACTGGTGCGCGTCCTGATTCAATGAGACGCCTGGTCGTGCGCGGGATGGGTATCGCGATTGCCTGTCTGAGACGGGTGAGGGCGATGCCGACGACGCAGCGTGTTGCGCTGTGCGCTGCATTCGTGCTGGTCACCGTTGTGCGCGCCGTCCTGTTTGCGCTTCCGTCGCACGTCAGCCTGCGGCTCGTCAGGCGACTCGGCGGACCGGCGAGGCTCCAGTCGCGCCGCTCGGGTCCGGTGGCTGCGGAACTCGCGTGGGCCGTCGAAGTTGCGAGCCGGTTCGTTCCCCGCGCTACCTGCCTCACGCAGGCGGTGGCGGCGCAGCTCTTGTTGCGACATCACGGCTTCGAGTCGAAGCTGTGCCTCGGTGTCGCGAAATCCGCGAATGGGGAATTCACCGCCCATGCATGGATCGAACGTGAGGGGTGCGTCATGATCGGAGGAGCGGAATCGGCAGCGTTCGCGAAGTTTCCGCCGTTCAGCCATCCCGCGCGTCGCGAGATGTCGGCGGAGTCGCGGTGACGAGGGCCGCCCCCGCCACGTTGCTCGACACCGCTCGCGCGGCTGCCACTCGCGAACGGCAGGGGCGTTTCCGCTATCGCGCGTTCGGCTCGGTGATGGAATCCGACGTCGAGTTTCCCGAGCTGGTGCCCGCGGATACCCGGGAGCGGCGACGCTGGTGCTTTCGGATCGACGAGGGGGAGCCTTCCCCGCTTGAGGCCGAGTGTCTTGGCGAGCGGCAGCTCGGCGCAGAGCGTTACACGCTTTGGAGAAGCCCGAGGGGCATCCGCCTGGAGTACTCGCACGCGGGGGTGTTCGAGCTTTCGCACGACGGTGGCGAGATCGTCTGGTACCGGCGCAGCAGCGCAATCGAGGAGCTCGTACGCAGCATCGTGATCGGCCCGGTGCTGGCCCTGGCGCTCGAGCTTTCCGGGTCGTTCTGCCTTCATGGCAGCGCGGTGTCGATCGGTGGCCGCGCAATCGTCTTCCTCGGCCCGAAGTATCATGGGAAGTCGACGCTCGCCACCGCGCTCACCGCCGCGGGGGCGCGGCTGATCGGTGATGACCTCATCGCGGTCTCGATGGGTCCGCCGGCGATGGTTCTTCCCGGCGTACCGAGCGTCCGGCTGTGGGACGATGCAGTCGCCGCGCTTCCGATCGACACGCTCTGCAACAGCGTGGTGCGCGGAGTGAAGACCACTGCCTCGGGGTTCGCCGAACGAGCGGTGACGAGCGACGAGGTGCCACTGGGGTCGATCTACATCCTCCAGCCGGTTGCGCCGCGGGGCGACTTCTGGTGCGATCGTGAGCGCCTGCTGGGCGCGGCCGCGGCGATCGGGCTCGCACGGCAGACGAAGCTCGCCGACTCGCTGGTCGGGATGCACGGTGCGGCGGCCAAGCTCGCAACCGCAGCGCGGCTCGCGACGACCGCGCCCGTCTGGACGCTCACGACGGCGCGAGACCTCCGTCTTCTCCCGCGCGTCGTCGCGCGTGTTCTCGGCTGGCACTCGGGGTTGGCGTGAGCGGCGACCGCCGGCCGACCCGCGCTACACGAGTGTGGCGCCGACGCAATGGTGGCACGCGCCTCGCGACCGTTATGGTGCGGTGACAGAAGCACTTAGGTGATGGAGTCCGTCTTGCTTGGTCGTGGACCGACATCCTCACCTTTCAACTACTTCCATGGTCGGCCAGCTCACAGGCATCGCGCCCGGCGCGAGCGTGACCTCCAATGCGCCGGTGGGCATGCAGGGCTCATTCGGTCCGCACGGACCTGGTCCATCGGGGCCGCCACCCTGGGGGCGCTACGCGTCCGCGGTGCGCCGCTACATGTGGGTGATCGTCGCGATCACCCTCGCAGGCGCATTGGTTGGCGCGTTTGCGGCGCGTCGAATCCCACCGCAGTACGAGGCATCCGCGACAATCTGGATCAACGCGGAGTCGCCGCAAGCGCGTTCGAGCGGCCCGATTCGGGCCGAGCAGCTGCTGAACGCCTCGTCCTGGCCCGAGCTGCTGGGGAGCTTTGCGATTCTCGACAGTGCCGCGCTGAAGATGCAGCTCTATCTGAAGCCAACGAATGCGCCTCCGCGCGTGTTCGACGATTTCGGAGTTCAGGAGCATTTCGTTCCCGGGGCTTACGAGCTGGCGGTCCGACCGGACGGCCAGTTCGTGCTGACTGACGTTCGCGGAAACGTCGTCGACCGCGGTATGGTCGGCGATTCCATCGGCCGGGCGCGTGGATTTCTCTGGGCTCCGGACTCGTCCACCCTGAGACCGGGGGCGACCGTTGATTTCACGCTGACGACGCTTCGCGAAGCATCCGTCGAGCTGCGCAAGCGGATGTCCACCGCGACCTCGCGCGAAAGCAGCATGCTGCGAATCGTCCTCACCGGTGAAGACCCGCGGCTGACCGCGGCAACGCTGAAGGCGATCGTCACGCAGTTCGAGGCGACCGCGGCGCGGTTGAAGACGCGCAACCTCGCCGAATTCGCGGCGGCACTCGACCAGCAGCTCTCGTACTCCGCGCAACAGTTGCGCGAAGCAGAGATCGCGCTCGAGACGTTCCGCGTCCGTACGATCACGCTCCCGTCGGAAGGGGGCACGGTCGCCGCCGGCCTCGAGGTGACGCGTGACCCGGTGCTCCATCATTTCTTCGACCAGCGCCTGCAGCTCGACAGCGTGCGCAATGACCGCGAGGTGCTCGCGCGGACGGTTGCGGCGGTGAGAGAGGGGCGTACACCCCCGAGCTCGTTGCTCGCGGTCCCATCGGTGCACCTCGCGCCGGACCTCCTCGCGGCGCTCACGGAGCTGTCGAGCAAGGAAGCGACTCTTCGCGCGAATCGCGAGGTATACACGGACCAGAATCCGAAGATCATCGCGCTCCGTGCGAGCATCAACGAGCTGGCCACCATCGCGATCCCGGCGATGGCATCGAGCCTGATCGAGCGGCTGCAGCGCCAGGAGCTCGATCTCGACGCACGGGTCGCGGGGTCGTCGCGCGAGCTCCGGCAGATTCCCACCCGCACCATCGAAGAAATGCGACTCCGGCGCGACGTCGATACGCGGCTCGCGCTGTACACGACGCTGAAGGGCCGTTACGAGGAAGCACGGCTTGCGGAAGCGAGCTCGTTCCCGGACATGAGCATCCTGGACTATCCGGCGGTTCCGCAGCACCCAAGCTCGTCGCCGAAGCTGGTGATCGCCGGTGCAGCGGTCGTGCTGAGTTTCGGCGCAGCAGTCGCGCTCGTGCTCCTTCTCGACCATGCGGATCGCCGGTTTCGCTACCCGGAGCAGGCAACCCACGAGCTCGGGCTGGAGATTCTCGGCGTCGTGCCCCGGCTGGGTCAGGCACGCTCGTCGAACGGCCGGACCGAACAGGCCTGGCAGGTGACCGAGGCGTTCCGGACGCTGCGGATGAGCGTGAGCCAGGTGAAGGACGAAGGGCCGCTCCGGCTCACCGTCTCGAGTCCGGGGAGTGGCGACGGGAAGTCGTTCGTCTGTTCGAACCTGGCGCTGTCGTTCGTCAGCGCGGGCTACCAGACGCTCCTCATCGACGCCGACGTCCGTCGCGGAACGCTGCAGAAGATCTTTTCGCTGTCGCCCAGTCCCGGCTTGACCGACTATCTCGCCGGTAACGCGACGCTGGGCGAGATCCTGCGCGAGACCGAAAATGGATTGACGGTGATCACGTCGGGATCGAGGGGAGAACGTGCACCGGAGCTGCTCGCGTCGAAGCGAATGATCGAGCTGATGCGAGCGCTTTCGGCGCGGTTCGATGTCGTCATCGCAGACAGTGCCCCACTCAGCGCCGGGATCGATTCGCTGGTAATGGCAACCCACACGACCAACCTGCTGATGGTCCTCCGCGTCGGCGAAACCGATCGCAAGCTATGCGACGCGAAGTTGAAGCTGGTGGATCGGCTGCCGATCCGCGCCATCGGCGCGGTGCTCAACGCCGTCAACGCGACTGGGGCATACCGCTATTACGCGTACAATTACGCCGACATCGAGAACGAAGTTGCGCCACCGCGGACGCTGGCGGGGCGCCTGTCGGCATTCAGGACATGAGCACCACGAACCACGTGCCTGCCGCCTGCATCACTGCTGTCCGAGGAGGAACACGAGCCATGAACCCCCTGGTGGTCGCCGCAAGCCTCGTCGTCGCTCTGGCCACATCGGAACTCGGCGCCCAGGCGGCCAGGTCCCAGCCGGCTCGCGCCTCGCGCGTCGAGCTGGAAGCGCTCGCAGCACGCTACGCACAGGAAGCATCGGCAGCGTCGATGAAGGCGGACGACCGGCGGCAGACGCTTTCGGACGAAGAAGCGATCCGCAATCGCCTGCGTTCGGGCGACTTTCGCGTGGGCGATCGCATTGTGCTGCGCGTGACCGGCAGTACATCAATCTCGGACACGCTGAGCGTGACCGCGGATCGTGCCGTTCGCATCCCGGAGATCGGCGAGGTTTCGCTCGACGGCGTACTGCGCTCGGAGCTCCAGCGACACCTCGACACGGAAATCGCGCGCCTGATCCGCGGCGCTGTCGTCACCGCCGAGCCCCTCACGCGGCTTGCAGTGCTCGGTGAGGTCCGGACCCCCGGTTTCATTCACCTCCCCGGCGAGTCACTGCTCAGCGATATCATCTCCGCCGCGGGAGGTCCGACCGCGGCCGGGAGTCTCGATCTGGCGAGCGTGCGCCGCGCCGGCAAGACACTGGTGCCGTCCGGCGCCTTTGCAAAGGCGCTGGCTTCAGGCGCGACGATCGAGGATCTCGACATTCGATCAGGCGATGAAGTGTTCGTCAACGCCAGGCGCCCGTTCAACTGGACCCAGCTCGCGCAAACCACGGCGATCCTCATCGGTTCGGCAGCTGGTATCATCGCACTTCAGCATCGATAGGCGGTCCGCGAATGTTCGACACTCCTCCCCTCAATTCCGCGCCGGACGCCGCACCAGGCGCCGAGCCTTACGAACGGCGCACAGTCATCGATCGGAGCACGCTGCCGGTCGGCGAGCGCCCGCGGGCAATCGCCCTGACGAGCGATGCCGATATCGCGTCCCGGTTAGCGGAAGCTTCGACGTCGGCGACAGCAGGCGCGCAGCTGAATGTCGTTCGCATCGTGAACATCGTCATCGCCGGGACCGCACTTGTGCTGCTGATGCCGGTCATGGTGCTGGTCGGGCTGGCGATCAAGGTGTTCACGCCAGGCCCGCTGATCTACGCGCAGACCCGAGTCGGCCAGGATCGCCGCCGCCAAGCGATTCCCCAGTCGCGGTTCGACCGGCGTTCGTGCAATCTCGGCGGACGCGTTTTCCGGATCTACAAGTTCCGCACGATGCGCGTGGACGCCGAGCGCCGGGGCGTTCAGTGGGCGACGAAAAACGACCCAAGGGTCACTCCGCTCGGACGGTTGCTCCGCCAGACGCGGCTCGACGAGCTCCCTCAGCTGATCAACGTCGTCCGGGGCGACATGAACATCGTTGGCCCGCGCCCTGAACGGCCCAGCATCGTCCGCCGGCTGGCGGAGTCGATCGAGGAGTATCCGCTTCGGCACCGCGCGAAGCCGGGGATAACGGGGCTGGCGCAGATCAACCAGGCGTACGACACGACATTGGACGATGTGCGGGCCAAGGTCCGCTACGACCTGGAATACATCCGCCGACAGAGTGTCGCCGAGGATCTTCGCATCATGCTCTGCACGATGCCGGCGATGCTGTTCAGGCGAGGCGGCTGGTAAGGGAGCCGCCAGCGTCCCGGGTGCAGCCGGCGCGCGTGACGATCGCGGCCGCGAGCGCGCCTCAGTTCTCGGCTGGGGGCTTCCATGCGTCGCTCGGCAGGCGACGCGGAATAGGGGGCCAGGTTTCCAGCCCTATCTCAGCGAACGCATCGTCGGTCACGTCGCGCTTCGGCTCGCCGATGGTCTGGTGCAGCGACCAGGCGAGGACGAGTGAGATTCCCGTGGTCACATAATGAAGCATCTGCAGCGGCACGCAGCACACCGCGAACAGCGGATCGCGCTCGCTGGCGATGAACTGGAAGAGCGATGCCGATCCGACCATCACGGCGAAGGCCGCGAGCAACGCGACCCACCGCAGCGCGTCGGACGGGAACAGCAAGTGAAGCCCCATCGCCGTGACGGACGTGCAGCCGAGGGCGGCGGTGATCCACTCACGCGATGAAAGGCTCGGCATCCGCGTGCGCGCGAGGCTCCCCCCCTGCAGCATCAGGCGCATCCACGGAACGCCGTGGTTGATCAGATCGGTCGCGATGCCGTTCGCGAGCGTCCACTGCTTGATATGTGTGGCCTGGATCCGGGGATCCAGCACGATTCGAAAGCCGGCCGCTCGGATGCGTTGGCCGAGTTCAGCACCTTCCGCCTGCGGCCGCCAGTAGTGCCATTCGTCGAACGTGCCGACGCCTTCGAGCACCGAGCACCGCACCGCTCCGCACGCGGGCCAGAAGTGATCGACATCCCCGGCAGCCCGGCGCTGAAGATGACACTGTCGGAGAGTGCGGAAGCCCGTGACCAGGCCACTCTCCTTCTCGCCGGCATCATACGCCGCGTCGACCGCACCGAGTGTCGGATCGGACTCCAGTCGCTCGACGAGGCGACGCAGAGTATCCGCGTGCACGCAGACATCCGCATCGACCAGCACTGCGATTGCGCCGCGCGCGAGCTCCAGCCCGCGGTTACGAGCGTAGGCCGGTCCGCGCTGCCGACCGACGAGCTTTACCACCGTGTCCGCATACCGTCCGGCGACCAGCGCACTCTCATCCTCGCTGGCATCGTCGATCACGATGAGCTCGAGGGATTCCCGGGAAATGTCACTCGCAACTATCGCCCCGAGCGAGCGCTCGAGGAAGCGCGCGCCGTTGTAGACCGGGACGACGACGCTGAGGCGCGGACCGTCCGGATTCATCGCACTGGCGCGTCTTCCACGATCGGCGCGAACTGCGGAAACTCGGCCCACGGCTGTCGCTCGTGACGAAGAACGTCGCGGCGGATCGCCGCGGGTAATTCATCGCGCCACGATGAGCTCGACGCGATGGCGTCGTCGACGATGACGACGATGTCACCGTCGGCGGCCAGCACGCCGAGATGTCGCATCGCACCCAATCCGACGTCGCCACTTGCCGCGACGATTCGAAGTCCCGGGTGGGACCGCCCGATGCTGCGGCGGTCGTCGGCGGGGCAGGAGCAGACCAGCACAACGTCGACGCCTTCATGCGCCCAGCGATTCCAGACTCTGAGCCGCCCCGACAGCTCCGTCAGGCATCCCTGCCAAGCGACGACGAACGAGACTCGAGGGCGGTTGCGCGGCGAGTGAAGCGCTGTGGTGGGTACTCCAATCACGAGACCTCCTGACGATTGCGAACCGCTTCGTTTTCTCGAACGGAGCCCTTCGCTGCGCGGCTCGATGCGCGCTTTCGCAAGAACTTCGCCGGGTGGCGCAGTTCACGTATCTCGGTTACTTGGAGGAACTTACGGGTCCACAGCCAGCCGCCGCGGAGCGATTTCTGTCGCCGATGTGGAGGAGACTCAACGGCGTATGTTGCGCGCGCGCCGATGGCGTCGTGGCGACGAATTGCCGCGGGCGCGCATGGGGCGAAGAATGCGACGGGAATGCAGCAGACCCAGGGTGCGCCGCACCCTGGGTCTGCTGGATACCGTCGACGCTGCCGGCCGGCCTATTTGACCGGGACGCGTGCCACGAACGTGTCGTAGCGCGATGAGCCATTCATGTTGCTCGTCCACATGACGAGTTTCCCGTCCTGGGCGAGAGTCGGGTGCGGCTGGCCACCCGTGCCGTACGCCGTACCCACCGCGTCGGTGGCGGCGAGCAGACGCACATCCCCTCCCATGCTCACGAATCCGACCATGCCGCGATAGATCGCGTTATTGCCGCTCGCGGCCCACTGGTCGACCACGAAGTATTCCTGCGGGTTGTTGAACACCCACTGCCCCGCAAAGTGGTAGTCACCGGTCACGTCCGTCGGCGTCGGCGAGATTACCGACCACGTCCGGCCGTCCATGCCAGTCGCCATGATGCAATTGCACTTCCAATGTCCCTCCGCGACAGTCTTGCCGCGCATCGCGGCCTGGTGGCTGTCGATCACGTCGCCCGTCGGGTCGTTCGGCACGGAGTATGTTCCCGTGACGAGGTTGTACATCTTGTTCTGCAACGTATTGTCGCCGGCGATGTAGACCACCGGAAACTCGCGGTCGAGATGGGGCTCGTCGATGGCCTTTCCGACCTGGGCCGGGGACATCGAACGCTCGAGCCCGTCCGACGGCCGCCAGCCGACCACGGTCGTGTTGGACTGAAGCATGACCACGAACCAGGTGTCGTTCATCTGGGTCTGCAGCCACTGCGGAAAATCTCCGGCAGTCGCGATGTTCCAGGGCCACCGTCCCGTGTTCTCGACCGCGTTCGTCGCGGTGTTGTAGCGATCGACTCGTTTTCCGTTGACCGTGTATGCGATCCGCGGAGTCGCCGGATTCATGCTGAAGGCAAACCCGATCTCGCCCCAGTAGTTGACGCGGCGCCAGTTCACCGTCGTCAGCGTCCGGTAACGGACATCGACGAGCCAGTCGCCGACTTTCAGCGTGTAATACGTCTCGCCGTCCGTCCCGGTCCACGCCTGTGAGATGTTCGGACCGCCTTCCGAGTAGCCATGGTACATACCGCCGTTCGCCGTCGGAACCGACGCGTCGGTCAGCTTCAGCACCGTGACGCCGGTGTTCGGGTCGACGTAGGTCTGGCCCGCCGCCAGGCTCCTGCCGTAAGTGCCCGCGGCTGGATGCTGGCTGGTCGCCCGTGGGAGCAGCGTCGGGTCGGCGTTGCCGTTAGGCGCTGGGGCCGCGGTCACCGTCACGGACGCGGTACCGGCCTGACCTTCGCTCCTGGCAGTGATCGTGGCTGTACCAGCGGCTACGCCGCTCACGAGCCCGGCGGACACCGTCGCCGTTGCGGGCGACGACGTTTCCCAGGTCACTGTCCGCCCGGTAAGGACGGCGCCGCTCGCATCGCGCGTCGTCGCGGTCAGCTGGACGGTGCCTCCCGCGACCACCGATGATGTCGATGGAGCGACGGTGACAGTGGCGACTGGCGGGAGGCTCACCGTCACCGTCGCCGTCCCGGACTTCCCCTCACTGGTCGCCGTGATCGTCGCCGTACCCACCGCGACGCCGCGCACGAGCCCCGAGCCGTCGACGGTCGCGACGCCTGTCGCCGAGGACTGCCAGGTCACGACGCGACCGGTCAGGACGGCACCGTTCGCATCCTTCGTCGTCGCGGTCAACTGCTGCGTGGCGTTGGCGGCCACGGTCGGTGCGGCCGGGCTCACCGACACGGTCGCCACTGGAGTCGGAGCCGGCGCCTGCACGGTGACAACCGCCGTTCCGATTCTGCCTTCGCTGGTCGCGGTGATCGTGACCTGACCTGCCGTGACAGCCGTGACCAGCCCCGTCCCGCTCACGGTGGCGATGCTCGCCGCCGCCGTGGCCCACGTGACGGTGCGTCCCGTGAGCACGTTGCCGCTTGCATCCCTCAGCGTGGCCGCGAGCTGCACGGTCGCGTTGACCGCGATCGACGGCGCCGACGGGCTGACGGCGACGGTAGCCACTGGTGCCACCTGGACGGTGACCGTCGCCGTTCCCGACTTGCCTTCGCTCGTCGCGGTGATCGTCGCGCTTCCCGGCGCGGCACCGGTGACGAGTCCCGACGCGCTGACAGTCGCCACCCCCGGCGCCGACGTCGCCCACGCGACGGCACGGCCGGTGAGAACGTTCCCGCTCGCGTCCCTCATCGTTGCCGACATCTGCACCGTGCCATTCACGAGAATGGCCGGCGCGGCTGGCGACACCGCGACCGTCGCGACGGGCACGGGCGCCTGCGGCTGGACCGTGGCCGTCGTGCTGCCGGCCTGTCCTTCGCTGCGGGCGGTGATCACCGCCTGCCCCGCAGCAACGCCGGTGACGAGCCCCGACCCACTTACGGTCGCGATCGCCGCGGCCGAGGTTTCCCACGTAACCGTGCGGCCTGTCAGCTCCACGCCGTTCGCGTCGCGTAGCGTCGCCACCATCTGCACCGCCTGGCTGACGCCGATCGATGGCGACACCGGAGTCACGGTGATCGAGGCGACCGACGGCAGCTGCACCGTGATGGTCGCGGTACCGGACTTTCCTTCACTGGTTGCGGTGATCGTCGCCTGGCCTGCGGCGAGAGCGGTGACGAGCCCTGATGCGTCCACCGTCGCAATCCTGGTGGACGACGACTGCCACGTGACCGCCCGCCCAGCCAACAGCGCGCCGTTGGCGTCGCGGAGGGCGGCCGAGAGCTGGACGGTGTTGTTCACCATGATCGTCGACACCGGCGGACTCACCGCGACCGAAGCCACCGGCGGGATCTGTACGGTGATGGCCGATGTGCCGGCGCGGTCACCGCTCCGCGCCGTTATGATCGCCTGCCCCGCGGCGACACCGTGGACGAGCCCCCCTCCGTCCACCGTCGCCACCGTCGGCGCAGAAGTTTCCCATGTGATGCTGCGGCCGCTCAGCACGACGCCGCCCTCGTCGACGGTCGTCGCAGAAAGCCGGGTATTGGCGTTCGCGACGATCGTCGCCGAAGCGGGGGTGACGACGACTGCGGCAACCAATGCGTCGTCTCCGACGACGATCCCCTTGGCGCACCCCGCGTACGTCAGGGTGCACGCAGCGATCAGTGCCAACATCGAGGCTGGATTAGTAAACCGACGCATACAACAAACCTCCCGAAGTGGATCGTTCGGCGGCTCGACTGGCATGGCCCCGCAACAACAGAGGGCGTTAGCCTCGTAGCTTTGCGTCGCCGGCTTTCACCGGGTTTGCCATTGTCGCGTCCCCCACAGGGGTGCGCTCTACCGTTGCCGAGGAGCGAAGTACGGGACATCCGTCACTTCGACCGCCTCTTCGGACCTTTCGACTGCTCGACGAAGACGCGCCCTTGGCGTAACGCATCTTCGTTGCAACAGATGTTCAGTCCGTCGTCGTCAACTCAACACCAACACGATCAGAATCTCCGAGGCATCGCACCGGATCACCCTCGGACATGATGACTTCCCGGCGGTACATGCCGAACAGTCGCACTCCGATGAAACGTTCGACCAACTCGCCGATCCTGACGCGAACGCGCTGCGCAGAGCGCGTGCCTTGACGGACACTTTGTCTCGGCTTCCGTTTCGCGCTCGCGCAACAGTGCGGTGCGTCACGGTGGCGATCCCGCATCGCGCACAACGAGACTTGCGCTGGCTTCGCCGGCGTCGGATCGGCGTGAAGCGACCATGATCGATGCGCATGCCTTCGCAATGTTGCGGAGGGCGAAACGATCACGGTCACTCGGGCGCGCGGCGGGCGCGCTGCCGGCAATCGGGAGCGCTGCGCGATGACGGGGGTTATGCGCGGCGGTGCTTCGCCACTCAGAATGTCACGGTGGCCGTAGGCGAGCAGTTCGCTGACCCGGTCTTCCCCGCTGCGCAAACCTGGTAGGTCAGCGTCGCACCGAGCGACGCCGCGGGGGTGTCGGTGAAAGGGCCGCCATCGTTGGCACGCGCCGCAGCGATCCGTGTCGATCCGCGGTAGATGTCGACGCTCAGCTCGCTGCCTCGCGTCCAGACAAGGTCGACATTTCGGGTCGTCCCCACCACGTATGGAGTCGCCGTCAATGCGGTCGGCGGAGCGAACGCCAGCGTCGACACCCGCACCGCCGGAGCGAATGGCGAATTTCCGACGGCGTTCTGTGCGCGAACACGATACCAGTAGCTGGTCGTGGCAGCGAGTCCCGACGAGCGGTAGGTCGTGGTGTTCGCGGCGAGCGTTACCGCCGAGCCGAAGGTACCTGGCGCCCCCGAGACATCCGGCGCACGTTCGACACGGTATGAGGTCTCGGTGGAGGCGTTGTCCACCCACGAGAGATCGATCGCGACCGAGCTTGCCGCGCTGCCCTGCAGGTTCGTTGGCGCGGCAGGAGGCGAAAGCGTCGTCGCGGTGGCGTTCGCGCTGTACGCCGACGTCCCGCTGGCGTTGTAGGCACGCACGCGATACCAGTATTGTGTCCCGTTGGCGAGCCCTGTGCTGGAATAAGCCTGAATGTTGGCGCCAACCGAGGCAACCTGGGCGAAGGTGCCGGGGGCGCCCGAGGCGTCTGGTGCGCGTTCGACGCGGAAGCCCTGCTCGTTCGTCGCGTTGTCGGTCCACGCCAGGTCGATCCGGACGCCGCTGTAGGGCGCGGCCGTGAGGCCGGATGGCGCGTTAGGCGGCGCGAGCGTCGTTGCGCTAGCACTGGTGGTGAAGGCCGAGGCGCCGACTGGATTGTAGGCGCGAACGCGGTACCAGTAGGTCGTACCGGCTGCGAGTCCCGTGTTGCTGTAGACGGTGACGTTGGCTCCCACGGTCGCGATCCGGGCGTATGTCCCCGCGGCGCCCCCGCTGTCAGGCGCTCGCTCCACCTGGAATCCCTGTTCGTCGTTCCCGGAGTTGTCGCTCCACGCGAGATCGATCCGCCCAGCACCAACCGGCGTCGCCGAAAGCGCGTTCGGTGCTGCCGGCACCGACAGGATGGCGCTCGCCTCGTTCGAGGTCGCCGAATTGCCAAGCGTGTTGTACGCGGACACGCGGTACCAGTATCGCGTACTGGTCGCGATTCCGGTGTTGCTGAACGTGGTCGCATTCGCGGCGACGGTCGCGAGCTGCGCGTACGCGCCGGGTGAGCCCGAGACGTCAACCGCGCGATCGATGCGGAAGCCCTGCTCGTCGCCGGCGTTGTCCTGCCAGCTCAAGTCGATGCGCGTCCCCTGGAACGAGGCTGCGCTCAGCCCGGTCGGCGCGTTCGGCCCGGCCGTCGGGGGAACGATCCCGTTCGACGGCTGCGCACGGAAGACCGTCCGCTGGGACCACTCCTCGGCGTGGGAGGTGCCGATGATGGTACCGTAGTTCGGCTTCAGGACGTCGTCGTATGCGACGATGAGCCTCCATTTCATCGCCTGCTGGGCCGCGTCGAGGTTGACCGGCTGGTAGAGACTTGGGTAGCCGAGGTACCAGAACAGGTTCCACGCGCGGCTCACCGAGGCGTCGCGCACCAACTGGCCGGTGGCCATGTGATCGGGGTGGTCGCCATCGTTCGCCGCCGGGTCCCAATCGGTCACGTGGACGGCGACGTTTGCATCGGTCTGGCCCGTCGTCTCGGACACGATGAGCGCGCGAACCGTCGAGACAAGATCGGCCCAGGACGTGTATGTGGCGGTGCCATTGAGTGCGGACAGGCTCGCGATCTGCCCATCGCGGAGCAACTCGAGGCTTCCGGATCCGTAGCCCTGGCCAGCGGAGTTGCCGTCGGGGAGCCGGAAGTAGTAGCTGACCGTATTTGCCTTCGAGCAGCGCTGAATCGCATGGTTGTTGACGGTCTGACTCGCGCAGCTCCACGTGCCGGGGACCGTCATCGAATCGACCGACGCATTCGCTCCCGCCTCTCGCGTCTGCCAGTACAGTTGCGTCGAGCCCGCGTCGCCAGCGGTCGTGTACACGATGACGACCTTCGCATCGGCCGACGCGCTTGCGGCGGTGCGATCGCCCATGAACAGCTGCCAGTCATCCTGATGCGCGATGACATATGCCTCGATCGGGAACGCACTCGGCGGCGGCGCAGGCGTCTGGGCGCTCGCCGAGGCGGAGAATGCGGAACTCCCGACCGCATTGTAGGCGCGGACACGGAACCAGTAGCGTGTATTGCCCTGCAGACCGGCGCTCGCATAGGAGCTGACGTTGGGACCCACGGTCGCGATCTCCGCATACACGCCAGCGGCCCCGGACACATCGGGTGCGCGCTCGATGCGGAATCCTGCTTCGTCAGTCGAGTTGTCCGTCCAGCCGAGGTCGATCCTCGTCGCGCTGAACGGGGTGGCGGTGAGGGCGGAGGGCGCGGCTGGCGTCGGCACGATCCCGGACGCCTCGTTCGAATACGCCGACGGCCCGACGATGTTGTACGCGCGCACACGGAACCAGTAGCGGGTGTCAGCGACGACATCGGTGCTCGAGTACGACGTGACGTTCGCGGTGACGGTGGCGATCTCGGCGTAGGAGCCGGGGACGCCGGCCACGTCCGGCGCGCGCTCGATGCGGAAGCCGTCTTCGTCAGACGAGTTGTCGGTCCAGGCGATCTGGATCCCACTCGCGCCCGACGTCGACACCGTCATCGCCGACGGTGCCACCGGGACCGTCGTGGGCGCGGGCGGCGGATCGCCCGTCGACCACTCGGTCCGGAAGATCGTCCGCCACGCCCACTCCTCGGTATGGCCGGTCCCGATGAGAGTCCCGTAATCGCCCTTGAGCACGTTGTCGTAGGCGACGATGACCTTCCACTTCTTCTGGAACTCGGCAGTCGTGAGGTTGGCAGGCTGGTAGAGGCTCGGATATCCGATATACCAGAACGAATTCCACGTGCGTCCCGCCGACGCGTCCCTGACCAGGTCGCCCGTCGTGAGATGGTCGAGGTGATCGCCATCGTTGAGCCGGCGGGTATCCTCCGGGGCGTGGATCGCGACGGTCGGATCGGTCCGTCCTGCTTCCTCGAGCGTCACGATGCTCCGGAAGGTCGCGACGAGATCACCCCACGAGGTGTACGTCGTGCTGCCGTCGACCGCCGCCAGCTGGCTGATCGCCCCGGAGCGCAGGCGCGCGAGGCTCGCGCCTAACGGTGGATAGCCCTGGCCATCGCCGTTGCCGTCGGGGAGCCGCATGTCCCAGCTGACCACTCCGCCCTTCGCGCATCGCTGGATGCTGTGGCCGTTGATGGCCTGATTCGCGCAACTCCACACGCCGGCTGGCGTCATCGAGTCGATGGAAGCTCGAGCGGCGAGCTCGCGTGCATGCCAGTAGTTGGATGTCGACCCGGCGTCGCCGGCGGTCGTGTAGATGAACACGACCTTGCTGGCGGTCGGGACCGCGTCGACCGCGCGATTACCGAGGAAGAGTTGCCAGTCGTCCTGGTGCGCCTGGACGAAGAACTCCACCGGAAACGGCACCCCAGCCGCGTTCACCGCGGCCTCCGGGCCTCCGAGCGCTGGCTGGCGGTGCGAAGGCGGCGTCGGGCCTCGGCCTTCGCAGGAGCTGAGTGCGAGCAGCGCGGCTACCGCGCCGATCGCCCGATAGCCGCGTGCCGACTGAAGGGCAGCGCGCTTGATTGGAAACCACACGGGTGACACTCCGCGATCGCGAGTGTGAGTAGTTGACCGGGCGACTTCGGACGCGCATGGCAACTCCCACGCCCCACGTCGAGCGATTCGATCCGGCGCTGTCGTTTCGCGCGAAGGCGTTGGCCGCGAACGTTTTATCGCGAGTCGGATACGCAGGGCGGCGGCGGAGTGCCCGCGAAGGAGTGTCGAGGCGTCGCGTCAACGTGCGGCGGCGGGTACACGCTTCCACCCCTCCCGCGCGGCGCGGGATCAGCGCTGCCGGCGCGACGTCCCCGCGAGCGGCGGCGACGCGGCTTCTGCCGGCGGTCCGATGATCAGCCGGCCGTCGCGATCGACCGGCTGGAAGCCGACGGAGCGACGCGGCAGAAGATGTCCGAGGCCCGCAAGCCAGGATTCGAATTCGACGCCGGTCATCTCCGAGTGGTCGAGCAACCGCGGAAGCTGAAAGCGATTGCACTTCGGCGTGCACATCCCGGGCTCGCACGTGGTCGCGGACAGGACCCCCGCTGCGTGCAGCCAGGCCGCGAACTGCGGCATGCAGACACCGCTGGGATAGCAGAAATGTCGCGGTGTCGTGCCCGTGAGGCCGGCGATGCGGTCGCGATTGTCCATCAACTCGCCGACATATTCGTCACGGTCCAGTGGCGATCGGTGGCGATGCGAATGCAGCTGGAAGCCGACACCGCGACCGGCAAGCTCCGCCACTTCCGCAGCGTTCATCAGGTGGAGCAGACGACGGCGACGAATGTCGGCGAAGTCGACACCCAGCACGTCAGCGAGGCGGTTCGCGACCGCGTCCTTCTCGATCCCGGAGAGCGCGAGCTGATCGACCTCGCGCAGGATCGTGGCCTGGGTCCGCCTCATCGCGGCGGGTGACGAGGAATCGATCACGACCTCATGGCCCCGGGTGACATCGAGGATGCCGGCGATGCCCTGTCCCTTCCAGAGGAGATACGAGATCGCGAGCGGAAAGATCGGGAGATTCTTCTCGCAGTAATACGTCGTGAGATAGACGGTCACGGGAAAACCGCTTCTCTCGAGCACCGGCCACGCACGGCTGTAGAAGTCGAAGTTGCCGTCGTCGAACGTCATCACGACGCTGCGTGGGGGAAGGGTGCCGTCGTAGAGCCGGCGAATGCCTTCATCGAGCGGCAGTATGGCGTAGCGTCCGCGCTCGAGGTGCGCGACGCGATCGGCGAACATCTCCTGACTCATGTAGAGCCCGGGCGCCCACTGATGCTCGTCGCTGATGCTGATCCCGTGATAGCACAGGATCAGGAGCTGCCGGTCGCGCCGGTCGCTGGCACGACTGAGGGCAAAGGCGCCCACTGCGCGCGATGCGCGGAGCAGGGACAGCTTCAGGTCGCGCAGCATGGCGTCCTACGCGGTGCGCCAGGCGGCGCGCATCGACCGCAGCTGGCGGACGACGGTGTCCCGATGCAGCAGCAGCGCCCACGAGACGTACGCAACGACGCCGATGCCGCACTCGAGCACGAGGCGGCCGAACGGCGGCCACGCGTCGGACAGTACGCGCGCCGCGATCAGGACGCAGCCGCCCATCGCGAGCGAAGCCGAAACCGCGGGCAGGAGCGTCCGCGCCATGGCCCTCACCGGGAGCTCGATCAGGCGGAACGCGAGCATCTCGGCGTATCCCCATGCGATCGCGAACGCGATCCCGGTTGAGGCCGCGACGCCCGCGATGCCGAACTTGACTCCTGCAAAAACGGCGGCGACCGTCAGGACGCTGGTGATTGTCGTGACACGGAGGTTCAGGTCGACCCGTCCCATGGCGTTGAACAACGCGCTGACCAGCCCGAGATGGAATGCGAGCGGCGTTGCGAGCGCGGCGATCTGAAGTGGGAGCACGACCGCCGTCCACTGCGCTCCGATCACCGTCGGCACGAGGAGCCCGGCCGTGGCGACAAGGCCGACGCAGGCGGGGAGCGCGATGGCCATCGTGCCGAGCGAGAGGCCGAGGAAGAATCGGCGCAGCTCCGGCTTGTCGTCCCGCAACCGCGCAAACGTCGGATATGCGATCGGTTCGAACGCGCTGCCGAGCTTTTCGAGGGGAAGTCGGGCGAGCGCGGTTGCCATTACGTACAGTCCGACCATCCGGCCACCGAGGAGCGCCCCGACGAGCGCAATGTCGAAGTTGCTTCGCGCGTAGTTCAGGATGCGGTCGGCCGTCAGGACGCCGCCGAATCGGAGCAGCCCGCCGACCTTGGTGCTGGCATCTGGCAGCCGCGGACGGACCGGTTCCGCCGCCATCAGCATCGCCGTGAAGGCGACCTTCGCGACCATGTAGCCGACGACGAGCGCCCAGTGAGACTGGAGGACGAACGCACTTGCAAGCGTGACGACCGCGGTGACCAGTCCGCGAACGAATTGCGCGCGCGCCACCAGCCCGAAGGCGAGGCGACGATGCAGCATGCTGTATGGGACGTTCGCCGCCGTCGTTATCAGCACGCCGAAGGAGAGCACGCGGACGATCGGGATGATGCGAACGTCGTTCTGGATGTGCGCCCAGAGCGGCGCACTCACGAAGAGGACCGACGCGGCCGCGAGCCCGAGCAGCCACGTTGCGCCCATCGTCGCCTCGACTTCGCGCTTGTCGACCGTCCGCAGCTGCACGAGCGCGGATCCGAGCCCGAGGTCGGTCACCACTTCGAGGAAGCCGGTGAGCACGGTCGCCAGCGCGACCAGCCCGTAGTCCTCTGGAGAGAGCAGGCGCGCGATGACGAGTGTCGACGCCCACAGGAAGAGCTGCGCGGCCCATCGGGCCCCGCCCAACCATACGAGTCCCCGCAAGACCGTCCCGCCGAGCGGACGCTCGGGGACGATGTCGACGACGAGCCCCTCCGGTAGCGCCTGCGCGTGTTCAGCCATGGCGTGCACTGTCGGCGACGGGCTGGTCCGCAGCGGCGGCGCCGTCGAGGAATGCGCCCCGCGCAGGATCGTCAGCGGACGGAATCGGCATCGCGACCTTTGCGGGGTTGCCGATGATCACCTTGTTGGCGGGGAAGCCGCGCATGCAGACCGCCGCCGCGCCGACGACGGAGTTCTCCCCGATGACGGTGCCCGGCAGCAACACCGCGCCGGCGCCGACCCAGACATTGACGCCGATGTCGACCGGCGCGACCCGGACCGGAGCGTTAGGCGAACGTCGGTCGGCTCGCGTGCTGTGAAAATCGGTGTCACGGATGCTCGCGTCGGCGAGGATGCATCCTTCCCCGACGCGGATCTCGCGCACGCAGCCGAATCGCGTTCCCCCCATCATGACGCCATCGCCGACGATGATCCGGGCGTTGCGGTCGTACGTCCAGGTGTTGACACGCCCCCAGAGCGCAACGTTGTCACCGAATACCACCTCGCCCGGCCCGCGCACGCTGAGGATGCCGAACACCGCGAACCTCCGCCCAGCCCGGACTCGGCGCCCCGTCGCGCGGTAGTAGTACGGATAGGCGAATCCCTTGCCGAGCGCCAACGCATGAGCGAGGGCGCGGAGTGGATCACGAAGTGCGCGCTTGAGGAGCGTCGTGCGAAAGCCCGACGGCGCAGTCGTCGCGATCGGCATCGCTTCGTCAGGCACTCGTCGATACCTCGCGCGGGAGGTGCGTCACGGGAACGGGTCGCCGCTCCGGCGCCGGCTGTTCCGGGCGAACCCACACGTCGGAGGCGCCCTGCTTCCAGCGGTACACGGCGGCGAAGATGGCCACATGGATGAGGACGAATGCCGCCGGGATCGAGAGGAGCGGAGCACGGATGAGAAGGCCGAGGACACCGAGCACATAGACTGCGAGCTGCGCGACGAACAGTGACCCATACAGTGGTCCGCCAATGGCGAGAGCGACCGCCAGCATCCCGGCGAGGCAGAATGGACTGAGCAGCCGCATCAGCTTGTGGGACAGATATCGCGCGAGCAGCGGGTTGCGGCGAGGCGACAGCAATCCGTCGATGGACGCGAGTATCTGGATGTTGCCGACCATCGTGCGCCGCTTGCGGCGGTATTCAGCCGCCTCGTCCGCCGCGGCGACGTCGAAGGCGACCGCCTGTTCCGCCATGACGACCCGACGCCGCTGCATGGCGATCGTCAGCGGCAGGTACACGTCATCGAGGATGAGGTTTGGGGGAAGCATCGTCGCCAGGTGCCGGCGCACCGCGTAGATGGCACCAGTCGCGCCGACCACCGATCCGCTCCTGCTTTCCCAGGCGCGCAGCCTGCGCTCGAGATTCCAGTAGGCGCGGACCCCGTCGACCGCGGGGCGGCCGGCCCTCGTCACCCTCAGCTGTCCGGTCACGGCACCAACGGACGGATCTTCGAATGGGAGCACGAGCTGGCGGACCGCGTCGGCCGCGAACGTCTGCCGGGCATCGGCGAAGACGACGATTTCGTCGCTACGGGCTTCGGCGATCCCCCAGTTCAACGCGCCCGACTTCCCTGCCTCGAGCGGGCTCGAGATGACCTTCACGCGCTCGGACCTGCGCGCGAACGCTGACGCAATCCCGTCGCCGCCGTCGGTCGTCCCATTGCACACGACGACGATGCGCAGCAGTTCCGCAGGATAGTCCTGGGCGAGCAGGTTCTCGAGTCGACGATCGATCAACCCCGCTTCATTACGAATCGCGACGACGGCGACCACCGACGGCCAGGAGAGACCGCCAGCGGTCGAAACCGGACGCGCCCGGAACCGGGCCTGGAGAGCGACCAACAACGGGTAACCGAGATAGCACCAGGCAACCAGCGTTGCCAGGATCCAGTATGCAGATTCCACAATGGGGGGCTGGAGTATCGATCACGCGCGTGAGCGCGAGGGAGTAGGCATGCTCTGTACCGATCCCCGATGGTGTCGATCCGTGCGTTTTCCCGGGGAAGCTGGGACTGGCGGGCGGGTATGCTGCGGATGTTGTCATCGTTGCGCCGCGACAGGTGCTGCGTCGCGTCAACAGTTGGCCGGACCAGCGAAGGCGGGAGCCAGCACCTACGGTGCAGGCGTCGCATGCAGGCGGCAGTGACCCCCGGCATGACAGTCGCGAATGAGCTCGCCCGAAGCCGACCCCGTCCTGCACGCCTCTTCGGAACTCCCTCGGGTAGTAGATGAACGTCCTCCACCTCACCGACTCCCCATTTTTCGGGGGGCCTGAGCGGCAGATACTCGGACTCGCCCGAGCGCTGCCCAGCACGATCAGCACGACGGTTCTCTGTTTTCGTGAACACGCTTCGTGCGTCCCCTTCCTTGCCCAGTTGAAGGCAGCGGGGGTCGCGAGCGGCATGCTCGAAAGCGCGACGCCGGCGTATCCGCGCATGCTCTCGGAGCTCCGGCGCCGGATTCGTGACAGTGAATGCGACCTCCTGGTGTGCCACGGCTACAAGGCCGACATTCTCGGGCTGATCGCGGCCCGGACCACCGGTACACCCGTCGTGTCGGTGTCGCGGGGCTGGACCGGCCACACGCGCAAGGTCCGCCTCAACGAGGCACTCGATCGACGGTTTCTCCGATTCATGGACGCCGTCGTCTGCGTCTCGGAGGGACAGGCAGTGAAAGTGCGCCGGTGCGGCGTTCCAGCGAAGATCACGCGGGTGATTCACAACGCCATCGATCCCGGGCGCTTCGGACAATCGGATCGCCGCCCGCGCGAGACGGCCAGCGAGTTCTTCGCCCGGCCGATCGATGCGCTGGTGATCGCCGTCGGGCGCCTGAGTCCGGAGAAAGGCTTTGATGATTTCATCGCTGCCGCGCAGATCGTCCTGCAGGAGGCGCCGGACGTTGGCTTTCTCCTGATCGGCGACGGGCCGCTTCGCAGCGAGCTGCAGCGTGCGATCGACGGGCGAGCCCTCGGCGCCCGGGTGGTGCTGACGGGTTTCCGCGACGACGTGGATCGGATCCTGTCGGACGCCGACATCCTCGTGCAGACGTCACACACGGAAGGGTTGCCTAACGTCATCCTCGAGGCGGCGGCCGCGCAGGTTCCGGTGGTTGCGACGGCCGTCGGCGGGACACCGGAAGTCGTCGCCGACGGGCAGAGCGGGTACCTCGTGCCGCCGCGTGACACCGCTGCGATAGCCGAACGGTTGCTGGAACTGCTGCGCTCCCCCGAGCTCCGGTCGCGGATGGGATCAGCGGGGCGGAAGCGGGTGCAGGCGCACTTTTCGTTCGCTCGACAGAGTGCGGACTACCTTCGGCTCTTCGAGGACCTTGCTGCCCGCGGGTGAGCGGGATCCCAGGCCCGCTTGGAGCTCGCCTTCACCCGCGCGTTCACCCGCGCGTTCACCCGCGCGTTCACCCGCGCCTTCACCCGCGCGTTCACCCGCGCCTTCA
>OEPS010000184.1_pt1 | contig 23129 bp, 22 predicted proteins | sample 1539411 | NCBI WGS metagenome assembly OEPS01 (sample SAMN02671747, study PRJEB22543) | soil metagenome | biome: bacteria | place: China:Hunan Province, Lengshuijiang City | collected 2012-10-15 | depth 0.08m m
ATACTCACCAGCGGAGAACTCTCCCCCCGCCATCAGCACTGTGTCACCCTCTATCACAACGGACTCACCTGCGAAGCCGATACGCTTGGTAGTTGTGGCTACGTATACATCGCCATTTTTCCCACTCAACGTTAATTACTTTCATGAGAGAAAAAATGAAATTTCTACTTACAACAAATATGCGGGCGGCGAGGCCCTGCCTGTCGCCCGTGGCTGTCTGGCAAGTGCTACTTAGTCGTCTGCTGGAACAGCATTATGGTCTGACGTTAAACGATACACCTTTCTGTGTGTTACCAACGGTGCAAAACTGAGTCTTCCGCAACTTGGGTGGAAGAAAATCAATGAAACTTTTTAGTTAACAAGGATCTAAGCTGTTTTAAGTTATGGATAACGCTATGCCTTCACTTAAGACGCTTTTGCAACTGCCTTGCGGGTGGCGATCCAGCCGACTAGTTGTTAGTCCTGGTGGGATCACCATCCATCTTCGCGCCACACGTAAAACAGCACTATGTCCTGAATGCCTTAAGCGCAGCCGCTCTGTCCATAGCTGTCGGCGTCGCCGGATACAACACCTCCCATGCGTCGGCCGGACGCTCTGGTTAATCTTTGCCATCCGGCACTGGTACTGCCGTAATCCGTCCTGTTCACGTAAAATCTTTGCGGAATCTCTGGCGCCTTTTGCTGGTCCACAGCAACAATCTTCAGCGTTACTTCAAAATCTACAGCATCAACTGGGACTCATTGCCGGCGGAGAGGCTGGAAGGCGGGCAGCGGTAGCCTCAGGAATGCAGACCAGCCCGGATACGTTGCTCCGCAGAGTCGTTCAGGCACCGGAGCAGACAGAGCACCGGACCCGACATGTCGGTATCAACGAGTGGGCATGGCATCGTGGCCACAGGTACGGCACGCTGATTGTTAACCTCGATACGCATCGCCCTCTGGTACTATTGCCGGGCCGGGAGCAGCGCACTCTGGCTGCATGGTTTAAAAAATACCCGGAGATACAGGTCGTTTCACGCGATCGTGGCGGGATCTATGCATTAGCTGCCCGCGATGGGGCTCCGCAGGCAGTGCAGGTGGCTGATCGCTGGCATTTGTTGAAGAACATCGGCGATGCGCTGGAACTCATGATGTACAGACATATGCCATTGATACGACAGGTTGCTACTGAGTTGTCACCCAAAAAACAGATCGCCGAAACGTCTCTGACACCAGTCTCAACACTACGTCTCCCTGAGCGCATTAAACGGCAGAGGCGTGACAAACGGTATCAACGCTGGGCTGAGGTCGACTCCCTTCATAAAAAAGGTCACGGGATTAGAGAAATATCCCGCATCACCGGGCTGTCCCGCGTGACAGTTCGTCGGTGGATACAGTCGAAGGCGTTCCCTGAAATATCAACGAAACCGCCTAGACCCGGACTTCTTGACCCCTGGCAGGAATGGCTGGAAAGACAACGTATAAATGGTAACCATAATGCCCGGCAACTATGGCGGGCGATGGTTGACGCTGGTTTTGCCTGGAGTGAAACGACGGTCAGAGATGCTGTGGCTAAGTGGCGTAAGCAGTCTGACGCTCCGGCAGTGTCCCCGGGCCGACTTCCCTCAGCATCCCGGGTCAGTCGCTGGTTAATGCCCTGGCGAATGATCAGAGGAGAAGAAAACTATGCGTCCCGCTTCATCGAGTCAATGTGCCAGAAAGAGCCGCAGCTGAAAATGGCACAACAGTTGTCCCTCGACTTCTACCGGATGCTGAAGACGAAGAATAAATCACAGTTAAATCAATGGTTCTCTGACGTCAGTCAGAGTGGACTCGTTGACCTTCAACGCGTTGCTGTCGGGATGGAAGCCGATGCAACAGCAATACACGAAGCGATAAGCAGCAAATGGAGTAACGGTGTTGTCGAGGGCCATGTAAATCGTCTGAAGATGCTGAAACGGCAAATGTATGGTTGGGCAGGGTTCGAGTTACTGAGGCGACGGGTGATGAGTCCTCTGGCATGAAAATCTCCACCTAAGTTGCGGAAGACCCACTTCTGTGCCGCCCGTCGGAGGTGGTACTGGATATCCTTCCGGAGGCGCAAAAAGGTGCGTTCGCAAAGGAGGGTGGCGAAAAAGTGGTTGATGGTGCCGGTAAACGATTGAAATAAAATATTCCGGGGCGGAATTACTTTTTCTGAGCACTGCCCTATAGGTGGCAATTACCGGCTGATGCCTCCTGATGCCGCTTGCGCAGTTTCAGCAGCCGGGAAACCAGTATTACCACGGCGATACCGGCCATCAGCGCCGCGCAGTGGAAGGCTATTCTGCCGCCAGCATGGAAGTAGATCCAACGAGTTGCCTCAATGGAAACGGCAAACGCGCTCAGGGCCAGAATATTCAGCGTGGCGGACACGGTCCCTTTTGGCAGATGATGAGAAAAGAGCGTGAAGCGGAACAGCACCGGGTAGAGCAGCCCAATACCCAGCGCATAAATGCTTGTTCCCAGCACCGACCAGAATCAGACATGCGGCCAGAGAAGATTGCCGACCAGCAGGGTCAGAAGGCCGGTCAACTGTATCGGGACGGTACGCCAGATAAAGCGCGGAGAAGTCGGGTCTTTAACAACATTCGCCACGATCGCGCTGGCGATAATAAGGCCGCTGAACACGGACACCTGAGTCCAGGCATATGCCGCGGGAGACATGCCGCCGTGCTCAATCAGGATCACCGGAGAGAGCGCCACCCAGGTGATCATCGGCACGTTGCCAAAGGCTACCGCCAGCGATCCGGTCAGCACCACGGGATGGCGAAACGCCGCGATAAAATCGGCCAGCACTTCCCTCGGTTTAAATCCCCGTTCCTGAGAGATAACGGTTTCCGGCATCTTAAAAAGCAGCAGGGCCCAGGCCACCAGGCCCAGCGCGCCGATAATGGCAAACAGCAGTTTCCAGTGCATGACCGTCATTAGCGCCGCGCCCGCCACCGGTCCGATAACCGGTGCGAGCAGAACGATAGAGGTCAGCGCAGCCATGATCCTGATAGAATCGGTTTCACCAAATGCTTCCTGAATCGAGACGTATCCTAAAGCAGATACTCGTCCCCTGGAGAAAACGGGCGACGAAGTACTGCTCTATCGAAGCGACAAACAGCATGCTCAGGCAGGAGAGGGCAAAAACCAGGGCGCCGGTTAGCAGAACGGGTCGTCGGCCGATACGGTCTGACAGGGGGCCCAGCAGCCACTGCAGCGCTAGTCCCCCGGCCATGTACAGGCTGACGGATGCCGGAGCAAGGGTGATATCAGCCTGCAGCTCGTTGATGATATTAATAATGCTTGGCTGAATAAGGTCCGTGGTCAGGTAAGCGGAAAAATCATAAATAATCATCGCCAGCGGAAACAACATGACGCTGCCGTACTGGATAAAACGCCGTGGCGGGGTATTCATACGGGCTCCGGGAAAGCTGCCATCCTGTATCTTAGTATCTGTAAATAAGCTCAACCGACGCTAAACGGATATAAAAATAATCACAATTTATTTATGGTTATTTTAACCAGACGCAACGTGCTGGCATTAACGCGGGAAGTGTTGCAACATGCACCCTACTATCCTTCTCGTCTGGAACCTGTTATTCATTAAAGGAACGGGATATCTATGTTACTGATCTTTGGCGGTCTGCCCGGTACCGGAAAATCAACCATTGCTCGCCTGCTGGCAGCTAGGCTGGGCGCCGTCTGGTTACGTATCGATTCGATTGAACAGGCGCTGATTCGTGCGAAAACCGTCACTATGCACGATATGGGGCCCGCCGGATATCTGGTGGCGTACTCTATTGCTGTGGATAACCTCAGGCTGGGAAATACCGTGATTGCCGACTCGGTTAATTCCATTGCCATTACCCGGCAGGCCTGGAGAGAAGTGGCGACTGATACTGACGCGCCTTTTCTGGAGATAGAATTTACCTGCTCCGATCAAACGCAGCACCGACATCGCGTTGAAAATCGTGAAGCGGATATTAGCGGGCATATCTTGCCGGACTGGCAAAAGGTCATTACCCGTGAGTACGAACCCTGGCGCTCCGCCAGCCTCACTCTGGACACATCTTTAATGACAGCCGAAGAGGCGGTAGAGAAGATCCTTCAGCATATTGAGTCGCGCTCGGTGAGTTCATGAACGGTCGTGCGGTGATGGAGAAAAGCGGTCGCTGAGGCGACCGCGTGATATCAGAAAACGTCGCCGGTAAAAATATTCTTTTTAAGCTGGGTAAAGTCGTAACTCTCTAACTCTTCAGCGCTTTGGGTATAGTAGGTCAGGCTTTCTGAAATCATCAGGTTTAGCTTATTCCCTTTTTCCTGAACGATAATCAGCGGCTTTTTAAACGCGTGGGCATAGCCGATTTCATATGCCGTACCGCTGTCGACGTGATCGTCAAAGAAATCAACTACGGCAACGACGACCGTCGCTTCATCGAGGTGCTTGATATCGTTCTTAAAGATGAAGTCACGCCAGGGTAGGCTGCCGTATTCCAGGTTGTCCGGGTCAGCAAGGCGGGGTGAGAAAAATTTATCCACCGTTTTGTTTGCGGTCAGCGCCTGTTCCACTCGCTGCACCCGTGCAATTTGATCGTCGCTGAAAAAAGGGCTCGCAATATAAATATTTACCATCAATTGATTCTCCTGAAGATTCAGTAAAGGCTGCAATATCAGTGAAAGGTTCGATATACAGCCATTCTTCCCTAATATGCATTCAGCGTTGTTAAGCGCCGAATACAAATAAACCCCTTGCGACCACTTCCCGCGATGGCGTCAGCCCTGAAACAGGCTACGCCAGCGGTCTGCTGCCCTGAGATGTCCGTGCTGCGCTCCTCGTGGGCGTAATGGTGATAACGCAATAAATATTCACCTGGCTGCTAGAATAACCAGATCTATGGAGACAGACCATGTTGTGTGCCACAAAAAGTGCGCATCTGGCCTCTGTTGGTGCCTTTACCTTCGGGATAGCGGCTTAGCTTTAACGGCATCGTACTATCCGCGTCGCGGATGGGCAGGAAAGGCCCCCCGTTTTCCTCTGCTTTCTATGCGGACAGCAGAAGAGGCGCCTCAGGATATCGAGCCGCAGGCTGGCGGATTTATTGATAGCCACCAGCATACGGTCTGTTATTACGTAAGGGCGAGATTAGTCACTTGCTGCAGCCGATATCTGACGGCATCGGCGCGAGCACCTACATAAAAAACTTCACGGCCTGCTGTAGCGTGGTACCTATTCCCCATAAAAGCGGAACGCTTACCGCTACCCAGCTTGCGGTCAACAGCAGCGTTGACGGACGGGGCTCCCACGTAAGCTGAGCATCCTTGTTAATGGTATACAGACCTTTCGCCTGTTGCTGCTGTTCGGCGGTCATTGCATGGTCTTGCGTAAGCGGACGCACCAACTGATTACAGATAAAGCCAATGACCAGCAGGGCGGTCAGGGCCATCAGCGTGATATCATAGGCGCGCTCAGGCGAGACGCCGTGGGTCAGCTGATATTCGCGCAGATAGTTCACCAGAACCGGGCCGCTGATCCCCGCAGCCGACCAGGCGGTCAACAGGCGTCCATGAATCGCGCCAACCATCTGTGAACCAAATATGTCGGCCAGATAAGCGGGAATGCTGGCAAACCCTCCGCCGTACATCGAAATGATAATGCACATCGCGCAGACGTATAGCGCGATATAGCCGCCGTGATTCACCAGCGGCAACGTGCCGTACAGTACGGCGCCCAGGCAGAAAATCATCGCAAAGGTCATTTTGCGCCCGCACAGGTCGGATACCGATGCCCAGAAAAAACGCCCCAGAATGTTAAACAGGCTGAGCAGACCGGTAAATCCGGCGGCCATGGTCGCAATTCGTTTTAGCTGTTCGCCGTTAAGTTCATGCCAGCTCAGATCGAGCGATAGCAGCTTACCGGCAAAGATCTCCTGCAGCATCGGCGAGGCCATACCGAGGATACCGATACCCGCGGTCACGTTTAGCCACAGTACCATCCACAGCAGCCAGAACTGCGGGGTACGACAGGCGACGTGAACGTGGACCTGAATCGTTGAATTATTGCGGATGGTTTTTTGCGCCTTTTCACCCGAAGGATGCCAGCCCATTGGCGGCAGGCGATAGCCAAAGGTGCCGCCGAGCATAAACAGCGCATAAATCGCGGCCAGCGCCAGGATGCTCTGCCACACGCCGTTACCCTCCGGGCCGGCGAAGTAGTTCATCAGCGCGTTTGCCAGCGGAGCGCCGACCAGCGCTCCGCCGCCAAAACCCATAATGGCCATTCCGGCCGCCATGCCGCGCTTATCGGGAAACCAGCGCAAAAGCGTCGAAACCGGTGAAATATAGCCCAGACCGAGGCCCACACCGCCGATAACCCCGGCCCCCAGCCATAACAGCCATAGCTGATGGAAATAGATAGCGACGCTTGATAGCAGCAGGCCGCCGCACCAGCATAGCGTGGCAATAAAACTGACCAGCCGTGGCCCAACCTTCTCAAGCCAGCTGCCCCACAGCGCGGCTGAACAGCCGAGAAAAACAAAAAACAGCGTGTAGGTCCAACCCAGCATGGAGATTTTCCAGTCGCAATCGCGGGTAAACAGCTGCTGCCAGAACGACATATTGACCGGGCATTGTAGGGACTCGCTTCCTCCTATTAACTGCGACATGGGCAGCCAGTAAACCGAAAATCCATAGGCCATACCGATACAGAGATGAACGGCCAGCGCCGCCGGCGGCACCAGCCAGCGGTTAAAGCCGGGCCTGGCGATAATACGTGGTTTCGCGAAGAACTCGCGTAGCGGAGAGACCGGTGCGGTCGCGATGTTTTCATTCATTTGCGCCATTTTCCTGTCCTTTTTATGTAAGTTAGCCGACAAAAGCTGCCGTCGGAGAAAGTAGATAAAAGGCAAGAAAGGTGCCATCAGGTTAAATAGTGTACAAAAATGGCGACTGAAGCGAGCAAGCTTCAGAGAACGGTTAATACATAAAACCGGTTATTGGTGACGTAAGGGCGACAGGATATAAAATCGATATGCGGAATATTATTTTGATAAGCGCCGCTCTCAGAGTGATACGGTGCGATAGCAGCATCTTTAAGGCGGGTGGCGGTGCCTGGTCGGCTAGGTGAAGTGCCTGGCGCTGCGCTGCCGATCGTTTTATCCGGCGGCAGGCAGCAGCGTCAGGTTAGACCCGCTTTACCGGGTCTAAAAGTGGCAAAATTGCCTTCAGCGCAATGGCTTAATGTTTAAACGCATCGAACTCGAGCCGTTCACCATCGGGGCCGCGAATCAGTAGGAAGCGCACGTTGTCTTCTTCTATCGGCCCTTCATCCAGCGGATAGCCGAGCGCCTCAAGTCGCTTCTGAACGGCATTAAGATCGCTGACCTCAAGCGCCAGATGATCGATACCGCAGCGAGGGGTGTCAAACGGTGTCCCTTCGGGGAGCTGGTACAGCTCGAGAACGGCGCCCCCCATTTCAATAAAAGCGACTTCAATGGTGCCCTGCGGCGAGGGTTTGCTAAACCGCTGCTGGCGCTTAAAACCCAGCGGCTCGTAGAATGCCAGCGAACGCGTTAAGTCGCTGACCTGATAGCCGACATGGGCAATATTGTTGATAAGTTCGCGCATCTTATACCCCCTTACGCACGCACCAGAAACCATAGAAAGCGACATACACAAAGCATAAGAGCGGGGCGATAAAGGCGATTTGCATATTGCCGCCGTTCATATCAGAGATAATGCCCATCACCAGCGGAATGACCGCGCCGCCGATAATTGACATCACCACTATCGAGCCTGCGGTCTGGGTATCTTTCCCCATGCCTTTAATGACCAGGCCAAAGTTAGTCGGCCAGCATGGCGCCATACAGAAGCTCACCAGAATCAGTGCATACACCGCCAGCATTGAGCTGCTGAATACGGCAATCAATAAAAGGACGGTGGCGGCCAGGGCAAAGGTGCCGAGCAGTAGCGCCGGATTCAGACGGTTCATCAGCCAGGTGGCAATGGTTTTTCCCACGGCGTAAATCACCAGAGAAGCCAGCAGCCAGTAAGTGGCGGAGTGCTCGCTGGTTCCCTCCTGTACGAGCTGCACAAAGCGAATCGTAAAGCTCCATACGCCTACCTGGGCGCCGACGTACAAAAACTGCGACAGGATCCCAAGGCGAAAACGCGGAATGGCAAACAGGCGTTTCAGCGTGGGTCCCATGCTCTCCGCCGGAGCCTGCTGCTGAGACTGGGTGCCCTTGCATGATGGAAATTTAACAAACACAAATACCAGCGCCAGCACCACCAGCACGGAGCCGATAATCAGATAAGGGCCAACCACCTGACCTACCATCTGATGGCGCGCGGCGTCCGCGGCGGCAGCGGGCATCGCCAGCAGCTGTTCATGGCTCGGGTCGTTTTCGCCGAAAACCATCACCTGACCAATCAGCACGCCGGAAATAACGCCGAGGGAGTTGAAGATCTGCGAAAAGTTAATGCGCTGGGTGGAGGATTGAATCGGGCCCAGCAGGCTCGAGTAGGTATTCGCAGACGTTTCCAGGAAAGAGAGTCCGCAGGCAATCACTCCCAGGCAGGCGAGGAAAGCGCCGTAGGTCATGATCTGTGCGGCGGGTACGAAAAGGAAACAGCCCAGAGCGTACAGGCATAGTCCAATAATAATTGCCGCTTTATAGGAATATCGCTTAATCAGCGCCGCCGCGGGCAGAGCGACAAAAAAGTAGCCGAGGAAAAAAATCGACTGTACCAGCGCGGTCTGCGTATCCGTTAAATCGAAACCCTTTTTAAACTGGGCAATCAAAATATCATTCAGGTTGCCCGCCATCCCCCATAGCGCAAACAGGCAACAGACCAGTAAAAACTGCAGCCAGGGGGTATGCGGTAAATAGGCGCTGGTATCCAGTTTTTCATTGTGGACCGCCGCTTTATCGACCTTATCCGTTATTAGCGTACTCATTGAGCTATCCTCGTAATGGTTTTTGTACCCTTCATACTTCAAGTCGTTTGTGCGTTGGCTTTCCTCGCTCACCCCAGTCACTTACCAGAGTAAGCTCCTGGGGATTCACTGCGTCGCCGCGTGACTCGGCCTTCGGCCTCGCCCCTACGGGGCCAGCGCAAGCGCTGTTCAAAACGGCTAGCCGTTTTGTCCTGCAACTCGAATTATTTTGGGTATATGTCGTAGGGTTTATGCCATTTCATAATCAGAGGCGGCACGTAAAAGTCGTTCTCGTGCCTCCTGGTACTCAGGTAAAGATGACGCGCCCTGCTTTTCGACGCTGACCGCGGCGTAGGCCGCCGCAAACTGGGCCGCTTTGTGCAGCGGCTCGCCGCAGGCAAGCCGCGCCGCCAGCGCGCCGTTGAACGCATCCCCTGCGCCGGTGGTATCGCGGGGATGAGAAGGAAAGCAGGGAATATGGGTTTTCACGCCTTGCTCGCTCAGTAGCGCGCCCTTGGCACCAAGCGTGATAATGACGTTGCGTGCGCCCTGAACATGCAGAACATCGGCCGCTTCTGCGGCGCCAGCCAGATCGTCAGCCCGACAGCCGGTCATTAACCTGGCTTCCGTCGCGTTCGGGGTGAGCAAATCGACTTTACTCAGAAAGGCTTTATCCACGGCCTGCCAGGGGGCGGGGTTGAGCACCACGAAGGCGCCGGCCCGCTGAGCGGCATCAACGACCTGTTCAATAGCGGAAAGATTGTTCTCCAGCTGAACCAGAACCACATCCGCGCAGCCGATGGCGGGAATGCAGCCGGCGATTTCATCGTCCGTGACCGTCATATTCGCGCCGGGATCGACGGCAATCATATTTTCGGCGTCATTGCCGGCAACATAAATCAGCGCATTGCCGGTAGGGACGGACTCCGCGACCAGCAGCGTTACGGCATTAAAACCCACGCTTTTCAGATGGCGGCGGGCAAATTGACCGAACGTATCATGGCCAATCTTGCCGATGTAGTGGACATTCGCCCCCGCTTTTAGCGCGGCGGTGGCCTGATTCGCCCCTTTTCCTCCGGCGCTGGTCATGCTTGCGCATGCCACTAACGACTCGCCCGGCACGGGGAAACGCTCAACTCTGGCGACCATGTCGAAATTGAACGAACCAAAAACACAGACTTTTCCTGACATCATCCGCTCCTTTAAACCAGCTCGGGGGAACCCAGCGCCGCGGCCAGGTCCAGAGACATATTTTCCCAGGCCTGTTCGAGCGGAATATCCGGGCGGAATAAACCGCTGCTGCCCATAATTAATATCTGCGCCCCGGCCCCCAGCAGTTCACGGTAGGTATGCCGGTTGCATGAACCGTCGACTTCAAGCAAGAAGCTAAGGCCACGGGTCCGTTTTAACTGATGAAGCTGCGCGATTTTCTCGAGCATTTCTGGAATGAACGGCTGACCGGCATAGCCCGGATCGACGGTCATCACGGTGACCTTATCGAGCAGATGCAGATAGTGCTGAACGCTCTCAATCGGCGTGGCGGGGTTGAGGACCATCCCCACTTCTTTCCCCGCCTGACGGATGGTGTTGATGACGCGAAAGGCTTCCCGGCAGATGGTTTCTGGATGAAGCGAAATAGAGTCCGCTCCGGCCTTGAGCAGCGCCGGAATAAACAAAGCGGGTTCTTCAACCATCAAATGGACATCGATAGGCAGCGAGGTATAAGGACGAATCTGCGCGACAAAACTGGCCGAGAGCGCCAGATTTTTCACATAGTGTCCGTCCATGATATCGACGTGCAGCCTGTCGGCTTTGTTATTTAAAAAACGCAGCTGTTCAGTTATTTGCATCATGTCCATACACATGAGCGAGGGAGAAATGTAATAACGCATAAGGCCTCTTGATTCCGGTAATGGGCTGATTTCAGGCAAAGTCTGGCCCTGCCGCGCAAAGCAGCGTTTCGACAATGCTGGTATTAACCGTCATCGCATGACGGCGTACTCAGGCGATTTGTATGCTGGCGTTGTGCCAGGTCATCTCTTTTTCCAGCAGCGGATCGTCAAACTTTTCGGTGATTAAACAGTCGAGTTCGCCTAATCCTCCGAGCCGCGTTACGCCCAGGCGTCCGAGTTTGCTGGCATCGACTAATGCAACCACCTGGCGGGCGGCCACCATCATCTGTTTCAGCAATGCGGCGTGGGCTTCCGTCCCTACATACAGGCCGCTATCGCGCTCCAGCCCCTGGCATGAGAAAAAGAGCGTATCAACGTCATACTCCCGCAGCATTCGCGAGGCGTTTTCCCCAAAGAACGACTCCTCGCCAGGCGAAAAATCGCCTCCCAACCCCACCAGATGCAATGAACGCCTGCTCATCAGCGTTTGTAAGATGCGGATGGATGGCGTGATAACCGTTAACGCCATTTCCGGCATCTGCCGGGCTAAAAACCAGCTGGTGGTGCTGCCGTCGAGCAAAATCGTCTTTCCCGGCTGGAGAAACTGCAGCGCTTTACGGGCAATGCGCATTTTGCCCTCGCTGTGCAGCAGCGTTCTTTGCTGAAAGCTTCCCTGCGCATCCTCGACCGGAAGGGCAGGCGCCAGCGTTCTGCTTGCCGGGAGGGCGTTTTCCGTCACCAGCGCTCCTCCGTGGCTACGATTTAATATTCCGCGTCGCTCCAGTTCGCTCAGATCGCGGCGAATCGTTTCCCTGGAAACCTGGGTGGCTTGTGCGATCTCATTGACCCGCATTACCCCGCGTTGGCCCAGCAGTTCGACAATCAAACGGTGACGTTCCAGCGGCAACATAGCTCTCTCCTGAAGTACTAAATCAGCTTACCTTCCCCTTGTTCGGGACGTTGGGACGCCGGAAATATCCGGCGCAGGCCGTGGTTTTATCAGCAGACTGTGTGACCAGAACCGCATTTCGACCCGCCTTCCGCCGCTTTTTGCGCGGTTTTATTCGCTATCCGGTCACAAACAAAAGCAAACAAAAATAAAAGCAAAATTGCTTTTGTGCCCGTTAATGACCGCTTATGCCCGTTCGAGGATCGCTTCATTCATTTTTCGTCTGTTAATTAAAAACAAATGAAAATAAAAAAATGCTAAATTGATCACGTTATTTTCATTTGATGCGTTTTTAAATGGATTTATGCCAATTTAGAGCATTAAATGAAAGCAATTAAAAACAAAGAGCAGGATGAAACCATGAATGAAACAACCCGTCGTTTTGCACGTTTAATTGACCTGAGCGCCGTCCAGGCAACCAGTACTGAAGCCGACGTTCGCGCCTGTGCTGAACTGGCAGCCCGCTACAATATTATTTCCGTACACGTACTGCCGTGCTGGACGCGTTTTCTCAGCACATTGCTGCCGCAGCAAGGCACGGGAGAAGTGATGATTGGCGGGCCGGTCGGCTTTCCAGGCGGTGGACATGCTACCGATATTAAGGTTCAGGAAGTGCGGCAGCTGATTGCCGATGGCGCTCGTGAAGTGGATATGGTGGTGAATATTGGCAAAGTTTTATCCGGTGATTATGACTATGTTCGCGAAGATTTGCGCCGGGTGGTGGAGGCTGCAGCCCCGGTACCGGCGAAAGTGATCCTCGAAACGCACTATCTGAATGAAGAACAAATTCGCCGGGTTTGCGATATTGCCGTAGAGGTCGGCATGAAGTGGGTCAAAACCTCTACCGGCTGGGCGCCAACCGGGGCGACGGTGGAAAAAGTCAGCATCATCGCCGATCAGCTTAAAGGGCGAATTGATATTAAAGGCGCGGGAGGCATTCGCGATCTGGAAACGGTGCGCGCGCTCTATCAGCTTGGCGTTCGTCGCTTTGGCATGAGCCATGGCGCGGTAAGCAAAGTGCTGGCGGAACTGGAACAGCATCCTGAACGTTTTCCCGAGTTGAACGCCGATTAAACTGAGAAGCTGCGGGCCTGGTGGCCCGCCTTAAGACGTCACCGGAGCCAGTGATGAAAGATAAAATACTCACGATTGATGTTGGCACAGGCAGTACTCGCGCCGCTATTTTGCGCGTTGATGGCACGATGGTCGGGTTTGCGCAAAGAGAGTATGAACAGACCACGCCGCGCGCAGGCTGGTCAGAGCAGGCCCCTTCTTTATGGTGGCAGGCCGCCTGTGAATGCATACGCGAGGTGCTCTACCGCTATCCTGAAACGGTTGCGCAGATTGCGGTTATTGGCGCCTGCGGACAGATGCACGGCACGGTGCTGCTGGATAGTGATGGCCAGCTGGTGGAGGACCGGGCGCTATTGTGGAATGACAAGCGCAGCCAGCCGCAGGTCGATGCTTTTGCCGCGCGCGAAGGGCGGGAAAAGTGGCTGGCGCATTTAAATAACCCACCCGCCGCGGCGTGGCCCGCTTTCAAATTAGCCTGGTGGCGGGAGCATCATCCGCAAAGTTGGCCGAAGCTCGCCAAAGTGCTGATGCCAAAAGACTATATTAATTTTATGCTGACCGGCGCGCTGGCGACCGACTATAGCGAGGCGTCCTGTTATTTCCTGATGGACAGTGAAACCCGAGACTGGTCTTCGCAAGCCTGTGAGATGTTTGGCCTGCGGCTCGATCAGCTGCCGGACCTCAAACTATCCAGCGAGATTATCGGCCAGGTGACTCCGCGGGCATCCGGACTGACGGGCCTGCCGGTGGGGATTCCGGTGGTTGCCGGTACTTCCGATATGGCGGCCTCCCTGCTCGGATCGGGCGTGTATGAGCCGGGAATGGCATCTGACTCCACCGGAACCTCGACGCTGATAACGGTGGTATCGCCGCGACCGTTACGCCATCCGCTGGTCAATAACCTTCATCTGGCCAACGCTGCCTGGGGCGGATTTACGATCCTGGATGCCGGGGGTGATGCCGTTCGCTGGGCGCGGCTGGCGCTTGCCGATAACCAGATAACCCACTCGCAGCTTTTACAGAAGGCGGCGGAGGTACCGGCTGGCTCGGAAGGGCTAATATTTCTTCCCTATCTGACGGGGGAACGCCTGGCCGAGCACAACAATTCGCGGGCGCAGTTCTTCGGCCTGCAGCGTAAGCATCGTCGCGGCCATTTATTCCGGGCGGTGCTGGAGGGGGTGGCGTTCGCTTCCTGGCGCAACCTTCGCCAGCTGCAGGAGTGCGGGCAATATCCGCAGCAAATGATAGCTTCCGGCGGCGGCGCACGCAGCCAGCTATGGCTTGAAATCAAAGCTGCGGCGTACAATCTTCCGATATTATCTACCCGCAATCAGGAGAATGGCGTCACCGGATGCGGTATTATCGCCGGGGTTGGCGCGGGGCTCTATGCCGATTTTGCCAGCGGCGTGCGGCAGACCGTCCAGTTTGACAAACTGATTTCGCCGGATCCCCGTCTGCAGGAGTACTACCACTCCTGCGCTGAGCTTTTTGATACGCTCTATCAGCAATCCACTGCCCTATACGACAGGCTGGATGCGCTGAGCGCAGGACCGGACTGAAGGTAAGCCAACGCCGACACCGCGTGGCAAGCGTCGTAAATAAGAGAGAGGCAGAATGTTTGCAGAAGAAAGACAGGAGAAGTTGCTCAGTATTCTCAGGGAAAAACGCAAAGTCGCTGTGTCTGAGATGTGTGATGTCTTTAACGTATCTGGTGCCACCATTCGTGCCGATCTCCGCCAGTTGGAAGAGGCGGGGCTGCTCACCCGAACCCATGGCGGGGCCGTTCTGCGTACCCGGGCGAGCTTTGAGCAAGCCTCCGACGCGCGTGAAATTGTTAACCTCAGCGCCAAAGAGCGGATTGGCCAACGCGCGGCGGCGCTGGTTGAAGATGGCGATATCATCGTGCTGGATACCGGCACCACGACCTTACATATCGCGCGTAATATTCGTGACAGACAGAACGTAACGGTGGTTACCAACGATTATCAAATTGCCCGCGAGCTGGAGGCCAGTCCCTCTATACAAACTATTCTGCTGGGCGGGATCGTTAAGAAGGGCTACCACTGCGTGGTGGCGATTAACGGGCGTTCTATTCTTGATACGCTTAACGTCGATAAAGCGTTTATGGGCACCAATTCGCTATCGCTGAAACACGGCGCCTGCGTTGCCGACATTATGCTGGCAGAAACAAAACGAGGCATGGTTGAACACGCCAGCCAGGTGATTATCGTTTGCGACTACAGCAAGCTTAACAATACCTCTCTTGCCCAGTTTACCGCCGCAAGCCGGATTGATACCGTCGTTATCGATCGTCTGCCCGATGAGGCTGAAGAGTATCGCAATGCCGGAATTCAGATTATCTCTCTGGATGAAGAGGAGCGCGATTAGCGCTCGGTATTGCCGCTGAATGCTGCCTCCGCCTGCTGCGCAGGGGAGGCAAGGCATAACATATTGGGCCATTCCTGCCGGCAGGATCTATCCGTTGAGGGCGGCGCCTGGGTTATTTGCGTTGACTGGCGCTGACGCATCCTCACACCACAGTTTATCGTAAGAGTAACCGGTAAGATCTTCCACAACATGGCGGGCTTCAGGCGTGACATCCTGCTTGCGGCCATGCGCTTTCAGGCGATCAATCTCATCGACAAAAATTTTGTGCGTACGCTTGTTCAGATGGAAGGTCAGCGCTTGCCACAGAGCAATGATCAACAGCCCGGCGGTGCCGACAAACAGCAGCATAGCAATCGTGTTGATGGCTTCCTGAGGCTGCGCCTGGCTACCTTTCACGAAGCCGCCGCTCTGTAACAGCAGGCCCACCGCAAAGGTCGCGATGGCAACCGTTGTCTTGCGGGAGAAGGTCATCACCGCAGCAAACAGGCCTTCGCGGCGCTGGCGCGTAATCATTTCGTCGATATCCGGAATAAACGGGAATACGTTCCACGGGGTAAATTCGAGCACGCAGCGGCCGACCTGATAAACGCCCGCGAGGATCACCAGCAGCATCACTTTGTTATCCGTCGGGAACTGATAGACCAGGAAGAATCCGCCGAGACACAGCATCATCAGGGTATAAGCGAAGATATAAAGACGGGATGGGCCGTATTTGATGATGGCGACGCCCGCCGCCAGCGTGACCGGCAATCCCACAATGCTCATCGACAGCAGCGTTCCCGCCAGAGAGGAGGAGACATTCAGGCAATAGACGCAGAAAAAGACAAACACCGTGTTGTAGACATCCTTCGCGGTGAAGGAAAAGAGATAGATGGCCAGGTGTTTACGAAATGCGCGCACCTTCAGGGTGGAAGCGTACTCTTTAAACAAGTTACCGAAGGCCGTGATTTTCTCTGCGAAGGTAGTGGGCTGCGACGCTTTCTCGATCTCCGCCTGCATTTCCGGCGTTAGCTCGCGCTCCCAGGTGACTTTCCAGGAAATAAATACGCAGACGGTAAACATAACGGCAAAGACTACGCCGTTAATCAGATAAGCATCTGCGTTATTCTCACCCAGCCAGCCGATCAGCAGACCCGGAATAAAAGTGGCGAGAAAGGTACCGGATGCCGACAAAAACATGCGGCAAGTCGAGAGCTTGGTTCGATCGTTAAAATCTTTGGTCATCTCAGACGGCAGCGTTTCCCAGGGGATAAGCACCATTGCCGCGATAATCTCAAAGGCCAGGTAGATCGCGAGATAGAACCAGAAATTCATGCCGTTCATCCACAGCAGGATATAAACCAGCATAAGCGGCGCGCCAATTAACAGGAAGAAACGACGGCGGCCAAATTTTTTACCCAGATAATTTTTATAGAAATGGTCGGTGAAGCTACCCATAAACAGGCTAACGATAGCATCAACAATACGGGCTATCGCCACAATAGATGCCGCTTCAATCGGCGACAGGCCGACAAAGGTGGTATAGAAAAAGAGAAGCCACGCACCGATGACGGTAAAGGCTCCGCCGCCCATAATATCCGTCAGACCGTAGCCGATACTGACAGGAATAGTCACTTTTCTGTTTTTGAGGGTCATGGTTGATACCTGTATCAGGCTTGAGAAAAACGGAAATAGCGGCGTGCGTTTTCTACGCAAATACCACGAATCATTGAGGTAAGAATATTTTTATCGTCAGGAACTTCGCCTCTTTCCACCCATTCCCCAATCAGATCGCAGAGGATCCGGCGGAAGTAATCGTGTCGGGTATAGGAAACGAAGCTGCGGGAATCGGTGAGCATGCCGACAAAGTTGGCCAGTAACCCCTGATCGGCTAACGTATTAAGCTGATTGACCATGCCGCGGCGCGTATCGTTAAACCACCAACCCGAGCCAAACTGCAGCGGGGATTTCACGCCATCTTCGCCGCTCTGGAAGTTGGCGATGGCAGAGGCAACCACGTCGTTATAGCCGGCGTTAAGGTTATAAATAATGGTTTTGGGCAGGCCATTGTTCTCAGCCATGGCGTTGAGCAGCGCATTCAGGTTGCCGGCAAGGAGCGTTTGATCGCCAACGGAGTCAAAACCGCAGTTGATGCCCACCTTATTGAACATCGATTTGTTATTGTTGCGAATGGCGCCGAAGTGAATCTGCATTGCCCAATCACGCTGCTTGTACATTTTAGCGAGTGCGATAAAAATCGCGGTATCCCACGCCTGCTGCTCCTCGTTGGTCAGGGTTTCGTTCTTCAGACGCCGCCGGAACAGCGCGGCCACGGAACCTTCATCCAGATGGTTGTAAACGATCTCCAGCGGACCGTGATCGGATATGCGACACCCTACGCTGTGGAAAAACGCGATACGTGCTTCCAGGGCGGCCAGAAATTGCTCCAGAGAAGCGATGCTGATTTGGGTTTTCTCTGCAAGGCGGGAAACAAACGTCAGGAATCTTTCCGGATCGGTATCAAAGAGTTCATCAGGGCGAAAAGTGGGGAGAACAAGCGGAGAGAAATCACTCTTTGCCGCCAGTAGCTGATGATATTCCAGATTATCCAGCGGCCCATCCGTTGTGCACAGAGCCTCGACATTTGAACGGTAAATTAACGCCTGAGGTAAAAATTCTTTGCGGCGTAACTGCTCATTACACCGCGTCATTATTTCACGCCAGTTGTGGCTGTTTAGCGTCTCATCAATATCAAAATAGTATTTAAGTTCCAGATGGGTCCAGTGATAGAGAGGATTACCGAAGCTGGCCTCAACGGTTTGCGCCCAGGCTTCAAATTTTTCTTCTGCGGCGGCATGACCGGTAATTTTTCTCTCGGGAATGCCATTTGCCCGCATCGCGCGCCATTTATAATGATCGCCTTCCAGCCATAACTGCGTAATGTCAGCGAAAGGCTTATTTTCCCAAATAGCCTTCGCATCAAGATGGCAATGGTAGTCGATAATAGGCTGCTCTCTTGCTATCTCAAGATACAGCCTCTTTCCTGCCAGATTGCCGATCATAAAATTATCATTTATCAATGACATAAAATCTCCAGTGCATGCTGCAAGCGGTTTTGTTGGCCTAAAGCACTAACTATTTTAAGTGGGGATTGGTCTGCGATAGCGCTTTTAAGGGCCGACATTAAACCGCTTGCATAATTTTAGTCTACTACCATACAAGTGCAAATAAAGAATTTGTGACTTAAATCATATTATTGGGTCTAAATTGTTTTTCGGGGTTTTGATGGGGAAGCAAGTTAATTTATCAGGTATTAAAAAAATAGTGGCAATAATGGATTGAAACATCGTTATCTGTTTTTTTTATTTCACATATAAATAACAATTTATAATGGCGGTTTACTTCTTTAAATGATGCTGAAATGGACGGAAGCTAAGCGATAGCTATTTTTTAAAATAAGTATTGATCTAATAAAAATTACTCAATATGCTTTTAAATACTAGTATGGTATAAATCCAGGAAGATTAAGGCGGAAGTTAACATGCAGATGACAATGCGCTGGTTCGGGCCACAGGAAGATAAAATCCCGCTGGAGTACATTCGACAGGTTCCCGGGGTAGAAGGCGTGGTGGGGGCGCTTTACGATGTGGCCCCTGGTGAAGTATGGCCGGTAGAAAAAATTAAGGCGCTGGTTGAACAGGCCCACGCCGCTGGCCTGAAGATGGAAGTTATCGAAAGCGTAAACATTCACGATGACATTAAAATTGGTTCTCCGCAACGCGACCGTTATATCGACAACTACAAACAAACCATCCGCAACCTGGCGGGATTTGGCGTAAAAGTCATTTGTTATAATTTCATGCCAGTCTTTGACTGGATGAAAACCGATATGAATTATGTGCTGCCGGATGGCTCATTGACCATGGCCTTTGAAAAGCACGGTATTGATAAAACTCTGGAAGAGGTGGTTAAAGAGGTACTGGAGAACGCTAACGGTTTCGCTTTGCCTGGCTGGGAACCCGAGCGTCTGGCGAAGGTGCAGGAACTGTTCGCCCGCTATAGCGATGTGGATGACACTAAGCTTCGGGAGAATCTGTTCTATTTCTTACGTGAAGTCGTTCCGGTATGTGAAGAGGTGGGCGTCAAAATGGCTATTCATCCGGACGATCCGCCGTACTCTATTTTTGGCCTTCCGCGAGTGGTAAAAAATCATGCCGATCTGGCGTTGATTTGCGATACGGTCGATTCACCGGCAAACGGTATCACGCTTTGTACAGGATCGATTGCTGAAGATCCTGACAACAACGTCTATGAAATTCTGGCTGAATTTACCCGGCGTAAACGTCTGCACTTTGCGCACGTACGTAATATTAAGCTTATTAAAGACAAAGACTTTTACGAGTCGGCGCATCCTTCCCGCTATGGTTCTCTGGATATGTACCGCATAATGCAGGCTCTGCATGACAATGGTTTTGACGGCTATATTCGTCCGGACCATGGGCGCTTTATTTGGGGAGAAACCGGGCGTCCCGGATATGGTCTGTACGACCGCGCCTTAGGCGTCACTTACCTGATGGGTCTTTGGGAAGCACTGGAAAAGCAAAAATAGTTGCCTGGCAAACCGGGGGCGAATGTCCCCGGGAAATATTCTTTATATTTATTTTTACGCTGCAAAAACATCCTGAACATTCTTACTCTATTTTATTGGGAGATGGTTTTTTATAGTGCTTAATGGGATGCCAGCAAAATCTTAGCCTCTACTTTTTAAATACTTCTCTTATACGGCTGATTCAAAACCTCTCTTGTGATATTTCATGCTGCTGAAATTCATGTAACTCATGGATATGATTCATTAATTTTCCCAAAAGAAGGCGTCAGGATTCTATAGGATCGACGTCAATTCATGTATGATTTTTCTCCTCGTACGGGTCGTCTCCTCGGTTTCGCAGGTTTTATCCTGTACGGTACATCAATGACGAAAATTAGTTAGGTCATCAATTCGATTCGACGCCTGAGATAAATAATGAGCCCAGGCGTTGTTGTGAGTGCATCACAGGGAGAATACATATGAAAAGTGCTTATCTGGCTCTTGCGATAGGCTTATTTTCCGCCACTACGCTGGCGGCTGAACGGGTTATCAATTTTGGCACCAGCGCGACCTATCCGCCATTTGAGTTTGTCGATAGCAATAACCAGGTGGCCGGCTTTGATATCGATATCGCCAGAGCGGTGTGTAAGGAGCTACAGGCGACCTGTACCTTCACGAACCAGAGTTTTGATAGCCTGATCCCGGCACTGCGCTTTAAGAAAATGGATGCGGCGATTGCCGGGATGGACATCACCCCGCTGCGTGAAAAGCAGGTGGATTTCTCGACGCCATACTTTAATGAACTATCGGCGGTGGCGGTGGTGCGTAAAGATACCTTCCACACCTTTGCTGATTTAAAAGGCAAGAAGCTTGGCCTGGAAAACGGGACGTCTCATCAGCGTTACCTCCAGGATCGCCATCGTGAGATTGAATCGCAAGCCTATGATAGCTATCAGAATGCGTTAATCGACCTGCGAAACGGTCGCCTGGACGGCGTGTTCGGCGATGTGTCGGCGATGAAAAACTGGCTAAAGGAAAATCCTGAGTTCGTCATTATGGATGAGCGAGCCACCGACCCGGAGTACTACGGTAAAGGGCTGGGTATTGCGCTGCGTAAAGGGAATCCGCTGCTGGCAGAGATAAACCAGGCGCTGGAGAAAGTGATGGCTTCTCCTGAATACAGCGAAATTAAACAACGCTGGATTAAATAATCGCTGCTGACGATGGTCAGGGATGGAGCCGGACAGAGTTTTAAAGGATGAAATGTTTGGGGCTGGCTGAACAGCCCCATGCAGCATCTTAGTATTGAATCGATGACAGAGATTCCAGACCCGCATTGCTATACTGGTCTTTGAGGTCGGCAGTCGCGTTGAACGTTGCAATCATCAACTTACCGTCCACGGATGCGAACTGCATCACGTTATAAATCCCGCCATTTGGGTCTGCCGCATCCGGGGTCGTCACTTTGATCCGCTGCATCTTATTGCCATTAATCGTCACGGAGCTAATTTCCGGAGAGAAAGTCGCGAGATTATTCTTCATGACTTCAGCGAACTCGGGGAGCTGAGACTCCTTGATAGAATTTTGGGTCACGTTGAAGGCTATGGATACCTTGCCGTTTTCCTTTTCAACGTACCACGCCTCTTTAGGTCTGTTCGCCGCGGGATACTTATGCGCCAGCATCTCGTCAGGCATTTTAATGTAGCCTTCAGGCAATACAATTGACGCTTTACTGTCAGCAATCTGCGTTCTGTTCGCTTTGTCTGTGGCGGCTTCATTTTTGCTATCACAGGCGGTCAGAGGCAGGGTACAACAAACAACTAAGGCACTCAGTAACATACGATATTTCATGGTGAAGCTCCTTGTTAACAACTATATTACATTAAATGTACGAACTCTCTTTGGGTAGATTTAATATCCATCCATTGATATTTGGGGCCTGATTGCCCAAAGGTAAACCTGGCCATAGCCAGACACCGGATAAACTTCAATGTCCGTTTAATATTATTCTTAATAAAAATCAGTGTGCAGGGACCATCATTTTTTCAGTATACTTTGCGGTTGATGGATAAAAGCATGAAATAAACGGCCAGAAAAACTCCCAGCAGCGCAAGAGGGAAAAGAATAACGAAATATTATCGATTCCCATTTTGGTCAACGCGCCTCTTTTGAGTGAGCTGACCCTTTTTGAACTCATGCCATAGTGTTCTGCAATATCACTCATGCTCAACCCGGCATAAAGCGCGCGCAAAACGGACTCCTCCATACGGGTCATATCCATTTTCTTATCACGCTTATTTAAAGAAACTACCCCCGCCGCGATGTAATTTCGCAGTTGAGCAATAGCGACGTTTCGCGGAAAAACTATATACTGGCTATTGATAAGGGCAGAAAAAGAGTCCTGATGCAATATGCCAGAAAGTGTCTTGACCTCAAAAATGTATAAATCTTTTTTTCCGGAATCGATAAGAATGAGTTCCTTGGTTTTTCGATTTTGAAATTCACTCAGTATCTCATTCATTGCAAGAGAAAAATACTGGTCAGATGAATATATAAGCATAAAATCTCCTACATTTTTTCGATAAGTAAAAAATGAATGATATGCATCACTGCATTAAATTTGACATAATAGTATCAATGTTATACTAAAGTGACGTCTTAACTAATGGTGACTACACAAGGGCGAGTGATGAATGCCATTTCCTTTATGAAACTCTATTCCCTGTGGAGGCGGGTAAACTAAAAATCTATTCTTTAACTAACTTAAAGGAGGTGATGTTTTGACTCTCAAGCATAAAATTGTCTAACACCACCCAGGCTGCTCTTATATAGATTGATTCCACATACAGGTTGTTGATAAGGTAGCCGCGGCCTTCTACGCGCATAATGAAATTATTATCAACACCAACTTTCGTAAGCTTGTTTTTAAGGTCGTTGACTACCTGCCATAAACGAGGGCCGGAAGCTTTCAATCCATGGATTTCCCAGACGTTTTTCATAATGTGTTCATCACGAATTAAACCTATGTTTCCTTTTTCTAGCAGAAATAAAAGCAATCGCGACATGGTACTTCTTAAGCGAACGGGGCCATACCGGGCATTGAGCGGTAATAGCAGATGCTTTTCCTTAAAAAATAAAACACCATCAGTCTCGTTGCCGAGAAGGTAACCAAATATCTTCATGATTAACCTCTGCATCCATGAATGGTTGATTGAGATAATTCTATATAATCGCATCCTTGTAAAAGTATGAATAATACCTTCACATGAAACACATAATCAATAATAGCTATATATGAAGCGTTTATGTTTGTTT
>OEPS010000185.1_pt1 | contig 23103 bp, 26 predicted proteins | sample 1539411 | NCBI WGS metagenome assembly OEPS01 (sample SAMN02671747, study PRJEB22543) | soil metagenome | biome: bacteria | place: China:Hunan Province, Lengshuijiang City | collected 2012-10-15 | depth 0.08m m
GGCGCGCCTCGCGTTCCCCGACGACGTCAGGCGCGAGCGGTCCGCGCTGGTGCCCGTGCCGCTCGCCCGCACACGGGAGCGTGAACGTGGCTACAATCAGAGTGGGCTCCTTGCGCACGCGATCGCCGCGAAGTGGAAGATCCCGGTCTGGGACGGCGCTGTCGTCCGTCAACGCGCGACGGAGAGCCAGACGCGGTTGACACCGGAACAGAGGCGACGCAACGTTTCGAGCGCTTTCACCGTGGCGCCGCGGCTCGGCCCACGACTCCGCGGCGCGCACGTCGTGCTCGTCGACGACGTCGTCACGACCGCGGCGACGCTCAACGCCTGCGCCTCCGCGCTCTTCGACGGCGGCGCGCGCATCATCAGCTACGTGACCTTCGGGCGGGCGCCGTCGATCGGCGACCGGATCGAAACGACAGGAGATCTCTTGGATGGCAATTCGCGTCGGCATTAACGGCTTCGGCCGCATCGGACGCCAGGTGCTTCGCGCGGCGAAGCTGCAGGGCGTCGCCGATCTCGACTTCGTCGCGGTGAACGACCTGACCGACACGAAGACCCTCGCTCACCTCTTCAAATACGACTCGGTTCATCGCACCTATCAGGGCGATGTCAGCCAGTCGGCGAACGGCATCACCGTCGACGGTGACGAGGTGAAGGTGTTCGCCGAGAAGGATCCGGCGAACCTCCCGTGGAAGGACCTCGGCGTCGACATCGTGCTCGAGTCGACCGGACGCTTCACCGACGCGTCGGGCGCGAGGAAGCACATCGACGGCGGCGCGAAGAAGGTGATCATCTCGGCGCCGGCGAAGGGCGAGGACATCACCATCGTGATGGGGGTCAACAGCGACAAGTACGACCCCGCGAAGCACAACATCATCTCCAACGCGTCGTGCACGACGAACTGCCTGGTGCCGATGGTGAAGGTGGTGCGCGACAACTTCGGCTTCGTCCGCGGATCGATGGTGACGATCCACAGCTACACCAACGACCAGAACATCCTCGACCTGCCGCACAAGGACCTGCGCCGCGCCCGCGCCGCCGCCGTGTCCATGATTCCGACGACCACCGGCGCCGCCAAGGCGACCTCGCTCGTGATCCCGGAGCTGAAGGGAAAGATCGACGGCATCGCGATCCGCGTCCCGACGCCTGACGTCTCGTTCACCGACCTCGCCGTCGTCGTCGACAAGCCGGTCACCGTCCAGCAGATCAACGACGCGTTCAGGAAGGCGGCCGAGGGCGACCTCGCCGGGATCCTCCAGTACACCGAGGAAGAGCTGGTCTCCTCGGACTACATCGGCAACCCGCACTCGTGCATACTCGACGCGAAGAGCACCAACGTCGTCGACGGGCTGCTCGTGAAGGTGTCGGGCTGGTACGACAACGAATGGGGCTACGCCTCACGCTGCGTCGACCTGCTCCGCTTCGTCGGCGCGCGACTGTGAACGAAAAGCCGAGTGCCGCCGCGCGCGCGTGGGATGCGGCGGCCCTCGCGCTGGTGGTCGGCGGCGCTGCGCTCTACCTCGTCGCCAGCCAGGGGATGCACGACCTCCTCGGGCCGCAGGCGCGCACCCCGACCAGCAAGTCGATCCACTTCGAGCGGTGGCTCCACTTCCGGACGATGTCGAACATCGGCTTCTCGCTCGTCGCCGGCGGCGTCGCCGTAGGCATCGCCGCCTGGTACCGGAGCCGCCGCGAGCTCGCCGCCCGCGGCGCCGTGGCGCCCGCCCCTTCACCTGACGCCGTGCCTGACGTTCCGCCGGAATGAACAAGAAGACCGTCCGCGACCTCACCGACGCCCAGCTGCGCGGCAAGCGCGCCCTCGTCCGCGTCGACTTCAACGTCCCGCTCGATGAGCGCGGGCGGATCACCGACGATACCCGCATCCGCGCCGCGATCCCGACGCTGCGGTTTCTCCTCGACCGCGGCGCGCGCGTCGTCGTCCTCTCGCACCTCGGCCGGCCGAAGGGAAAGCCGGAGGCGAAGTATTCGCTCTCGCCGGTCGCAAGCCGCCTCGGCGAGCTGCTCGGCACGACCGTCACCTTCGTCGAGAGCACCGATTCCGACGAGGCGCTCAAGGCGACCAGCGACGCCAGCCCCGGCGAGGTCGTCCTCCTCGAGAACACGCGCTTCCTCGGCGGTGAGGAGAAGAACGACGAGCGCCTCTCGCGCGCGCTCGCGATGCTCGGCGACGTCTACGTCAACGACGCCTTCGGCGCCGCGCACCGCGCCCACTCCTCGACGGAGGGGGTCGCCCGCTGCCTCCATCCGGCCGTCGCCGGCCTGCTGATGGAGAAGGAGCTCGACTACCTCGGGCGCGCGCTGTCATCGCCCGAACATCCGTTCGTCGCGATCATGGGCGGCTCGAAGATCAGCGGCAAGATCGACGTCATCGAGAGCCTGCTCCCGAAGGTGGACCGGATGCTGATCGGTGGCGCGATGGCCTGCACCTTCTTCCGCGCGATGGGGCTCGAGACTGGGAAGTCGCTCGTCGAAGCGGACAAGCTCGCTCTCGCCGCGAAGCTGCTCGAGCGCGGCGGCGACAAGCTCGTCCTCCCGGTCGACGCGCTCGTCGCCCCCTCGATGGACGACGCGGGGAAGGCGCACGCGGTGAAGCGCGACGCGATCCCGGCCGGTGAGGCGATGTTCGACATCGGGCCGGAGAGCACGAAGGCCTTCGTCCAGCACGTCATGAGCGCGAAGACGGTGCTCTGGAACGGGCCGATGGGCGTGTTCGAGAAGCCGCCCTTCGACGCCGCGACGAGGGCGATCGCGAATGCGCTCGCCGGCGCGACGAAGAAGGGGGCGACGACGATCGTCGGCGGGGGCGATTCGGCCGCGGCGGTCGCCGAGGCGGGGCTCGAGTCCGAGGTGAGCCACGTCTCCACCGGCGGCGGCGCCTCGCTCGAGTTCCTCGAGGGAAAGACGCTCCCCGGCGTCGCCGCGCTCGACGACAGGTGAGCCATCTGCCTGACGCTCCGCGAACGCCGATCTTCGCGGCGAACTGGAAGATGCACAGCGGCCCGAGCGAGGCGCGCACCTTCATGCGCGTCTTCCTCACGCGCTACGCGCGCCGCCCCGATCGGACGGTGATCTTCTTTCCGCCCGCGCTGTCGCTCGCGGCGGTTCGCGACGCGCTCCGCGAGCGGAGCGACATTCTCACCGGTGTTCAGAACATCCACTGGGAGGCGAAAGGCGCCTTCACCGGCGAGAATTCCGCACCGATCGCCGCCGATGCGGGAGCAACGCACGTCCTGGTCGGCCACAGCGAGCGCCGCCACCTCTTCGGCGAGACCGACGAGCAGACCGCGAAGAAGTGCGCGGCCGCCTTCGCCGCGGGGCTCGTGCCGATGCTCTGCGTCGGCGAGAAGCTCGAAGAGCGCGAGCGCGGCGAGACCGAGAAGGTCGTCGTCAGGCAGCTCCGGGCCGGGCTTTCCTCGCTGTCCAATGCGCAGGTCGCCGCGACGATCATCGCCTACGAGCCGGTGTGGGCGATCGGCACCGGGCGCACCGCGACTCCCGCAGACGCGACCGCGGTCCATGTAGCGATTCGCGCCGAGTTGAAGAGCATCGCCGGCGACCACGGAAGCGCGGTGCCGATCCTCTACGGCGGGAGCGTGAACGCGCAGAACGTGCGCAGCCTGCTCGACGCGAGGGGTGTCGACGGAGTGCTCGTCGGCGGTGCGAGCCTCGATGCCGAAGGGTGGGCGACGATCGTCCGCAGCTGACCGCGCGCCGCGACTTGACGCGACCGCGTAAAATCCTGTAAGTTTGTGAGCTGGGCGCACTTCGCGCCGCCTCGCACGACATCACTCACGCCCATTTGCGCCGCGATGATCTACGGCATTCTGTTCACACTGCTCGTCCTCGACTGCGTCGTCCTCGGCGTGGCCATCCTTCTCCAGAGCGGAAAGGGCGGCGGCATGGCCGCGAGCTTCGGCGGCGCGAGCAGCTCGGCTGACGCGGTGCTCGGGGTGCGCCAGGCGGGAAACTTCCTCACCGCAGCGAGCTGGTGGGCGGGAGGGATCTTCCTCTTCCTCAGCTTCGTGCTGGCGATGATGTCGTCGCGCAATCGCGTTCCGACGTCGGTGCTCGACCAGCCATCGACTGTTCCGGTTCCGGCCGCGACGTCGCCCGCCCCCAGCAGCGCCGCCCCCGTCGTCCCGCTCGAGCAGGTACCTGCGTCGCCCACGACGACGACGACACCCGCACCGCGGCAGTAGAGGTGAGCGAGGCAGCACGCGGCACCGAAGGGTTCCTCCTCCTCGAGGACGGAACCCTTTTTCGCGGCCAGCTCCGCCACCCGGTCGAGCCTTCGGTCGCCGAAGTCGTCTTCACGACCAGCATGACGGGGTACCAGGAGACGTTCACCGATCCGTCGTACCGCGGCCAGATCGTCGTCATGACCGCGCCGATGATCGGCAACTACGGGATCAACACCGAGGACCCCGAATCCGAGCGGCCGCAGGTAGCCGGCGTGATCGTCCGCGAGATCTCCGAGACCTTCTCGAACTGGCGCGCGAGCGGCGATCTCGTGGGGTGGCTCAGGGAAGCGCAAGTGCCCGTGCTCGAAGGCGTTGATACCCGGCGCCTCACCAAGCACCTTCGCACCGCGGGGGTGATGCGCGGCGTCGTCGCCGGGGGCACCGAGGCAACGGCCGATCTCACCGCACTCCTCGAGAGCTCCCCGCTCATGGAAGGCCTCGACCTCGCATCCGTCGTATCGACGCGGGAGTCATACGAGTGGGGGAAGGGCGAGTGTGAGATCGTCGCCTACGACTACGGGATCAAGCGCAACATCCTGCGGCTCTTCGAGGAGGTCGGCTGTCGCGTGACGGTCGTGCCCGCCGACACGCCCGCGGAAGCCGTCCTCGAGCGCGACCCGAGCGGCGTCTTCCTCTCGAACGGTCCAGGTGACCCCGCCGCGGTCGCGTACGCCCAGAAGATGGTGCGCACCATCGGTCAGGCTGGGGTCCCGGTGTTCGGAATCTGCCTCGGGCACCAGATCCTTGGCCTGGCCTATGGTGCCGAGACGGTGAAGATGCCCTACGGTCACCGTGGTGGAAATCACCCGGTACGCGAGGTCGCCACCGGACGCGTGCTGATCACCTCGCAGAACCATGGCTTCGCCGTTGCCGGCTCGGAGACGGGAATTCCAGGGGCGCCGGCGCTCGAGGTCACCCATGTGAACCTCAACGACGGGACGGTCGAGGGGCTGAAGCACCGCGAGCTGCCGATCTTCGCGGTCCAGTACCACCCGGAAGCCGCCCCCGGCCCGCACGACGCTCGCGGCCTTTTTCCGCGCTTCATGGAGCGCGTCGCCGAGCGTAGACGGCCCCGCTGAGCTGGCGCCCAAGTGCAAGCCGGACAAGTGCTTGACACCATCCGGGCGCGCTCCTAACTTCGGAGCCACAGCAGAGCCGCAGCGGCGTAAACTTCCACGGCGATTCCATGACCAAGGCCGACCTGGTCGAGCGGGTGACCGCTCAGATCTCGCGCACCGCGGGTCCGATGATTTCGAAAAAGGACTGCGCACGTGTCGTGGATTCCTTCCTCGATGCGATCAAAGAGGCTCTTCAGGAGCAGAAGAACATCGAGGTCCGCGGCTTCGGGACGTTCAAGATCCGGCAGCGGAAGACGCGCATGGCGCGCAATCCCCGAACTGGTTCTCCCGTAGAGGTTTCCGCGCGGCCGGTCCCGGTGTTCAAGCCCTCGAAGGAGCTGCGCGCGATGGTCGCCGGAATGGAGGTCGAGGATGATGAGGAAGAGGAGTATTCAGAGGCGTGACCTCCGGTCATGCAGCAAACGCCCCGGCGCGCCCGCGCTCCGGGGCGTCGTCGTCTCCGGTGGTGCAGGCGCCGCAAGTGCCGACCGCGCATGATGATTCGCGTGCTTCTGTTCGCCTCCTGGGCCGACGCGCTCGGCGCGCGCTCGCTGGACCTCGATCTCGGTGAGGACGCGACCGCTGGCGACGTGCTCTCCGCGCTCGACGCTCGCGCCCCCGGGGCCCCGCTGCCGCGTCCCGCGCTTGCCGTGAACAGGTGCATCGTCCCCCCCCATGCGCGGATCATGCGCGGGGACGAGGTCGCGCTCATTCCACCGGTTGCGGGGGGCTGATGCGTTCGGCGATCGTCATTCGCCCGATCGACGTCGCCGCGCTGCTTGGCGAGGTCGCCGCTCCCGCGAACGGAGCGACTGTGCTGTTCACCGGAACAGTGCGCGAGCTGAGCGACGGGCGCGCGGTGAGCGGAATTGATTATGATGCATACGAAACGATGGCGGCGGAGGAGTTGGCGCGCATCGTCAGCGAAACGGCTCGGCGATACGACACGGATCACGTCGTAGCCGAACATCGCATCGGGTCGCTGCAGCTCGGCGAGATCAGCGTCGCGATCGCCATCGGGCATGCGCATCGGGCGCCTGCGTTCGATGCCGCGCGCCACGTGATCGAGGAGATCAAGCTGCGACTTCCGGTCTGGAAGCAGGAGCTGTTCACCGATGGGACGCGCGCGTGGGTCGACGCGCGGGTGCCCGCACAGGCTCCGCTGCCATGAGCACCGCGGCGGAGCGCGACCAGTTCGGCCGGGCCATCGAGTACCTGCGCATCTCGGTCACCGATCGCTGCAACTTCCGCTGCCTCTATTGCATGCCGGCGGAAGGGCTGCCGTGGCTCCCGCGCGCCGACATCCTGAGCTACGAGGAGATCGCGTCGATCGTCGCGCAGCTCGCGCCGCTCGGGTTGCGGCGCGTGCGGCTCACCGGGGGCGAGCCGACGCTGCGCCCGGATCTCGACCGCCTGATCGCCATGCTGCGCGCGATCGCTGGGGTCGAGGACATCGCGCTCTCGACCAACGGTGTCCGCCTCGAGGAATACGCGGCGCCCTTCCGCGCTGCCGGGCTCGATCGCGTCAACATCTCCGCCGACAGCCTGCGCGGCGACCGCATCGCGAAGATCTCGCGGCGCAACATCGGCTTCGATCCGGTGCGCGCCGCAGCCGCTGCGACGGGGGCCGGGCTGGCGCCGGTGAAGCTCAACGTCGTCGTCATGCGCGGGATCAACGATGACGAGATCGCGGACTTCGCGCGCCTGACGATCGAGCACCCATGGCACGTTCGCTTCATCGAGCTGATGCCGGTCGGCGAGATGCGCGACCTCACCTGGGAGCATGTCGTGCCGAGCGACGAAGTGCTGTCGCGGGTGAGCGAGGTCGCGCCGCTGGAGGCGAGCGCGGGGCCGCGGGGGAACGGGCCCGCCGCCTATCACGCGTTCGCCGGCGCCCCCGGGACGATCGGCGTCATCACGCCGATGTCCCACACCTACTGCGCGAGCTGCAACCGCGTCCGCCTGACGGCGGACGGGCGGCTCCGCACCTGCCTGTTCGGCGATCACGAAGTCGGGTTGCGCGATCCGTTGCGCGCCGGTCAGGCGCTCGCCCCCCTCTTCCGTCAGGCACTGGCGGACAAGCCGCGCGAGCACGCGCTGTTACAGATGCAGGTCGGCGGTCTCCGCGCGCTCTCGCAGGTCGGCGGGTGACCGGCCGCGGGCTGTGCCGGCGGCTGAGCACCGTTTAGCTTTCGTTCGTCCGTCGAGTTCCCGCCATCCCTCGCGCGCAGTGTCGTCCAGCGCTCTCGTACCTTCACAGCCGCTCACCACACATGCTCAATAAGATCACCGTCGTCGGAGCCGGAAACGTCGGCGCCACCACGGCCCAGCGTCTCGCCGAAAAGTCGCTCGCCCGCACCGTCGTCATGGTCGACGTCGTCGAGGGCGTCCCGCAGGGCAAGGGACTCGATCAGTGGGAGTCGGCGCCGGTCGAGGGGTTCGACACGCGGATCATCGGCACGAACGGTTATGACGAGTCGGCCGACTCGGACATCGTCGTCATCACCGCCGGCATCGCCCGCAAGCCCGGCATGTCGCGCGACGACCTGCTCAACACCAACGCCGGGATCGTCAAGGCGGTCTGCGAGCAGGTGAAGCGGACCTCGCCGAAGTCGATCATCGTGATGGTCTCGAACCCGCTCGACGTGATGTGCTACGTCGCGAAGGAAGTGACCGGATTCCCGCGCGAGCGGATACTCGGCATGGCCGGCGTGCTCGACACCGCGCGCTATCGCTCCTTCCTCGCCGAGGCGCTCGACGTCAGCGTCGAGGACATCCAGGCGATGGTGCTCGGGGGCCATGGCGACACGATGGTTCCGCTGGTCAGCTACACGACGGTGAGCGGGATCCCGGTTTCGCAGCTGCTCGACCGGAAGACGCTCGACGCGATCGTCGACCGTGCCCGGAACGGCGGTGCCGAGATCGTGAAGTTCCTCAAGACCGGCTCGGCGTATTACGCGCCGTCGGCGGCGGCGGTGCAGATGTGCGAGGCGATCGCGCTCGACAAGAAGCGTGTCCTGCCGTGCGCGGCCTGGCTCGAGGGTGAGTACGGGATGAAGGGGCTCTTCCTCGGCGTTCCCTGCAAGCTGGGACGGAAGGGGCTGGAGAAGATCCTCGAGATCGAGCTGACCAGCGCCGAGCGCGTGGCGCTGGGCAAGAGCGCGGACGCCGTGCGGGAGCCGATGGCGGCAGTCAAGCTGTAAGGCGGCCATGCGCTCCTTCATCCGGTCGAACCTCGGCCTGAAAGCGATCATGGCCGTGACCGGCCTGATCATGGTCGGCTATCTCCTCACGCACGTCGCCGCGAACATGCTCGTCTTCCGCGGCCCGGAGCTGATCAACAAGTACAGCGCCGTGCTGCACTCGCAGCCGGCATTCCTCTGGTCGGCGCGTGCGGTGCTGGTCGTCGCGCTGGTCGCCCATGTCTGGTCGGCGATCGTGCTGACGCAGCGCGATCGGGCGGCGCGCCCGGTCGGCTACGGGAAGTGGCAGCCGCAGGTCTCCACCTTCGCGTCGCGGACGATCCGCTGGGGCGGGCTGGTGATCCTGTTCTTCCTCGTCTGGCACATCCTCCAGTTCACCACCGGGACGGTGCAGCCGGCGCCGTTCGTCGCGGGCGACCCGCACGGCAACGTCGTCCGCGCGTTCCAGGTCCCGTGGGTCGTCGCGCTCTACGTCGTCGCGATGGCCGCGGTCGGGCTGCACCTGTTCCACGGGACGTGGAGCGCGTTCCGCTCGCTCGGACTGGTGAAGCCGTCCGAGCACGCGCTGAAGCACAGGACATCCCTCGTCGTCGCCGGCCTCGTCTGGCTCGGGTTCACGATCATTCCGCTGGCGATCTTCGCCGGCTTCGGACGTTAGGCGACCGGCCATGGAACTGAACGCACGCATTCCCGGCGGCCCGATCCAGGACAAGTGGGATCGGCACCGCTTCGAGATGAAGCTCGTCAACCCGGCCAACCGGCGCCGGCACAAGGTGATCATCGTCGGCTCGGGGCTGGCCGGCGCCTCGGCGGCCGCGACGTTAGGCGAGCAGGGCTACGACGTCCACAACTTCTGCTACCACGACTCGCCGCGGCGCGCGCACAGCATCGCGGCGCAGGGCGGGATCAACGCGGCCAAGAACTACCAGAACGACGGCGACAGCGTCTACCGGCTGTTCTACGACACGGTCAAGGGCGGTGACTACCGGTCGCGCGAGGCGAACGTCTATCGCCTCGCCGAGTTGAGCGTCAACATCATCGACCAGTGCGTGGCGCAGGGGGTGCCGTTCGCCCGCGAGTACGGCGGGCTGCTCGCCAACCGATCGTTCGGCGGCGCGCAGGTCTCGCGCACCTTCTACGCCCGCGGCCAGACGGGGCAGCAGCTGCTCCTCGGCGCCTACCAGGCGCTCGAGCGGCAGATCGGCCGCGGCCAGGTGAAGATGTACCCGCAGCACGAGATGGTGGACCTCGTCGTCGTCGACGGGCGCGCCCGCGGGATCGTCACCCGCAACCTCGTCACCGGCGCGCTGCAGCCCCACGCCGCCGACGCGGTGGTACTCGCGACCGGCGGGTACGGCAACGTGTTCTACCTCTCGACCAACGCGCGGAAGAGCAACGCGACGGCGATCTGGCGCGCGTACAAGAAGGGCGCGGCGTTCGCCAACCCGTGCTACACCCAGATCCACCCGACGTGCATTCCGCAGAGCGGGGAGCACCAGTCGAAGCTGACGCTGATGTCGGAGTCGCTGCGTAACGACGGCCGCGTCTGGGTGCCGAAGGCGAAGGGCGACCGGCGGCCGCCGGAGCAGATCCCGGAGGAGGAGCGCGACTACTACCTCGAGCGCCGCTACCCGAGCTTCGGCAACCTCTCGCCGCGCGACATCGCGTCGCGGGCAGCGAAGACGGTCTGCGACGAGGGACGCGGCGTCGGCCCCGGCGGGCTCGGGGTCTACCTCGACTTCCGCGACGCGATCCAGCGCTTCGGCGAGCAGACCATCCGCGAGCGCTACGGAAACCTGTTCGAGATGTACGAGCGGATCACCGACGAGAATCCGTACAGGACGCCGATGCGCATCTATCCCGCCGTGCACTACACCATGGGCGGGCTCTGGGTCGACTACAACCTGCAGACGACGGTCCCCGGGCTCTTCGCGGCCGGCGAGGCGAACTTCTCCGACCATGGCGCCAACCGCCTCGGCGCGAGCGCGCTGATGCAGGGGCTCGCCGACGGCTACTTCGTCCTCCCAAACACGTTAGGCAACTACCTCGGCGAGACGAAGCTGCAGAAGGTGGACACCGCCCACCCGGCGATGGTGCAGGCGGTCAGCGACGCCGAAGTGATGACGAAGCGGCTCCTGGCCGTGAAGGGAAAGCGGACCGTCGACTCCTTCCATCGCGAGCTCGGGAAGATCATGTGGGACCTCTGCGGGATGGCCCGTACCGCCGAAGGCCTGAAGAAGGCGCTCGAGCTGATCCCGCCGCTCCGCGACGAGTTCTGGCGCAGCGTCAACGTCCCCGGGAGCGACGTCGAGTTGAACCAGGCGCTGGAGAAGGCGGGGCGCGTCGCCGACTTCCTCGAGCTGGCCGAGCTGCTCTGCCGCGACGCGCTGCATCGCAACGAGAGCTGTGGCGGGCATTTCCGTGAGGAGTACCAGACCCCCGACGGCGAGGCGCTGCGCGACGACGAGCACTTCGCCTACGTCGCCGCCTGGGAGTACGCCGGGGCGGGGAAGGATCCGATCCTGAACAAGGAGCCGCTGGTGTTCGAGAACGTGAAGCTTTCGCAGCGGAGCTACAAGTGATGCGCATCAAGCTTGTCGTGTGGCGTCAGGCGGGGCCGGCGACGCAGGGAAAGTTCGTCACCTACATGGCCAACGACGTGACGCCGGAGATGAGCTTCCTCGAGATGCTCGACGTCGTCAACGAGGAACTGATCACCAGGGGCGAGTCGCCGATCGCGTTCGACCACGACTGCCGCGAGGGGATCTGCGGGTCGTGCGGGGTGATGATCGACGGCGTCGCCCACGGGCCGATGAAGGGCACCGCCACCTGCCAGCTCCACATGCGCAGCTTCAGCGACGGCGACACGATCCAGGTCGAACCGTGGCGGGCGCGCGCCTTCCCGGTGATCAAGGATCTCGTCGTCGACCGGAGCGCCTTCGACCGGATCATCGCGTCGGGGGGCTACATCAGCGCGAACACCGGCGGCGCACAGGACGCGAACAACATCCTGATCGCCAAGGACCTCGTCGACCAGTCGATGGACGCCGCCGCCTGCATCGGCTGCGGCGCCTGCGTCGCCGCATGCCCTAACGCGTCGGCCTCCCTCTTCACCTCGGCCAAGCTCTCGCACCTCGCGCTCCTGCCGCAGGGGCAGCCCGAGCGCTTCCGGCGGACGCTGAGCATGGTCGAACAGATGGAGGAGGAGGAGTTCGGCGGCTGCACCCTCCACGGCGAATGCCAGGAGGCGTGCCCGAAGGAGATTTCCATCGACAACATCGTCCGGATGAATCGCGACTACATCAAGGCGACCCTGACGAAGCGGGAAGAGAAGGCGCTGGCGGGAGACGCGTAGAGCCGGTCGGCGTCGTACCCGTTTTGTCGCGCAAGAGCGGTGGGGGCCAGGGGCCAGTAGGGAGTAACTGCGTGAACGCAGTGCCTCACTACTGGCCCCTGGCCCCTGGCCCCTGTTTTCACAGCCGCGGCAGCGTGATCCCCGTCTGCGCCTGGTATTTCCCCTTCTTGTCCTTGTAGCTCACCTCCGGCGCTTCGTCGCCGCGGAAGAAGAGCACCTGGGCGATCCCCTCGTTGGCGTAGATCTTCGCCGGGAGCGGTGTCGTGTTCGAGATCTCCAGGGTCACGTGTCCTTCCCACTCCGGCTCGAAGGGCGTGACGTTGGTGATGATCCCGCACCGGGCGTAGGTCGACTTGCCGACGGTGATCGTCATGATGTCGCGCGGGATGCGGAAGTACTCGACCGACCGCGCCAGGGCGAACGAGTTGGGCGGCACGATGCAGACGTCCCCCTCGAACTCGACGAACGTCTTCGGGTCGAAGTTCTTCGGGTCGACGATCGTGCTCATCACGTTGGTGAAGATCTTGAACTCCGGCGCGACACGCATGTCGTAGCCATACGAGCTGACACCGTAGGAGACGACGCCGGCGCGGACCTGGCGCCCCTCGAAAGGCTCGATCATCCCGTGCTCCTTCGCCATCCGGGTGATCCAGCGGTCTGACATGATCGACATAGCGGCGGACTGGAGTGAAAGTTCGCGACTGCGAGTGCGCGGAAACTAAGCCCGACGCGGGCGATTCACTACACCTTTTCTCCCGATTACTCCCGCGTGAACTGCGGTTGACACTCGATCGGCGCACCCGATAGCTTTCGGGCTGCGCAGCAAGTGAAATATTTCACGAAGTCGAATTCGGGCATCTTTGGGGGCCATGCAGATCTACGTCCCGGTGTTGCTGCTCATTGGGTTCGTCGCGCTCAACGCGGTGGCGATCGTCGTTGCCTCCAGCCTGATCACCCGCGCCCGACCGACTCCGGTGAAGCAGGAGGCGTACGAGTCGGGGATGCCCCCGCTCGGCGACGCCCGTGAGCGCTTCTCGGTGAAGTTCTACATGGTCGCGATGTTGTTCATCATCTTCGACATCGAGACCGTGTTCATGATCCCGTGGGCCGTCGCCTTCCAGCGCCTCTCGTGCGCGGTGCCGCTCGACGCGGCGGGGCTCTGCGCCAGTGGACAGCTCTCGTTCTTCGGCCTCGGCGAGATGCTGGTGTTCATGCTCATCCTCGTCATCGGCTTCGTCTACGTCTGGAAGAAGGGAGCGCTCCAATGGGATTGATCAATCGTCCGGAGACCGACGTCGTCTCCTACGATCCCAAGGGTGGAGACGGCTGGGTCACGACCCGCCTCGATTTCCTCGTCAACTGGGGCCGGGCGAACAGCCTCTGGCCGATGCCCTTCGGCACCGCCTGCTGCGCGATCGAGTTCATGGCCAGCGCGGCCAGCCAGTTCGACCTCGCGCGCTTCGGCATGGAGCGCATGTCGTTCTCCCCGCGCCAGGCCGACGTCCTGATCTGCGCCGGCCGCGTGCCCTTCAAGCTCGCGCCGGTCATCCGCCGCATCTGGCAGCAGATGCTGCAGCCGAAGTGGTGCATCTCGATGGGCGCCTGCGCCTCGACCGGCGGGATGTTCGACAACTACGCGGTGGTGCAGGGGATCGACACGATCATCCCCGTCGACGTCTACGTCCCCGGCTGCCCGCCGCGCCCCGAAGGATTGATCTACGGGATCATGATGCTGCAGGAGAAGGTCAAGCGTGAGCGCGCCGCCGACACCTCGCTCCGCAACGAGATGGAGCCCGATCCGGCCAGCCAGCTGTACATCCCGCCCTCCGCCATCAACGAGCTCTCCGAGCCGTTCGGCAACTCGATCCACCAGCAGCGCTCCGGGCTGTGAGCACACCATTCACTCCTGTGGTCGGCGGCAGTGCGCTCCCCAGCGACGCCCCGGCCGCGGCGACGCAGCGCGACGTTCCGCATCGCGGCGGCCCGGCGAATCCGAGCGCGGAGGCGCTGCGCGGAAAGTTCGGCGCCGCGATCCTCCGCGTCGACGTCGTGTGGGGCGAGACGACCGTCATCGTCGAGGGGTCGCGCGTCCAGGAGATCGTCCGCTGGCTGCACGATGATCCGTCGCAGCGCTACGAGTATCTCTCCGACCTCACGGCCGTCGAGTTCCGCGACGCCGAGCAGCCGGTCGAAGTCGTCTGGCACCTCCGCTCGATTGCGTTCCGCCGATTCCTCCGCCTCAAGGTGCAGCTGCAGCGCGGCCAACCCCTCGAGGTGCCGAGCGTGTGGCCGGTCTACAAGGGGGCCGATTGGCTCGAGCGTGAGTGCTACGACATGTTCGGCATCCGCTTCGCCGGCCACCCCGACCTGCGCCGCATCCTGATGTGGGAGCAGTACAAGGAGGGGTTCCCGCTCCGCAAGGATTTCCCGCTGCGCGGCCGCTTCAGCCGCGCCGAGCAGCTCCGTCAGGCACTGGCCGCGAATCCGGAAGCGCGCTACTCGATGGAGGAGCTCTCGATCGCCGATGCGTTCGAGGACCTGCCGCAGGAGATGCGCACCCGGCTCCGCTCCGGCGAGAAGACGGGAGAATAGACGATGGCGACGATCAAGCGAACAGTCGAAGTCGAGCTCTCGACGACGGGAATGGATGCGCAGGGCCGCCCGGTCCGCACCCCCCTCGCCGTCGCCGAGGATGGCAGCACGGTCACCGTGGCGGCGCCGCCGTCGATCGAGCCCGAGCTCGAGGGTGAGCACATGCTGATCAACCTCGGGCCGCAGCATCCGGCGACGCACGGCGTGCTCCGCCTCGTGCTCGAGCTGGACGGCGAAACGGTCGTGCGCTGCATCCCGCACGTCGGCTACCTCCACTGCGGCTTCGAGAAGATCGGCGAGTACCGCCAGTACAACCAGATCGTGCCATGGACCGATCGTGAGGACTACCTCAACTCGATCGGCAACAACGTCTCCTACATCCTCGGCGCCGAGCGGCTGTTCGGGATCGACTGCACGCCGCGGGCGACCGTGCTCCGCGTCATCGCGATGGAGCTGTCGCGCATCGCGTCGCACCTCGTGTGGCTCGGCACGACCTGCATCGACATCGGCGCCTTCACGCCCTTCCTCTGGGCGTTCCAGGAGCGCGAAAACATCTACGCGCTGCTCGAGCGCTGGGTCGGTGCGCGCCTGACGACGAGCGCGACGCGCGTCGGCGGGATGGCGGCGGACGTCCCGGCCGGCTGGACCGAGCAGCTCCAGACATTCGTCACGCTCTTCCCGAAGACGATCGACGAAGTCGAGCGGATGCTGACGAAGAACGGCATCTGGGTCGGCCGCACGATCGGCCTCGGCGCGATGACCGCCGAGGAAGCGCTGAACTACGGGCTGTCGGGACCGATGCTCCGCGCGTCGGGCGTCGCCTACGATGTCCGCAAGGACTTCCCGTACCTCGACTACGAGACGTACGACTTCGACGTCCCGGTCGGGAGCAACGGCGACGTCTACGATCGCTACCTCGTCCGCGTCGAGGAGCTGCGGCAGTCGACCCGCATCCTCGAGCAGGCGCTGCGCCGCCTGCCTGACGGTCCGGTGAACGTCGACGACCATCGTGTGATCCTGCCGCCGAAGAGCAAGGCGACGAGCGAGATGGAATCGATGATCCACCACTTCAAGCAGGTGATGGAAGGCCCGCGCCCGCCGATCGGCGAGTGCTACGTCGCGACCGAGAGCCCGAAGGGGGAGAAGGGCTACTACATGGTTTCCGACGGCACCGCGAAGCCGGTGCGCTGGCGCATCCGCCCGCCCTCGTACGTCAACCTCAGCGCAATCCCGAAGATGGTCGAGGGCCACCTGCTGTCCGACGTCATCGCGATCAACGCATCGATCGATATCGTCATGGGGGAGATCGACCGATGAGCGCCTCGCGAGAGGAAGGCGGTCTCCACGCGCCGGCGCACGCGTCGCACGGGAGCAAGGGTCACGCGCACGGCGGCACGCACACGCCCGTGTTCACCGGCGAGCGCAGGCAGAAGCTCGACGACCTGCTGACGCGCTACCCGAACAAGATGGCGGCGCTCCTCCCCGCGCTCTGGATCGCGCAGGAAGCAGAGGGCTGGGTGAGCGAGGGATCGATGGAGGAGATCGCCGGGCTCCTCGACCTGACCCCCGCCTACGTGAAGGGGGTCGTCACCTTCTACACGATGTACCACCAGCACCCGGTCGGCCGGCACTTCATCCAGGTCTGCACGACGTCGCCGTGCGGCGTCTGCGGCGCCGAGGATGTGGCGAAGGCGTTCCTCAAGCACACCGGGTGCGGCGAGCTGGGTGTGACCTCGGCCGACGGGAAGTACACGGTGATCGAGGTCGAGTGCCTCGGCGCCTGCGGCTTCGCGACCCCGATCATGATCAACGACGACTTCATCGAGTCGGTGACGCCGGAACGCGTCCCCGAGATCCTCGGAACGCTCAGGTAATGGGATACCCCCACAAGTCGCATCCCCGCGAGACACCGGTGCTGTCGAAGCATTTCGGCGATCCCGAGGCGCGGACGCTGGCCGGCTGGCGGCAGCGCGGCGGGTACCGCGCCCTCGAGCAGGCGTTGGGGATGGCGCCGGCCGACATCGTCAACGTCGTCAAGGAATCGGGGCTCCGCGGCCGCGGCGGCGCCGGCTTCCCGACCGGGATGAAGTGGTCGTTCATGAAGCCCGGCGACGGCAAGCCGCACTACCTCTGCTGCAACGCCGACGAGTCCGAGCCGGGCACGTTCAAGGACCGCGAGATCATGCGCTGGACGCCGCACGCCCTGATCGAGGGCTGCGCGTTAGGCGCGCACGCGATCGGCGCCGAGACGGCGTACATCTACATCCGCGGCGAGTTCACCGAGCCGCTCAGGGTGATGGAGGCGGCCGTCCAGGAAGCGTATCGCGACGGGATCCTCGGCAGGAACGCGATGGGGACCGGCAAGCGCGTGGACGTGCACGTCCATCGCGGTGCCGGGGCATACATCTGCGGCGAGGAGACGGCGCTGATGAACTCCCTCGAGGGACGCCGCGGCAACCCGCGCATCAAGCCCCCCTTCCCGGCGGTGGCGGGACTCTTCGGCCAGCCGACGACGATCAACAACGTCGAGACGCTGGCCGCGGTGCCGCACATCCTGACGAACGGCGCGCAGTGGTACAAGGACATGTCCCTCTCCAGCCCGAAGAGCACCGGGAGCAAGCTGTTCTCCGTCTGCGGCAACATCCGGAAGCCGGGGAACTACGAGGTCACGATGGGATTCCCGTTCAAGGAATTCCTCTATGACCTCTGCGGCGGACCGCTTCCCGGAAGGAAGTTCAAGGCGATCATCCCTGGCGGCTCGTCGGTGCCGATCCAGACGCTCGAGGAAGCCGAGGCGACGCTCATGGATTACGAGGGCTTCGTCGCGCAGGGCACCATGCTCGGCTCCGGCGGTGTCATCGTCTTCGACGACTCGCAGTGCATGGTACGGCAGATCGCGCGGCTCGCGCGCTTCTACGCGCACGAGAGCTGCGCCCAGTGCACGCAGTGCCGCGAGGGCACGGCGTGGACGACGCGCATCCTCGAGCGCATCGAGCACGGCGACGGCACGATGGAGGACCTCGATACGCTCCTCGAGATCGGCGAGAACATGACCGGCAAGACGATCTGCGTGCTCAGCGACTCGTGCGCGACGCCGGTCTTCTCCGGGCTGAAGAAGTGGCGCCACGAGTTCGAGGCGCACATCAAGCAGAAGCGTTGTCCCCTGCGCACCGCGGTGGCCGCCTGATGACCGCACCAGCTACGACGGCACCGGCGACGAGGATGGTGAGCCTCACCATCGAGGGTCGCCAGGTCAGCGTCCCGGAAGGGACGTCGATCCTCGAGGCGGCGAAGTACGCCGGCATCCTCGTCCCGCACTACTGCTATCACCCCGGCCTGCCGGTCGCCGGCGTCTGCCGGATGTGCCTCGTCGAGGTCGAGAAGGCCCCGAAGCTCGCCCCCTCGTGCGCGACATCGGTCGCCGAGGGGCAGGTGGTGCACGTGCACTCGGAGAAGGCGCTCGAGGCCCGCAAGGGCGTGCTCGAGCTGCTGCTCATCAACCACCCTCTCGACTGCCCGATCTGCGACCAGGCGGGCGAGTGCGAGCTGCAGGACTACACGTACATGGAAGGCCGCGCCGACTCGCGGCTCCGCGACCCCAAGCGCTTCAACCCGATGGAGGATTTCGGGGGCGACGTCATCTACGTGACGAACCGCTGCATCCTCTGCACGCGCTGCGTCCGGTTCATGGATACGGTCGCCGAGGATCCGGTCCTCAACGTCAGCGAGCGCGGCGACCGCGCGGTGATCGGCAAGTTCGAGGGACACGACCTCACCCACCCCTGGGCGGGGAACGTCATCGACCTCTGCCCGGTCGGCGCGCTGCTCTCCAAGGATTCGCTGAACAAGGTGCGCGCCTGGGAAGTCGATCGCACGGCATCGGTGTGCCCGAACTGCACGCAGGGCTGCAACATGATCGTCGAGACGCGCGACAACACCGTCGTCCGCCTCCGGCCGCGCGCGAACGAAGCGGTGAACCGCTTCTTCATGTGCGACTATGGGCGCCTCAACTATCGCTGGATGAACCGGCAGGATCGCGTCGACACGCCGCTCGTCCGCCGCGGAGGCGACCTCGTCTCCGCCGACTGGGAGGCTGCGCTCGAGGCGGCCGCCCAGCTGCTGCAGGGGGCGAAGGCACGGGTGATCGCGTCGCCGATGCTCTCCAACGAAGCGTTAGGCCTGCTCGCCCGCCTCGTCCGGAAGACGGGTGGCAGCGGATCCTACCGCGTCGCGAAGGGGGAGCGCGCGCCGCTTCCCGGGGTCCGGAACCTTGCCCGCCGCGAGGAGCTTGGCGCGAACGTCCGCGCCCTCGAGCTGTTCGGCTTCACGCGCAGCGACACGCCGGCCTGGAACCTCGGCAGCGCGGACGTGCTCGTCGTCGCCGACGAGGAGCTGGCCGGCGTCAATGCGTCGGCGATCGGCAACCCGCGGGCGGTCATCGTCATCGGGACCACCCTTCCGTCGTGGGCGAGCGGTGCCGCGGTCGTGCTCCCGATCGCGAACTTCGCCGAGGAGGAGGGGACCTTCACCAACGTCGATGGCCGCGTCCAGCGGTTCATGCAGGCGAAGGCGGCTCCGGGGTATGCCAGGCCGAGCTTCGCCGTGATCGGCGACCTGCTCGCCCTGCTCGGCGAGGGCGGCGGCTACATGCTGGCGAGCGACGCGTTCGCGGCCATCGCCGCCAGCGAGGCGCCGTTCAGCGGGCTCTCGTACGAGACGTTGGGGTTGCGGGGCGCGGTCGCCAGCGGGGGAGCGGACCGATGATCACGAGCTTCCAGGTCGCCCCGCTCCTCCAGGTCGCCGATCCGCAGCTCCCGCCGGTCAGCTTCTTTCCCTGGCTGATCTTCGCGCTGATCAAGCTGCTGATCGTCTTCACGCTCTACATGGTCGCCGCGGCGCTGCTGACCCTCGCCGAGCGAAAGCTCAGCGCCTGGATCCAGGACCGCCACGGGCCGAACCGCGTCGGCCCGTGGGGGCTGATGCAGCCCCTCGCCGACGGGCTGAAGAACCTCGTCAAGGAGGAGGCGGCGCCCTCGTTCGCCAGCGGCGCCCTCTATAACCTGGCGCCGATCATCTCCTTCATCCCGGCGCTGATCACGTGGGCGGTCATCCCTTTCGGCGCCCCGATGCCGACGCGGTGGGGGCGGGTGGACATGGTGCTCGCCGACCTGCCGATCGGCTACCTCTACGTCCTCGCCATCGGATCGTTGGGCGTGTACGGGATCGTGCTCGCCGGCTGGGCGTCGAACAACAAGTACGCGCTGCTCGGCGGGCTCCGCTCGAGCGCCCAGATGATCTCGTACGAGATCGCGATGGGAATGTCGACGATCCCGGTCGTCCTGCTCGCCGGGAACGTCACGCTCTCGGCGATCGTGATGCGGCAGTCGGAGATGGGATGGAACGCCGTGACGCTGACCTTCGCCTTCTTCGTCTTCGTCATCGCCGCCTTTGCCGAGACGAACCGGCTGCCCTTCGACCTGCCGGAGGCGGAATCGGAGCTGATCACGGGCTACCACACCGAGTATTCGTCGATGAAGTTCAGCTTCTTCTTCATCGCCGAGTACGCGAACATGGTGACGGCGAGCGCGATGATGGCGACGCTGTTCCTCGGCGGGTGGGACATCCCGTTCTGGCACGGCGACAACGTCGGGCAGTACAGCATCCTCGTCTCGCTGCTGACGATCCTGTCCTTCCTCGTGAAGGTCCTGTTCTTCCTGTTCTTCTTCATGTGGATCCGCTGGACCCTGCCGCGCTTCCGTTACGACCAGCTCATGTCGCTCGGGTGGAAGATCCTGCTCCCGATGACGCTCGCGTACATCATGGTCGTCGCCGGCGCGGTGCTCGGCCTCGACATGGCGCGCGTCCCGCGCGACTGGCACTTCGCGCTCTCGATGTTCGCGCTGAACGTGGTCATCATGGTTCTCGTGTTCTGGGTCCTCGATCGCGGCCGCATCGTCAGCCCGGCGAGTTCGCGCATCAGGACCGCGGAGCTGGAGCGGCTCCGCACGCTGTCGCGGCGCTCGCCGCTCACCCCGCGGGAGGCGGGAGACTGACATGGCTATCGGCGTAAAGGTGATGGAGCGCCCGGTCGAGCAGACGAGCTACGTCCGCGCGACGCTGAAGGGGATGGCGCTCACCCTCAAGCACCTGCTCAACACGCACAAGGTCACGGTGCAGTATCCGGAGCAGAAGTGGCCGCTCTCGCCGCGCTGGCGCGGCACTCACCGCATGCTCACCACCGAGGACGGGAAGGCGAAGTGCGTGGCGTGCGGGCTCTGCCCGACGGTGTGCCCGGCGAACTGCATCAAGCTCGTGCCGGGCGAGGACGAGCAGGGCAACCGCTATCCGCTCGTGTTCGAGATCGACGAGTTCCGCTGCATCTTCTGCGGCTACTGCCAGGAGGTGTGCCCGGAAGAGGCGATCCATCTCGGGCGGCACTATGAGAACTCGGAGTACAGCCGCGAGGGCTTCGTCTACGACCTCGAGCGGCTGATGGCGCAGACCCATCCCGTGAGCGAGCTCTGGGACCCCGCCGACCCGAAGGGCCAGTGATGCAGAACACGCCGCTGTTCTACACCTTCAACTTCTATCTCTTCGGGATCATCGCGATCGTCTCGGCGGTCGTCTTCGTCACCCGGAAGAGCCCCGTCGCCGCCGCGCTCTGGCTGGTGAACACGATGTTCTCGCTCGCGGCGATCTACATCATGCTCGACGCGCCGTTCATCGGCGCGATCCAGGTGCTGGTCTACGCCGGCGCGATCATGGTGGTGTTCCTCTTCGTCATCATGCTCCTGAATCTCGGGCACCCGAGCGAGCTCGCCGACATCCGCAGCCAGAAGTGGCGGCTCATCGCCGCCCTCGTCGGCATCGCGATGCTGGCCGAGATCTTCGTCCTGACGCGGTCGAACACCGTTCCCGAACTGACGGGGGCGCGGGATGCCGCGGCCAACGCGGTGCTGGCGAACGGCGCGGTCGGCTCGGTGGCCACCTCTCTCTTCACGACCTATCTGCTCCCCTTCGAGATCACGAGCGTGCTCCTGCTCGCGGCGATCGTCGGGGCGGTGATGATCGGCAAGCAGCGGAGTGCGAATGCTCGCTGAAGCGCTCTTTTTCTCCGCGGTGCTGTTCACGATCGGCGTCGTCGGCGTGCTCACCCGCCGGAACGCGATCATCATCTTCATGTGCGTCGAGCTGATGCTCAACGCGGTGAACCTGACCTTCATCGCCTTCTCGCGGGCATATGGACCGGCAGGACAGGTCTTCGTCTTCTTCTCGATGACTGTCGCCGCCGCCGAGGCGGCGGTCGGTCTCGCGATCATCATCTCGTTGTTCCGTCACAAGCAGACGGTCAACCTCCAGCACATCAACATCCTCAAGGGCTGATGCTCCTTCAGCACGAGGTTTCGTCGGCGCATCCGTTGGCCGGAACCGCGGCGGCGTGGATGTGGCTCCTGCCACTCCTCCCGCTGCTCGGCTTCGTCATCAACGGCCTGCTCTCGCTGGTCCCGGCCACCGTGCTCGGGCCCGGCGATCCCGACATGGCGCACGGCGCCGACGGGGCGCATGGCGAGGCAGGGCATGGCGCGCACGCCCACGCCCACGACAGCCCTGATGCGCACGGGGCGCACGGCGACGATCACCATCCCGTCGTCAGGCACCGCTTCGCCGCGCTGACCAGCGTCGTCGGCCCGGCGGTGCTCGCCCTGTCCTTCGGGCTCGCCGTCGCGATGTTCTTCGCGATGAAGGGCCTCGGCGGGATGCACGAGCCGTTCGTCCAGACCTATTTCGCCTGGATGCCGGCGGGGTCGCTGCACCTCAACGCCGCCTTCCAGCTCGACCAGCTGTCGATGATCATGGTCCTGGTGATCACCGGGGTCGGGACGCTGATCCACATCTTCAGCGTCGGCTACATGCAGGACGATCCCGGGTACCCGCGCTACTTCGCGTACCTGAACCTCTTCGTCGCGTTCATGCTGGTGCTGGTGCTCGGCGCGAGCTATCCGGTGCTGTTCGTCGGCTGGGAAGGCGTCGGCCTCTGTTCGTACCTGCTGATCGGGTTCTGGTTCTCGGACAAGGCGAACGCCGACGCGGGAAAGAAGGCGTTCATCGTCAACCGCATCGGCGACTTCGGGCTGCTGATCGCGATGTTCCTCCTCTTCGCGAACCTCGGGACGCTCGACTTCCTTGCGGTGAACGCGGCGGCGACGAGGCTGGCCTTCGGCGGCGCGCTCGTCACCACGATCTGCCTCTTCATGTTCCTCGGCTGCGCGGGGAAGAGCGCGCAGATCCCGCTCTACATCTGGCTGCCTGACGCGATGGCCGGCCCGACGCCGGTCTCCGCGCTCATCCATGCGGCGACGATGGTGACGGCGGGCGTCTACCTGATCGCCCGCAGCGCGACGCTCTTCTCGATGGCGCCGGCGGCGAGCCTGACGGTGGCGGTGATCGGCGCGGTCACCGCGATCTTCGCGGCGACGATCGGCCTCAAGCAGTGGGACATCAAGAAGGTCCTCGCCTATTCGACGGTCTCGCAGCTCGGCTACATGTTCGTGGGCGTCGGCGTCGGCGCC
>OEPS010000186.1_pt1 | contig 23059 bp, 20 predicted proteins | sample 1539411 | NCBI WGS metagenome assembly OEPS01 (sample SAMN02671747, study PRJEB22543) | soil metagenome | biome: bacteria | place: China:Hunan Province, Lengshuijiang City | collected 2012-10-15 | depth 0.08m m
GTGCAGTTGATCCTGGTGCCAGGCGATGATCGCCCGGACCCGGAGCTCACCAGCCTGAGCAGCGTGTCGGCAGAACAGGCCGAGCGCCTTTGGCACTTTCTGCGTCAAGGCGGCAAGGCCAATGCCCTGAACCTGTTCAACTGTCTGGCCAACCAATGGTTGCAGCGCGATTACCCCTGGAGCGAGCCGCAACAATTGCCGCGCACGGCGGTGTATCACCCGCACAAGGCCAGCGCCGAGCTGGCGGATTGGTTTGGCGCGTGGCAGGTCGAACAACCGGTGGTGCCGATCCTGTTTTACCGTTCGCACCTGCAAGCGGCCAACACGGCTTTCATCGACACTTTCTGCGAGCGCTTGCAGCTCGCCGGACTAAATCCTTTGCCGATCGCGGTGGCCAGCCTCAAGGAGGCCGGTTGCCTGAGTCAGGTGGAAGACTGGCTGGACCAGGTCGACGCGGCGTTGATCATCAACACCACCGGATTTGCCCAGTCCAGTCCGGAGCAACCGCACCTGCGGCCGTTTCGCCGGGATATTCCGGTGCTGCAAGCCATCTGCGCCCAGGACAACGAGCCGGGTTGGCAGGCCAGCGAGCAGGGGCTGGGCGCCCGCGACCTGGCCATGCACATCGTCTTGCCGGAACTGGACGGGCGCATCATCACCCGGCCGATCAGCTTCAAGGACCTGGCCTGGCGGAGCGAGCGCAGCCAGTCGGATGTGGTCTGTTATCGTCCGCACGCCGAGCGCATGGATTTTGTCGCCGAACTGGCGCGGCGCTGGTGCGAGCTGGCGCAGTTGCCCAATCAGGACAAACGCGTGGCGCTGATCCTGGCCAATTACCCGACACGTGACGGACGCATTGGCAATGGTGTCGGCCTCGACACCCCGGCGGCCGCCTTGAATATCCTGCGTGCCTTGCAAGCGCAGGGCTATCCGTTGAGCGCCTTGCCCGACAGCGGTACGGCGCTGATCCAGGCGCTACTCGGTGGCGTCAGCAATGATTTGGACAGCCTTGATCAGCGCCCCTGTCTACAGAGCATGGCGCTGGAAGACTATCGTGCCGCGTTTGGCGCATTACCTCAGGCTAACCAGGACGCGGTGCGCGAGCGCTGGGGCGAGCCTGAGCAGGACCCAATGTTTCGCGGTGGGCGGATGATGGTCGCCGGCCTGCGCTTTGGCCTGACGTTCGTCGGCATCCAGCCGGCCCGCGGTTATCAGCTGGACCAGAGCGCGGTCTATCACGATCCCGACCTGGTGCCGCCGCACGGATACCTGGCGTTCTATTTCTGGCTGCGCCATGGTTTTGCCGCTGACGCGTTGATCCATGTCGGCAAGCACGGCAACCTCGAGTGGCTGCCGGGCAAGGGCGTGGGCCTGTCCGCCAGTTGCTGGCCGGATGCCCTGATCGGGCCGTTGCCGAACATCTATCCGTTTATCGTCAATGATCCGGGTGAGGGCGCCCAGGCCAAGCGCCGGACCCAGGCGGTGATTATCGATCACCTGATGCCGCCGTTGACCCGCGCCGAAACCTACGGGCCGCTTCGCCACCTCGAAGCGCTGGCCGACGAGTACTACGAGGCGCAACTGCTCGACCCGCGCCGCGCCCGAGAGCTGCAACGGGACATTCTTGACCTGCTGCGCGATAACCATATTGACCGCGAGCTGCAGCTTGAAGGTGCGCTGGATGATGCCGCCGTGTGGTTGCCGCGTCTGGACACCTACCTGTGCGACCTCAAAGAGTCGCAGATCCGCGACGGCCTGCATGTATTTGGCGAGTCGCCTTTCGGGCGCTTGCGTATCGATACCTTGCTGGCCTTGCTGCGGGTCGAACGCGGCGATGGGCGCGGCGCCAATGCCAGCTTGCTGCGGGCGCTGGCCAGGGCGCTGGCACTGAAGTTCGATCCGCTCGACTGTGACCTCGGCCAACCCTGGGACGGCCCGCGTCCGGCGTTGTTGCAGGCACAGGATGAGGCGCTGTGGCGGACTGCCGGTGATACCCGTGAGCGACTGGAGATACTTGCCGGGCACTACATCACCCACACCCTGGCAGGCACTGCCGAGGTGCCGGACGAGCCAGGCTGGTCAGAGGTACACGCCGTACTGCAGGCCCTGCAGCACAGCATCGCCCCGCAACTGGATGCCTGTGGCCCGGCGGAACTGCAGGGGCTGCTCGCTGCGCTGCAGGGGCGCTTCGTCCCTGCAGGCCCCAGCGGTGCTCCCAGCCGTGGTCGCCTGGATGTGCTGCCCACTGGGCGTAACTTCTTTACCGTCGATGTGCGCAACCTGCCAACCACCACGGCCTGGCGCATCGGCTTTGCTTCGGCCAACCTGATTCTTGAGCGCCACCTGCAGGACCATGGCGATCATCTGCGCCAGCTTGGGCTGTCGGTGTGGGGCACGGCGACCATGCGTACCGGTGGCGATGACATCGCCCAGGCCATGGCGCTGCTTGGTGTGCGCCCGGTGTGGGCCAGTGGCAGCCAGCGGGTCGATGACTTTGAAATCCTGCCCTTGAGCCTGCTCGACCGGCCACGGGTAGACGTGACCCTGCGCGTTTCGGGGTTCTTTCGCGACGCCTTCGGCAACCTCATCAAGCTGTTCGACGCGGCGGTACAGGCGGTGGCCGCACTGGACGAACCCGATGACCTCAACCCGCTTGCGGCCAAGGTTCGCAGCGAACGCGCCGAACTCGAGCGCCAAGGTTTGAGCAACGAGCAGGCTGCGCGTCAGGCTGGCTGGCGGATTTTCGGCGCCAAGCCCGGGGCCTATGGTGCCGGGGTGCAGAATGCGATCGACGGGCACTTGTGGAATGAGCGCAAGGACCTTGCTGAGGTCTACCTCAACCACGGCGGCTATGCCTATGGCGCAGCAGATGAAGGCACACCGGCGCGCGCCGACTTTGCCCGGCGCCTGAGCCAGGTGCAGGCGGTGATTCAGAACCAGGACAATCACGAGCACGACTTGCTCGATTCCAACGACTATTACCAATTCCAGGGTGGCATGCTGGCGGCCGTGGAAAGCCTGGGCGGCAAGCCGGCGGCGAGTTACCACGGTGACCACAGTCAGCCGGATCGCCCGCGTATCCGCACCTTGAAAGAAGAGCTCAACCGGGTAATCCGCGCGCGTGCGCTCAATCCAAAGTGGATAGACGGGGTCAAACGTCATGGCTACAAAGGTGCCTTCGAGCTGGCGGCCACCGTCGACAACCTGTTCGCCTTCGATGCCACCACGCACTTGATTGACGACCACCATTACCAGTCGCTGGCCGAGGCCTATGTGCTTGATGGCCCGACCCGCGACTTTATTCGCCAGCACAACCCCCAAGCCCTGCGAGATATTACCGAGCGCTTGCTCGAAGCTCAGCAGCGTGGCCTGTGGGAGTCACCGGGGGACTACCGTGAAGCCCTCGAAGAGCAACTGCTGGACGGCGAAGAAGAGACCTGAGATGACTGAACCTGCACATTTTCCCCTGTCGGCCGTGGTCGGCGCCGAAGCGTTGAAGCTCGCCCTGTGCCTGACGGCGATCGATCCCAAGATCGGTGGCGTGCTGATCGAAGGTCCACGGGGTATGGCCAAGAGTACGCTGGCGCGGGGGCTGGCCGACTTGCTCGGCGAAGGCCCTTTCGTGACCTTGCCACTGGGGGCCAGTGAAGAACGGCTGGTCGGCACCCTCGACCTGGACGCTGCACTGGGCCAGGGCAAGACGCAGTTCTCGCCCGGTGTGCTGGCCAAGGCCGACGGTGGCGTCCTTTATGTCGATGAGGTCAACCTGTTGGCCGATCATCTGGTCGACCTGTTGCTGGACGTTGCCGCCAGTGGTACTAACCGGGTCGAGCGCGATGGGATCTCTCACCGTCACAGTGCGCGCTTTGTGCTGATTGGCACGATGAACCCGGAGGAGGGTGAACTGCGCCCCCAGTTGCTCGATCGTTTCGGCCTCAACGTGGCCCTCGACGGCCAGCCAGCGCCCGAGGCGCGTGGGCAGATTATCCGTCGCCGGCTGGATTTCGACGCCGATCCCGAGGCGTTTTGCGCGCAGTGGGCACCGGCGCAGGCGCAACTGCGCGCGCGTTGCCAGGCTGCGGGGGAGCGACTGACACGGATTGCCCTGGATGATCAGGCGCTGGCGCAGATCACCGAGCGCTGTTTTGCCGCCGGCGTCGATGGATTGCGCGCCGACCTGGTCTGGCTGCGTGCTGCCCGGGCGCATGCTGCCTGGCGCGGTGCAGAGCAGATTGAAGCGCAGGATATAGAAGCCGTCGCCGAGTTCGCCTTGCGCCATCGGCGTCGTGAAATGCCGCAACAGCCAGCGCACAGCCCGGCGGCAGAACCTCAGGGTGGCCAGGGTTCGACTACTCAGCAAGGGCAGGGCGCCTGGGGCGAAATGCCGCCGCAAGCGACAGCGACCGGTGCCCGCCGCGAGGTGCCGAACTGGGCAAAAAAGCCCTGAGCATCCGCCGCGCACAGGCGGCGGATGCCAAACCCCGCGCCGGGGCGATCAAGCAAGGTCCGCGCGGTCTGGCGCGCGAGGCCGCACAGGGCACGGTGGCGTGGCCAGCTACTTTGCTCAAGGGGCGCCCACGGCAACGTCGGGACCTGTGTTGGCAGCAACGCACGGCCAGCGCCCATGAACTGTGGTTGGTGATTGTCGATGCTTCGGCCTCGACCCGCCGTTACCAGGCGTTGAGTCAGGCCAAGGGTTTGCTGGCCGGGTTTTTTGATCAGGCCTATCGGCAACGCGCCCGCCTGACCCTGCTGACTGCCAGCGGCAATGCACCGCGCTGGCAACGTCATGGTCTGAAGGCTTCGGCTGCTTTGCAGCCCTGGCTCGACAGCCTGGGGGCGGGGGGGGGCACGCCTTTACTGGCGGCCCTGGAGCAGGCGCGGCACTGGCTGCAGGCACGGCAACGTCAACATCCAGCCGAACAGCAACGCTGCCTGGTGCTGACCGACGGTCGACTGAAAGCCTGGGAACCGCTGCAGCCGCTGCCGTGCCCAAGCCTGTTGGTCGATATGGAGCGTTCACCTGTACGCCTGGGGCGCGCGCGATTATTGGCGCAGCAGTTACAGGCCGACTACCGGTCGATAGAAAGTTTCAAGGTTATTGGATAAATAAAGCGCGCATACCACGAAGTACGCCAATGGCACTGCGGCGTGTTGTCGCAGTATAAGTTTTTGAAACAATTAAGTTACTTGGCGTGCATCACGAAGATGCACCGCCTTTATCCAAGCCTGTGGTGTTACTACTTACTTTGGCATCGACCACGGTTGCAGGTCGCAACCCTGTTTTTTCAACTCGGCGCGCATTTCTTCAATCAGGCTGGCCAGTTGGTCGGGGTCGGAGTAGGTGCTGCTTGGCACCTGCTTGCCACCAATGCGGGTGCTGGTGCGGTCGATCACTGCCAGGCTCAGTTCACCTGTGCCGTTAGGCGAATCCCAGGCGACGCACTGGAAGGGTTCGAAGGCGTGGTCGGCAATCAGCAGTGCTTCGTTGACACGGAGCGGGGCATTCATGGGTTCGGTCTCTCTGTGGGCCCAAACAAGATAATTAACAACTGCATCAGCAGTGAGTTACTTGTACTGATGCACGCAGTACAGGGTGGAGTCACAACAAACTTCAAATTTTTTTAAACCGGTGCCAAAACACAGCTGGCAGCCGTCGCCTGAGACGCCGAAAGTTCAATAAGATTCCCTTGTCCGCGCTGTTTCAGCGCCTTGACGGACAGACGGTAGTGGGCGTTTGACGCATCGTTGCTACTGTTACAAACGGGCCCGCCAACTTGCTGTTTCTGCATAAAATTCCAACAATTGGCGCCAAGGAAAGGTCATGCTTGAACCTGCATCCAACCGCCGCCTGCTGATTGTCGATCCTTGTGATGATTGTCACCGTTTACTGCCAGGCCTGCGCAACGTCGGCTGGGATGTTCACAGCTGTAACTTGTCATCTGCCCTGGAACATCCCTGTGATGTCGGCCTGCTGCGCCTGCAAGCCTCGCACTTGCGGCATCCGGATGCCGTCAAAGACCTTATCAGCCGCAGCAATACCGAATGGATCGCCGTACTCGGCCCGGATGAGTTGCGCATACAGAACGTCGGCGATTTCGTCTGTGAATGGTTCTTCGATTTCCATACCTTGCCGTTCGATGTCTCGCGGGTGCAGGTCACCATTGGCCGGGCGTTCGGTATGGCGCGCCTGCGTGGCAAAGGCACTGTTCATGTCGATGAGCTGGAGCACGAACTGCTGGGTGACAGCCGACCGATTCGCGAACTGCGCAAGTTGCTCAGCAAACTGGCACCCACCGAGTCACCCGTGCTGATTCGGGGCGAGAGCGGCACGGGTAAAGAGCTGGTAGCGCGCACCTTGCACCGCCAGTCCCAGCGCCATGACAAACCCTTTGTGCCGATCAACTGCGGGGCCATTCCTGAGCATCTTATTCAGTCGGAACTGTTCGGCCATGAAAAGGGCGCCTTTACCGGGGCCCACCAGCGCAAGATCGGCCGTATCGAGGTCGCCAACGGCGGCACGCTGTTTCTCGACGAAATCGGCGACTTGCCTCTGGAACTGCAGGCCAACCTGCTGCGTTTTCTCCAGGAGAAACACATCGAGCGGGTCGGCGGCAGCCAGCCGATTGACGTCGATGTACGGGTACTGGCGGCAACCCACGTCGACCTGGAAAAGGCCATCGCCCGCGGCCGCTTTCGTGAGGACCTGTATTACCGGCTCAATGTCCTGCAAGTGGTCACCGCGCCGTTGCGTGATCGCCATGGTGACCTGTCGATGCTGGCCAACCACTTTGCCCACTTCTACAGCCTGGAAACCGGGCGGCGTCCGCGCAGTTTCAGTGAGGACGCCCTGGTGGCGATGGGCAAGCATGACTGGCCAGGCAATGTGCGCGAACTGGCCAACCGGGTGAGGCGTGGCCTGGTGCTGGCCGAAGGGCGGCAGATCGAGGCGCAGGACCTGGGGTTGCTCAGCCAGCATGCGTTCGAAGCAAGCATGGGTACCCTGGAAGATTACAAACACCGCGCCGAGCGCCAGGCATTGTGCGATGTGCTGACGCGACACAGCGACAATCTGAGTATTGCCGCCAAGGTCCTCGGGATTTCCCGGCCGACTTTTTACCGCTTGCTGCACAAGCATCAGATTCGCTAGGTGGGAGCGAGCTTGCCTCGCGATGCGATGTGTCTGGCAGATCGCATCGCGAGGCAAGCTCGCTCCCACAACATCAGAAGTAGTAAGGGAATTTCAGGCTGAAGGAGAAATCCGGCGAGTCTTCGGTCAGACCAATGGCCAGGTTCGGGACGATCGTCAGGTTGTCGGTTGCCGCCAGGGTCATGCCGATGTTGAAGTTTGCCGAGTTGTAGTCGCTGCTGGGAACCGACTGCCAGTCGCCACCGTCAGGTTTGATCTTGCTTTTGCTGGCAAACTGGTCGGAGAACGAAAACGACATACTCATCTTTTCATTCAAGGCAAATGCAATACCGACACCGATCTGCCAGGAGTCACCGAGCTTCACGTCACCCGGAACTTTGGTGTTGATCGTGGGGCTGATGTCGCTGAACGAATCCTCCATGTTGTAGGTATACGACAGGCTGCCGAAGAGCACGGCAGGGTCGTAGGTCTTGACCAGCGAGATACCCGGTGTGATCGCCCAGACACCATTGCCGGTAGGCAGGTCTTCAGGGACCGACAGGTTGTCGTTGGTGGGGTCGTTGACCAGTTTGATGCCATAGGGATCATCGCCGGTCGGTGCCTTGACCCGCAGCGTGACGACGGCGTCAGGCCAGTTTTCTGACTCATCGAGGAACTTGTAGGCAACGCCAAAGTTGATATCGCCGATGGCCGGGTCGCGGGTCACGGTTGCGTCGGACGAAACCGGGCCGGCGCCACCCGCGCCGCCCGAAGAATAGGTCGACTCGCGGTACACCACCGGGACGTTAATGTCGAACTGCCAGCGCTGGTCCATGTTGTAGCGGGCAGTCAGGTCCAGGGTCCAGTTATCGGCCTTGATACGGTCGAGGTTGATGTTGCCGAGGAAAATCGAATCCAGCGCCAAAAAGCCGTTGAGCACCAGTGCGCGGGTGTCGTAGTGCGTGTAGGTCAGGCCGGTTTCGACGCTGAACTTGCCGCCTCCGAAAAAGCCGCTGGCTTCGTCATAGAGGTTGGAGACGCTTTGCGCAGGCTCCGAATCTTCCTTGAGCGATTGGCCGTATGAACTGCCTGTAGTTCCCGGTGCACCAGCAGCCACCGTCTGGCCGCCCCGGGTCGTTTCCGCAGGGGACTTGGTCAAACGTTTGGGCGCAGGTGTCGCGGGTGCTTCTTCGACTTGGCGAACGCGCTGTTCAAGTACCATCAGCGCGTTCTGTTGTGCTTCGTAACGTTGTTTCAACTCCATGAGTTCTTGTTTTAGTGCTTCGACCTGGGGGTCCGGTGCTGCGTAAAGCAAAGTGGCCGGTGCCAGGCTACTCAAACAGACGATAGCTCTGAGCGTTAACGATCGGTGCATGGGTTAGCCGTCCCTTCTAACTGCATTTGATGAGACTGAGCGTAGATCAGAATCCTAGAGTGCGAAGACCTTTGAGCTGGTCCAGGTTACCGTTCAGCGACCCGGTAGACGTCACGTTGTCACGCAGCACGACGTTGAGGGAGGTGATGTTTCTGACCTGGTTGCCGCCACCGAGCAATGTGGTGTTTTGCATCAGCCCACCCTGGGCCAGACGCTGCACGGTGCTGCCCTGGTTGTTGTTGGCCATGATGTTGAGCTGCACGCCGGTGCCGGTCGAAGAGACGCTCAGCGAGCCTGCACCATTGGCGCCGACCAATGTCGTGCCTGCACCCAGTGCCTTGCCCTCCTGTTGAGTGGTCGGCGCGCGGTTGGCCTTGGTGACATTGATATCGACGTTGTTGTAGGCAATGTTGTTGTCACCGGCAGCTCGCACGATCTGCGTGACGCCTTCGGTGCTGTTCAAGCCCTGGCCGCCGGTGACGGTACCGTTGCCCTTGTCGGGGCCTGCCGGGCGGCCTGCACCGTTACCTTTTTCGTTGATCATCGACACGTAGAACTGTGGCTTGATGGTCGATTGCTGAATTTGCATCGAGGACGTTGCCCCGATCACTTCACCTTTGGCATTTTGCCAGGTGCTGGTCATGACAATACCGAAGCTGATGATCCGCCCCGGCATGACGAAGCGGCCCCGCAGTTCGGCCAGTTCCTGATCCTTCAGTTCGATGGGTTTGAACGTCGTCTGTGCCTGAGAAGGCAGGCTGGCAGTCAGGCAAAGCACCGCTAGCCAGAGTGGAGTCTTCATTGGATGCTCCCGGAGCCTCGTGCTCCCTTGTCATTAGAAGAAGTCGCTTTGGATGAAGCCGAAATCCATCAACTCTGCGTCGCGCACCGGGCTGAAGGTGTTGATGCGGTTCTTGGCGGTCAGTGGCATAGGTGGGTCGAGCAAGGCGTTGGTCTTGTCGTAACCCTTGCCGATGATGGCGAAGATGATGCCGTTCCAGCCTTTGGCAAAGTCCTCGACGGTGTAGCGTTTATGGCCGAGTACCGGGTCACCGATATAGACCCAGCCTTTTTCGACTTTCTGCATGACTACAAAGTGTTTGTAGCCACGGATATCCATCAGTACCACCACCGGGATACGGATGTTGTGCAAGGTATCTGCTGCTACCCGGTACCCACGGGCGCGCATGCCCAGACTTTCGACATAGCGCTTCATGTCCAGCATCGAGAAGCCCTGGACCCGGACCAGGTCCTGATCGGCGTGGGCCAGCATGCCTTCGATGATCTGTTCTTCATCCACGTCCAGCCAGTAGGCCTGGCGCAGGATGGTTGCCAGCGCCGCGGCGCCGCAACTGAAATCGGTTTTCTGTTGCACCAGGTCAGCGAATTTGCGTTCGCGAACACTCTGGATGGGTTTGAATATCACAGCCCCCCCGGGCAAGACGGAAAGAGGCATTTGGGCAGCTTCGCTGACACTGGCCAGGCAAAGCAGCAATGCCAAGGCGATGATGCGCATGGTCGGACGCCTTTTGGTTTTGTTGGAAAAAAGGCCCCCCGAAGGGGGCCTCCAGGCCACAACGATCAGAACGATTGGTTGGAGATGGCCAGCGAGTTGCTTTGTTGGTTGCCCACACCAGCAGCTACGTTGACGCCGAGGTTGCCACTGTTGCCGTTCACCGAACCATTCAGGGTAGCGGTGTTGGTTACAGGGTTAGCCCAGCCAGTTGGGGTCAGCACTTGGAACGAGATGGTGTTGCTCAGCTCAAACGAGTCAGCTTCGCTGTAGCTTTTCGAAACGCTTTCCGAGGACTCGGAAGCAGATTCTTTGGCTTTGTCGTACGACGAGGAGGCTGTCTTATCGAACGAAGACTCGAACGCTTTGTCCCACGCCGATTCGCGCGACTTATCGTAGGAAGACTCGCGGGACTTGTCGTACGAAGATTCGCGAGACTTGTCGAACGAGACGTCCAGCGTCCGGTCAAACGAAGAGTCACGGGTTCTGTCGTACGAAGAGTTCGACGAGGATTCATGCGATTTGTCGATCGATGCATCGAGGCTTGCGTTCAGAGAAGCGTCCGCACTCTGGCTGCGGGTGAACTCGTTATCGTTGAAGGTACGGGTAGAGGACTGGTTGGCTTCTACAGAAGCGTCCAGGGTTGCGGACAGCGTAGTGTTGGAGCTAGAGCTGTGATCGCGGCTGTTGGTACCACTGGCAGACGAGCTGTTGGTACCACTGGCAGACGCGTTGAGCGAACCGCTGGAAGACGAGCTGTTGGAACCGCTCGCCGACGAGCTCTTGGATCCGCTGGCAGACGAGCTCTTCGAGCCACTGGCACTCCAGTTGTTGGAGCCGCTGGCACTAGAGTTCCATGAGCCGCTTTCGCTGGAGCTCGCAGAAGCGCTCTTGTCTATGCTGGCGTCGAATGTCCCTTCGCGGGACGACGAACCGCTCTTGGTGGTGGTGAACGTCAGTGTATCGACGCGATAGGTCCGATCGGCATTGTTTACCACTTCCAGGCCAGGGCCGTTTTGATCGGCCGAAGCAGTGGCTGTTGCATTGCCCAGTGGAGCATTGGTGTTGGCAATGGCCATGGTGTTTTTCTGCTGGTTGAGGTCGCCACCAGCAATGTTGATGCCCATGTTGCCGCTGCCTTCACTGCCAGACCCGTTCATCACAGCAGAGTTGGTAGAGCCGAAGTTGTAGACCTTGTTGTTGTTGCTGTATTGCCTGACGTCGGCGGTGGCTTCAGCGGTGCCGAACACGAAGCTGTTATCGATGGCGCTGGCGTCTGAGGCAGCGTTGGCGATAGCGGCGGCGTTGTCCTGTTGGTTACCGGCGCCTGCCGCGACGTTGACACCGACGTTGCCGCTGGTGCCCGAAGCAGATTCGTTCATCTCGGCTTCGTTGATGGTACCTTCGTTACGGATTTTGTTATTGGTGCTGCGTTGCCTGTCGTTGGCATCAGCGGTCGCGTTGATCTCGACCATTTTTGGAGGGGGGGTGTGGTTGCCACCGTGATGATGGCCATTGCCACGCCGATCGTTCTGTCCAGCTTGTACAGCAACAGCCATGACCGCAGCAATTGCGAAAACCAGAGGCTTGATTGCCATCGAGGGTTTCATGGTGATTCTCCGTACTTTATTTTAGGTTAAGTGTTGTTCTTACCTGTTTGGGTCAATCCACGACCCGTACGCTCAGGGTGTTGGCCATGCGGTTTCCCACCCCGGCGCTCTGATTCAACTGAATCACCCCACGGCTACCGGTGAAGGCCTGGTCACTGGTAGTGACCTGGCGATGGCCGGGTGCAGAGTCAGTTGGATCGGAGCCGTTGAGCAGCGTCACGTTCTGTTGCATGAGGACGCTGTCGTCGATGCTTTGCGGTTGAGCACTAAGGCTGATACGCAGTGCGTTGGCTTGCTGGTTACTGGCGCCTGCGCTCTGGTTGACACCCAGAGCACCGCTGCCGTTGGTGAAGGCGTCACCCTGAATGCTGGAGCGGGCATCGATCGACGGGTCGACCTGGGTGCGCAAGCGTTGGCGAATTTGTGTGGTCGCGCTGGCGTGATGGCCAACAGCGATGGCCCGGGCGTTGGCCTGTTGCTGTACATCACCGGCAGCCTGGTTGACGGCAAGGTTGCCCTGGTATTGCTTGCCGGAGCTGTCGATGGTGGCGTTATTGATCACGGGGGGCTGGGCGAAGGTCGGTGCACTGCAAAACATCGCCAGAATCAGCAGTGAGTGCCTCATCTCACTTGCCTCCGGTCAGTATCTGCAGGGGCGCCAGGCCTTTCTGCACGCTTGAATTGACCATGTTGGAGATGCCGTTGCCGGAGCCTGTGGCGCGTCCACCGGCGAGGTTGGGCAGTTGCGTCTGGTTGCTGATGTTGGCGCCCAGGTTGTTGGTCTGTTGCGTGATCATCGAACTGATCCCGGAGCCGCTGCTGATCCCGGCAAAGTCACCATCGCTCAATTCGTTTGTTTGTTTGAGGATATGTGCGGACGGGTTGGCATTGACGGTGGTCGGGTTGGGGTCGGGAACCAGAGGGGGGCGCATTGCGTTGCGCGTTTGCACATCGCGGGTAATGATGATGATTCCGTTCTCGGCCTGGACTGGAAAGCTCAAGCTTGTTCCCAGTGCACACCCGAGCAGCAGGAGGCGGAAAGTGCCTTTATCCAATGTTCCCACGATGGCGATTCCTTCTTCAGTGCGCTGGCCCTGCGCAGCGTTGCGAGTAGGGGAGCAGAAGGTGTGCCGTTTTTTGTTATCAGTGAATAATCAACAGGTTGGAGCCTTCATCGATGAACGCCGGAAATATGTTGTATCAACCATGAGACAGATTTTTGCCGAGCGCGCGCTTGGCAGGCCAGTGGCCGAGCTCAAAGGGGATTTCGAGTGGTGTATCACTGCATTAACAGCGCCCCCGGATTTGGGGCATGCCCCGCAAATACGGGGACTATGCCCCACCGGGGTGTATCAGTGAGCTAACACTCGGTGGCGCAGGCGGCAGATTTGCCATCGAGCAGTTGCTGCACGGCAATCAGCACGGCTGCGCTGCGCTGGGCCCAGTCACCGCCAACAATCTGGACAGGTTGCTGGTTGCGCTGCAGCCAGGCGAGGCTGTCAGCAAAAAACGCCTGGCGCTGGTCCAGGCCCGGCTGGCAGCGCTGACCATCGCCTACCCAACTCACGCCTGCAGGGTCGAGCAGCAGGTGCAGATCGTAGCGGCGCGCGAGCAGCACTTGCTCGATCCAGGGCGGGCAATCACCGAACAATACCCGGCTCCAGAGCAGGTTGCTCAACAGGTGGGTGTCGAGAATCAACAGTTCTGGCTGGCGTGCGCGCGCGGCGTCTTCCCAGGCCAGTTGGCCACGGGCAATCGCGGGAATATCGTCGTAGCAGGTGTCGCGGCGCTGTTCGTCGATAAAGTGACGAACATACTCACCTACTCGCTCACCGCCGAAATGCGCCTGGATTTCGCCACTCAACCAGCTCTTGCCACTGGATTCGGGGCCGGTCAGTACCAGAACCTTCATGCGCTGACCAACGCCGGATCGCGGCGCCATGCACGCCAGCCCTGCACGGCGATCAGGGTGAACAAGGCATACAACGCCGCAGTCAGGTATAGCCCTTTGTAGAGGAACAGGCCGACGAAAATCACGTCCAGTACGATCCACAATGGCCAGCACTGCACGCGCTTCTGCGCCATCCACAGCTGCGCTACCAGGCTGAATCCGGTCAGCGCGGCGTCCAGCCACGGCTGTGCAGCGTCGGTCCAGGTGGCCATGGCTGCACCCAGGGCAAGACTGCCCAGCAGACCGAGGCCAAGGCCGAACAGCATTGGCTGGGTATCGAGGTGGGTGACCTGACGGGCCTCGCGTTGACTGTCCGGGCGCGTCCATTGCCACCAGCCGTACAGTTGCAGCACGGCATAGACCAATTGCAGGAGCATGTCCGAATACAAGCGCACTTCAAAGAAGATCCAGCTGTAAAGCAGCACCATCACCAGGCCGATCGGCCAGCACCAGGGGTTCTGTTTGGTCGTGAGCCACACGGCGATAACGCCGAGCACGGCGGCGAACAGTTCGAGGCCGGACATCGGCGTTCCTTGGCGGTTCGGGGGAGGGCGGCGATTGTACCTTGTGGTGCGGCGGATGTGGGAGCTGGCGGGTCGTCCTTGTGGGTCATCTTGCGATTGTTTTTGTGGGAGCTGGCGAAGCCGGCGAACGACCGCATAGCGGTCGCAAAACCCGGCTGCGGTTTATTGTGGTCTGTACTGGCCCCTCGCCGGCTTCGCCAGCTCCCACAGGAGCCAGTGAGAGCCAAGGTGCCTTGTCCTCAGCCTTGGAAACTCCCACCGAAGTTGTATTACACCCGGAACTGCCCCAACAGCCGATCCACCTGCTCACGCAACTGGTTCAACGCCACCCCGGCATTGCTCGACTGCTGCGCCGCTGATGCTGTTTGACGCGACAGGTCAGCGGTTTCGGTCACATTGCGGTTGATCTCCTCAACCACATGGGACTGTTGCAGCGTGGCACTGGCAATCGAGGCGTTGAGGGCGGTGAGGTTGTGCAGCGCCTGGCTGATGGCGTCGAGGCTGACACCGGCTTCGTTGGCTTGCTCAATGGTCTGGCGCGACGCTGAACTGCTGGCGTCGATGGCCTTGACCGCTGCTTCCGACTGACCTTGCAGATGCTCGATCATGCTCTGGATTTCTGCCGTTGACTGCTGGGTACGCTGGGCCAGCAGGCGGACTTCGTCGGCCACCACGGCAAAGCCGCGCCCCTGTTCGCCCGCCCGGGCAGCCTCGATGGCCGCATTGAGGGCCAACAGGTTGGTCTGTTCGGCAATCGAACGGATCACTTCCAGAACGCTGCCGATGCGGGTGCTCTGACTGGCCAGGGCCTGGATGACGGTGACCGCTTCATCGATGGTACCGGACAGTTGATCGATCTGCTGCAGGCTGCCATGGATGCTTTGCTGGCCCTGCTCGGCGCGGTGCTGGGCGTCGCGCATTTCGCTGGAAGCCTGCTCGGCATTCTTGGCGACGTCTTGCACGGCGTAGCTCACTTCATTGATCGCCGTGGCCACTTGTTCCATCTGCGCAGATTGCTGTTCGCTGTGTTGCTGGGCCTGGTTGGCGTTACTGCCGACATCCAGCGCAGATTGCCCCAACGCGTGTGCCGCACCCTGCAGTTGGCCGATCACCCCCTGCAACTTGCCGGTAAAGCGGTTGAAGTGCTCACCCAGATGCGTCACCTCATCGCAGCCATGGGTGTCGAGGCGCCGGGTCAGGTCGCTTTCGCCGCTGGCGATCATGGCCATGGCGTCTACCGCTTCCTGCAGGGGGCGCGAGATGCTGCGAGCAATCAGTACCACCAGCAGGGTCATGACCAGGGCAATGCCAAGCCCCAGCAGCGAGGCGTCGCGCAACTGGCGCAGGAATTCGTTCTGCATGTCATCGATATAGATGCCCGAGCCGATAACCCAGCCCCAGGGCTTGAACAATTGGATGTAGGAGGTTTTTTCCACGGGCTCGCTGGCGCCGGGTTTGGGCCAGCGGTAGTCGATGCTGCCGCCACCCTGGGTTTTGGCCAGTGCGACCATTTCGTTGAACACGGCAAAGCCGTCCGGGTCGCGAATCGCCGCGAGGTCCTGGCCGTCGAGCTTGGGGTTGGCCGGGTGCATGATCATCTTCGGCCCCAGGTCGTTGATCCAGAAGTAGTCGTTCTGGTCGTAGCGCAAGCCGCGCACGGTACTCAACGCTTGTTGCTGGGCGGCTTCACGGCTCAGCGTGCCGGCGGCTTCAAGTCCTTGGTAATAAGCCAGTACACCGGCGGCGGTTTCCACCACGTGGCGGGTCTTCTCGGCCTTGGCCTGGTAGAGGTCACCGTGGATCTGCCTGAGCATCAGCAAGCCCAAGGTCAACAGCATCACCACTGCCACTACCAGGATCAGCCACAAGCGGCGATTGATCGACATGCTTCGTAGAGTCTTCATGGAACGGTCACCCCGGATTCTTTTTATTGTCCTGTGCATCCCAGCATGGTTTTTTCCCGCCACCTACTCGACCAACGGCTAAGTGTCCGAACCGCCAAGGTGTGTAGCGCCGACCAGCAGCGTTTATACGAGAGGTCTGATAGGATCTCGGCCCGGTCGGGGCAAACCTGAAGGGTGAATGAACTTTTCTGCCGCCTGTGCGACCAACTGTCGCTGTAAACGACCGGGCACTCGAATCAGCTTTGGCTTATGGAAACTACAACGGGAGCATGCTGCCGGCATCGCTTCGTGGGGGAATAATGGATCTTTGGACCGGCCTGCAGGCCGTCATTTTGGGTATTGTCGAAGGCTTGACCGAGTTCTTGCCGATTTCCAGCACGGGTCACCAGATTGTGGTCGCCGACCTGATCAACTTCGGTGGTGAGCGGGCGATGGCCTTCAACATCATCATTCAGCTGGGTGCAATCCTGGCGGTGGTCTGGGAGTTTCGGCGCAAAATCTTCGACGTGGTCGTGGGCTTGCCCAAGGAGCGTCAGGCGCAACGTTTCACCGCCAACCTGCTGATCGCCTTCATGCCGGCGGTGGTGTTGGGGGTGTTGTTTGCCGACCTGATCCATGAGTACCTGTTCAACCCCATCACGGTTGCCACTGCTCTGGTGATCGGCGGGGTGATCATGCTCTGGGCCGAGCGCCGTGAGCATGTGATCAAGGTCGAACAGGTCGATGACATGCACTGGAGCGATGCGCTGAAAATCGGCTTCGCGCAATGCCTGGCGATGATTCCGGGCACGTCGCGCTCCGGTTCGACCATTATCGGTGGCTTGCTGTTCGGTATGTCGCGTAAGGCAGCTACCGAGTTTTCGTTCTTCCTGGCCATGCCGACCATGGTCGGTGCCGCGGTGTACTCGGGCTACAAGTACCGTGACCTGTTCCAGCCTGGCGATTTTCCGGTATTCGCTATCGGCTTCGTGGTGTCGTTCATCTTCGCCATGATCGCCGTGCGCGGTCTGCTGCGTTTTATCGCCAACCACAGCTACGCCATGTTCGCCTGGTACCGTATTGTCTTCGGTCTGATCATCATGGCCACCTGGCAATTCGGTGTGGTCGACTGGGCCACGGCGCACGGTTGAGACGATGAGTCGTACACAGCCCTCTGCTCGGCGTGCCGTTACCAGTAATGGCGCAATCCAGCACCCCCGCAGCAAGCTGCTGGCCTTCGTTGGCTTGTGCCTGTTGCCGTTGGGAGGTGCCCTGCAGATGCTGGTCAGCGGGCAGTCCTGGCTGCCCGCGGTGGCTTACCCGCTGGCCAGCCTGGTGAGTTTTGCGCTGTATTGGCGTGACAAGCACCACGCCCGCACTCAAGGCTGGCGCACCCCGGAAAAGGTTCTGCACGCCAGCGAGCTGTGTGGCGGCTGGCCGGGGGCGCTGCTGGCCCAGCAGGTGTTTCGGCATAAAACCCGCAAACTGTCCTTCCAGCTGAGCTTCTGGGCGATTGTCGCCCTGCATCAGCTGTTCTGGCTCGATCACCTGGTGTTCGCCGGCCGTTGGCTGGGCAGCGCACTGGGGCCGCTGCTCAGATAAGCAAGCCCGGCTGCAGGCGTTTTGGCAGACGCCGGACCACCAACTGGTGGGAACGCTGCAGCAGGTCGCAAAGTTCCTCGCGGCCCATGGGGTAGGGCGGCGTCATACTGATCCAGTGAGCCCGCGCCAGGTAAGGCGCCGGGCGCACGCCGGGACGGTCGGCGTAGCCAAGGAACAGATCGTGGTCGACCTTGAACGACAGGCCGGCGCCGGCCAGGTCGAGGACTGCAAACATCTTGTTGCCGGCAATCGAGAACACCCGAGTACCGCCCCATTTATAGTCTTCCCGTGCACCGGGCAGGCTCAGGCAGAAGTCTGCCACCTGCGCTTCGCTCATTTTACCTTTAGACATAACGTTCCCCGCAGTCGGCAAACGACGCCACCAGATGGTCGATCCACACCCGCACCGCAGGCAGAAGGCCGCGCCGATGAGGGTAGACCGCTTGCAGATAGCCCCCGGGCAGCGACCAGTCTGGCAGCAGCCGCACCAGCTCGCCACGGGCCAGTTCCTCTTCGCAGTGCATGATCGGCAATGCCGTGAAGCCCAGACCGGCCATTGCCGCCTCCTTGCGCACAACAAAGTCATCAATGGCCAGGCGTGCTTCCATGGCCAGTTCGTGCTTGTGACCACGGCTGTCGAGCAGGCGCAGGTGCACCAGGCGATCGGCGTCCACCGCACCCAGCATCGGTAAGCCGGTGAGGCCATCGGGGGTGACAGGGGCATGGGCGGCGGCAAATGCTGGCGCTGCCACCAGGTACATCTGCGCCTGGCGCAGGCGTCGGGTGACCAGGGCCGGGTCTTCATCACCCAGATCACGAACGCGCAGGGCAACGTCGATGCCTTCGGTGATCAGGTCGACCCGACGGTTGAGCAGGACCATGTCCAGTTGCACCAGCGGATACTGTTCGAGAAAGCGGCTGATCACTTGTGGCAACAGCGTATGCGCCAGCCCTACCGGGCACGACACCCGCAAGCGTCCTCGCGGTTCACTGGTCATGCTGGCGACCGCTTCATCAGCCATTTCCGCTTCCAGCAACATCGCCTGGCAGTGGCGCAGGTAGCGTTCGCCCACGGCTGTCAGCTTCAGTTGCCGAGTGGTGCGCTGCAGCAGGCGCGTCCCCAGACGCTCTTCCAGCTCGGCAATGCGCCGGGACAAGCGCGACTTGGGAATCCCGAGCACGCGTCCGGCCGCGGCAAAGCCACCGGCTTCGACCACCCGGGCGAAGTAGAAGAGGTCGTTGAGGTCTTGCATGGCGATCACCATTGTCCTGTCAGTAGGACAAACTAACGCATTTTTGCTGACTTATCAGTTATTCACCATCCCGGTAGGATTCTCTCCATCGTGATCGCCCAGATGCGGTCTTCAATCAGGAGAGTCCCATGAAACTGTTGCATATCGATTCGAGCATTCTGGGCGACAATTCCGCCTCCCGTCAGCTGAGCCGCAGCGTGGTCGATGCCTGGAAAGCCGCCGATCCTTCGCTGCAAGTGGTTTACCGTGACCTGGCGGCCGACGCCATCAGCCATTTCTCCGCTGCCACGCTGGTTGCCGCCGGTACTCCGGAAGCCCTGCGTGACGCCGCACAGCAACACGAAGCCAAACTGAGCAGCGAAACCCTGCAAGAGTTTCTCGATGCCGACGCAGTGGTGATTGCCGCACCGATGTACAACTTCACCATTCCGACCCAGCTCAAGGCCTGGATTGACCGTGTCGCCGTTGCCGGCCAGACCTTCCGTTATACCGAAGCCGGTCCGGAAGGCCTGTGTGGTGACAAGAAAGTGATCCTGGTGTCCACTGCCGGTGGTCTGCATGCGGGCCAACCGACCGGTGCTGGCCACGAAGACTTCCTCAAGGTGTTCCTCGGCTTCATCGGTATCACCGACCTGGAAATCGTCCGTGCCCACGGCCTGGCCTACGGTGAAGAGCATCGCGCCAATGCCCTGAGTGCTGCCCAGTTGCAGATCAGCAACGAGCTGTTTGCCGCGGCTTGATCAGCTGTAGTGCTTGACCAGAACCGACAGCAGACCATGTCTGCTGTCGGTTTTTTCATTGAGCTTTCATCCTCACGGCAATGGCGCGCTCTATGCTTGATCGGTACTCGGTAGCTCATCAACCGGGCAGGGTGAACGCAAATGGGCAAAATCGCGCTGTTCTGGATGCTGTGCTGGCTTGGCGTCGCAAGTACTGTGCACGCGGAACCTGCGCAGTACCGCAGCGTTGGCTTGCACCATCTGGTTTTCGCCGACCCGCTTGATGCGCGGCCTGTGCAGGCGCTGGCGTTCTATCCTTCCAGTGCTCCCGCCCGCAGCAGTCGTATTGACGGCTACCGGGTCGATGCCAGTGAAGGTGCGCCGATCGCCGTCGGTCGCTATCCGCTGCTGATGCTTTCCCACGGCAACACCGGCACACCGCTGGCACTGCATGACCTGGCTACGGCACTGGCGCGACGGGGTTTTGTGGTGGTGGCGGTGACCCACCCGGGTGACAACGCCCGCGATCACAGCCGCCTGGGCACCTTGAGCAACCTGTATGGGCGGCCGCTGCAGATCAGTGCAGCGATCACCGCCAGCCTTTCCGATCCTCTGTTGGCACCTTATATCAGTGGAGAACAGGTGGGCATGATCGGCTATTCGGCCGGCGGTGAAACGGCGTTGATTCTTTCTGGTGCGCAGCCTGACCTTGAGCGACTGCGTCAGTACTGCCTGGAGCGGCCGCTGGACGCCGATGCCTGCAAGACCAAGGGCGTACTGATTGCCGATCGTGCCGACCTGAGTGCCGAAGCCGACCCACGGATCCACGCCCTGTTGCTCATGGCGCCCTTGAGCTTGATGTTCGGCCGCCACGCCTTGGCCGAGGTGAAGGTGCCCGCGTTGATTTACAGTGGCGACAAGGATCAGCTGCTGGCTATCGACAAGAATGCCCAGGCCCTGGCGCGCAAGCTGCCGGTGACGCCCAACTACAAGTTGCTTGCGGGCGCCGGGCACTTTGTCTTCATGGCGCCGTGTGACGATGAACAGCGCGAGCATATGGCCGCGCTGTGCAATGACCCGGACGGCGTCGACCGTGAGGGTATCCACTTGTCGCTACAGACCGAAGCGGCACACTTTTTCACTCATACCCTGGGACGTCCCGGCCGTGCCGGACTCAATACGGCCGATCAGTAACGTCGGGCGCGGCGCGACAGCACCAGGGTCAAGCCGACGCCGCTCAGCGACAGCAAGGCGGCAATGCAGAAAATCGAGGCATAGCCCAGGTGCAGGGCCACCGCACCCATCAATGGACCGGCGATGGCCAGGGCCAGGTCGAAAAACACCGCATAGGCGCCCAGACCTGCACCGCGACTGGACACTGGTACCTGCTTGATAGCTTCCACGCCCAGTGCCGGATACACCAGCGACAGACCAAACCCGGTCAGCCCGGCACCTACCAGTGCCAGCAACGGGCTGGGGGCCAGCCACAGCAAGGTCAGGCCCAGGGCTTCGGTGGTCATGCACATGATCGCCACTGGATAGCCGCCGAAGCGATTGACCGCATTGACGAACAGTAGCCGCGAGAGGATGAAGCACAAGCCGAACGCGCTCAGGCACCAGGCCGCGCCGCGCCAGCCTTGCTCCAGGTAGTACAAGGTGACAAACGTGGTCAGCGTGCCATAGCCAATCGAAGCCAGGGTCAGGCCCATGCCGCACGGCGCCACCCGGGCGAATGCGGACCAGAACGGCAGGCGTTCACCGCGCACCACCGGGAGCGAGGGCTTGTTGCGGATCGCCAGCAGGGCCAGCAACGCCAGCGCCGTCAACAGCAGGCCCAGTGTGGCGAAGTTCACCTGGTCCACCAGCATCACGCCTACGGGCGCACCAATGGCAATAGCGCCGTAGGAAGCAATGCCGTTCCAGGAGATGACCCGTGCAGTGTGCTCTGCACCCACCGCGCCGATGCCCCAGCTCAAGGTGGCGACACCAATCAAACCTTGAGCAATACCCAGGCATATACGCCCACCGAGCAAGGCCAGCAGGCTGATCAGCGGTACATTGACCGTCAGTGCCGACGCGCAGGTCAGCACACCGCTGACGGCAATGCCGATCAAGCCGAAGATGATGGCCTGTTTGGTGCCTTTATTGTCGGCCACTCGCCCGGCGAACGGACGGCTGAGCAGGGTGGTCAGGTACTGCAGGCCAATCGTCAGACCGGCAATGACCGCGCTGAAGCCCAGTTGGTCATGCACATAGCCAGGCAACACCGCGATCGGCAAGCCGATGCAGAGGAAGGCGATGAAGGTGTAGAAGACGATCGACAGGATCTGCAGCGTAATGGAGAAGGTGCTGACAGGCGCGGGAGTTGACGCGGACATGAGCTCGTTCGCTGGCGGGCGGTGGGAGAGGGCCCATGATCGCTGGCGGCGAGGCTAAAAGGAAGCAGGCTAACAGTTTTTAACAGCATCGCGGGGCAAGTCGGAAAGCCGCTCCGACTTGCCCCGCAATTGCTTTAGACCACTACACCCTGACTACGCAGGTAGTCATCGTAGGTACCGCTGAAGTCGACCACACCGGTCGGGCTCAGCTCGATGATGCGGGTCGCCAGCGACGATACGAACTCACGGTCATGGCTGACGAATACCAGCGTGCCCGGGTAGTTCTCCAGCGCCAGGTTCAGCGCCTCGATCGATTCCATGTCCAGGTGGTTGGTCGGTTCGTCCATGATCAGCACGTTCGGCTTTTGCAGGATCAGCTTGCCGAACAGCATGCGGCCTTGCTCACCACCGGAAATCACCTTGACCGACTTGAGGATCTCGTCGTTGGAGAACAGCATGCGCCCGAGGGTGCCGCGGATCATCTGCTCGCCCTGGGTCCATTGGCCCATCCAGTCGAACAGGCTGACGTCGTCTTCGAAGTCGTGGGCGTGGTCCTGGGCGTAGTAGCCCAGCTCCGCGCTTTCGGTCCACTTGACCGCACCGGCGTCCGGGCTCAGCTCGCCGACCAGGGTACGCAGCAGGGTGGTTTTACCGATACCGTTAGGGCCGATGATCGCCACGCGCTCGCCAGCTTCAACGGTGAAGCTGAAGTTCTGGAACAGGGTCTTGCCTTCGAAGCCTTTGGACAGCTTCTCGATGGTCACGGCCTGGCGGTGCAGCTTTTTGGTCTGCTCGAAGCGGATGAACGGGCTGACCCGGCTCGACGGCTTGACTTCGGCCAGCTGGATCTTGTCGATCTGCTTGGCGCGCGAGGTCGCTTGCTTGGCTTTCGAGGCGTTGGCCGAGAAGCGGCTGACGAAGGTCTGCAGCTCGGCGATCTGGGCTTTCTTCTTGGCGTTGTCCGACAGCAGCTGCTCGCGCGATTGGGTCGCGGCGGTCATGTACTCGTCGTAGTTGCCCGGGAACAGGCGCAGCTCACCGTAGTCCAGGTCAGCCATGTGGGTGCACACGCTGTTGAGGAAGTGACGGTCGTGGGAAATGATGATCATGGTGCTGTTACGC